>Ga0316197_10000621_pt1 | contig 24717 bp, 15 predicted proteins | sample OudBiesiAoxic_MG_FD_204939 | JGI IMG/M metagenome (GOLD analysis project Ga0316197, IMG submission 204939) | Coastal sediment microbial communities from Oude Bieten Haven, Netherlands - site A oxic | ecosystem: Environmental > Aquatic > Marine > Coastal > Sediment | place: Netherlands... | reverse complement strand
CTCCGGCCTCGTCGCTCCATCCTTTCTCACAGATCTCCGCGTGGATCTCCTCGAGCAGTGCTTCTTTTCCATCGGCCCACCCATCCTTGCCGAGCAGCCGCGCAATCTTGATCCCGCGATCGATCGCCACCCAGCACAACACCTTGGAGAACACAAAGTGTCTCCCTTCCCCACGGATCTCCCAGATCCCCCGGTCAGGCTCCCGCCAGTTCTCAGCCACCGCACGAGCGACCGAGCGGACCCGCGTCCATACCTGATCGAGCCGTTCTGGGGTGCGCCGCCGCTCCTCGACATCCTGGTAGACGACGTCGAGCAGGATGCCGTAAATGTCGTGTTGTTCCTGGTGATAGGCCGCGTTTCCGATGCGCACCGGCGCCGAGCCGAGGTAGCCGGATAAGTGCTCGAGTATCTCCTCGTGCAGCTCGCGTTCACCGCGCAATCCATACATGATCTGGAGGTTGTCATCCTTGGTCGGCACCGTGCGCAGCATCCAGTCGATGAAGCGCGTCGCCATCCGCGGGTGACCGATCTCGCGCAGGGTTGAGACGGTCATCGACGCATCGCGGATCCAGCAGAAGCGGTAGTCCCAATTCCGCTCCTCCCCGATCGTCTCCGGTAGCGAGGTCGTGGCGGCGGCCACCAGCGCACCGGTATTGTCGAACTGCAGCATCTTCAGGGTCAACGCCGATCGCATCACCTCCTCGGTGTAGCGCTCTGGCCGGTGGGTGCGCTCCGACCACAACAACCAGTAGGCACGCGTGCGCTGCAGCATCAGCTGCACGCTGTCGCCACGCGGGGGCTGCACCTTGTCGTGGTAGCTGAGAAGCAGGTAGCGCGTCGCCTCCAGCCCGATCACCTCGCCATCCAGGACGGCGGAAGATTCCAGGTCGGTGTAGAGGTAGATCGATTCGTAGATCCGGTTGCCTGCCTGATCCGTGCCCCTCGTCGAGCTCTTGATCTGGGCGTCCGAAACCGGCACGCTCACCGTGTCGAATCGAGCATACTCGATCTTTGGATCGTAGTGCACGCGGATCTCCGGGTTGCCGCGGCGCGGCTCGATGACGCGCACGATATCCGATGGTGCGTCCCCGGACGCACCCGCCTTGCCATCCCAGGTGTAGCGCGGCATGAAGTCGACCACGCGCATCGCGTCCTCCCCATCATCGGATTGGAATTCGGTCACCAGGATGTTCGTGTTGCGCTCGTAGCGCTGGGAGACCGCGCGCCCGCTGATCATCTCGATCCGCATCAGCCCGCCGCGCTGCTCATCGAGGATCGAAGCGAAGACGGTGCCGGAATCGAAATCCGGCAGGCATGAGAACACGATCGTCGCATCCCAATCGATCACGGCACAGCTGCGGCCGTTGCCGATCACGCCGTGGTGGTAGGTGTCGTTCTTGCTATCTCGGGAATCTGCTCGCATCGGATGATCAGGCATGTTTCCCCAGTTCGGCAGCGAAGTTTTCCAGGAAGCTGCGGATGCCGCGGATGCTCGTCTGGCGGATCGCCCGGGTCGGCGAGTTGCCCACGTGGACGGTGACGAAATCGACCCCGTCCTCCATCTCCAGAGCGAACATCGTCTCGTCGGTCTGGTCGTCTCCCGCCGCGAGCACGACGTCCGGTTTCCAGTCGCCCACCAGCGCCTTCACCGCCTGCCCCTTGTTGACGAGCTGGCTGGCGACTTCCACGATCTTCTTCCCGTGGTGGACTGAGACTGGCAGGTTGGCGGTCACGTCAGTCAGTTCTGATAGCAGGCCGCGTGCCTGCCAAGCACCAAATTCCGGGTCGGCGCCGCGGTAGTGCCAGACGATCGATGAGAGCTTCTCCTCGATGTGCGACCCCGGTGTCGAATCCGCCGCCTGCTGCAGGTGTGGTAGGATAACTTCTTTCCAGTCGGTATCGATGTGCTCGCGGATCAGCGTCCACTCCTCCTGGCCCGGCAGCAACCACCGGTAGCCGTGCTCGGAGACGAGGGTGATACCGCCGCCGTAGAAGTGTTTCTGCAGGAAGCTCGCCGGGCGCCCGCTGACGACGGCGACATCGACATGCGGGTTCGCCGCTAGTTGCTCGAGCAGCGGGCGCAGCCCCGGATCCGGCACCGCCGCCTCCGGCTCGCTGACAAATCCGCGCAAGGTGCCATCGTAGTCGAGGAACAGCGCGACATGTTTCCCAGCGTGGGCGCGCTTCGCCAGGTCGGCTGCGAGATTCGGAAAGCGCGGGAATTCCTCTTCGGCATTCACCTCTGCAGCGATCGTGAGGTCGCGCAGGAAGTGCTTTGCCCACGCGGCCGAGTCATTCCTCCGGACCCGCTTCTGCATCACCTCCGTGCGCTCCATCGTCTCGTCGGGTGGCATCTGAAGCGCCTCATCGATCGCATCCACAAACTCCCGGACATCGTGCGGGTTGATCAAGATCGCCTGGGACATCTCCTGCGCCGCGCCGGCGAACTCGCTCAGCACAAGCACGCCTGGTCTCACGCCGTCGCCGCCGTTTTTGCAGTCGATGAATTCTTTCGCCACCAGGTTCATGCCGTCGATCAGCGGCGTCACGAGGCATACGTCGGCGAGTGCGTAGAGCGCCGCCAACTCGCCCTGTGGGAAGCTGCGGTAGAGGAACTGCAAAGGTGCGTGCCCGACAGTCCCGAAGTCGCCGTTGATCGAGCCGACCTCGCGCTGAACATCTTCCGTCAGCTGCGTGTATTCCTCGATCCCCTTTCGAGATGGCACGGCGATGATCACGAACACGACCTCCTTCGCCAGCTCGGGGTTGTGCTCGAGGAAGCGCCGGATCGCCCGCAACTTCTGTGGCACCCCCTTCGTGTAATCGAGCCTCTCGACGCTCAACAATAGCTTCTTTCCCGCCAGCTCCTCCGCATGCCGGTCGAGGGCTTGCTCGAATTCGGGCGCCTCCAGCGCATTGGCAAACCCGATGTGGTCGTGCCCGATCGGGTAGACCCCGAGCTTGACCACCCGATCTGCTCCCAGCACCGTGTCCATGTCCGATTCGATCCCGAGCACGTGCAAGAGCGATGAGCGGAAGTGCCGCAGGTAGTTGTAGGTGTGGAATCCGATCATATCGGCCCCGAGCAGCCCCCGCAGCACGGGACCACGCTGCGGCAGGGTGCGGAAGATCTCGCTGCTTGGGAAGGGGGTGTGCAGAAAGAATCCGACGCGGAGACCCATTTCCGATTCGCGCAACATCTGGGGGAGCATGAACAGCTGGTAGTCGTGGATCCAGACCGTATCGCCCTCCCCGGCAACCGCCAGCACCGCTTCAGCGAATTTGCGATTCGCCTGCTCATAGAAACCGAACCACTCGTCCTCGAAACGCGCACGTTCGACCATGTAGTGCAGCAGCGGCCAGAGCGTCCCGTTCGAGTAACCTTCATAGAACCCATCATACTCTTCCCGGCTGAGCAGCACGGGCTTGATCCCTACCTCCGCCATCGCTCCCTCCATCGCCGGAATATCCTCAATGTCCTCGGTGCAGATCCCCGGCCAGCCGACCCATGTGGCCTCGATGTCGGCCCCGGCGAGAGCTGAGGCGAGACCGCCGGCGGTCCGGGTCACCTCTCCGTCGGCTTCGAGGCGCACGGGGAGACGATTTGATACGAGCAGAGTTTTGGGCATTCGGAATCTTCGGATGAATAATCATACAAGCGCCCACCGACGCCTAGATCAAGCGAACTCCGAGATTTCCAAGTTTTCCGTGTTTTCCTATCACTCAGACACCGGCGATCCCATGGATCGCCGAGCCTCCGCCTCCACCTCTAGCGGTCGCTCAGCCAGCGACGCCTCGAAACGGTTCATCACTTCGACGTTCTCTAGCCGTTCCCCGAGATCCTTGATCGTCGCCTCGAGCGCCGCGATCTCCTTCGAGTGCGTCGCCACCACCTTCGAGCGGCCAAAGAACCACACCCCAGCGATCGCAAGCGCGGCCCCACCGATCACGACGAATGGCAGCACGGCGCTCTTCAGGATCGCCACCAGCGGGATACTGATCGCGAGCAATGCCACCGCAGATCCGCTGATGGAGCGGGTCGCAAGCACGCGGGGGTCGACTACTTTTCTCTCAAATAGGGGCATCTTGGAAAATACGCTAGGCGGGTCACTGACGGTGTCGATTACAATCCAAGCAGAATTTTGGATCGCTGCAGCGGCCTGGTCTGGTAGCGCCGCGGTGGGCGTGCCCTGGGATCGAGATCAGATCCCGAGAGGACTGGAACTGGCGCCGCCCGACCCCCATCAGATCTCTTTGCTTGCGCGCGCCCCCGAGTTTGACGGCTCGTCGTCCAACTCCGCAGCCGACTCTAGTTCAATCCCCTGCTCTGCCAGAGCTTTCTCCGCCAAGGTCGTCTCGAAGCGGTTGATCACCTCGACATCTTCGAGCCGCGCTTTCAAGTCCTCGACCGTCGCGTTGAGCGCCTCGATCTCTTTGGACTTGGTCACGACCTCTTTTGATCGGCCAGAATTCCAAACGCCAACGATCGCGAGCGCGGCTCCTCCTAGAACAAACAACACGATCATCGGGCTCTTGAGAATCGCGACCAATGGGATGCAGATGGCGAGAATTGCTATCGTGGAACCGCTGATCGCGCTGGTTGCAGCGACCCGTGGATCCGCGGGAACTTTCTCGTCGTCCTTTTCAGTCTTCACAACGAGGGGACTATCCCCCATGCCCCCGGACGTGTCGATTACAATCCGGAGGACGGTTTGGAATCCCCCGCCATCGGTGCCAGGCGGTCACAGATACCCGATCGCCCGGCGACCCATCCTCCACCCCGCCCGAGGACTTCAGCGCTCCGGGTATTGAAATGCGATTGCCTCGCGGTCGTTGCGCACCAGGAGAATCCGCCCGGCAAGGACCGGGTGATTCCAGGTGCGCCGATCCAAAGCATCGAACTCAGAAGTGATCACTTCCCCATCTGGATCTGCAGCGATGACGAACACCCCGCCTTTCTCAGACTGTACGATCAGGTGCCCACCGACCCCTAACAGCTGCCCATGGCCGAAGTTGGTGCCGCGCCAGACACGCTCCCCATCCTCGAGGCTGAGGCAGACAAGCCGCCCCTCGTCCAGCCCGTAAATGTGCTCGCCGTGCACTACCATGTCGGCAAACTTCGCCTTCAGCTTGCGGCTGCGCCACAGCTCGTCGGCCGAGAACTCACCGCCTGACTCCGTGATCTCAATCAGGTGGCTGCCGTAGCCGTAGCCACCGCTGGTCAGGACGCGATCGCCGATCACCAGCGGCGTCGCGCAGTTCCCCTGCGGGTTACCGATCGGGAACGACCAGAGGATCTCACCATCGTCAAGGCCGTAGCCATCGACCGATTTCGCTTGGATCGCGACGATCTGATTCCTCCCAGCCAGGTTCGCCAGCACTGGCGAAGCATAGGATGAACTGTAGTCCCCCGCGCGCCAGACCAGCTCTCCGCTGGCCGCCTCGAAGGCAGCGAGATTCCCCTCGGCCTTGTCGCCGAGCGTCACGATCACCTTCCCATCCACCACGAGCGGGCTGCAGCTCTTTGCCCAGGTCGGAACACCATGACCTGCCTCGGCGAGGACGTCCTTACCCCACAACAGGCTCCCGGTGCGCGCATCGTGACAGTTGAGGATCCCGGTTGCGCCAAGCGCGAAGACTTTCCCATCGGCGACGGTCGGAGTCGAGCGCGGTCCGTCGTCACCCATCGATTCCTCGAAACGCACGTGCTCGGCGTGCACCCAGACGGCGTCACCCGTGGCTAGCTCATAGCAGACCAGCACCTCCTCCTCGCCACGCTGCTCCATGGTGAAGGCAAATCCTCCCGCCACAGAAAAGGACGACCAGCCCTCGCCGATCTGCTTGCGCCAGAGTTCCTGTGGAGCTTCGGCATACCAGCCTTCTGGCAGGAGCTCCCCCGCAACCCAATTGTTCATTTCGGCACCGAGGAATCGCGGGAAGTTCTCCGGTCCGGCGGTCTCGAGCACCTCTCCCTCGGCGGCGGGCGCCCCTGCGAGCTCGGGCATCTCGCGGGCTGCCTGCTGCGACCAGCGCCAGGAGAACTGCGGGAAGAAACTCCCGGTGTGTCCGTCCATCTTCAAGAGGACCGCCGCCGCGAGGATTAGAGCGCAGCCTACCAGGCGCGTCGACCACGCGAGCCGGCTGAGGAATATCAACCAGACGAGCCCAAAGAGCAGCAAGGACAGGACCAGCAGCAGGTCCAGGGCACCACCCGCACCGGTCTCGACGACCTTCGGGATCTGCTTGAGGATCGCCCATACGCCTAGCGGCAGCGCGAGCAGGATGCAGAGTAGCAGCAGGCGGGGGCGGGATTCTGGAGGATTCGGCATTGGCCAACCTAGAGCCACTAAGGTCGACCGTCTAGGTCGACAGAGCGTCGGATCTCAGATCACCACGATCAATCGCTATAGATCGTTCGCTCTCACCGCAGCCAGCTTCCGCGCCATCTTCACCTGGAAGGCCGCGACGGTGGCAGCGTGCTCGGCACGCCCGGCCAGGTTCACATACTGTTTCGGGTCGGCTTGCATATCGAACAATTCTACCCCCCTCTCCCCTGTCTCTCCGTAATGGATGTAGGCCCATCGCTCCTCGCGCAGAAGGAAGCCACGCTGCATCGGCGAAACGCTGAACGCCGCCTCCCGCACGTCCGCCCGAGGGTCGACCAACAGCTCCGAAATATCTTCGCCCTGCAGCCGCCCAGGCACCTCCAAGCCACACAGCGCCGAGGTGGTGGGGAACAGGTCCAGCAGCTCGACAAGCGAGTCGCACACCGCCGCTTGCCTGCCAGGCACAGCAATGATCAGCGGTACCGCAGCCGACTCCTCATGGAGACTAACTTTTGCCCAGAAATCATGCTCGCCGAGGTGGTAGCCATGATCGCTGGTGAAGATGACAATCGTCTCGTCGGCAATCCCGGCAGACTCTAGAGCATCGAGCACGACCCCGACCTGGGCATCCATGTAAGCGACGGAGGCGTAGTAACCCCCAACTGCTTTCTTCTGCCGCCGCAGATCCATCTGCATGTTCTTGCTCGTCTTGTAGTTGATCCCTGATTTTGGGATGTCATCCCAATCGCCTGCACGCTTCTCGGGCAAGACCATCGACTCGTAGGGGAGGAAGGGGGTGTAGTAATTCTTCGGTGCCACGAAGGGGACATGTGGTCGCACGAATCCGACCCCTAGAAAAAACCGCTCCTCGCGGTGTTCGTGAATCAGCCGTGCCGCCTTCTGGGCAGTCCGCCCGTCGGAGTGGACCAGGTCGTCGCCATCGGCCTCCACGACCACGAAGGTATTGCCACCGACCACCGGACGCTTGCCATCAGGATTGCGTTCGAGGGTCTCGCCCTCCCCCGGCGCACGCCACTCGGGTCCCTTGCTGTTGAATCGTTCCGTCCACGAGGCGGGGTCATCCGCGCCGTCACTCCCGGCCTCGATCCCGCCTGGAACACCCATGTGGTAGATCTTGCTGACGCGAGCCGAGTAATAGCCGGCATTCTTGAAGTGCTGCGCCCAGGTTGCCCGGTCGCCGATTGCCGGCCGCGGGCTCTTGTACCCGAGCTCCCCGGTCGCGTGCGGATAGTAGCCGGACATCAGCGAGGCGCGGGAGGGGCCACAGTAGGTGCCCTGACAGTAGGCTCGGGTGAAGCGCGTCCCGCGCGCCGCCAGCCGGTCGATGTTGGGCGTTTCGCAGACCCGGTTTCCATAACAGGAGAGCGCCGTCGCTGTCAGGTCATCGGATATGATGAACAGGACGTTGAACTTTCCCGCCCCTTCGAGCGGTAGCCCGGTGAGCATAAAAGTGGTCAGGAACAGAGCAACTAATCGCATCACGAACCCTCGTGGAAGCTCCGCCGGACGCAAGCCCCGTTATCCCCGAGCGGCGACACTAATCGTTCGCGCTGAGGCACCCACAGCGCCTGCGCGGGGCATCTGGATACCGCTGTGGCGAAACAGTCACATGAAGCCGCCTGAGATCCGACCTGGTGAGGTCGATGCTTAGGTATGGAAATTGCTAATCGTGGCAACATCATGAAGACCAGAGGAATGAGACCCAATCTACCACCCATCGGATTTTTGACCGACCTGGAGGACGAGGCGCGCGCGCGTCTAGCCGAGGTCGGGCATTTCATCACCCGCCCGCTCGATGCGCTGCTCTCAGTGCAAGGGCGCCCGCACCACGCCATGGCCTTGATCCTTTCCGGCCGCATCTCGATCAATGTCCACGCACATGGTGACCGTATCGAACTGGCCACGCTCGGGCGCGGCGAAGTCGTCGGCGAGATGTGCGTCATCGACCCGCGGGTCGCCAGCTCGACGGCCCGCGTCATCTCCGCATCGGCCAATCTGTGGATCATCGAACGCAGCGCCTTCGACCAGTTTATCGAAGACGATCCAGACTCCGGGCTGGTCCTGCTGAGGTCGCTCGGCAAGGTCCTGTGCCGGCGCGTGCGCACCGACAGCGAACTCATGCTGCGCAAGGCCGACCAGATGCGCGCCCACTTCCTCGATATCGACTACTAGCAGCGTGCTATTTCTCGATCTCGCGGATCATCAGGTTCTTCCAGGAGACGCTGAATGGCCCCTTGTCGCCGACGCCGTGAACCTGTAGGCCGATGAGGCCCTTCGGGTGGCTCTCGTAGATCTTCTCGTCGACCAGATCGCTGATCTGCTCGCCGTTGATCCAGACCTGGATTCGAGGACCGACGGCCAAAATCCGGTATTGATTCCACTCGCCATCTCGGAAATGCTTGTGCGCCTTACGCTTGTCATCTGGCGTCATCCATCCGCTCACCGCCTCGGCGTAGAGGTAGCCGGCCTCGGCGCCATTGGCACCGCTCGCCTCGATCTCCACCTGTGGACCATTGACCCGGCCGCCGTGCTCGTCCCCCTTCAAGGAGGAGCGGATCTGCACCCCGGAGTTGAGTTGGTTGTCGCACTTTACCTCAAACTTCAACTCGAAGTCGCCATAGTGCTTCTTCGTGCAGAGGAAGGTGTTCGGGCTACCAGCCTTGGTGGTTCCGGTAATGACCCCATCCTTCAGTTCGTATGTCGCGAAACCGCTTTTGATCTCGAAGGCATCGAGCGACTTGCCATCAAAGAGGGGCTTCAAGCCGACCGAGTCTTGATCGAGATTCTGCTGGATCCACTTCGCGAGCGTGCCGCTGCCCTTCCCATAGCCGCCGGGGAGTTCACGGATGTCTTTGGTCTGAATCGCAGGGGGCTCTCCCCAGTGGGCTGGAAAGTCCTTTTTCACCCCGGCTGCAAATAGCGAGAGGGAGGCGGCGCTGAGCATCGCAACAAGAGTCAACATGGGTTTGATCATCCTAGATTCTGGCTCGCGCGCGCCCAGATCGCAAGCCCTCAAGTAGCGTTTTGCCGAGGGCCAAGACACCTCGCCGCGGGCCCACCTAGCCTTTCCAACCATATCCCTAATCCCCTACATATTAAACGATTACGAAGCGAATCCACGCCCGCATAAGAGCCACAGATCCGTGCAGTTTTTCAATATCCTACTAGACACTGGCCGAAGATCGCTTAGGCATCTCAATGACAGATTCCCCTGAGCCAACAGCTGAGCCCAACCCACAGGCCGAAGCTGAGAAAAAGCCCCGCACCACCCGGAGCGCCCGGACCCGCCAGCCCCGCACTCGCTCTGACAAGAAGGATGGCGAAGCAGATTCCTCATCGGGAGACTCATCCCAATCCACAGAGGCCAAAGCCTCTGACTCCGATAATGGGGAGTCGACCCGCAAATCGTCCAACGCTCGCCGACCGCGCGAGTCCCGCCCACAGCGCCAGCCCCGTGACCGTGACCGCGACGCGCGCAACGACAGCGGCACCCGCTCCGGCAATCGCCGCGGCGGCCGCGGCCGCAAGCAGGCCCCTGCCGCACCAGTCGGAGAGGTCAAAATCGATCGCAAAGAGTGGAGCAAGATGGCGTGGAAGATCTACCTCGCCGAGATCGCAGAGGAGGGGATCGATCTTGTCGAGCCAAACAAGGCCCACGAACTAGTCGAGCGCTGCTTCGAACTGGCGAGAAACTTCCTCATCGTCCGGGCGCGCCTCACGGCAAAGCCCCGCAAGGAAGAACGTCAGAAGGACAGCCCGGATAGCAAGGCGGACGAATCCGATCGCGACGGCGACAGCAGCGAGGACGACTCAAAGTCCCAAGCCGACGAGGCCACTGGGGAGCCCGAAAAGGGAGACCCCGCCCCCACGGCGGAGTCGGAGAACGAGTCGGAGAACGAGTCGGAGAACGAGTCGGAGAACGAGTCAGAGAGCGAGCCGAAGGCCGATTGACTCCGGATTGTCGAGCGTGTTTGAATTACGGATGCGCCCGATCCTTCTCACCGCCGCTCTACTGCTCAGCCTCTGTCTCGCCGCTGCGGCGAAAACGCCTGCGCGCCCGAACATCGTCCTCATCATGGCGGATGATCTCGGCTACTCCGATCTCGGCTGCTACGGTGGGGAGATCGAAACCCCGAACCTGGATGCGCTCGCTAGAGGCGGCCTGCGCTTCACCCAGTTCTACAACACTGCCAAGTGCCACTCCTCACGCGTGGATCTACTCACTGGGCTCTACTGCGGGCAGGCGGGGAACGAGGCGATGGATCGCGGCGTCACGATCGCCGAGGCACTGCGACCCGCAGGTTACTTCACCGCCATGGCCGGCAAGTGGCACCTGGAGAAACAGCCGACCGACCGGGGGTTCCAGCGCTACTTTGGTCATCTCAGCGGCGCGACCAACTTTTTTACCGGCGACAAGACCTTCCGCCTGAACGGTGAGCCGTTCGAAGTCCCACAGGACGGAAGTTTCTACACGACCGACGCCAACACCGACTACGGGATCAAGTTCATCGACGAGGCGATCCCGACGGGAAAACCGTTCTTCCTCTACATGGCTTACAACGCGCCGCACTACCCGCTGCAGGCGCCTGAAAAGGATGTGATGAAATACCGGGGCCGCTACAAGGTAGGATGGGACAAATTGCGCACCGACCGCTACCGGCGGCAGCTGGAGATGGGGCTGATCCGACCCGAGTGGAAACTCAGCCCTCGCCCGCAGGAGGTGCCCGCGTGGGATTCGCTCGATGGGGAGGCGCAGGACTGGGAAGACTTCCGCATGGCAGCTTACGCGGGGATGATCGATCGCCTCGACCAGCAGATTGGCCGGCTGGTCGCCCACCTGGAGGAGAAGCAGCTCATCGACAACACCCTCATCATGTTCTGCAGCGACAACGGCGCCTGCCCGTTCGAGCGGACGCAGGGGAAAGACAAGATGCCATGGGATCCCACATCCTACTGGACCTACGACACCGGCTGGGCGCATGCCGGCAACACCCCCTTCCGTTGGTACAAACAGAACCAACACGAGGGCGGCATCTCGAGCCCGATGATCGTCCATTGGCCAGCTGGCTTGAAGACGAAAGCCGGAGCAATCACCGACCAGCCCGCACACATCATCGACTTCATGGCAAGCGCGATCGAACTCGCCGGGACCGACTACCCGCGCGCGTTCGAGGGGAGACCCATCGAACCGCTGCAGGGACGATCGCTCACCCCGATCTTCGCCGGTCAGCAGCGTCAGCCTCACGAGTGGATGTACTTCCATTTCAGCAATAACCGCGCGATCCGCAAGGGCGATTGGAAACTCACCTCCGCCCGCGGCGGCAAATGGGAACTCTATGATCTCAAGTCCGACCGCACCGAACTCCACGACCTGGCCCAATCGAAGCCGGAGCGGGTCGCCGGGCTCAAGGCGCTCTGGCACCGGGTCGCCAAGGACATCGACCGGCTGCCCGAAAAGCAGCGTCGGCCAGCAGGCGAAGGGAATAAACGGCCAGGCCAGAGCCTCAAGCGTAAGGCTCCGTGAGCTCCCCTACGAACCTAGCGACGCGGGGAGCGAAAATAACACACATGTAACTTGGAAATCATCGCAGTTTCCACGATACTGAATCAGCACGATGTCCCTGAACCCTAACAGATTTCGCCTCGCCGCCTACGTCGGTGTCGGTGCGATTTTCCTCGGACTGCTAGCATTTATCTTCTTCGCCTTCCCTGATCCGGCGCCCCCGGAGTTCCCGCAGGAGGCAGATCAGGCGAAAAAGAAGAATTTCCAGAGCGGGAGCTCTCTCGGCAACGAGCGGAGAAAGAGGATCTCGGATCCCTCCGATGCCGACGCTGACGAATCAGTGAACGACTCGAGCCTCGCTGGCGAAGTCATCTTGCGCGCCGGTTCGAAGGAGGAGCTCGCGGGACTCTTCACCCGCGCCCTGCAGTCCGGCGGTGAGTTCAAGGGGCTGATTAGAGAACTCAGCGCGGCACGGATCAAATTCCCCAGCCGCGACGCCGCTGAAAAGTTCCGCGACTCGCTCGATGATTCGGATGCCACCGATTCGAATTACATCGTGATGGCTCCCGACTTCCCGACCGACGATGAACTCAATGGCCAAGCACCGGCAACCCCCGGCGAGCGAACCTCGCAGAACGTATCGGGCGACGCGCTCCAACCGTTCGGCGATGGGGCTCTCGAGTTCCTCGGTATCACGGTCGACAACTCGGAGTGGGGTCGGGACCTCATCATCGCTGTGCTTGATTCCGGTGTCTACCCTCACGAGTCTCTCACTGGAATCAATATCAAACAGATCGACCTCGTCCAGACAGCTGAAGACCCACAGGCCGACTACACCGGCCACGGGACGGCTGTCGCCGATATCGCCCACCGCGTGGCTCCCTCTGCCGACCTGCTCAGTGTCCGCGTCCTGGATAGCCAGGGTATCGGTGACACCTTCAGCGTTGCTCAAGGGATCATTGCGGCGGCTGACAATGGTGCGGACGTCATCAACCTCAGCCTCGGTTCCTACGGTGACAGCGGCGTCTTGCGCGACGCCGTCGAGTATGCCGTCAGCAAAGGTGCCGCGGTCGTCGCTGCGAGCGGCAACGACGGAATCAACCAGGTCTCTTTCCCGGCCGCCTACGATAGCGTCATCGGCGTGTCCGCTGTCGATGCGACCGGCCAGTACGCTAGTTTCTCCAATTACGGCGACAGCATCGACCTCGGGGCTCCAGGCGTTGGTGTCTACACCGCCTGGGACGCTGATGGGCGCGCCCAATTTAGTGGAACCTCAGCGGCCTCACCCTTCGTCGCCGGAGCCATTGCCGCGACCATCTCACTCAACCCGGGATACACCGTGAGCCAAGCGGTCGAGCGGGTGATGAGCACCGCTCGCGATACCGGCGCCAGCGGCCAGGACCAACAGACAGGCCAAGGCGTGATCCATTTCGAGGACTAGGGGAGCCCGCCTGGATCCCCCCCAGCTCTGGTTCTCCCCCGCATGAGGAGAAAATCACGATTTTTCGCCAGCCAAGCCTCCAGGGCAGGTCGAAGCGGATCGTCGTCCACCTGACTTTGACTCATCTCCGCCTATCCGCCCCCCGCCGGATTCCCCGATCTACAGACCATCCGCTTTCCCGTGCTTCCGCCCACAAGGGACTGCCAGCTCGGCCGAGCCAGATTTTTTTAAATAATTCGCTGCCTCCTGGCAGCATTCTCAACTTTGATTGGCTGCAAATCGCTCCAGCCGTCCGTCTCGAATCCACGCCTCACCCAAGCTTGACAAAGCCCCAGATCGGGGAGCGGCGGGGCATGAGGAAGTCGCAAGAATCATTGCACCAGGCGGTAATTTCGCTAGAGTGTAGTGGTAGAGTGCGATTGGCGACAAACCTTCCGCCCTCCTTGCTACCGATCCAATTCCCCACCCATTCTCAAGGATGAACTCAGAGCAACCCCCATACGATCCGAACAACCCCCAGGGAAACTACCCGCAGCCTCAACCCTATGAGAATCAGGGTCACGTCGACCCGAACATGGTCGGGTACCCAGGAGCTGGAACCTCCCCGATCGCCTACCCGACCCAGCCGTTAGACGCGGTCTCAAAGGCGCAGCTCGAAGCTGCGGAGACGCGCTCGAAAGTTGCCGCACTGGCGATGGCGCTGCTCGTCCACGGACTCATCATCGCCCTGCTCGCGTGGATCGTCCTCGACGTCATGAACGACGAGGCACCAGAGATCATCGTCGAGACAGCCCAGGGCGATAGCGATATCCCGATCGTCAAAAAAGAATTCATGCAGAACATGCAGCAAAAGCCGTCGGCAGCTGCCTCGCAGGCATCGACCGTGATCAGCGCCGCCGTGCTTTCGCCGGTCGCCCTGCCCACCATCGAGGACTCCTTCGAGGATGCCCAGTTTGGCATGTCGATCGGCGACGGTGACTTCGGCGCCGGCGGCTTAGGCCTCGGCATGGGCGGGGGCGGAATGGGAATCCCCGGCAGCATGAAAGGTCGCTGCAACCAGGCCGACCGCATCAAACGCCTGCGCGATAACGGTGGAAGACCGGAGTACGACAAGAAGGTCGTCAAAGCGCTCGACTGGCTGAAGGAGAAACAGAACCAGGATGGCTCTTGGGGTTCGTCCTACCCGGTCTCGATGACCGCCTTTGCCATCCTCGCTTATTCCGGCCACTGCGAGACAATCGATTCACCGAAATACGGCGAAACGCTCATCAAAGCGATCGACTACCTGGTCGAGTTTAGCCGCAAGAACAACGGCACTATGGGCAAGCCCGGCAACCACCTCTCCTACGAACATGGGATCGCCACCTACGCACTCTCGGAAGCCTACTCGCTTAACAAAAACTCGCGAGCCAAGACCAAGTTCCCGATCAGCACCGCACTGCGGAATGCCGTCCCGGTGATTATCGAAGGTCAGACCAAAGGTGGCGGGTGGCTCTACGCCTATGGCCAGAATGGTGTAGGCGACCTCTCGGTCGCAGGCTGGAACATCCAGGCGCTCAAGGCCGCCAAACTCACAGGGCGCAAGTATACCGGGCTGGATAAGGCAATGAAGAACGCCCGTGAATACATCAGTGCCGCCTCAGCACCCAATGGCCTCTACCGCTACCGCATCACCGACAAACACCCAGGTCGACTCAGCCTCACAGGCGTCGGCGTGCTCTGTGCAAGGATGCTCGGGAAGCCCCAAGCCAACGAGGACAAGAGCTTCAAAGCCATCCTCGACGCCAAGCCGAAAAACTTCCGCGGCGCCGATCTCTACGCCCTCTACTACCACTCCCAAGCCTGTTTTCAAAAAGGCGGAAAAGTTTGGGATAGCTACAACCTGAACTTCCAGAAGCTGATCGCTGATTCCCAAGAGGCGGACGGTAGCTGGCCGATCGGCGCGGGTCACATGGGAGCCGTCGCAGGTGATGCGAAGATCTACCACACCTGCCTCTGCACGCTGATGCTCGAGGTCTACTACCGCTACCTGCCAGCCACAGACAAGGCCTAGCGCGAATAGGGCTCTTAAGGAGCGATGGCTGCGTCCCGGAGGGGTGTCAGCGCATCCCGAAATTGCGATGACTCCGGAGCTTCCCACGCCAATCGCATCCGTGGGTGAATGCTCGATTTCGATCGCTTGATCGGCAGGCGAATCCCCGCATAGTGCAATCGCTCATGCCTACTCCAAGCCCACTCTCCACCCACGAAAAAGCCCTCCAGACCAACCTCGACCAACGCCGCTACGGCACCTTCGCCGAAATCGGAGCCGGGCAGGAGGTCGCACGTTGGTTCTTCCGCGTCGGGGGGGCGGCCGGCACGGTCGCCAAGAGCATCTCCGCCTATGACATGCAGGTCAGCGATGCCATCTACGGCAAGTGCTCGCGCTACGTCTGCAGGGAGCGCTTACAGGACATGCTCGACTACGAGCAGGAGCTGAATATCGAGCGGCTCACGACCTTGCGCGGTGATACGACTGGCTTCTTCTCCTTTGCCGACACTGTCTCTGCGAAAAACTACCACGGGACCAACGAATGCCACGGGTGGATGGGCGTCAAATTCCAAGCCCATCCGGGTGACGAATCCTCCCAGGTGATCATCCATGTCCGCATGCTCGACGCGACCAATGCCCTCCAACAGGAGGCGCTGGGGATTGTCGGGGTCAACCTTGTCTACGGCGCCTGCTACTACCACCACGACCCGGCCCAGTTGATGGCATCGCTCGTCGACGGGCTCGGGACGCGCCGGCTCGAGATCGACATGATCGAATTTAGTGGCATCGAGTTCCGCAATGTCGACAACCGCCTCAAGAGCCTGAAGCTGGTCGAGCTCGGCCTCACAGATGCGGCAATGTTCAGCCCGGCCGGCGAGATGCTCCAGCCCTCCAATGTCCTGCGCAAGCGCCCGATCCTGGTCGAGCGCGGCACGTTCAACCCGGTGACCGACACGAATATCGACATCCTCGACTCTGCATCCCGGCAGTTCGGAGCCGATGAGGATGTCGACCCCAAGCAGCTCATCGAGTTGATGGAAATCACCATGCATGACCTCACGCGCGATGGGGAGATCGACCACCGCGACTTCCTAGCCCGCGCCGACCTGATAGCAGCAGCGGGCAAGACGGTCCTGATCTCGAACTACTTCGAATACTACCGGCTCGCCGCCTACCTGAGCCGCTACACAAACAAGAAGATCGCGCTCACGCTCGGGGCGACCAGCCTGCTCGAGCTGTTCGACGAAAAGTACTACACCGAACTCGACGGCGGGATTCTCGAGGCTTTCGGCAGGCTGTTCAAAAACGAACTCACCTGCTTCGTCTACCCGGCGAAAGATGCCGTATCGGGAGATCTGATCACCACGGCGAACCTGCGCGTCTCCGATGAACTGAAGAACCTCTACCGATATCTACTCGACCACGGCGGCATCGTCCCAATCGAGAACTACCAGGAGCGCTGCCTCGACATCTATTCGAAGAAAGTCCTCGAGCGCATCAGCGCCGGGGACTGCTCGTGGGAGACGATGGTCCCGGAGGAGGTCGCCAAGGTCATCAAGTCGCGCTGCTATTTCGGGTTCTGCGAGTTGGAACCGTCTTAGGGCTTGGCCCGAACAAGTCCTCAGCTGGTGAGCAAGTCAGCCAACTCGTCTGGTGGATCAGCCTCGATCTGTAACCAGCGCTCCTCGGAGATGCCTTCGAGGAATTTCACCAGCGGATCAGAGCTGTCGATCGTCTGGTAGCGGCGCGCGATGTCGATGATCTGGTGCACCTGGTTGAGATAGGTCTCGGTGATCGCCTCGCCCTGCTGGGTCGAAGCAGCCTCGCTATCAACATAGGCGATCCCGCGCGTCCTGAGCGGGATCCCAGCCGAGATACAGGCCTGCAACAGCTCGATCTGATAAGGGAAGGTGTAGATCTCGATCCGCCCGAGAATCTTCTCGAGCGCCCCCGCAGTGAAAGCCTTGAATGCCCGGTTGGTGTCGATCACCGTCCCGGCCAGCCCCGGGAGTAGGTGCTGCCAGATTTTGATAAACAGCTGGCCCCGCGTGTCTCTCGATCCGCCGATCAGCGCGACCGAATCAAACTCCCGGCGCGAGCCCGCCACCGCCTCGGCATCCCCTTCGATAATCGCCTCGATCAGGAGCCCGAGTTGCGCGGGGTGGATGGAGAGGTCGGCATCGTTGTCGACAATGATGTGCAACCCGTCCACCTCATGGTGGACCGCCGTCCGCATCCCGAACAGCAGCGCCCCTCCCTTGACGCTGCGGTTCGAGCCATCCTTGTGGGTCAGCCCTGGAGGGACATCTCCCTGCTTGGAATCGATCGCCTCACGCAGGAACAGGACGCCAAACTTCCCCGAAGCGAATTCGTCAGGGTAATCGCTCTCCAAGATCTGCGCGGCCACCTTCCCCGAACCATCCGGACACTCGTCATCGACGACCAGCATCCGGCACGTGAGCTGCTCCGAGGCCTCCTCCAGCCCCTTCAATACCTCAGCTTTGCAGCGGATCGAATTTTCACCGTGAGGATGCTCAGACCGGCGCTGGATCCTCCCCGTCTCCTTGTAGACCGGATTGATCAGCGTGATGGTCACAGGCCGATCCAGCTCACTGAGGATGCGTCGCGATTCGGCTAGTTTCAGCGCGATCCGAAACCCGAACGCCCGCTCGGTATCAGCGGCGCCACGCGCTTGTTCATCGACCGCTGCATAATCGAGCTCCTGCCCCGCGAGCCACGTGGCGACCTCGTCCGCATAGGAATCAAAAGCTGGCAGCGTCGCATCGTAGGCCTCCGTCACTGCGGGTGATTTTAGGAGAATTTCATTCATCTTCATGGGTTCGGATTCTCCCATCCTCGAGCGTCTGATTAAAGCAGAATCTAGGCCAAGGCGGCAGCGCGCCGGAGCTGCGGATCACCGGGCAGGCAGAACGTCACTCAGCTGGGGGGCGCTAACCAACGCGGAACCGATCGTGCATCACCAGCTCCCCCGGCACCTTCCCCTCTACCCCGGAGATCCCCTTCTCTGCGCGCCATCCGGGATCTGCAAAATCTTACTTGCCCACCTCTCGATATCATGTTTAAATACTGTTCTTATGAACACTTTAACGGCGCCTGCAGCACGCAACATCGATTCGGTTCTCGAGGAGACTTTCGGCTTTAAAGAATTCCGTGCCCACCAGCGCGAACTCGTCGAGGGCATCCTCGAACAGCGGGACACCTTCGGCATCATGCCAACAGGCGGTGGCAAATCTCTCTGCTACCAGCTCCCAAGCGTCCTCGCCGACGGTTGCGCGATCGTCGTCAGCCCGCTCATCGCCCTCATGAAAGACCAGGTCGATGCGGCGCTGTCCAATGGCATCCGCGCCGCCTGCACCAACAGCTCGATGTCCACCGGCGAGCGCAGCGCTGTCGAACAGGCCTATCGCGACGGCAAACTCGACCTGCTCTACCTCGCCCCGGAGCGGCTCGCCTCGGCAGGCATTCTCGAGCGCCTGCGCGATTGTCCGACCGGCGCTCCCGCATTCTTCGCTATCGACGAGGCGCACTGCCTCTCCGAGTGGGGCCACGACTTCCGCCCGGACTACCTGGTGCTCGGCACGCTGCGCGACACTTTTCCAAACACGCCAATCGCCGCCTTCACCGCCACCGCCACCCAGAAGGTCGCCGCCGACATCGAATCCCGCCTGCAGCTGCGCTCCCCCATCAAGGTCCACGCCTCCTTCGATCGCCACAACCTCTTCTACGAGGTGCGCGCCAAACGCGATTGGGAGACGCAGCTCGTCGAATTCCTGCGCGAACGCCAAGGCCAGTCAGGCATCATCTACCGGACGACTCGCAAGAGTGTCGAGGCCACCGCGGCGCTCCTCAACCAAAACGCCATCCCCGCCCGCGCCTACCATGCCGGTATGGATCCGGACGATCGCTCGGCCACCCAGGACGCGTTTATCCGCGACGACGCCGCCATCATCGTCGCCACCATCGCCTTCGGCATGGGCATCGATAAATCTGACGTGCGCTTCGTCGTGCACGGAGATATCCCGAAGAACATCGAATCCTACTACCAGGAGACCGGACGCGCCGGGCGCGATGGCGAGCCATCCCACTGCCTGCTCCTCTACTCTTCCGGCGACGCCGTCAAACAGCGGCGCTTCATCGACGATATCGCCAACGAAGCGGAGCGCCAGCGGAGCTCCGAACTGTTGCGGGAAATGGAGCGCTTCGCCTCCGTCCCATCCTGCCGACGCCGATCACTGCTCCGCTACTTCGAGGAAGATTACACCAGAGAGAATTGTGGCAATTGCGATTACTGCGCTGGCGAATTCAAGGAAGTCGATGCCACGCGGGACGCCCAGATCCTTCTCTCCGCAATCGTGCGCAGCGGCGAGCGCTTCGGTGCAGTGCACGTCTGCGACATCGTCACCGGTGCCGACACCGCCAAGATCCGCCAGTTCAACCACCAGGGATTGAAAACCTACGGGGCAGGGAAAGCACAGCCAAAAACCTACTGGCGCAGCCTGCTCGACGCGCTCATCGGCGCTGGCCACATCGAGTTGGGCCAGGACGGATTCCCGGTCCCGCGCCTGAGCGAGGACGCCTGGGAAGTGATGCGCGGACAGCGCCAGTTTACCCGCCATGAGGACACCCGCAGCGAACCCGAGCGCGCCCGCAGCCGCAGCCGGAGCGATAGCCGCGCAGAGCTGCCCTATCACAACGGCCTCTTCGATCACCTGCGCGCGACACGCAAGGCCATCGCCGACGCGGGCGATCTGCCACCCTACGTCATCTTCGCCGACCGGACGCTGCGCCAGATGGCCGCCCACATGCCGACCGAACCCCCACAGCTCGCCCGCCTCCATGGCATCGGCACCCACAAGCTTGAGACCTACGGCGACGCTTTCATCGAAGCGATCCAACAATATCTCAGAACCCACCCAGGCACCGAGGATGCCCGCGTACCGATCGGAACCCTGCCCGCCCCGCCCCCCTCCTCACCGCCGATCAAACACCAGGGCGGAGGCACTTACTCGGTCACCCTCGAACTGCTTCGCGAAGGGAAATCGCTGCAAGAGATCGCCGGGATCCGCGATCTCGTGATCGGCACCGTCGAGGGCCACCTCGCCCGGCTCATCGAGCAGGGGGAAGATCTGGATTGGAGAAGCTACATCCCGAGTGATACCGAGAAGCTCCTCCGCACGCTCTTCGAACAACACGGCACCGAACCGCTCGCACCAATCATCGAAGCCGCCGACGGCGCCGCTACCTACGGACAAGCAAAAATCCTCCGCGCCGCCATCGAACTCGAATCCCGGTAATCCCGGTCCGACCGTCCCGACATATTCAGATGCGCAACCGATAGGCTGCGGATTTTTTTCAACATCCTGCTAGCCAAGATCACACTAGTTTGAGAAGTCCCGCTAGCCGAGGATGCCGCTGAACGTCCCGCTCGCATCGCCGAACTCCCCCGTCTCCACCCCCATTTTCTGAATCAATGTTAGCATCAGATCGTTCAGCGGCGGATGATCCTCGGGATTGTGCGCCAGGTGCTGGCCATGCTTCAACCCGAGCGCACCGCCACCCGCCACAATCAGCGGCAAGTTCTTTGGCGAATGCTCGCCGCGCTCGCCAGAGTTCATCCCTGACCCGAAGACGACGATCGTGTTGTCCAACATCGGCCGCCCCCCCTCGTCGGTGGATTTCAAAAACCCCATGAAACGGGCAAGGCGCTCGAGGTGGAAGCGATCGATTTTCGCCAGCGAATTCAACATCCCGGCGTCGCCGCCGTGGTGGGACAGCTCGTGGTGGTTCTCCCCACCACCACCGCGCCCGCCGGCCTCCCGCGACCACTCGTAGGAGATGACCCTCGTGGTATCGGTCAGGAAGGCGAGGTAGGAAATCTCCATCATGACGTCGATCCACATCGGGCGGTCGTGCCCGTTGTTCGCTTGCGAGCCGAGCTGCAACCCGGTCGCGTCGACCTGCGGCTTCGGCACATCGATCCAATCCTCCATCCGGCCGACCCGGCGCTCGGTCTCGCGCACCGAGGTGAAGTATTCATCAAGCTTCTCGCGGTCGACCTTGCCGAGCTTCTTCTCCAGCGCCGCCGCATCCAACCTAACACTGTCCAGAATAGATTTCTTCTCCGCGTAGCGCTTGAGCGCCGCTGACTTTGAGGCATCTCCCTCAGGCACGAAGAGCCGCTCGAACAGGCGTTGTGGGCTGTCCTCCGCGGGGAGTGGCGTGCCCCGCCGGTCGAAGGCGAGGGTGTGCGAGTGCCCGGCCGACCCGGTGCCGGATGAGTCGGAGAGTTCGAGGGATGGGAAACGCGTTAGTTTCCCATGGTGCTCGGCCATCACTTGGTCGGCAGAGATCGTATTGGAGTAATCCTTGCCCGGCACAGCACTAAGATCCGCCCCCGTCAGCCAGGTATCCGCCCCGGAGTGCCCGCCCTTTGAATTCGGGTGACCCATTCCGGTCAATACGGTGAAATCGCTGCGATGCTCCTCCAACACCTCCAGCGTGGGAGAGAGGGCATAGCCGGCTCCGCTGCCCTCAGGCATCCACTGCAGGATGTTCACCCCGTTTGGCACGTAGCAGAAAATCGTCCGCGGCTGGGCACCTAGAGATTTTCCCAGCGGCTGGAAAGTCGATGGTGCAGCGCGCAGCGGCGAGGGCAGCATCGCCTCCAAGAGAGGCAGGGAGAGACAGGCTCCCATGCCGCGGAGAACGGTGCGCCGGGAGAGTGGCCTGCGAGTCAGCGGGGTCATGCCGCAAACCTACGCCACGCTCTCGCTCAGCCAATGAAAAAGTGGCCGCCCGGCCTCCCCATCGGGAGCTGCCTCCCCCACCCAACCCCGCACCAAACAACTCGCTCCCCACGATGAATTTCAACAACTCGCGCAGTTGGTAGTCCCCAGCCCCCTTCAGATGCGCCACAGCCGCCGACACATGCTCAGCATCGGAAAACCCCAACTCGCGCCCCAGAGCATAGGTGAAAAGCTTCTCTGTCAGGCAGCGGAGAAACAACTCCTCACGATCCAGCATCGCGGCCTGGAGACCGGCGATACCGGTAATCTCGGTCCCGTCTGGCAATTTCGCACTGGCATCGATCACCGGATCGTCACGCCCGATCCGACCATTGTATCCGAAGCCCTCCTGCTCACGCCACTCGCCAGCGGCGTTGAAATTCTCGAGCGCGAATCCCAGTGGATCAATCTTGTCGTGGCAGCGGGCGCACTGCGCCGCCGTCCGGTGAATCTCGAGCCGGTCGCGCACCGTCGCCTTGTCGATCCCGGGCACCTCCGGTTGGATCTCGCCAGCGTTCGCCACCGGCAGACCCGGATCGGTCCCGAGCAAGTTCTTCATCACCCACGCGCCACGCACCACCGGCGAAGTCCGCGTGCCATTCGAGGTCGTGCTCAGCACGGAGGCCTGTGTCACCACCCCACCACGATGAGCATCCGCTGTGACAGCGACGCGGCGGAACGCGTCCCCATCCACACCTCCGATCCCGTAGAACCTCGCCATCCGCTCGTTCACGGTCACAAAGTCGCTCTTCACGAAATTCATCACATCCAGATTGTTCTCCAGGATCTCGCGGAAAAATGCCAGCGACTCTGCCACAATCGAAATCTCCAAATGGCGGTCGTAGCGAGGGTAGAGGTTCTGCGCGGGTGGGTTGGCGCCGACCTTGCGCAGATCGAGCCACTGCCCGGCGAAATTCGCCACGAAGGCCTCGGATCTCCCGTCTGCTAACATCCGATCGACCTCGCCTCCCAGCGCCAATCTCAGATCGCCTGACTCCGCCAGCTGGAATAGGCGGGCGTCGGGCATCGATGACCAGAGGAAGTAGGACAGGCGACTCGCCAGCTCAAAATCGTCTAGCCGCTCCCCCCCCTCCGGCAGGTAGAGGAAATTCGGCGAAGTCAGAACCGCCACCAGCGGCACCTTGATCGCCTCAATAAATGATGCCTTGTCCGGCCGCACCTGCTTGAAGAGGGCGACTTTCGCATCCAGTTCGGCATCGCTCACCGGGCGACGCCAGGCACGCGGCATGAACTCCGCCAGCAACGCCCGCGTATCCTCCCCTTTCTCCAACAATCTCACATGCGAGGCCGGCGGCCAGCGATCGTGCATCGGCCCCTCCAATTCGATCCAGTCCACCAGCACCTCGGGCCGGGCGAATTCATCCCGCCCCTGACACCAGAAATTCTCCAGCACCCCTGGTACCGAATAGGCGTAATCGAGGGTGAAGCCCGCACTCTCGGTCGTAAACTCCGTGCGGATCTCAAATTCATCCCTTCCGTCGACATCGAACTCTGCCACCGTCTCTGGCTGGCCACCAAGTTTCTTCACCACCTGCAGGCGCCCCGGACCATACTCATACATCCGGTCAGTCTTGAAATGCTCAAGGTCGCGCTCATACTGCTCGACGATGTGCCGCTCGCGCTCCGGGCGCTTCTCGATCTCCTCATCGCGCCGCTTGCCGAGAATCTTCTCCATCGCTGCCACGACCTCTGCCCGCCCCGGTACCCGGCTCTTCGCGCTGATCCGAATGACATACTCGCCGGCGCTCGGCACCTTGAAATTGCGCACGTTGATGTTGCGGTCCCAGGAGCGATGGTGCATCACCGCATACCCATCCTCGGCCGGGTTCTTCCCCTTGTTCACGATGATGTGCTTGCTCTCACCGCGCGCCACCCGCGTCCGGTCAGCCCCGTGCGGATCCTCCTCAGGCTCGAATCGCCACTTGATCTGTTCAGGCCGATCACCCGATACAAATGCCCGGTCGAAGACCTCGCGCGCCGCATCAAAATACATCTCGAGGTGCAGCGGCGAAAGGGTCAGCGCCTCGCCGATATTGTCGAACCCGCCGGCCTGAGGATCTTCGGGAAAACGCTCAGGGTCGAGCTCGACCCCCACCAGGTCGCGCACCGTATTGACATACTCTGCCCGGTTCATCCGCCGCAACACGACCGCCGTCGAGCGCTTCGCCTTCTCCGCGCGCACCAGTTCCGTGGCCACCCAATCCCCGAAGCGCCCCGCCGCCTCGGCCCCGGGCTGGGGCTCGTCCTCCGGGGGCATCTCGTGGCTGCGAACCACGTTCAATACCTCAGCCCACTGCTCGGCCGATCGCGAGGCAAGGAAATCATTCGGCAACTCCTCGTCGATCCGAAATTTCCCCTTCTGCTTTTCCTCACCATGGCAGCCGACACAGTGTTCACTCAGAAAGGGCTGCGCCACTTCACCAAACCCGGCCGCATCCGATTCATAGCCATCGACCTCCGCAGCGAGCGCGGGGAAGCCAGAAAAAAAAGCCAGCATGACAAGCTGGAGGAAATCCTTCATACTCGGAAACGCTGACCCATATTTTCCCCGACTGCAATCGATCACC
>Ga0316197_10000620_pt1 | contig 24725 bp, 20 predicted proteins | sample OudBiesiAoxic_MG_FD_204939 | JGI IMG/M metagenome (GOLD analysis project Ga0316197, IMG submission 204939) | Coastal sediment microbial communities from Oude Bieten Haven, Netherlands - site A oxic | ecosystem: Environmental > Aquatic > Marine > Coastal > Sediment | place: Netherlands... | reverse complement strand
AATAGTCTGAACTGAATGATTGATACTTTTCACGTTCAATTTCAGAAAGTGAGCTTAGATACTGATCCAAGTAGATTTGAGACTGTTCTTCCATGAAATCCTCTTAACTATTTTCGCAATATAACGCCTGCATAACACGTTTGCTACCATGCGATTAAGCTCAAATTTACCACTTAACGTGGTAAACTCAAAGAAGCCTAGAATACCGAATGTAGCAAATCGTGTTGATGCATTTGTTATGGCAGTCCTTGAGATGAATGATAAACTAATCGTTATCAAATATAATGCAATCGCCTTCATTTGATAATGCACATTCATTTCTCCCCTCATTTCTAACCTTATCTGAGATGCTCATTGACCCCCATTCAGCATCTTTAGGATAACGAGTATTGTCGATGCCGATTAAATATTCTTCTTCTTTATTTAATTCCCATATCGATTTTTCATAGCTAAAAGAATTATTGGCTACTTTATTGTTGCAACTCTCGTAATAATAATTATTTTGGGGTAAAGAGCAGGTATCAGAAACCATAGAGTCTGCTTGAACAATGAAGCTACAACACAAAATAGTCGAAAAAATTGAAGCTGAAAAAAACACTCGATTCATAACTAAAGCCAATATCAAAACAAGAAGGTAATGATATTATAAATATCGTTGTAATTGTCAATATTGATCTTAATAATTGAAATAATATTAATAGCTCACCTTTTAAACAGTCAAATGCCATAACGCCTGCATAACACGTTTGCTACCATGCAGATTAACCCCAAATTTACCACTTAATACGGTAAACTCAAAGAAACCTAGAATGCCGAATGTAGCAAATCGTGTTGATGCATTTGTTATAAGCAAATTAGCGCTCACATGCCATTAAAAGACCACCAGTTGAAAAACTAAAATCTTTATTTTTAGATACATGCAAAATACCTTCAGTGTAGAAATAATAAAATGCATACAATGTTGGAAAGTGGTGATGACGATCTATGATTGAGTTTGGCTTACGTTCAAGCTCTTTTTGGATATCATCTTCTTTTACCTCAAGTAGATAACTCATAATTTTTTCTATTTGCCATAAACGTAAACCGTGCGATGGTACATTAATAGCAAAGTTAGTGTTATTAATAGAACCATTCTCTATTCGTTGAATAAGGTCTACATCAATTTTAATGAGCTTCTCATTATTAGAATAATAGCTAGTTAACGTATCAATTATATCATGGTAACTTTCAGGACTCTCCACTCCAATAATATCGACTAGACTTGTTGATTTTAACGATTCATAGACTATATCCAAAGCTAATTTGTACTCTTTCAAATGAGCTGTTGTTGAGCCTTTATTTTCTGCTTCCGATTTCAAAGCAGATAGATATGTGATGAGTATGTTCGCAGAATTTTTATTCAATGAAAAATTGGCGCTCCCTACAAAATCAATAAGACGAAAGCTAAGTTCTTTCAAACGTTGAAGACTTACATCTTCTTTTTTATCTTTCCTTTGCTCAAGAAATAAAAATACAGCCCAAATAAATACTGCAACTGTTGCACCTTTAGAGGCTGTGTCGATAAATAGTGTAAACCCACTACTCACATCTTTGAATACTGATGACACACCTGAAAGTACAAATAATATACCTTGAAACAAGATGATCGATAGTAGAGGAACAAGAACTTTACTCATAATTTCCCTTTTGCTTATAACATTTTATTGTACCTACCAAATTCGTAATTTCTACCGAATATATCTCAATACCTATAATTCACGATATTTTACTTAAAAACCAATACACTAACAGTTAAATCTCATATAACCTTAACTAAATATATCGAAGTAGTTCGTATATCCCATTTTTTATACATATTTTATGTAACTGATTCATTTAACAATTCCATTAATTTTATAGACTCATTACAAATATACGAACTAACATTGCTACGTCAACTTAATCGATTACAATTTAATCACATTCACTCAAAACATTAATCATTGCTTATGGATATCCCTATAAATATAAAACCAAACTCTCAACGTTTCATTGATAAAATACGTATTTTTATGCGCTCGAGGTTATTAGCTTACAACACTGAAAAACAATATATCTACTGGATAGGATGCTTCATTCGCCATAATAATTACAGTTCAAAAGAAGATATAAATGCCTTCGACATCCCTGATTATCTCGATCATCTTGTCGTAAAACAAAATGTTTCTCCAAATACTCAGAAAGTAGCACTCAATGCACTTATTTTTCTTTGTCGAGAATTCTTGCAATAATCAGTTGCCCATTTAGACTTTAAACGATCCAAAAAAGCCACAAAGTTACCAACTGTCTTTACTCATAGTGAAGCCGTCTCTGTAATAAATGAACTAACTCACCCAATAAAATTAATCGCACAACTCATGTATGGTAGTGGACTACGAATTAACGAAGCGTTAAAACTTAGGGTTGATGATATCGATCTAATCCATAAAATCATCACCGTACGTAATGGAAAGGGAAATAAGGACCGAACAACAATTTTACCTGAAAGTATAATTCCAGAGCTTAAAACTCAACTAGCCTTTGTAAAGCAGCAACACAGAATGGATGCCATCAATGGCGATGATGAAGTTTACCTTCCCTTTGCGATTGCAGAAAAATACCCCAACCGCGCAAGGAGTTATGGTTGGCAATATCTATTTCCATCGAAACAATTAAGTAAAGATCCACGTTCAGGGAAACGTCGTCGCCACCACATATTAGATCGAAGTGTTCAAAAGCAAGTAACGAAAGCTATTAAAAATGTTGATATCGATAAAAAGGCCAGCAGTCATACCTTCCGGCACAGCTTTGCAACAAGAATTTTAGAACGAGGTGGAGATTTACGAACAATACAAGAGTTACTGGGTCATTCTGATATCAAAACAACCCAGATTTACACACATGTTATTGGTTTACACTTCTCAGGAACAAAAAGTCCACTTGATTTTGATTAAATCATGACTACATTTCATATTGGCGATGCTTTAGTGAATAAAAGATAGCTTTTATCGCTTTCGCCAAAAAAAACACAGCAAGTACAACAAAAAGTTTGCTGACCATAAAATCTGTAATTAAATAAGAAACAATAACACAAAACGCACCAATAAGTGCCGATAGCATCCACTCTTTTTGCATGCTTAAATCACCAATCGAGCCATTTCAGCACCCGCACCTCTGACTGCTTCAATATGCTCTATAATCGAAGTATCTACTTGTAATATCTCAGCTTCAATTTGTTCAGATAACCATACAGATTTAGCATCCATAGTCGATAAGCTATCCCAATCACGATTAATCGCGTTAGCTAAACGTACTGTAGCTGCTAATGGCGAGTAAATATTATCGACTTTAGGCTCAAACTGCTCAGAAATCGCAAAAACTAACTCTTCAGAAAAAGACCAGCTCTCTGCTAATTTAGCACCAAGATCAGCACTGTCTGTACCAATAGTTGAACGCTGCGCAATTACTTTAGATATACCCGCTTCTATTTTTTCAAAAATAGTCGGTACTTGCTCTGCCATAACAGTGTAAATCATCAAGTCACCGATATTATGCAACATGCCTGCTGTAAATGCGGAGTTCGGATTAACATCACAGCTTTGTGCAATCGCTTTACTTAATACAGCGACTTCAAATGTCTCTTGCCAAAACTCTTCTAGATCAATAACTTCAACATAAGGGAATGCACTTACCAAAGAAGAGGCTATAATTAATGTCTTTAATGGTTCTAAACCTAATCGTACAACCGCTTGATCAACTGAAGAAACGCCCTTACCACGAGAAAAATGCGCAGAGTTAGCCAGACGAATAACACGAGCACTAACTACTTGTTCCATAGAAATAGTACGAGCAAGTTCTTGCAACTCTACTTCGGGATCATTTACCAGCTCCATCATTTCTCGGATCACTTTAGGGATCCTTGGTAGCTCATGAGCGTGGCTTAAAATTTCATTCTGTTCCATGTTCTTCTCCACAACGAGTCATTACTTTTTTTGTTTCATCACTGCAACAGTAAAGCGGCAGGTACAAACTAAACGTTCTCGTTGATCTTTAATATCAATTAGCCAAACCTGAGTAGTTGCACCTAAATGCATTGGTTTTGCTGTAGCGTAAACAGTACCTTTTCGTACTGCTCGAATATGATTAGCATTAATATCTAACCCGACACAATATTTTGTTTCATCAACACACCAATTAGCCGCAATAGAAGCAACAGATTCAGCCAATGCAACAGAAGCTCCTCCGTGTAGCATTCCTAATGGTTGATGAACTACTGAGCTTACAGGCATTGATGCGGTAATGGAATCCTCATTATAGTGACAATACTCAATATTTAATGCTTCCATCAATGTATTTCGTGATGTGGCGTTTAATATTGCCAAATCCATCGGACGCTTCCAAATACTCATCATCTACCTCTAATGTGCTAACTTACTTGTGTCTGAGCTCAGTTTACACTCAACAAAGCAGATCAAAAACACATTTTCACTTGTTGTCTGCTTTTAGTAGCTGATAAACTTCGCAAAATTTTTATTCTCTATTTCGTAGGCTTGATATGTTAAACAAAAGCATGATCACTAATCTAATCTCACTACTCTTGTTAGCTGTTGGTTATTATATGCAACAAAATATACTGTACTCTATTGGCTTATTTGCTTTTTCTGGCGCATTAACAAACTGGCTTGCTATTCATATGTTATTTGAGAAAGTTCCTGGCTTATATGGCTCTGGTGTTATTCCTGCTCGATTTGAAGAGTTTAAAGCAAGTATCAAGCATTTAATGATGGAACAATTTTTCACAAAATCAAACGTAGATAAATTTCTGTCTAAAGAGATGGCTTCGGCAACCAATATCAATCTTGAGCCTGTAATTGAGAAAATAGATCTCTCTCCTGCCTTTGACTCTTTAGTTGAAGTGATCATGAACTCTCAATTTGGTGGCATGTTAGCAATGATGGGCGGCAGTGAAGCGATTCAACCAATGCGTGAACCTTTTATTGAAAAGATGAAAATATCGATCACTGAAATCAGTCAACAAGATCAGTTTAAGAACGCACTAAAAGAAGAGTTAGAAAGCCCTGAGATGATGGATGATATTCAAGTCACTATCGAGGAGATCATTGACCAACGTTTGAACGAGCTTACACCTAAGTTAGTCAAAGAGATGGTTCAGGATATGATTAAAAAACATCTTGGATGGCTTGTTGTTTGGGGCGGTATCTTTGGTGGTGTGATTGGTCTTCTATCTACTCTAGTACAGTAATTCCAAACTACAAATATAAAAATGCCAGCAGTTCAATTGAAGTGCTGGCATTTTATTAGATAAAACATACATTCAACAATTAGTGAATTGGCGCTTCATCGTCTGTATTGAATTTACCAAAATGCGCTTCAAGAATTTCAGGTGTCAATTCACCCGCTTCTTCAAGGCGCTTAAGCTCTGCAACAATGGCTTTTTGCTCTTCAATTGAAGGCAGTGCCACTTCTGGTTTATCTGATTCTTGTTGAACCATGTCTTGTAAATCTTTTTCAACATCACTCATGATTATTTTCCAATTCATTAAAACAATTGAGGCGATTCTACAAGAGATCGCCTCAAAAGGTAAACCTAAAGCCGCAAGTTATACTTTAAATGCACCAACTAATTGATCTAATCGCTGTGAAAGTGCATTCAATTGCTGGCTTGAATCTGCCAACTCTTGTGCTGTAGCCGTAGTTAACTCATTAATACCATTGATCTCTTCAATATTTTGATTAATGGTGTACACCACGGTTGATTGCTCTTCTGTTGCGGTTGCTACTTGCGTATTCATGTCTGAAATATCAGTAATACTTAATGCGATACCTGCTAGAACGTCCGTTGCCGTGTCTGCTGATTTAACACCACGAGCGGTTACTGCATGACTTGCTTCCATTGCGGTTACGGCATTTTTTGCTTCGGTTTGCAGTTGATCAATCATTTTCTGAATTTCATCAGTAGATTCAGACGTACGACTTGCTAGTTGGCGAACTTCATCAGCCACCACAGCAAATCCTCGACCATGCTCACCTGCACGTGCAGCTTCAATCGCCGCATTCAGTGCTAACAAATTCGTTTGGTCAGAAATGCCACGAATAACATCAAGGATAGAACCAATATCCTGTGTGGTACCAGCAAGCTGTTCAACAACATGACTCACTTGAACCAAGTCACCTTCAAGTTGCATAATAGCATCACGAGATTCAATTACCGTTTGACGCCCATCTTGTGTACTACCTTCTGCATTACTTGCTGATTGCGCAGCACTTGCTGCATTAGAAGCAATCTCATGGATGGTAGAGCCCATTTGGTTGATAGCAGTTACTACTTGCAGAGTTTGATCACGCTGCATTTCGCTGTTATCACGCGTTGATGTTGCTTTTAATGCTACCTGCTCAGCAGTGCTATGCAGAACATGACCAGTTTCAACCACTTCAGATACTGTTGCGTGGATCTTTTCTACAAAGCCATTGAAGCCTTTTGACAATTCAGCTATCTCATCGTTACCCTTAACTTCAATACGATGAGTTAAATCACCCTCGCCTTCACCTAATTCACGAAAACGACAAGCCAGCTCATTTATCTTGCTAGTAATAGAACCCGCACCCCAAATTGCGAGAGTAATGAATACAGCAATAATGACAGCGATCCATAGGATGATTTCTTGCGTTGAGCTATGCAGGCTTTCAAATACTTCATCTACAGGCACTTCAGCAACGATAAACCACTCCATTGACGGAATGTAATGCGATGCAATAAAGATCTCTTGGCCATCTTTCATTATACGGCTCAAGTTAAACTCTTGCTTAGTAAGTAATGCCGATGCCTCAGCACCAACCACATCACGAATAGATTGCTTACCCATGATACTATTATTTTTATGGATTTTGATGTCACCATTACCATCCATTAAATAAACAAAGCCTGTTTTTTCAATCGTAAAACCATTTAACAATGACACCATATCATCAAGCGATTTAGAAAAACCAGCCATTGCTGTACCATTTAATTGCTGAAAATTCACAAACAGTTTCACATCACCATTTTGTTCTGTGAATACATTCAGCATACGCTCAGGACCGCTTTGGGTAAAACCAAAGAACCAACCATCTTGCTGCTGAGTTAACTGACGTAAAAATCCATCTTGATTCCAATAATTCGCATTTTTACGGTTAGCTACCGACGCGTCATTCAATTGGTGTTGTTGCTTTAATTGATTAAGTTGTGCAATAAGAATAGTTTGATCTTCCGGAGAGATTGTTGGGTCAGAAATGGCGTCAATGATGAAAGGGTTATTTGCCATTTGTTCAGCAGCAGAAGAAATCACAGCTACTTCAGCATCGACCTCTCCCCCAATTTGTTTAAGAATAGTTGGTAGTTCAAGGGTGGTTAAACGTTCATCTAAAGTTTCGAAAGCTTTGGTTTGGGCAACGATACCCACAAGTGAAGTAGATGCAATAATCGCAATCACGATCCCTGCAACCAGTTTTTGTTTTATTGTTAGATTTATCATATTAATTCCACAGATTTAAATAGACATTTTATATATTGATAATAAGCATAATAGCTTTAATAAATAGTTACAAATTTATTCATCATTTAGATAGTTGAATTATCTCAATTAACCCTCACTTATTAAGGAACTAATGTGATTTTCATCAGTCACAAAGAAATAATTACTAAGTAATCCAGAAAATGGGTGATATATGCCAGCGTTAAAAATCCAACAGTTACAAACTTATCTTGAATCTCAAGTCATTGGTCAACCTGCGCTTGTTAAGCAGTTATTGATTGCTCTGCTTGCCGATGGTCATATTTTAGTTGAAGGCCCCCCGGGCTTGGCTAAGACTCGCGCAGTAAAAATCCTTGCTGACTCTATCGAAGGGGATTTCCACCGCATTCAATTCACGCCAGATCTATTACCTTCAGACTTAACGGGAACGGATATTTATCGCCAAGAAACTGGAGAATTTACCTTCCAGCCGGGTCCTATTTTTAACTCATTGGTTTTAGCTGATGAGATCAACCGTGCGCCAGCCAAAGTACAAGCCGCAATGTTAGAAGCGATGGCCGAGAAACAAATTTCAGCGGGTCGTAAAACGTACCAATTACCTGATCTTTTCTTGGTAATGGCAACACAGAACCCGATTGAACAAGAAGGGACATACCCTCTACCAGAAGCGCAACTTGACCGTTTCTTAATGCATTTGGATGTTGATTACCCAGGCGCAGAAGATGAATTAGCTATCCTGCGTTTAAACCGTGGTGAAGCCCTAGGTGAGCAAGCAGTAAAACCGCAGCCTCTCGCGCAAAGTGAAATTTTTGCCGCGCGTAAAGAAGTGCTGTCTATCTATATGGCGCCTGAAATTGAACAATACATTATCCGTATTACGATGGCGACTCGTAAGCCAGAGCAATATTGCCAAGAGTTAGCGAAGCAATTAGAGATGGGTGTGAGTCCTCGTGCCACTTTAGCGCTTGATCGTTGTGCCCGTGCTCATGCATGGTTAGCCGGTCGTGATTTTGTTAGCCCTGAAGATGTGCAAGCGATGGCGTACCCTGTTTTACGTCACCGCCTATTGTTAAGCTTCCAAGCACAAGCTGAAGGGACAACTGCAAATAAAGTGGTTGAACGTTTATTACAAATGGTTGCGGCTTCTTAACGTCGTAAAGTAACTATATGAAAAAGACTACTCTCTCGCTACCACCACACAGCAACGGCGTTACATTGTCACTTAATGAATTGGTTAATTATAAGAACCATTCATTACAGTGGCTACCGCCTGCGCAATCAGTGTGGTCAAAAATGAATGGCAGTCACCAAAGCCGACAAAAAGGCCGTGGTATGGATTTCTCAGAAGTACGTCAATACCAACCGGGCGATGATATTCGCTCGATTGATTGGCGCGTGACTGCACGTACCGGTAAAACGCACACGAAACTCTACAGCGAAGAACGTGAGCAACCGACCATGCTCTTTGTGGATGTCAGTGACACCATGCGTTTTGGATCTCAACTGCTGTTTAAATCAGTGCAGGCTGCACATTTTGCAAGCCTACTCAGTTGGATCACGTTAACCGCAAAAGATCGTGTCGGTGGAATTATCTTTGATGGTATTTCAACACTCGATTGCAAGCCCTCTTCTCGTCAAAAGGTCGTGTTACAGTTTCTTCAAAAAATCATTGAGAAACATAACACCAATAGTAACTCTGAACCTCAGGATACAGCGCAGCAAGTCAGCTCGTTTGTTAAAGGGTTAAGCCAGTTGCAGCGTTTATGCCCTAAAGGCAGTGAGATTGTGATTATCAGCGATTTTTATGCCCTAACCGATGAGTGTAAGGCTATCTTCAGCCAACTAAGTAAACACAATCGTATTCAATTTGTGATGATAAGTGATCCTCTAGAGCAAGGCTCAACTCGCTTTAATGGTTCTGAATATGTATCAGACAACAAGCGTTCTGCATGGCTTGATTTCTCTTCATCGTCTACAAAAAAAGCGTTAGAACAACAAGCCAATCTTCATAAAGCGTATGTACAGAATATGGCGATGCAGCTGGGGATTAAATTACACAGTTTGTCTTCAGGCTTGCCACTATTATCGCAACTGACGTCTTCACAAGATCCATCACAACAAGATAAAGGAGTCATGTAATGTCTTTATCTTCAGCCCAACAAGCACCAGCAAGTAACATATTGCCATTGGCGGATATTCATTTACCTGCTGCGCCATCGTGGGGATTATCTCTACAAGGTTATGGTTTGGTTATTGGGTTACTACTACTTACTGCAGCTATTGTGTGGTTTATTCTCCGTAAGCGAAAACAAGGTGCACTTAAGCGTTTGGCACTCAAGCAATTAGCGAACTTAGCACCACAACAAACCAGTGACATTGCGCGATTATTAAAACAAGCGGCATTGAGTCATTTCCCTCGTGAACGCATTGCCTCACTTCATGGTTTAGCGTGGTGGCATTTTGTTGAACAACAGCTACCTGTGAAAAAACAGGCCAATGTTCATTTCTCATCTCGTTCTGACATGTTAGAACAAGCTTTGTATGGACAGCAGCCTTTATCAGAAACTAATAAACAACGTTTCTATGATGACGTGCGTTATTGGCTATCTCATGCTTTGCCTGCAAAAAAAGTAACAATGGCAACAACACAAGGACATCAACATGCTTGAATTCGTTTGGTGGTGGGCATGGTTTTTACTGCCTATTCCCTTCCTGTTTTACTTTTTTATGCCTGAAAAAGACGTAGGTACAGCGATTCATCTTCCTCGACTGCCAGAGCAAGGGGAATATAAGCAACCGAATAAACGCATCAATATTGCTTTATTGTCTGTCGCTTGGATGCTATTAATTGCCGCGTTAGCTCGTCCTGTATGGTATGGCGATCCGGTTGATATTCAGCCTAAACACCGTGACATGATGTTAGTGGTCGATTTGTCTGGCTCAATGGCGGAAGAAGACATGAAAACCGAGAATGGGGATTTTGTTGATCGCTTAACCGCGGTTAAAAAAGTCGTGTCTGATTTTATTGACGAGCGTAAAGGCGATCGTCTTGGTTTAGTACTGTTTGGTGATCACGCTTATCTACAAACCCCGCTCACCTTTGATAGAAAAACAGTTGAAGAACAACTGGATCGTACTGTCCTAGGCTTAGTTGGGCAAATGACCGCAATGGGTGAAGGCTTAGGGTTAGCTACCAAAACCTTTATCGAAAGCAATGCCCCGCAACGAACCATTATTTTATTAAGTGATGGCGGCAATACTGCCGGTGTATTAGAACCATTAGAAGCAGCGCAACTTGCCAAAGACAATAACGCCAAGATTTATACGGTTGGTATTGGGGCTGGTGAAATGCAGGTTCGTGGTTTCTTTGGTAATCAAACCGTCAATACCGCGCGTGATTTGGATGAGAAAACCTTGACTGAAATCGCAACAATGACGGGCGGACAATATTTCCGCGCACGTAACGCCGATGAGTTAGCGCAGATCTACCAAACCATCGACAAACTAGAGCCCATTACTCAAGCAACACAAACCTGGCGACCACATGAAGAGTGGTTCCGCTATCCGTTAATGGGATATCTATTTTTCTTCTTTATTATTGTGGGAGTAAGAAAGCGTCATGGCTAATTTTACTTTTCTCTATCCGCTGTGGTTCTTAGCCCTTATCCCTCTTGGGGTATTGGTGCTTATTCAACGTAAAAACAAAAACACCACAGGGTTGATCGCTCCGCACATTGCCAAACAATTGGGAATGACTCAAAAGACACAAGGCAATGGCTTTACCCTTGGACTTGTATTGGCATGGCTATGCGTGACTACCGCCCTCGCCGGCCCAAGCTTTGGTTACAAAGACTCGCCAAGTTTTCAGCTCTCTGGTGCGCGAGTACTCGTGATGGATATGTCTCGCTCAGTGTATGCGACCGACGTAAAACCTAATCGCCTAACCCAAGAGAAATACAAAGCAAAAGATCTACTGCCCTATTGGAAAGAAGGCATGACTGGCTTAGTTGCTTATGGCGCTGACAGTTACTTAGTGAGCCCACTAACTGAAGATAGCCAAACGCTCAATAACTTAATCACTAACCTATCACCAGAGATTATGCCTTATAAAGGTAAAGGCAGTAACTTGTTAGCCGCGGTTGAACAAAGTATTGAGATGATGAAAAAATCAGGCCATCAACAAGGTGACATTATTGTTTTGACTGATGGGATCTCAAACCAACAGCTAGATAAAGTGATGAATCGCGTTAAAGGCACCAAATGGCGTATCAGTTTATTAGGCATAGGAACTAAAAATGGCGCTCCAATTGAATTGCCTTCTGGTCAGTTGTTAACCGATTCTTCAGGTAACACGGTTGTCGCGACACTGGATTCCGACCCACTAGTAACACTGGCGCAAGCAACCAATGGTGTGGCTCAGCTTATTCAATCGGATAATAGTGATATTGAAACCATTGCTCGCTTAACTAAAACGCCATTAGAGCAAGTAACACAAAACAGTGATACACAAGTGAACAGTCGTGCCAATCATGGCTATTGGCTACTCTTCCCATTGGTACTGTTCTCACTGCTTTGTTTTAGAAAAGGAATGTTCTTAGCATTATTGTTGGTGTTATTGCCTGTCGATAAGTCCATGGCAAGTACTGATGTATCAAGCCACTTACTTTCTGATGATTACACAGCGCATCAACAATTTGAGCAAAAGGACTATAAGGCAGCAAGCGAGCAGTTCAAATCCAAACAATGGAAAGGAGCCGCTCAATATAAGGCTGGAGATTATAAAGGTGCGATTGAGAGCCTAACGGGTCTTGAAGATACTCAATCACAATATAATCTTGCTAATGCTTTAGCGCAAAATGGTCAACTGGAAGAAGCAAAAGAGAAGTACGAGTCTGTATTAAAAACTGCCCCTGATATGAAAGATGCGAAGAAGAATCTTGATGTCGTCAATAAAGCGCTAGAGCAAAAACAGCAACAGCAACAGCAACAGCAAGACGATAAGAATAAACAATCGGATCAAAATAAAGACGACAAGCAAGATAAAAAACAGGATAAACAAAACCAAGACAGCAAAGACGGCTCTGACCAATCTTCAGATTCAAAAGACTCACAATCTCAAGATTCACAGCAGAATCAGCAGAATCAGCAGAATCAGCAGAAAAATGAATCTCAATCTGATGATAAATCACAGTCTGATAAGCAAGATAAGTCAGAGGCATCTTCTCAAGAGCAGCAACAGAAAAAGCAAGCTAAACAAGAACAAGAGAAGAAAGACAAAGAGCAAGCTGCACAAGCTCGTGATGAGAAAGATAAGCAACCTAAATCGGACGAAGAAAAAGAGCAACAAGCTCAAATGCAATCACAACAAGCAAAAGCCGACAGTGACGCAATTAAAACCGATCCTCGTTTACAAAAATTAGAACAATCAGGCGCAAAAGAAGATGAACTGCTGCGTGCCCTATTGTATCTCCAAGCAAAACAACAAGAAGCACCACAAGCTTCTGAGAATGAATGGTAATTTAAATGAGTATAAGACAAACCAGTCCCTACTCTACTGTAAAGAGTTCGACAATGAAGGCTTCTATGAAAAAGACAGCGCTAATAAAAAAAGTGTTCCTATTCGCTACCTTATGCGTTAGTGGTATTTCGGCAAGTTACGCGCAAGCCATTGCGACAGTGAGTAAAAACCAGATCACTGAAAACGAAGTGATTCAATTAATGGTCTCTGTTGATAAAAATACAGATCAAAGCAAGTTCGACCCAAGCCAACTCGCACCTGATTTTCGCAGTGGCCAAGTCAGCTTTGGCAGCTCTCGCTCATTAATCAATGGTGATTATAATGTACAGAGCCAGTGGACTGTAACTATTACTCCAACCAAAATGGGCACGTTAACCATTCCTAGTATGAATGTCGCTGGTGAGCAAACTAACCCAATAACGATTCGTGTGACTAAAGACGCGACCGCGCCAAAAAGCAGCGATGTCATTAAAGTAAGCGGCTCGCTAACTAAAGATGAATTGTATGAAGGTGAGACCGCTCAATTTGATGCCAAAATTGCTATCTTTGCCGATATTCGTCGTTTAAAAGATCCTAACATCATCACGCCGCAAGGTACTGGTATTGAGTTCTCCCCTATTGGTGAAAGCAAACAGTATCAAACAGTTATTGATGGCTTGCAAGCTACTGTCGTTGAACAAGCTTTCAGCGTCAGTGCAAGCCAAGCAGGTAAATTACATTTTGATGGCTTAGCCTTCACTGGAGGATTAGTGCAAACCGATCGTTATGGTCGCAGCACGAAACTGATCCCATTAAACATCAATCCTAAACAGTATCAATTAATGGTACTAGCAAAACCTGCTAATTTCACAGGGACTTGGTTACCGACTACGGATTTAAAACTAGGACAACAATGGTTAGTTGATGGCAAGCCACTCACAAGTACCACAGTAGAAGCAGGTACTGCCATTACTCGTCAAATAACGCTAATGATGGCTGATGTCCCACCAGAGAAATTACCAAAGCTTGATATTGATTATCCTAAGTCAGTTCGTATGTACGATGAGAAACCTGTAATAGGTAAAGATAGCCAAGGCAATAGCGTGATGACAATTAAACAAGTGATCATTCCTCATAGCAGTGGTTCGGTAAAATTACCTGCGGTTTCAATTCAATGGTGGAACAGTAAAACACGACAATCTGAAGTAGCAAAATTAGATTCATTGGCACTAACGGTGACACCAAGCACTCAAATTAGTGAGCAAAAGATCGAGCACCAATCAAATGCGCAGACAGAAACCATATTAAAACGTGAAGTTGATCATGGTTTTTGGCCATATACAACGCTAGTTTTTGCTCTTTTGTGGTTATTGACTGCTTTTGGTTGGTGGTCAAGTCGTGCAAACGCTCATAAGGGAAGCACGCTACATAATAATCGTCCAAAGGTATTAAACAATGACAGTAAAGCGTTAATTATTGCATTAAATAATAACAATACAATTTTTGCTCATCAGATCTTAGCAGACCATAATCAGCAGTGGATGCAGCAAGGTATTGATGTTGTTAGAGTTAAAGAGTTAATCACTCAACTAAGCCAGCAACAATATGCTGAAAATAAGGGTGATTACTCTACAAAACAAATCATTAGTACTATAGAAAAGATACTTAAAGTACCTACTTATTTTCCTACTCACAACGCTGAACTTGAAAGATTATAACGGTTTTTATTTTCAGTTATATTAATTAAATAGGGATGGCACGCTCTCAATACCATCCCTATTTTTATCTTGCTCAAACACAATTTTCTATTTTCCAAATCTAACTCTACGTCTTACTCTACCTACTCTGCTTTATTCTCCATAAAAATTAAGCCAATGCTCATTTTAGTTAATGGTTTGCGCAAACGATCCCCCTCAAATATTCACATGAAAATCCAGCAATTCTCACACTATTGTCGATTTACCATTGACATATTGGTCAGAAAACTCAATTATCACCCTATCAAATGTTCACTACCATCGCATTTGCTCAGTATCATCTGAAACGGTGGCAGCGAGACGAACTTTAAATGAAGATGCTTATACAAGCATGTGATCAGTAAGGGTAAGTAGTATGACAACTAAATTAGAACAACTTCGTAAACTAACAACAGTAGTAGCAGACACTGGTGATATTGAAGCAATCGCAAAATACACTCCAGAAGATGCAACCACTAACCCTTCTCTAATTTTAAAAGCAGCTCAAATCGCAGAATACGCTCCACTGATTGATGCTTCTATTGAATACGCAAAAGCGCAAAGCAGTGACAAAGCACAACAAGTTCAAGATACGTGCGACATGCTTGCTGTTAGCATCGGTAAAGAAATCCTTAAAGTCGTTCCAGGTCGTATCTCTACTGAAGTAGACGCTTGTCTTTCTTACGACACTGAAGGCAGCATTGCAAAAGCTCGCCAACTTATCAAAATGTACAACGATGCTGGTATTACTAACGATCGTATTCTTATTAAACTGGCTTCAACATGGGAAGGTATCCGTGCGGCTGAAGTTCTAGAAAAAGAAGGCATCAACTGTAACCTAACGCTTCTATTCTCTTTCGCTCAAGCGCGTGCATGTGCTGAAGCTGGCGTGTTCTTAATCTCTCCTTTTGTTGGCCGCATCATGGACTGGTATAAAGCAAAAGAAGGTCGTGATTTTGAAGCAAGTGAAGATCCAGGTGTTATCTCTGTTGCTGGTATCTACAACTACTACAAAGAACATGGCTACAACACGGTAGTAATGGGCGCAAGCTTCCGTAACATCGGTGAGATCCTTGAGCTTGCGGGTTGTGACCGTCTAACTATCAGCCCTAACCTACTTCAAGAGCTTGAAGAAGCAACTGGCGAAGTGGTTGAAAAACTGATTGATACTAACGGCAATAAAGAACGTCCTGCAGCTATGACTCACGCTGAGTTCTTATGGGATCACAACCAAGACCCAATGGCTGTTGAGAAACTGGCTGAAGGCATCCGTAACTTTGCGGTTGACCAAGGTAAGCTAGAAGACATGATCGCAGCTAAGCTATAAAACTAGAAGCTAGAAGCTAGAAGCTAGAAGCTAGAAGCTAGAAGCTAGAAGCTAGAAACTAGAAACTAGAAACTAGAAACTAGAACGCTTCGCTACTATAAGAGAAAAAGCAATCACGTTATAAGTAACACTCTCAACGTGCGTATTCCATGCTCTTATAGTTTCTAGAAGCGAAGCGTCTATAGTTTCTAGCTCATCACCATATTCAAATCGGGTTGAACCTCTCAACCCTTCATTTTCAAATATTCGAGTTAATCATTATGAATCGTAAACATTTAGCAAATGCTATTCGTGCTCTAAGCATGGACGGCGTACAACAAGCAAACTCTGGTCACCCTGGCGCACCAATGGGCATGGCTGACATCGCTGAAGTTCTTTGGCGTTCACACCTAAACCATAACCCTGCAAACCCTGAGTGGGCTGATCGCGACCGTTTTATTCTTTCTAACGGTCACGGCTCTATGCTGATTTATTCTCTGCTTCACCTAGCAGGTTATGAATTACCAATTGAAGAGCTGAGAAACTTCCGTCAACTGCATTCAAAAACTCCAGGTCACCCTGAGTACGGTTACGCACCGGGTATCGAAACAACAACAGGTCCATTAGGCCAAGGCATCACCAATGCCGTTGGTATGGCAATGGCTGAAAAAGCACTTGCTGCACAGTTCAACAAAGAAGGTCACGACATCGTTGACCACTACACTTATGCATTCATGGGTGATGGTTGTCTGATGGAAGGTATCTCTCACGAGTCATGCTCTCTAGCAGGTACATTAGGTCTTGGTAAGCTGGTTGCTTTCTGGGATGACAACGGTATCTCTATCGATGGTGAAGTGGAAGGTTGGTTCTCTGACGACACACCTAAACGTTTTGAAGCATACGGCTGGCACGTAATTCCGGCTGTAGATGGTCACGATGCTGATGCAATCAATGCAGCAATCATCGCAGCTAAAGCAGATCCTCGCCCTACTCTGATTTGTACTAAAACTATCATTGGTTTTGGTTCTCCAAACAAACAAGGTACACATGACTGTCACGGTGCTCCACTAGGCGCTGAAGAAATTAAAGCAGCGAAAGCACAATTAGGTTGGGAGCACGACGCATTTGAAATTCCGCAAGAAGTTTACGCAGAATGGGACGCGAAAGAAGCAGGCGCAACTAAGGAAGCGTCGTGGAACGAGAAATTTGCAGCTTATGAAGCAGCATACCCAGAGCTTGCAGCCGAGTTTACTCGCCGCGTAAACGGTGATTTACCAAAAGAGTGGGAAGAAAAAGCATCGGCAATCATTGCTGATCTTCAAGCTAACCCTGCAAACATCGCATCACGTAAGGCATCTCAAAATGCACTAGAAGCATTTGGTGCTATGCTACCTGAGTTTATGGGCGGCTCTGCTGACCTTGCACCTTCTAACCTAACTATGTGGTCTGGTTCTAAGTCGCTTGAAGCTACTGACTTCTCTGGTAACTACATTCACTACGGTGTGCGTGAATTTGGTATGACAGCTATCATGAACGGTATCGCTCTGCACGGTGGTTTCGTACCATACGGCGCAACGTTCCTAATGTTCATGGAATACGCTCGTAACGCTATGCGTATGGCTGCTCTGATGAAAATTCAAAATATCCAAGTCTACACACACGATTCTATCGGTCTTGGCGAAGATGGTCCTACTCACCAACCGGTTGAGCAAGTCGCTTCTCTACGTCTAACACCAAACATGAGCACATGGCGTCCATGTGACCAAGTTGAATCTGCAGTTGCTTGGAAACTAGCGATTGAACGTCGTGATGGTCCATCAGCACTTATCTTCTCTCGTCAAAATCTTGCACAACAAGATCGTGATGCAGAGCAAGTGGCTAACATCGCTAAAGGTGGCTACATTCTTAAAGATTGTGAAGGCCAACCTGAACTAATCTTTATCGCTACAGGCTCTGAAGTTCAGCTTGCGGTTGAAGCAGCAGCTCAGCTAACAGCAGAAGGCAAAGCGGTACGTGTTGTATCAATGCCAGCAACTGATGCATTTGATAAGCAAGATGAAGCTTATCGTGAATCAGTACTTCCATCAGCAGTAACAAAGCGTGTTGCTATTGAAGCGGGCATTGCTGACTTCTGGTTCAAGTATGTTGGTTTAAACGGCAAGATCATCGGTATGACAACGTTTGGCGAATCAGCACCAGCTGACGAGCTATTCAAAATGTTTGGTTTCACTACTGAAAATGCAGTGAAAACAGCAAAAGAGCTTTTAGCTTAATTGTTAATACTCAAGCCAGAGTCTTAAATATCTAAAACTCTGGTAACAAAAAAGCCTCATCTTCGTTTCATTGAAGATGAGGCTTTTTTAGATCTCTAATTCTATATATCTTGAACTCTGTCTAAATATTATTATTTTAAATGAAATTATTTATCTAAATCATTATTTATTGATTCATATAGCTCTTTTAAAAGAGTTGAATCTATATTAATCAAGCCATCAGAGAGATGTATATAATTACCTTTAGTCACATTTAGTAAAATATTCTTTCTAATACTTTCACTATCTTTAGATTCTTTATTTTGAAAATGAAAATGCTGAACTTTTTCATAGACCATTTCTGATATTTGATCTATTTGCTCTTGTGTTAAACAAACACGAGACATTCCTACTTCAGGTCTAGATACTTGATCTAACACTTCAACTCGTAATTTCTCGGTAAATAGGCTGTCTAACTTAGAACCTTCAAAGAAGGTGTAATATGGTGGCGTAAGAAAGAAGGGAACCCCATCAGAGCGCAATTCTAAAATCCCCATTATTTCTAATGATCTCAAATAGATATAAACACTTTGTTCGGTTAAATCATTCTCTAACGCAACCTCATCAATGGGACGCCCTTTCACATGTATTTCGTAGAAAAAATCGTACAAGTATGGATGATTAAAAAAAACCTCATCCAACACCTCTGTACGAGTTCCCTCTTCACGATTATAGATATCTTTCGCAATTTGAGACAACTCTTCTAGACTTGTATTTAATACTGTTGCATATTCCATTAATTTATCGATACCAATCGAATTACTATGAAAATGGCGCTTCAATGTTGATATTGGTACATTTACTTTTAATGACAATTCATTATAAGTAAGATCATTTTCTTTTAATTTCACACGTAATGCATTTAATAATAAACTCGCACAAAATCCCATAACTACTTCCTTGCTATTACTTCATTTTTAAGCTTCAACGTTACTTTATATCATTCTTAATTACCAGTTCAGTTTCACTTTTTGACGTCAATGAACTCACAATTTAAAACCAAACTATCAACAGAACTATAAACTATTGCAGAGAATTGCATCAAAGGTTACAAATATGTTGCAACGTCAATATTGTGACGAATAATAAAAAGAACGCTATCTTGCTCATGATGAGTATTTACCATTAACATGGAAGTCATTTATGCGTACCAGAACATTTACAAAGTCAATGCTATCTAGCTTTATTGCTTGTACTTTTGCACTAGCACAATATGCGCACGCAGAAGACAATAGTGATACAGAAGCAGTAGAAAAAATAGAAGCAACAGAAAATAGTGACACAGAAATCGAGAGTAATTGGAGTGGCTCATTATCTCTTGGTTATGATAGTAACTTTTTCTCATCATCAGATTATCGTTCAAGCCGAGCGATCTCTACGCATGGTTCTCTCTATTACTCTATTGCTGATAACTACTCCCTTTATGCGAGCACCGGGGGTTATCGTACCTTACAAAGAGCAGAAGGCTTTTACTCTACAGACACTGTTGTAGGTTTATCGCGTTCATCATTATTTACTTTTGGTGAAACTGGGAAAGTATCAATCAGTGGGCAATTCTCATTACCTACATCAGAGTCATCACAAGACGCTCATTTAAACACAGCATTTCGGGTACAAACTCCAATCTCGTTCAAACTTGCTGATGTCGGCATTACCGTCGCACCAAGAATAAGAAAAAACTTTCATGAATATACGACTTCACCATCAGGTAATGTCAATACCTCGTGGGGTCTCTCTCTTCTCCTTGCTGCTAACTATTCTTATGGTGATGCATTCTTCTCTGCATCAGCATTAGGTGGAACAACCGTAAATTATAACAACCGTTGGGCAGATGGATACAGTTACGGAGGCAGCCTTAGCTCAGGCTATAACCTAAGTGATGCACTCTCTATTTCATTAACACTTGCAACATCAGGTCTTTACACAGATGCAGCCCAAGGCACATTAGGAAGCTTCGATCTCTTTGATGATGCGAAAGCAACCTATTCACTTGGCATGACTTACTCCTTTTAGGGATATAAAAAATACTAATCTACATAAGTAGAACAACAGGATGTGAACAATATGATATTTAGAAAACTTTCTTTAGCCGCGGCGATTACCGCTACTTTAGCTGGCTGTGCGCCAGATGAACAAGAGTATGATGCTCTGGATAAGGACCTTACGGAAGTTCAGGTTCAAGATCTTCGCCTTGATGGACGTTGGTTTTATGCACCAACTACAGGTGCAGCACCTCGCTTTGCCGTTACCCAATTTCCATTTCTACAGGGCATGGGACGCTACGTTGAATTATGTTTCTCTAATGAGGGGCTAGAGGTTCGTGGTTATGATAATAATAACCCTGAGCTAGTACTTCCAAAAGACAAGCAAGGTTTCTGTTTACCTCAAGATGAAAACAACATAGGCTCTGATGATCAGGTAAACTTCCCCCACGTAATGACTATTCCTGGTAGCTACGCAAAATACCAGTGTCGTGAAGATAGCTACGGCGACTGTACAAATGTTGAAGAAAAAGATTCTGATCCAAACCTTGATAATACTACCTTTAGACAGAATACTCACTTCACTCCAGATCCAGCATCAACTCTTGTTAGTGACCTAAATTGGGATGAATTATACGGAACAAAAGATGGTCTAAACCCTCAAGGGGATCCAGAAGTTATCTCATGGGATTTCGATCCTGTTAGCGGTGTTTTGAACTTTGAATTAGAGCAAACCTTTGCAATCGACTTTGATAAGCTATCACGCTATATGGATTGGTCTGCAATGGAAGAAGAGATGGCGAAAGGCTCATTTAAAGCTCGCTTCTTCTACTCATTGGTTCATGAAAGTCATTTAGCATCTGAAGATTATCAACCAATTTTATATCCTGTTAATGATGAAAATGATATCGGTTTCTTCACGACGACAACAAAGAAAAAAGATCCAATTACTAACAAGTATGATTCAGTTACCTATTTAAATCGTTTTAATCCAAATAAAGAAACAATCAAATACTACTTGTCAGATAACTTTTTTGAAGAGAAAAATAAGCTCTTCTTAGACTCAACGATTAATACAATCAACAAAATGAACGATACATTGCGCTTACTTGAGCCTAATTCAAGTAAACCTATGTTAGAGATTGCGAATAAAAGCGAAGCCCTTGGTATCCATGCCGGTGATTTGCGCTATAACGTAATCAACCTTGTTGATGAGCCTCTAGATAATGGTTTATTAGGTTATGGGCCATCTATTGCGAGCCCTGTTACTGGGGAAATCATCAAAGCGCACGTAAACCAATACGCAGGGGTTGCCCGTACTGGTGTTCCTTATTATTGGGACAACATGGCTCGTTTATACAACCGTGGTCAACTAGAGCTTAACGGTCTTGATTCTGACGCTACTCCAAGTGTAGCTTCTCGTGTAGAGCTACAAACCAATAAGAATGTATCTGAAAATCTACAAGCGAATCACTCTGAGCATAATCATGCAACGACCTCTGTAAGCGAGCAAGATGTAGTTCAATTTTTAGCACAACAAAGTCTACAAAATAAATTGAAAACAGCACCAACACAACTTGGTGATGTGCATGATGAAATGGGATTAGAAGAAATTGTACGTGCTGAAGAAGAACGTATCGCTTTCTGGAGTGAAAATAACGTCTACCCTATCGAAGCATCGTGGGTGTCTTCATCAAGTAAAGCGGTAATTGACAACTTACCACTGACTGATGAAGGTTACTTCACAAACATTACCGATCCTGAAACAGGAGTAGTCACAAAAACGCTAAAACCATGGGCTCTACTGCCTGATAACCTACAAGCTATTGCAGCAGATGCGATTACAGTAACAACTTATGCAAATACACTAGTTCACGAACTTGGTCATAACGTAGGTTTACGTCATAACTTTAAAGGCTCAAATGATATTGATAACTACTTATCAAAAGAGCAATCTAAACTTCTTGGATTAAGTAATGTTCCTGCATATAGCTCAACAATGGATTACGCACCAAGCATGCTTGATGAGATCCCAACATGGGGCCTATACGATCTAGCTGCATTTAAATTTGCTTACGCTCGTAAACTTGATCTTGTTGAAGCTTCACCTATGAGTACCGAACAGCAAGCAGCTGAAGGTGGTGAAGCCGCTTATGCTGATTCATTCTACAGCAAATATGGAGCAACAGCAGAAAACGAATCTCTTATGGTTTGTGCTGAGCAATCACCAGTACTTGATGACCAAGGGCAGCCAACAGGTCAATCAAACTATACTTGTGACTTCTCTCGTTTAGATACAGCGGCACTTAATGGTGATCCTCTTGCTGAACACGGTGTACTTTACTATCTAGATGACATTCTTGGTTTTACTCGTAAAGCTTATGGTTTCTGTACCGATGGTAACGTTTCTTTAAACAGTGATTGTAACCGTTTTGATGAAGGGACTAACCTACAAGAAATTGCAACCTATAAATGGCAGCAGTATCTTGACAGTTACGACTCTAGAAATGCGGGATTATACCGTGACGGTACTTACAACTCTGATTACCCTTCATATATCATTCGTCGATTCAGAGAAATGAATACGATTCGTGACATGATTGAAGATAATGAGCGTATTGATCAGTTGTTCCATGACTATGGTGATGCCTCTTCATCAGATAAACCAACTGAGTTCTTACATCAAATAGCTTCAAACCCAAGTACTTGTGTTTACTCTGAAGATCGCGAATTAACGGCGAGTAATTCATGGTTATGTGATTATGCGTATGGCTCTAAAAAAGCATCAGAGTTTTTCTTAGATGTTTTAAGAACTCCTGAATCTCAGTGTATTATTACTGACCGAACTGGTGCAATGCGTAGTATTTCTCTTGGTGAGACGTTAAGTGCTCAAAGCTATAAGATCCCAAGTGATTACGATATTACACGTGCTGATTGTTTTGATGATGTAGCAAAACCAATTATCGAATCATTACACGGAGCTACTGCTATCCACGCAAGCTCAATTAACTCTAAGTTCTTAAACTCAGTAGGCTCATTTGACCCTGCAAACCCATACTCAAATGCAGTTTCGATACTTGGTATGTGGCCTGATAAAGGCTTGGCAAGTTACCAGTTAGCTCGTCGTTATTCATTACGTTACACAGATGAAGGCGCGTTTGCTTCACTACTAGACTTACCGGGTGTGAAGGCAGAATACGATGCAATCATGGCTCATTTAGTTGCCAAAGAGCCACTTGTTAATGCTGTAGATTTTGTAGACAGCACAGGTGCAGCTTATGAACCAACGATTGATGTAAACTTACATGTCACTCAACTGGTTGAGGCATTGCCACCACTGCCACGAGGTATCTTAAACTTTTATGGTTTAACTACATCAGCACGTACAGACATGTCAAACATGATCTTATCAATGGGTACAAAGCAAATGGTAACGGCAGATTACATTTTTGCTGAAACAGCACTGAAGCAAAGAAACAGCTTATCTAAGCAACTTGACCGTTATAACCTATTACAAGGAGATGCATTCAACGTTTCTTTAGAGGGTATTAGCTACAAAATCAATAAAGATAATGTACTAGCAAATCGTGTTGCTTCTAAGTTGTTTACTAGTGATGGATATGATGCAAAAGTAGCACTAGATAACACAACTAGTGACGCTCTTGATAGTATCTTAGTCGCATGGCAACCTGTTGCAGGCTATAAGTCTACGTTCCATACACCAATCCTAGCTCTTGATGCTCCTTTAGTTGAAGTTATTGTAAATTCATATAAAGCACAATTAACCTCAGGAGCAGTAGATGTAAGCGATGGCTTAAGTAATGATGAGTTTAATATCGTAATTAGTGGTGTATTAGCTCAAGATGGTGTTGTTTATGATAGCGTAAGCGGTACGGTAACTTACAATAATGGTAAGGTTCACCAAACTAGTGATGTAATTAATATTATTGATTATACTATGGCATATGTAAACGCTGGTTTAGATACGACACTACTTGCTGTTAGTTATGATTTCTATAACGGCTACACTAATGCAGATGCGTCAAATAAATTTGCATGGAGCCTTTCTCATGGAATGATTAAAGCATACCTTTCAGGTGATTACACAAATATGGTTGGCGAGCACTACGATACACTTCGTAAGCTACCAGTTAAAAACGTGTACTAATTTTTAGAACCTGAAAATAATCACGCAATGAACAAAGCCAGCTTAATTTGAACTGACCCCCAATAATTGGACAACCAATTACTGAGGGTCTTTTTTATGTCCAAATATAGTCGTGAGCTAAAACTAATTATTGCTAAGCAGTGCTTAGTTAGTCGTACATCAATTCAATTATCT
>Ga0316197_10000619_pt1 | contig 24730 bp, 32 predicted proteins | sample OudBiesiAoxic_MG_FD_204939 | JGI IMG/M metagenome (GOLD analysis project Ga0316197, IMG submission 204939) | Coastal sediment microbial communities from Oude Bieten Haven, Netherlands - site A oxic | ecosystem: Environmental > Aquatic > Marine > Coastal > Sediment | place: Netherlands... | reverse complement strand
GATCCACTTCTTCCTGCAATACTTAAAGTATATGAGGAAACAGGAATTAAAAATGGTGCTCCTCAAAATACAATGAAGGGTCAGGCATTTAAGACAGAACTCGCAACTGCATACCCTGATAGCCGTTTAGTTGTTACAAAGGAAACATCAACAATCGAAGGAATGATAAAGATTATTTATGAACTATTAAAAGATAAATTAAATATTGCTAAGCTTACATTTACTAGTGGGGTTAATGTAGGATCTGCAGAATTTGAAACAAAAAATAATCTTGACCGTTGTCCTCTTTGTGGAATTTTTCTAGATGAAACTGGTCTTTGTCCAAAGTGCAAATATCAGAAAAAAAAATAGAGAGAATTAAAAATGGAGTTTCAATAGAGACTCCATTTTTTTTATGGTTTGCTTCCTTTATTTCATGTTTATAAAATAATATCTTCTTTTAAATTATTTAAATTAGTTCTGTAGCCTATAATTTTATCATACTGTAAAACGCCTAATATGATAGAAGGGTGTACTCCCAACTTTTCACCCAATTCAATCAATTTTTCTTTTGAATATGATATATCATAAATAGCCTTGTAATCTTTTTTAGAAACTAAGATATCTTTAGCAAACCTATTGGCCTCTTCTTCTATTTCTAAACTCAAAGTTTCATGAGCATTAACAAAAATATCTTTTTTACTATGATGTAAAATATGACCTAATTCATGAAAAAAGTTAAACCAAAAAGCATCAATTTTTTTGCCTTTATTACTCAAAATAATAAGTGCTTTTTCCTTACCTATCCATTTTGAAACTCCATTTACATAAGTCTTTGGTAGATGAGGTAAAATTACTAGAGCTACTCCGTTCTGTCTGCAAATTTCTTTCAACTTTTCAACGCTTTCATGAGAATTTATCGTGGATAATTTCTTCATTTCTGGAATAGCTTTCTTTAAACTTTCCTTAGAAAAGTTTTCAGTATTTATTTTGTTAGCTTCGATCTCTCCCTCTCTTATCCAAGATACCATAGAAAACTCACAAACTTCTTTTGTTTCATTTTTTCTAAATAAAACAGCTTCATTTTCATATAAAGTAAAGAATTTTTCCTCTACCTTTGCCAAAAATTTTAAAGAAGCTACACTAAAGAAATTTTTTACTTCTCTGATTATCTCTGATTTTTCTTTAAATGAATTAATCCATCCTCTATTTACCATTTCTTTAATTGGTAATTGATAACAAATATTCCATTCTTCTTCTAAACCTTTTTCTTCTTCAATTCGTACTAAAACTTCTCTATATTGAGCTTCTAAATTGTTCCACATTGATGCAGGTATTCCTAGCACGTTTTCTAACTTTAATGCCGTTTGATAACTCAATGTTGCTTCACCATTAATTATCTGACTAATAGCCTTTTCCGACATTCCCATTCTTTTGGCAAATTCAGATTGAGTCATACTTGCATAAACTAACTCATCTTTAATAGTCTCTCCTGGCGGTATTGCCACCATATCCTTATAAATTTTCATTTTATATCTCCTTTGATCACCTTAATGGTAATCTACAACTTCCTCTATTCTCACTACTTCAATCTTTTCTAGTTTTATATTCCCATCATCAGCTGTAAAAATAAGCCTATAATTTCCTGTAAGATCTACTGCATATTGCCCTTTTCTTTTACCTGATAGTTCGTGTAATCTAGCTGATCGAATTTTTTCCATGTCTTTTAGATTACTAGAAGCTTTAAATTCATTTATTCTTTGAAAGAGTTTTATAGCTATTTGCTTCCCAAACTCCTTTTGAGCTTTAGACAATTCTGTACACTGTTTTTTTAGTTTATTACTCTTGTAATTTATATCCATGAACACGTCCTTTATTAAGATCTATTTATTTCACTTTTCCATAATATCATCCTTTAACTCTTATTTTATATTTAATTATAGCATTTTTTTTTATAAATTTCAAATTTCATTAACCTAATAGGTAAACAAAAATAGATTCTAAAGGGGGGCTAATTTTATAATTTAAAGAAAAATAAAGAGTCTGTATATGTAAGTGCCAAGGATTTTTTTAGAATGATTTGTTGAAGGTGTTAGATTACTGGTTCTATAAGATCCTGAAATATATACTAGATTATGACTGTATTTAGAATGTTGTAATTTCACCTATTTTTTCGCCTAAAATAAGACCACTGAGAGGACCTTTAGTCCAATCAGTGGTCTTTTAGTCCTTTCACTGGACTAAGCCATTTATAGCTTCTCTATCCCAATAGTACCAAGGAATAAATGAGATCATAGTTTTAGTTTTAAGGGGATCACCTATGTGGTTATAAGGGGGATTTTTTAGGAGGGCTTAGGAGGAGAACTAGAGAGAATAATTAAAATGTACAATTGACAATGTACAATGAAGGGGAAAGTGAGGATTTTGTCGCCGATTACGCAGATGAAGGCAGATTTTAACTAAGAAAGAAAATAAAAGCTAGTCATGAATTATAGTAATGGATAAAAAAAGATAATAGAACGCGGATGTCTAAAGACATACACGGAAGAATCTATAATGATCACAGATTTTTATTTTTAATCTGTGTAATCTGTGTCAAAATTAGGTCCCAAAGATTCCGTCTTTGATACGGGATACCTTGATACCACGATTATTAAAATTAATTTTAATTGTAAATTAAATTTTAAATGTGGGAAAGAAAAATTAACGGAAAAATTCAAGAAGATTTATAATTGTCTTAGTGAGTAGGTCACGATCGTCATTGTAGAAACAGAGGGCTGAAGCCGGACTACTATAAACTTCAGAGGTTCTTAATCTGTTTTAATCTGTGACAAAAAAGGGTTTGGAAGATTTTCTATTAATGATTTTGCTAAGACTACTTATGGTACTCTTGGATTAGGACAAAAGAAGCTGTTTCAAGAGATGAGATTTAACGGTATTCTTAGTAGTCAAAATAGACCTTAACAGTGCTATATTAAGGCGGGATATTTCAAAGTAATTTGTTTATTCATGTATATTTTGTAAGGTGTATTAATTTTAATACTTTTTTCATACTATTTCTTTAGAATGTAGTATAATACTTTAAATATATTAAATAAAAAGGGAGAGAATTATAATGAAAGTTAAATTAAATTATCTTAATGGATTAATTACAGAAAGTGAATTGAAAGATATACAAAAAGAATTATCTGAAGTAAATATTGATTTTAGATTCTTTGATGATACAGGAAAATTAAAAGCTTGCTTTGATTTTGAATCGCCACTAAGTCTATTTATATCAAGAGAAATAATAGCATCGGGAATTGGTTATGACCTTGTGAAGTTAGCAGCATTTAGGATATTACAAATTATATCTAATAAAACTTTCTTATTAGGAAGAAGTAGTGGCATTGAAGAAAAACCTTCAAAGTTAAATTTAAATGCAAAACTTGCTGACGGTGGAGAAATTAGCCTTACTATAGAAGGCAATCTAGATAAAGAAGCACAAAATAATGCTATTGATAAAGCTTTTAGACTCCTTGAAAATCAAACTTCTCCTACTATCTTCTATAAGGGTGGCGAAAGAAAAGATACAATGATAGGTTTTTATGATAAAAAAACAAACCAATATGAAGTGGAAAGTATGTCTGAATTTGTAGAAAAGAAAATTGAAGAGCAAAATAAGAGAGGTTAATATTTTAGAGAAACTAACTTTCTAAGTACTGGAAAGGAAAAGCATATAAAAAAGGAGTTAGGCAAATGCCTAACTCCTTTCTTTATTTAAAACTCCTACAAATTGTCTTTCACATTTGCAGTCGTGGATTTGTTGGTGGAAGTGAAGCGTCACTTACCTAATCCACTACTATAATAGTTTATTCTATCTTCATCTTTAATGTTCTCTAACTTTTAAATCATTAATCGAATACTCTGTTTTGTTATTTTTATTATACTCATTAATGAAATTATCAAGTTGATTAATATCTTTTTTAAAGCTTAAAGTAGTATAACTTAAGTATTCTTTGGCATTTATCCTCTGAAGTTCTTCTATAATCGCGGAATGATTATATACTACTTCGTTTCTTTTTGTTTTGAATAGGCAAGCAACCCATTTAAAATTTTTTAATACCTGAATTGTAAAATCACAATTTTCTGTAATACTCCATCCATATCCTGCAACAGTTATTATCATAGAACACTCTCCCTATTTTATATTTTAATGACTATCTTTATAATAACATAAAATCAATAATTTTTCTAAAATCAGAAGATTTTTTTAGGTTTGAAAGAAGCAGGTATCCATACAAGCTTACAGTTATTATAGAACTTGTGATAGTGGAGACTTTTAAAGAGGAGATAGAAAATGGGGAAAAAAAGACTAGCTGATTAACTAGTTTATATTATATTTATCTTTTGGGTTTCCAATTATTATATTTTCTGGGTAACCTATTAATTGATAAAATAAAGATTCTGGATAATAGCCTTGACTATTTATGACCGAATCAAATAATTCTTCTTTTCCATACTTTTTAGCAATAATTCTCATGTTTCTTACTGAATCTTCATAAATATTAGATATTCTTAAATTTAATGGAGGATTCATTTTAAATTCCATTATTGGAGAAGAAAACATGTCACCTGAATATGCCCAATTTTTAAGCTTAGGGGAGGATGCTAAAATCTCTTCTATTGCATGAGTTGCTATAACATAGCTCCAAATGTCATTCAAAGATTTATAATCCCTCTTATTTTCACTTTCACTCATATTAATAAATAGCCTTGCTAATAACTTCATATTTTTTTCCGCATTTATAGGTACCAGTGCTCCTAAAACAGTTCTAGCTCCACAAGATAAGAAACTATCTGCTACTGATATTACTCCATCACCTCTTGGAGAAGTATTGCAAGCACTTAATATTATAAGTTGTGGTACTCTTAAATGTTTATTAGGATATAATAGTTCTTCTTTATTTCCTATTACTAAAGCACTTGCATTATTTTTAATAATACCATGAGCTGATATTATTAATATGTCTCCAATTCCTATATTCCCTAACTCAAAATAGAACATTGACATTGAATCTATTTCCTTTATTTCAAAGGTAAATAAATCTGTCATCGCACTTATTATTTCTTTCATTTTTTTCCAAAATTCTAGTGAAACTCTTTTTAATTTATCAGTAGTTGAAAGACATTCTAAAATTACTACTCTTATTTTAGTGTGCATAAAATATTGAAGGTGCTCTGTAAATTCCAATGTCAAAGCTCTTGTTAAAGGAGTTAAAGGACGATAGCTTATAGGCTTTCTCAAAGCTAATGGTGAGTTATTATTATTAATAACTCCTAATCCTATAGGAAAATCTGAAAAAACACTTATTTCAGATGCTCTTTCTATAATAGCTAATTCATTTTCGGTAAATAACATTGAAATTTCTTCTCCTATTTCTTTTAGTGCACGCCATATATATTTACTATCTTTCTCACTTGTTTTGCAATGTGTTTCTAATGCCCTAACTTTGTCATAAGCTTTATAGTTGGTAAACTCTTTATTTATTACTATTGCATTTTTGGATATTCCTCTATGAGCTGTTAATATTTTAATAACTCTCTTCTCATATTCTGGGATTTCTTTATTTCCTTTTAGTAAATTCTTTTGAATATGTGATTTTCTTGCTAGACTTATGACTACTTTAGGTCTTTCTCTTGCAAAAAAATCATCATAAATCTTTCTATTATATTCTACATCATTACCTTCTACTTCTAATAATGTGTTATTCATAGTTCCATGATGTAGTATTGAGTAGCAATATTGATTAAAATTTTCATTTCCCTTTATAAATCCTCTGAAATATTCCAAATTATTATGTTGTAAAAGATAATATAATGAAGATAAGTAATGAAGTTTATCACTTGATAACAGTTCTAATCTATTTAAATTAGTGCTTAATATTGGAAATTCTTGTGCCCATTCTTTGGAAACATATTCTTTCAACTTTTTCCAATGCTTCATTAACAATATAGTATTTAATTCTGTTATTGTATTAATACCAAGGGTTGAAGGGTTATTTTCCATTAATTCACTAATTTTTTCTTCACATTCATCTTGACATATTATAAGCGTCGCTCCTGCCAGTAGTTGTTGGGATACAGCCGTATCGGGAACAGGAATAATTAAATGAGCCGACTCTTGATGAGCTTCTACAGCTACTGCATCTGCTTGAGCTAAATCAAAAATACTTTTTGGCAAATGAAGGATGTACTCTAAACCTGGTAGTATTTCTAACATTTCTTTATCAAAAAGATGATGTTCTGACTTATATTTTTTACTAACGTCTTCTAAGCCTACTGTTAAAGGTATATGGTCATGGAGATATTCACTTTTATAAACTACAATATATTTAAACTTGTGATTCATTATTTCCCCCTTATTTCTTATAAAAAAAGATTAGCTAAATGCTAGTCTATAGCTTAATTATTTAAATTTTTCATCTGAAATTACATTTAGAAACTCTTCCTTATTTGAATAGTTTTTCCATTTTTCATCTAATAATAGATTGCTATGAACTATTTTTACTATACTTGTAAGGTAACTTTTCATTGTCTTAAGAGGTAAGCCCTTTGCTCCTTCATGAACTATTTCTGACCTTAAATTATAAATTTCTTTTAAACGTTTAGCTATTTCTTTTCTTTCATTAAAATCATCGCTTAATATAATCGCTGTAGAATCACATACTAAAGATAAAATAGATGGAGCTATTCCCGTAGCCTTTCTAGAAAATATTGCTTCTAATGCTATCATTCCTTTTAATAAGGAAGTACTCTCATCTCTTTCTCCTACACTTTCTCCTAACCAATTAAATGAAGTTTTTATAACTTCTTCAAGTTTATTATTTCCTTCTTCACTTAACAATTTAAAAATATTATCTTTTATAGATTTTTTCTCTAAGCTTTCTAAAAACTCATCTAAATTAGCTATTAGTTTTGTTTCACCCGATGATCTATGTGCATACTTTTTTTCTCCTTCTATCTCACTAATTGCCAATTCATTTTCCCAATTTCCTTTCAAAATACCAATTATTATTCTATAATTTTCACCAAAAAAATAATGCATTGCATTTATAAAATTTTTTTCTTTATTATTAGCTCTCTCTAAAGCAAAAATACCTCCCATTGCTTTTACTCTTATTTCTAATAAGTAAGAGCTTTCTATTTGCTTAAAAAGCTTTATATCAGGACGTTTTATTTCATCTTTAAAATTCTCTTTGTGTTTTTCAAAATTATAGACAGTATAATCTCCCATTTCTACCTTATCCTCTGTATGAAGACCTGTTATCCACTTATACACTTTAAATTCTCTTATTTCCCCTAAATCTTTCTTAAAAATTTCTATCTGATTAGAAGTTTTTTTAAATAGATAAGGGATTAACTTCTGTAACATTTCTTCAAAAGAAATATATAAAGAAAATTTATTACTATAATAAAAATTTTTTAATAAAAGGTTAGCTTCAGTACCATTTTTAGTTTTATCTATCATGTATAAGTTGTTGTATGAATGATTATAATATTCTGGTTGTTCAAACATTGATTTCTCTATTACTTCGAAGGTTTCCCTCAGTGTTTTTAAATTTCCTTTATTTTTTTTGCTCATTTTTCCCCCTCTATATCCTTATTTGGTGGAGGTATCCATTCCCCACCTAAGTCTCTATCCAAAAAAAAAAGGCTAAAAGCCTTTTTTTACTTATGTTAAAGACTGCAACATTTGCAGTCGTGGATTTGTTGGTGGAAGTGAAGCGTACTCGACCTAACTCACTACTTTAATTATTATTGATCATCAGATTATTTAATTCACTTCTAAAAGTTTCTAAATCATCTTTAGTTAAATCTAAAATAGTAAACCCTCTAGAGTATTGCTTATTTCTTTTGATAAATTCTTTTCTTTGAATTTCTGCCTTTTCATAACCATTTAATTCTTTAATAACCTTAAAACTCACAACTCCTTTTTTTAAATTGTTTTTTTTTGTTTATATTCATCAGGCTTAAATCCTTCCCATACTGTAATTAATGCAATTTTTTCTTGGTCTTTATCCATTAGAATACCCATATCGTTTTCTTTTAATTTATTCAAAACTCCAGTAACTAATCTATTAGTAACTTTATAGCCTTTCGCTTTTAAATCCTCTAGGCTCTGTGTTTCAAAATCTTGAACCATTAGCCTTGTCTTTTCTTCATCAATAATATTGTAGTTATAATAGGAAAATGGTTCATTACTTTCTAAATAATCAGTGGGGAATTCAGATGGTTGTTTTTGGTTATTTTTCATCAAAAAATATTTAAGCATATTGTCACTCCTTTTCATTTAATTTATATATAGTATATTACTTATAAAAATAGAAATATCAACTATTCATTATCAATCCATAACTGCTCACCTCCCTGTTATATTTATAGCCTCTATCCCTTAAAAAGCTAAAGTAATGATCGTGGCTGTGTTTTACATACAAATCTTTTCTTTTCTTCTTAATTTTCTCTCCTGCCTCTAAGTCTTCAAAAACAAAAGAAACCATGTTGAGTTTTACCTCGACATGGTCATCATAAATATTTACTGTGTCTACAAAATCTTTGATAAGCTTTTTACACTCTGGTAAGTTTCGTACCTTAATGTATTCCTTTAGGCTGTTAAGTTTCTCTCTAACGGTTTTCACATCTACTTTAGGAGCGGTGACTTCTTTAGAGTACTTATTCTTTTCTAATTCCAAAGTTACCTTTTCTTTTTTTAGTTCATTTAACTTTGATTTCAGTTCCTCAGAAGTGAAACCATTCATGATAGCCTCTACAATATTTGCAGTCTGCCTATCTATAGTAGCAAGTTCCTTCTCGATATAGGTCAGCTTCTCTCTGTAAACATTACTTTCCTGATCTACATATCTGTTAACGTTATCTACTATGTTAGAAGCTGTATCATCATTGACTAAGAAGTTTTCTAACTCTGTTAAAACATAGTCCTCTATATACTCTTTCCTAATCTCAGGTGTCTTACATTCGCTATTTACACCTTTCTTGTGTCTGGCTCCACATCTATAGCTCACATATAAAGGTTTTCCTTTGGGCTTCCTTCTGTTACCATACATTGCGTGTCCACAGGAACACTTGATAATACCTGATAATAGGTATATTTCTTTAGCTTTTTGTCTTCCTTGCCTTCCATGTTTTCTAGTTTCCATTAAATCTTGAGCTTTATTGTAATCATCTTCTGAAATGATTGCAGGTATTGCACCTTTTACTCTGATGATGTCTTTTTCATCTTTAGTTTTATTATTGTTTCTTTTTCCAAAAGCATCTTTAGAAGCAGACTTATTGAAGACATATGTACCACAGTATTTTTCATTTTTTATGATATTTCTTATACTGTTAGAACCAAAGCTAGCACCTTTCTTAGTCTTAAAACCACGGGAATTAAGTTCAGTGATTATGCTTATAACTGTGTAACCTTGAAGATATTTATCAAATATTAATCTTACGGCTTTAGCTTCGTCTTCATTAATGATGTATTTTCTAGTGCCCTTTTCTACATCTAGCCCAAGAGGTGCTGAGCCCCCCATGTGAATGCACTTTAGTCCACCTTCGTACATTCCCCTATTTACTAGGGAGGAGAGGTTTTTACTGTAATAATCCGCCATACCTTCGAGGACACTTTCTAGTATTACAGATTCAGGACTATCATCTAGTTGTTCAGTAACACTGACAACTTTAACACCGTTTTTTAGAAGCTTTCTTTTGTAAAAAACTGAGTCATATTTAGATCTGGCGAATCTGTCTAACTTAAAAACATAAACTATTTCAAAGTCACCGTCTTCACTATCTTTTATCATTCTCTGAAAGTCTGGTCTTTTGTCTGTAGTGGCACTTTTAGCTCTGTCGATATAAGTGCCTATGATATCTACATTATTTCTATTAGCACACTCTTTTATTGCTCTTATTTGGAAATCAATACTTTCATTTTTTTGGTTCTCTGAGCTAAATCTAGCGTAAAGAATTGCTTTTTTTCTTTCTTCCATTTTAATCACTCCTTCTTATATGAGGGAATAGACTAAAATCTATTCCCCTTTGTATTGGATCTTAGACTTTATTAACTATCATTTGTGCTATTACTCGTGATAGGCTATCTGGAATATTTCTTTCACTGACAACCCCATCTATTTTTTGGATGGAGTCTCTTTGATACTCTCTTCTATAAAGCTTCTTTCTGTTAATCGTCGTTAATCTCATCTCTAACCTCCTTCAAATTTTCTTATCACGTTTATGATATAAGTTTATTTTTTATGTATTTCCTAAAATTTTAAGTCTCTAGAGCATAGGGGATGATACTGTATCTATCGCCTTCTAGCATTAATACCCAGCTAACACTCATTAAGAAATTGAGCTTTTACACCCTCGTAGTTATCAATACGTACTAAAATTACTACATTTTGATCAAGGCTACACATAAATCTTCTTGTTTCCTTAGGGTTAACAGGGTACTTCTCCCCACTGTCCAAACGAATATATGACCCTTGACTGCTTGCTATAACATCCTTTAATTTTCCAGTTACTTCATAGGTAACTCTATTATTGTCTAATTTAACATTACTCGCATTTTTGCTAATAGTACTCATATTTGATTCCTCCGATTAGTTTATTTAGGTTGTATGGGAAGGGAGAAAAGTCTCCCTTTTCTTGATTGATTTCTCTTAAAATATTTTATATCTATTTTAAGCTTTATATTAACTTCATACCGATTTTCTGTCTTCCTCTACTATTGATTTCTGTTATTCCATACTCTTTGTATTTTTTCCATTTATCAAAATCCATCCAAAATTTAGTTGATGTAGCATTTCCAACATTGCTATTAATATAGGCTTCATATACATCATTCTTTGAAACTCTCTCAGTGTCATCAATGATAATATTTGTTTCTAAAAAGTCGAATATTCCGTTTCCTAATGAGTTTTTAATCCCTTCATCAAGAAATTTATTCTTAGCCTTTTCGACTTCTTCGCATTCAGGTAATTTATAGCCATTTTCAGCAAATTTCTTATGTATACCTATTAGTTTAGCCATTATACTAGGGATTTCTTCTTCAAGTTTTTCTTCTAGGTCTATATCCATATTTTTCTCCTCAACTCTAAAATCAAAAGGAATTACTACTAATCTTCTTTTTAATCCATGACTATTTTCAGAAAATTTAATGGTATTATTGAGCGCGAATAAGGTTTCAACACTTAATTTAGCTGAGAATCCATCCTTATATTTTTGCTCAATTTCCACTAAATCATCTCCTGTTAGTTTCTTTATAGTTTCTGTTGAGACCTCTTTAACACTTTCATTCTCAGAGGCAACAATAAGTTTTTTTCCTAATGCTTTGCTTAGTGTGAAACGATCATTAATCTTTCCTAAACTAATAGAGGTTACAAATCGTTTATCTATGAGTTTTATTAATAGATTAATTAGAGTACTCTTTCCGTTAGCTCCAGATCCTTTTAGAATAAAAAACTTTTGTAGCTTCTTATCACCAGAGACTAAATAAGCTAATACTGTTAGTAAGTGCTCTTTTAATGTTTCGTTATTTAGAGTAATATCATCTATAAACTTATCAAATATAGAAGTACCTTGAGGTTCTTTTAATACTGAATAGTCCATCTCATAGCTAAAATAATCTTTAGCATTTCTTATTGTATGTTTGAATTCTTTAAAATCATAAACGGAGTTCTGGAAATTAATTTTATGAGGACAAGGATCTACCTTATCCACTCTATTAGTAAGCGTTTTTATAAGTTGAAAGTAGTTGTTTTCATACTTCTTACGCCATATGTATTTACCTTCTTTTGGAAACATTCTATATGCCATTCGTTTAATGTCATCATCTGTTATTTCTACCCAAATTTGATCTTTTGGGCAAAGAGTATAAAAAATTCCTCCTTTGGTTTTTATAATAGGGACTTGTTCGTGGCAATATCCCGCGAACTTACCTTCTTTAAATTGACCTCTCTTATCAAAACCTATTTTTTCTGATTGTTTGTCTAAGTCCATTTTTAATGCTTTCATATATTATCCTCCTATGATTCTTTTAAGATTTGTTTTTCTTTCAATTTTCGTTGCTAGCATGACATTTTTTCTAGGGTCAAATAATAACTTTGTCTCATCAATTGTCATATAAAATGCTTTTATGAAAGGAAAGCCTTTTTCATTCATATCAATATTGCAATAAAATAGTTTTCCTATCATTGTTTTTTCATCACTAGCACCAATAAGTTTAATAAGGTCATTTTTTGAAAAATAAGAGTTGTTTTCAAAAATACAAATATTTACTCTTTGATTTTTTATTTTTAGATTAGAAATGTTTAATTCTAACTTCCAGAATTCTGCATCATTCCTAGTAACTAAGTGTTGTATATCCTTTATTTCTGCTAAATATACATCATTTTTAAAATTATTAGACATTTTTACTTCCCCCTCCAAGTTCTGTTAATTTTGTTAACTCTATTCCTTCAACAGCAGTACCTTCTACAAGATCTCCGAATATTCCTTCCATTATATCCTTAATCTCATTGGCTATGTCATGAGTACTAGAAATCCAAATAGAATCATGTACTATGTTTATTATGTTTTTGGTGTAATTCACTTCGTCAAGTGCTATAAGTAAATCTTTTATTAGAGTCGCTATTATATTCTGAGGTTCAAAGGATATATGTTTATAGCTCGCATCTACTTTAAATATATGACCTGAGAATGTTTTTAGTTCTGTGATTTCTGATTGCTTCTTCTGATATTCCTTAAACTTTGGAAAAAGGTTAAAGTATTCGTCTTTAACTGCTTTCCCGTCTTCATAAGATACTTTAGATTTTGTGGATTCATGTATAATTTTAGTTAACCCTTCCACTCCTACACCATAATTAATTGCATTGATAACTTTTTTCATTACTTTTCTTTGAGTATCAGTGACCTCTTCTTCTTTTATATCAAAGATTTTAGACGTTACATATTTATAGAAATCTCTTTTAGTGATTATGTCAAAGACTTTAGTTTCTTGAGTTATCTTAGCTAAAGTTAAAATTTCAGCACTTCGAAGATCAATTTCAAATATCTTTTCCCCCTCTCTTAGAGGCTTTAAATATTTTTTCCACTCGCTCGGAAAATTTTGAGTGGAGGGATAATGGCTAACAATTCTTCCGGAAAGTCCGCTATATGGGAGAAAATTTGTATGAATTTTCTCATTGATTTCAACGGCTTTAAGCCTTTCGTAAATACCTATTGTTCCTGTAATTTTATCTATTTCTTTTAAATCTTTTAATAACTCATTGTCACTATTAACCTCTTTTTCAAAGTCCTTAATTGATTTGGAGTTATAATTATTTTTTCTAAGAACCTTTTTTACCCAATCTTTAGTTCCTATTTTTTCTTTCGTACCATGTAATTTAGGCTTTTCTAAGAAGCTGTTAAGTTTATTTTCTAGTGGCTCTATTATGTCTTTATTGGTAGCATCAAAATTTAGACTAATACCGTTATCCTCAATATTTGTTAGAATAGGGCATATATCAAGGTTAAGTTTAATTTCCTCCTTACTACTGTCAGGAAAGGAGTTTATATACTTGTCAATAACCTCTCTGGAATAATCATTTGAAAATAATTTTAGTAATACCTCATTCTTAATCCCTCCTTTAATTTTCTCATTGATTTTTTTCTTTACCTGATTATTGATAACTATCATTAATGCTAATAATGCCTGTACTTCTTTTTTTCTTTCTTTCTTTTCCATCTTTGTTACCTCCTAATATTGTCTGATTTCGATTATCTTAATTAAAAAAAAATACAAAAAAAAACACTCAAAAGATTGGTATCAACATTTAGTTGGTACTGAAATCTTTTAAGTGTTGGACATAACGTGAACTATTAGATCTACAGAGTCTTCAGCTTAATTAAGCTTCGAGTCGCAGGATCATTCATTTTACGTACCATTGATTAGATATTAATAATCTCTGGTTACTTAAATTTCATATTTAGTTTAAATTAAAACAGTTACTAATATAACTTAAAAAAAGAATAACACTTCATTTTTAAAATGTCAAACTTTTATTTTTATTAACGACCTTAACGGCTTATTTTGATCAAAGGTCGTAGAGGTCGTTAATATTCTTTAAACCTCTATAAACCTCTCTTATGCAATTTTATATTTTATGTGACCTTTTTATCATCTTTTAACTCAAATCTCTTTTAGAGATTCAGATCATCCTCATAGTTACCAGTTTCTAATACTCCTCCGCTAACATAGCTGTAGTATGATCCCCATTATCTATGACAAATATCTTTGCAGTTGTTGGTTTAGTAAATACAAACCTATATATTTTCTTGTATTCGGGTTGCTCCATTCTATGTTCAAGTTTCTGTATGTACTTACTCTCTGCTTCTAATTGAAAAACCTGAAGGTAATCTAGTTTAGATTTTGTTTTTAGCTCATCTATCAATTGAAAGATAGTTATCTGTAGATCTAGCGGTAGATTCTTTTGGAATCCAACTGTCATGTATCTCTTATTATTAAACATTTATTCCTCCTTTTTCTATATCTTGTTATTTTTTATTATTGATCACATACATATTGTGTTTAGAAAAAACTTTTTTTCATTTTAACCCCGTTGACCCCGTTAGTTATTACTTTTCTATTTAATCAAATCTCTCTATTCCCGACCTCTACAACCTTTTTAAAAGAAAAAAGATGACCCTATAGATCATCCTTTCTCATTTATTAACTATTATTCCCAGTTGTTCCCGATAATAGTCAAAGCAGTTCCTATTGCTACCATGATTGCACCAAACATCTGTATTCACCTCCTCCGTATTCCAAATAGAAAAAAGGTAGATAGGAATTTCCCATCTACCAATATTAATAATTATTCCATTAACCATTTTGGACCTTTTATAAGTTTCCCATCCTTGTATTCTAAATCTAAAACTACTTCACCATTTGGAGCATATTCAACTCTTACTCCATCACATATGCCATGTTTGTAGGTTCCTTTTACTTCTAATTGACCATTACTATAGTATGATTCAACCTCCCCATGAGCTTCACCATTTTTAAAATGTTTAACTAACTTTAATTGGTCATTGTCATAATAATCTACTAACTTTCCTGTGAATGGTTTACTTTCATTGATTATGTATAACAACCCATTTCTCATTTGAGTATCTGATGCTGACTCTTCTCTTCCACACCCAACTAACATTACCATTAGTATAACTAATAATATACCTATTTTTTTCACCATTGTATTCTTTCCCCCTGTACAAATTTGATTTGATATTTCTAAACTTACTTTACAGCCTTACTTATGGCTCTTTAACTCATTCCTCCCTCTATATTTTTAATATTTCTATATCTCTTACTCTCTGATCACACAGTTGTTTCCCAGATTGAAACCTCAATGATGCATACTTAGTTTCTCTATCTCTTGAAAATCCAATAGGTTCAATATCTAGGATTTCTCCTTCTATTTCTACTCTAATTAGGTAGTTCCCTCTTATTGCTTCCTCTAACTCTTGGAATTTCACCTTGTACAATATCTTTTCCCTAAGGAATTGATGAAAGTTTGCATATGTGGATAGTAGATTCCTAAGAAACTCAGCTTCTGTTTCTTCTTCACTTAGTTTAACCATATCTTTGAAGTATCTAGTGTTCCTCTCATTCAAGTTGAAATTGATCACTAGCTTTCTTTCTAGCTTTAGGTTCTCATGTAACTTTAGTAGGTTAGAATACCCCATTTCTTTAACAATTACATTACTTAGTCTATCCATCTTTATGTTGAAATACTCCATGTCTTCTAGCAATACTTCTTTTATTAGCTTCGGAATCGAAATTCTTACTCTTCTTCTGATATCAATCCCTCCTTGATATTTTCTTATATTAATATTTTACATCACCTCCCACATCAATAGAAAGACCACAATATAATTTTTAGTACTTAGTGTTTTTGGCTCTCAAAGCTTTATTTAGTTAGTTTTTAACAGAAAAATTGAGGTCAAAATGACCACAACTTTAGGATTTTTACTAGAATTGTTATTCTAATGATGCCTGTTTTTCAAAATCTACTACTCTATCTGTATCTTGATATGATCTCTTCTGTGTAATTTTCTAGTTGTTTGAATCCATCTTTCCAGTACATTTCTCTTAGCTTCCTTACTTCCACATCCTTATCAGCTACGATCGAGCTGTAGTTCATAGTCCATGCTTTTCTCATAGCTTGGTCGTGAGTGTAATATTTCTTCTCCATCAACATTTTAGCTTCAAAAACTAATGCCTTATGCCATTCCTGAATTATCATTGAAAACCTCCTTTACTGTTCCATCTTCACTTATTAGAAAGCTTACGATTAGCTTTCCATCTAGCAAAATGTGAGTTACTATGTCATCATTCTCCAATGGATTTAGATATGCTAGATACTCCTTTTCTTCTTCTAGGAACATAGAAATTTCAGATGGTAGCTCATTCTTTTCTAATATCACTCCTTCAATAGTTTCTTCTATGACTTCTTTACCTGTTAGTTTTTTAGCTATTTCTTTACTTTCACTCGTGTTCATTATTCCTCCTCTTGAAATAGAAAAAGACAACCCCATAGGATTGTCTTTAGTATAATTAGTGTCTTTTAAATTAATCGTAAAACCATCTAAAAGTCGATACTTCTGGTAGAAGTTTATGGTAATATCCCCAATTGATTAACAAATAATCTTTATCAACTGATGCTGTTTTTATTTGTGATGAATTTGTAGATGGAAGATGAGAGGCTATAAGTAATGTTTCTGCAACAGCTATTTTTTTCTCCAGTTTTTTTTTTGATTTTTCTTCTTCAAATACTCCTAAGTAAAAACTGACTCTTCCGCCAGTTCTTTCCCACCATGGGTAAGTACTAGAAATTTCTTGATTTAGTCTTTTTCTAAAATTTTGTTTACTAGCTTGCCCTATATAGAGAAGAGCATCGCTCCCATAAACTTGGTGCGTTCCATAAACTTGATAGATACCAACTTTATCAAAACTTTCATTGTCCATATCATCTAATAAAAATGGTCCATGCCATTGTAATTCTAACTTTTCCACGTTTTTCCCCCTTATTCATAATTAAAAGTTTAATGCTTAAGTTATACTTCTTTTTTTGTATATTTACAATTTTTGATATAACTATTTAAAATATGGAAGTAGATTCCATTTATGTCTTACACTAGGTACTAACGGATGAAGTAGCTTTTCACCTTCAACATCAGATAGGAAAAATACTTTATCGCCATATGATTTTAAGGTATTCAATATTTCCTCGATTCTTTTCTGAACGGTCTTGTTACTCTTCCCGATAGCACCGTAGGCAAGGATCACCTTAGTAGATTTATCAATGCTACTCATGATGGCTTTTAGATTTTCTATTTTGACTTCTTCTGTCTCAGCTTTAGTAGATAGCCTACCTACCATAGAATACAGGTTCAATATGTCTACTGATCCATAATCTAGCTTAGAAAGATTGTTTACCACTAGTTGGGTTGTGAGGTCAATTACTATACCATCTGCACTACTTGGATTAATCATTAATACACAAGCCCTATCCTTGCTCTTTTCCCACTCTTTCCTCAATAGATACCTGTGATTCTTATCTTCTGAGAAGTGTGCCTCCGTTCTTAATACTGTTTTCTCTGTTATCATTGTATCTGCCTCCTTATTTTGTTTGAATTAGTTCAAAATAAGAATATATATTTCTAAGTGGTATTATTACGGTTTTTTATTTACCAGTAATATTCCATTCAGGAGACAATTTCTTTATTAAGGAATCTTCTAGCCCTGCTGCTAGGTTTACTTTGTATCCTTCGTATTTTAATGAAAATGATCCTTTGAAACAAAAGATTTCTACTTTCTGTTTAGATTCTAGAGCTATTTTGATATTTGAATTGTTTCTAATGTTAGTACTCTGGCTTGCTCCTGGTTTTTCATACCACTTCATCCTTTCCAAGAGAGGCTTAGTAGTCTTACCTATGTATTTGATATTATTATCTACTACAAAAGAATAGAGCACATTGCTTTGATCTTTCATATCTTTGAGATCAAGGTTGATTTTGTTATCTTGGATATCCCATTCACCAACACATTTGAACCCCACCTTTTTTAGTTCTTCTACACCTTTTAGTTTATTAGTAATTACATTATCTTTTATAGTATTTTTAAAGTTGTGTACTTTTCTAAAATATTCATGAGTGATCAGTTCTTTTTTCTTTCCAGATCTATTGTAGAGATAGCCGTCTTTAGAATTTTCAATATTGTTTTTCTTTACTTCTGCTCTCAATATCTTAGAGGCAATTCCAAAATATTCTCTTCCTTCTTCATCAAAAACTTTAGTGTATTGAGGTTTTACCTCTCTACGTACTATTTTATATTTTTTCCCTTCAAAAGTTACTTCTAGCTCTTTGGTACCATTCAAATTAGATCATCTCCTATGGTTATTTAGATAAGTTTTTCTAAGCTGAGTATACAATACTTTGACTGAATCTTCAATTTTTCACATCTTTAACAACCTTATTCATACAATATGTCTAGTCTTCTAAGAGCGTATCCGTAGATATTAGCTTTTCATTCTAAATACACTCGAATTTACTCTACTTTGCTAAACATTAAATTATAAATGTTTAGAGGAGGATTCAAAATGGATACAAAATTAATTAAATTTGAGAGAGCTAAACATCCCTCAAAGATCACACTTATGCTAGACCCAAAGATATCTGATATGCTAAAAAAACATTCTAAGGATTACAACCTTACGATGAGTTGCATTGTAGAAAACTTAGTGGTAAAAAACTTAGGAGGTGATTCTAATGCAATCACAAATTGATAACATAGGATATGTTACTGAGAATAGAGCTATAGATATTATCTCTAAGGTAGGCTCTCTTGCTATGGTAGGAGAAATAGGTGTAAGTAGGAAAGAAGTTTCTAATTTCTTTGGAGTGAGTACAAAAACAATATCTAGGATATTAAAATCTAACTCACTTGAGTTTAAGAAATATGGGGTTTATTTAAGAAGTGCAAACTATATTAGAGAATTTGCGGGTGACGAATCTGTCCACTGCAAAACTAGAGATATGTATCTTTTTAATAGAAAACATATTATGTTATTTGCCTGTCATCTATCTCAGACTTCTGATGTTGCTAAGAGGATCATTCAATACCTTATTCAAGTTGAGAGTAATGCTACAAAAGAAGATAAGATGACTGCTATATTTGAGCAGCTTATCAAGTGGGATGAATTGCCAGATGACTGTAAAACTAACGTCTATATGCAGGGTCTTAATGCTGTTAGAGAATCCAAAGGACTAATTGCTTTCGCTGAGAGTGTTGGTGAGTGTGCCAGTTTGATTTCTATTAATGATTTTGCTAAGACTACTTATGGTACTCTTGGATTAGGACAGAAGAAGCTGTTTCAAGAAATGAGATTTAACGGTATTCTTAGTAGTCAAAATAGACCTTATCAGTGTTATCTCGATAGAGGTTATTTTGAAGTGGTTACTAGGGTTATCAATGGAAAGGTTATATATCAGCCTATGCTTACTGGGAGAGGTGAAGTTTTTTTGTTCAAAAAGATGAAGAAGTTGTTAGGGATCTAAAAAAGCACATAGGATTTATTTCCTATGTGCTTGAGTATTAAATGGGTTTATCCCAAAGTTTCAATAGACCTCTATGTGCATGTTAAAAACTGTTATTTTTATTTATTTCACTTATTTTATGAAGTGTCAAAGGTTTACCAAACAATTCTTGATAATCTTTATTATGTTCTTCTGATATTATTTTAAATTCAAGTCCTCTATCTACATCTTGTAATATCGCTCTCAATAACTGTTCTTTATTATTTCTTGCTAGATTCCTATCCAATCTATCAAATCTAAAATTACCCATTACCCAACACCTTCCTAACATCTACTACGTCTATTGGATCAATTTCATCCGGCAAGTCATTATTAACCTTTCCAGGGATTTCATATACTTCATATCCCATGCTATGATAGTAAATAATAGCATTTCTAATACTATTTCTTTCTAACATTTCCATTCCATCTGTAATTGCCTCTATTTTATCTTTAATTGTTCTCCTAGTCATTAGAATCACCTTTTTTAGATTTACGATTTTTTATTAATTCTTGAAGTTTTCCTCTATTCATATCAACGAATTCTTTTCGTGTGATTTCTATAGTTCTTCCTAAATTATCATATCTGTTTTTAGAAGATTTATTTGGTTTTTTCATACTTCCTCCTTTGTAATGCTTTATTTGTGCTACAATTATACTGTAAAATGTTCTTGATGTCAATCAATTAAATTTTAGAACATTAAAGAACACTAAAAGGATATTCGGGAGCAATTCATAGCAACTAACTTCTAATGTGATTTCTTACTGTTGAGTACCCTATGTCTAATATTTCAGAGATCTGTTTGCTGCTAACTCTATAATTCCTTAAAAAATCTATCATTTGGTTTCTTAAGTGGGAATTACTTCTCATTTTAAAATCCACGCTATTGATATAATAAAAAAAGTTATCGATATTCACATTTACATCATTAATATCTAGATTAAAGTTATTTGAAAATTCATATAAGGGTATTCCAATATTCATCATTTTTCTAATTAAGGCTATCCGAGATTCAGAATCTTCCAAAATATAGTTCCTTATTTGAAAAGGTGTTTTTTCCTCATCTAACACGAGTTCATTATTCATTATTTTTTGTAAATCCACAAGAGTTAAGCCTGTTATTTTCAACAGTACTCCTAGATACATCATTTTATCGCTATCACTTATATTATTAAACATGTTTTTCTCCTTTATATTTTAATTTTCTTAATTATACTATTAAATATCAAAAAAGCTAAGGATTTTTCCTTAGCTCTCTACTATTTCAAATTTCTATAAACTCCTATAATATTTATAGTTGTGGATTTTGCGCTGATTTCTTTGGAATTATTACTAGAACTATCCCTAATAAGACCATTCATTAACTTAGGTTGACTAGGAAACATGAGATTTGGTTATTATTCAAAAGTATGGATATAGAAAAAAGGCATATAGAAAATCACTCCTATATTTTTTTATTAATTCTTCTAGTAAAATATAGTTTGTCTCTAAAAAATAATATATTACGACTAAGATTTGTATTTTATATAATCATACGCACATAAAACTTTTCTATAATCTGTTGGTATTTTAGGAGGTGTTTTTCTTAGAAAATCTTCAACTGATTTTATGTCAATTTTATTTTCTAAAATTGACCAAAGTATTGCATTAATTTTATTGCTATTTGATATATTAGCATCGGATTCAATATCATTTATTGTTGTATGAGTCGTCTTACAAACTTCTTTTGTATCATCTTTAATTTTTTTTAATTTTCCTTTTTGTTGTTTTTTTAATTTATCTATCGATGAAAGCTTGTCATTTATAGTACTAAACCCATAGATTGGGAAAAATTGTTGTTTTTGAATTGTATATTTATCTATTAGCTCTAAAATTTTAGAATTTGATTCCTCTATTATTCCAAAATATTTTTCCATTAATTCTGATGAACTTTGATAAACATAGTTTATAGTTTTTAATGAACCTATAGCTAATATTTTAGCTGAATTATTTACTTTATCTAAATCCTCAGTTATAGAAACTTGTATTTGACCACCTGCATAAATTTCTTTAACAATGTTTTGAACTTTTCTTACATCCATTGCAGATATTGGTAGCTCCAATTCTGATATTGCTTTGTAAATTGATATATAATTATCTGTTTTAATTTTATTGATTCTAATTGTTGAAAATCCTTCTAAATCTATATCGTGTTCTGTTACTTCCTCATTAGAAGAATTTTTTTCATATTCCACTAATAGAAAATTGTCTCTAATTTTTTTTGCTTCATTTGAATTTGGCTCTATATATGTAAAAATAGTTCTTAAAATATCTTTTATATTATCATCACCTATACCATAGCCGATAAATATAATGGGATTATGAATAAATAATGACAATAATTGAGCTCTAATCAACTCATACCTTTCATTAAAATTTTTATAATCCTCTTCTGAGATTATTATTTTACTAGGATCAGTAACACATCCATGAATTTTATACAAAGTTCCATATGGATTACTTAATAAAATATCATTTCCTATTAGAGGGTTAAATTGAAAAATTTCTTCAATTAATTTATCGTAATTAGTTGTTATAATTGATCCTATATTTTTTCTTATTTTTTTTAATTCCGATATTTCGTTTTCCGTCTCTTCTTTAAAATTTAAATTTGATAGAAGTTTAGAAATATAAATCTTAAACCTACTTAACGGAATACCTTTCTCCATAGACGCATAATAAATATCATTTATTTCTTTAAATTTGCCACCTCTATCTGCTTTTAGAGATTTATTAAACTCTCTTTCTAATAAAGTTCCTATTTTTTCTTCTTTTAATTCCCCGTCGTTATAACAATCATCTTTTAGATCGTAATAAAATTCTTTATTTCCTTTCAATTCTACAGCAATTTTACTTAATAATCCTTCCCATGTATATGATTTTTCTAGATAACGTAAACTAATACCTGTCCCCATAAACAGAATAGGATGATTTTTGAAATTTGAAGTAAATTCTTTGATATTCATAACTTCCCCCTCTTAATTTTCTTACATTGTCACATGAGTCCTCTAGTATATCTTTAAAGCTTTTATTCAACACTTACTTTATCCATTATTATTTCTTACACTACAGGATCATTTCACTAACGATTATACTCCTATAAAAAAAAGAAGTCAAAGAAGTATAAAAAAAGGAGTCGGATAATTGCCTAACTCCTTTCTCTATCTAAAAGAAAAAAACTAGTTACCTAAATGGTACTAGTCTAGTCTAGTCTTGTCTTTTTAATTTTATTTAGCTTCTTATTAAGCTCTTTAAACAGGTTAGGTTCTATCTGTTGAGCTGCTAATATTTTCCCTGTTAATTGTTCTATTAATTTATACTCTATATTAATTTTATTGATATATTTCGATTCTATAATTTTCATTAAAGTTACTATATCTTTTCTCAAAGAATTAGGGACACTTAAACTCTCTCCATGTTCTACAAGGTAAACTCCTGTTATTTTCTTAGGATTCTCTGGTTTAAAGTAAAATGTTTTTTCTTTTTTTACAAGGTGGTTATATTTTTTTACTTCTTCCTTTATTTCTTTTTCCATAGCTTTAGATATTTTATTAGAACTAGAAAAAGTCATATCGTCTACATATAAAGAAAAATCACAGTTATATTTCTCAGCGATTTTATTTATATTGTCAAACATTTTTGAATAAGCGTAGTATGCTATAACTTGACTTGTTGCAACACCTGTAGGTATTGTTTGTTTATGAGTTGTTAGCTTTGTTAATATAGTTGCAATATCAACTGACATTTTAAATTTTTCTATAAACATTTCATAAACATATTCTTTCTTGCAGTTAGGATAAAAGTTTGATACATCCATTACTAATATGTATTCTTTTCCTAAATGTTGTTTCGCATTATCAATATAAGAATATCCTTTAATCCCTGACATTAAGTATTTAGGTTTTTCTATTCTATTTAAAAATTTTACTAATTTTTTTTGAACTTTCTTTAATTCTATAGAAGGTAAGTCGATTTTTCTTTTTTTACCTTTTACATCTTTTATTATTCTTTTATAGTTAATAAACTGATCTAATTCATATCTTAAAATTTTAGATGAAATGTCTAAGGCTTCCCCTAACTTTTTTCTATTCATTAGTTCATATAAGAAACTTTTTTTTATTTCATATGATTTTGGCAAACCTAGCCTCCAGTATAGGAAAAATTTTGTCAATTTAACCTTTTAGCTTAGATATAGTTTCAAGAGCAGTTCTACCAAACGAGACTACTACTCCTAGTACACTTACTACATCACTGCTATTATCAAAGTGGTTACATAAAAATACTCCAAAAAGTAATACTAGTGCAACTACGATAACTATAGTTAAACATCCAATCTTAAACATAGATACTAGGTTTGTTTCCATTAATTTTCCTCCTTTTATTTGTCATAGTTCAGTATCTACCGAACCCTGCAAGAAGGATTTTAACTATAATTAAATTGACTTTCCTAAGAATCTCTTCACCCTGCATTCTAGTTCACTAAACTTTTAATTGCTTACTTTTGTTGTTGTAATTGTAGGCAAATCTAGCATCCTCCACTTAAGCAAGTCATAGCACAAGGCAGGGACATACAGAGAGAGAGGGCAGTAGAGCGCAGATTTTTTTGATAAGTTTCCTTATCCCAAAGCTTATGCTTCATAAATCCTAGCATTTTATCATATGTTTATTATTTTGGATACTATGTTTATACCTTATATTCTAATGAATGTCAATAAAAACAAATAAAACTCTATGGATTAATTCTTTTCTATCTTTAAATGCTTTTCAAGCATATGCTCATCCTAGAACCATTTATTTTACTATTGTTTATACTTCTATAAAAAAAGAAGTCAAAGAAGTATATAAAAAAAGAGTTAGGCAATGCCTAACTCCTTTCTCTATTTAAAACTCCTACAAACTTCTAGAACATTTGCAGTCGTGGATTAGTTGGTGGAAGTGACGGGAATTGAACCCGTGTCCAAGAACACCAGTATCATAGGTTTCTACAAGTTTATTTCATGAATTAGTCTCGTATAAACTCGTCTCACAAACAGGACTAGCCTATACCAGTCA
>Ga0316197_10000618_pt1 | contig 24759 bp, 21 predicted proteins | sample OudBiesiAoxic_MG_FD_204939 | JGI IMG/M metagenome (GOLD analysis project Ga0316197, IMG submission 204939) | Coastal sediment microbial communities from Oude Bieten Haven, Netherlands - site A oxic | ecosystem: Environmental > Aquatic > Marine > Coastal > Sediment | place: Netherlands... | reverse complement strand
GCCAACTCAAGCTCACGCGCCGCGAAACCGAGCTCCTCACGCTTTCGGTCGATGGTCTGTCGCGCAAGGAGCTCGCCGACTCGCTCGGGGTCGCGGAGAACACCGTCAAGGCGCAGATTCGCTCACTCTTAAAAAAGAGTGGTGCGCGGAGCCTCGCAACCCTGGCGCAGAAGGTCATCAAAGGGGCGACACGCGACACCGTCCCGCCCGGGGCGCCGGCGGACCTCAGCGACTGAGCTCGGCTTCGACCAAGGCGAGATCTTGCTGAATGTGCGCGCGGCTTTCGGGGGGCGCGCTTGCCGCTCGCCCGCCGATGAGCACCTTGACCCGCTTCGGAATCGCGCTTTCGATCGCAGCGATTTCTCTTTGTGAATCCTTGGGCTTCAAGTTGGTGATCGACAGCATGAGAAGCTCAGCGTTCGTGTCGGTCACCGCGTAGGCGATCTCTTCGGCCGGTAAGTCAGGGCCGAGGTAGAGCACGCTCCATCCGTGCATTGCCGCCAACATCGCCACCATGAGCGCACCGAGCTCGTGATCCTCTTTGGCAGGCGTCGCAATGACCGCCCGGCGTCTCGAGTCGTTCACGGGATAGAGGCGCATCAACGAGAAGAGCAGGCCGCGCATGATCGTCGAGCAAGCGTGTTCGTGTGCGATGCGAAGCTCACCACGCTGCCAGCGTTCGCCGATCTCGACGAGGATAGGTGCGACCAGGGTCTTCAAGAACTCGCTGGGCTCGGTGCTCAAGGCAGCGCGTGAGAGCATCTGTTCGGCCTCTTCGATGTGAAGCTGCTCGATCGCCGCCATTATGCGCGCTCGAAGCTCTGGCAGATGCTGCAGCGCTGGCGGGCTCGATGTCTTTGGGAACGACGCTGCCATGTGTCGAAGATCGACATTCGGTAGCTTGGCGATTCCGCCGATCGAATGACCGCTCTCGACGAGCTTGTGCAGCAGCCGAAGCCTTTCGACGTCTGCATCGGTGTAGAGGCGTCCGCCAGCCTCGGTCCGCTTGGGCACGACCGCCGCGTAGCGCTTCTCCCACATGCGAAGGGCGTGGGTGGAGAGTCCGGTCATCTTCGAAACCATGCCCACCCGGTATTTTGCTTCGTCCGCCACTTCCAGTCTCTGGGCCGGCCGAAACACCGATCCCGTTCAGAAATTGTCTAGGGATTGTCTATATCCTGCAATCTCCCAAATCAAGCAGGAAGCAAAAAAAAGTGAAGCTCTTCGATTGACTCCCAAATCGACGCCCGTATAAACCTCAACAAGACATAGACATAACTTAGACAGGTCGGAGGAATAGACAATGAATCGAAAGAACATTTGGGTGGGATTTGCAGCGGCGATAGCTTTCGGGCTCGTCGGATGTGGGGACGACACTGGTAGTCCGGGAGGTACCGCCGGATCGGGTGGAAGCGGTGGCTCGGGCAGCGAAATGGCGATGATCCGCGTCGCCCACCTCGCCCCTGAGATTCCCTCGGCCGAGAACACTGGGGTCGACATCCTCGTCGACGGAGAGGCTTCGAGCATCGAAGATCTGCAATTCGGCAACAGCACGGAATACGTCGAGCTACCCGCAGGTGACTACACGTTCGGGATCGCGCCAACGGGCTCGACCGACTCCGTTCTCGATGTGCCTGCGACACTTACGGCAGGTGGCATCTTCACGGTCGTGGCGTACCGCGACGCAGCGGCCGCCGTTCCCGTCAATGTCTTGCTATTTGACGACAGCCCCGATGGCCTCGCCACCGGCAGCGGTCGAATTCTGGTCGGCCATGGTGCGGACGACAGCCTTCTCAACCCGGTCACAGTCGTGAACACCGACACCGAGTCGCCGATCGTGGAGGATTTTGTATTTGGCACGATCGCCGGTCCGCTCGATCTACCTGCGGGCAGCGTGAATATCGGCTTCGATCTGACCGGGGATGGAGTGTCCGAGACGCCGCCCTTGCAGGCGCCGATCACCGCGGACGTCGTGACTACCCTGGTTGCGGTGGACACCGACACCGAGGATGAGTCGCTCGCTCCAGCGGTGTACGCACTTGTTCCAACGACCAGTGGCGCAATTCCAACTTTGGGCGCGCCTCCCGCGCCGGCCCGGATCCGCGTGGCACACTTGGCTCCCGAAGTGCCGAGTGCAGCTGACACCGCCGTTGCGATTCTCGTCAATGGCGAAGCCTCCGGGATCGACAATCTGGAGTTCGGCAATGTGACCGACTACGTCGAGCTCCCTGCCGGTGAATACGATTTCGGAATCGCGCCTGCCGGCACGACCGATTCGGTCTTCGATGTAGAGAACGTCGTGCTCGACGCCGGCGGCACCTACACCGTGGCTGCCTACCGCGACAGCGCTGCCATGGTCCCGGTCAACGTCTTACTCTTCGACGAGAACGCGGACGGACTGCCGTCAGGTGAAGGGCGTGTGCTAGTCGGCCATGGCGCGGACGCTGCGGCTGTAGACCCAGTCGACATCGTGACAGATGGCGACGCAGTCGTTGTCGATGAGCTTGCCTTCGGCACCGTGGCCGGTCCGCTCGACCTCATGGCGGGGGCCGTCAACATTGGCTTTGATGTCGACACTGCGGCTGCTGGTGGCGGGACCGACGCGAACGACGTGCTGGACGTGGGGCCGCTCGAAGCGCCGGTCACGGCCGATGTCGTAACCCTTCTCATTGCCGTCGACACCGACACGGGTGTTGCTTTGGCGCCGGCAATCTACGCGCTTCTACCGAGCAGCAGCGGCAGTATCTCGACCCTTTCCTCTCCTTAGGTCTCTTCCCAACACTGTCACATCCGGTAGAAGCGCGGGGCCGCCCCTCCATAGGGGGCGGCCCCATCTTATTGTGTGGTTGACGGGTCGTGCTCGCTGCGGCTAGGACGGCCGACACGGTGGTTGCATCGAATCAATCAGGCCTGTGCGCCAGGGGGCTCGTCGCATCAGTGCTGGCGCTTGCCTCTTGCACCGAAGAGGTCGAAACGGCCACGCCCGCGCCGGTCGCACCCGCCCGGGCAGAAGCTACGGCGCGAGACCCCTATCAGAACTCGGCCTCGCGTTTCGGCGTCGTGCCCTTGCATGCCGGCTTTAGCCCAGACCCCCGCCTGGTGGCTGGCAGCGCCGTGGGCGAAGTGCGGGCGAGGTCGATCCACCGCAAGTGCAAGGGGTGGATTTCCGAAACCCCGGACTACCTTCTCGACGCCGATACCGCGTTCTTCCAACTTCACGTTCTGGCGCGTTCAAGCTCTGATGTCGTGCTCGTCGTACGCAAGCCCGATGGAGCTGTTCGTTGCAACGACAACCGCAACGGTACCAAAGACCCGATGCTCCGCTCCAACTTCCCAATCGGCGCGACGCAGGTCTGGGTCGGTGTGCAGGAGCAAGGCGCAACGGCCGACTACAGACTCGGATTCTCCGAGGTGAAGTGGCGCTCGTCTTCGATTCCTCTACCCGATGCGGACTAAGATTCGCGGCGTCGCCAAAGCGCCAGGCGCTCGCGGCCTTCGCGCCCCGGATGCGTCTGTTCCATCTCGGTGGTCTCGAGCTGCTCGAAGGCGTCTTCGATGAAGCTGCGGACCAGGCCTGTATTGATCGGCCAAGGGGGCCCTTGGCGTTCTGAAATCGGGTCTTCGAACGGAAAGAGCAAGGTCGCGAGCAGGCCTGCGGGCTTCACCAGGCGTCGCATGGCGTCGCTCCAGCCGCATCGCTGCTCGGGATCGAGCGCGCAGAAGAAGGTGTAATCCCAGACAAAGTCGAAACCCTCAGCTGGCTGATACGAAAAGAAATCGCCAACCTCGTAGGAGACCGTGCCGGGTAGGTCGCTGTGCGCCCTCAGGAATGCTGAGCGCGCCTCGTCGGAAATGTCGAGTCCGACCACTTCGCGATCCGCCTGTGCCAGGGTGGCCAAATCGTAACCAGTCCCGCAGCCGGGAACGAACACCCGGCCTGATGGAACCTGGCCGCGCTCGAGCAAGCTACGAAGGGCCGGAGCTGAAGTGCCCGCGTCCCAAGGGGTCGTCCCCGTCTTCCAAGCCTCTTGCCAATCCACCGGTGCCATCGCGCGTCTCTATCGAATCAGTCCTATGGAGCGCGCAGCCTCCTGCGCAACCGGGAGCACCGCGTCGTATGCCGCCGCGTTGCAGGCGAGGATGCCCTTCCGATTGCGCATGTCAGTTCCGCCATACCGATACGGATTGCCTTCGAGGTCGGTGAAACGCCCACCGGCTGCCTTGAGAATCGCTTCAGGGCCGCAGGCATCCCACATGCTCGAGCGGTCCGAGATGTGCACGTAGAAGTCGGCTTGCCGTTCGGCGATGAGGCCGGTCTTGAGCCCCACCGAGCCACTGGTCGTCTCTTGGCGGATGCCAAGCCGGGAGACGACTTCGGCGACGGCGCGGTTTCGGTGAGACCGAGAAACCACGAGCTTCAACTCCGTCGCTGCGGCCACCTCGCTGACCTTCAGCTCACGGCGCGCGCCTTGCTCCTCGAGGAAGGCGCCGTCGCCGACGACACCCGAATAGAGCTTGTCTGTGACTGGCTGGTACACGACCCCCGAGGTCGAAACGCCATCGATTGCCAGGCCGAGCATCACCGAGAACTCTCCGTTCCTCGCGACGAACTCCCGGGTCCCGTCGAGAGGATCGACGTACCAGCAGCGTCCCGGCCGAAGCGCATCGCTGTTGTCTTCGTTCTCTTCAGCGACGATCCCGTCTTGGGGAAATGCCATACGGAGCTCGCCGACGATGTAGGCATTGGCCCTCGTGTCGGCTTCGGTCACCGGGTCCGCTTCGGCCTTGTAAGCAACGCTGAACTCGGTCGCGTAGACCTCCATCAAGATTGCGCCAGCCCCTCGCGCGATGCGTGCGGCCTCTGCGATTTCTCGATCCAGCATCTCGGGCCTCTACCACGGGACCGTACCGGCGCCACCGCTCAGGCAGCGATACGCTCGGCTAGTCGCCTGAGGAGTTCGGCCATTTCGTCCACGTTTCGGAGCATCATAGCGGCCGCCGGCGGAGTGCCCTGCTGCTCGCCCGAACAAACGAACGCACCGACGCCGTGCAGCGCCGCGAAGTCGATGGCGGGGAAGTCGGTGAGATCATCTCCAGCGAAGAACACGGACCTGGCGCCCGAGCGCTCGAAGATCTCTCGAAGCGCGCTGCCCTTGTCGTAGGGCTCGACCTCCGCTTCGCGTAGAGCCTTGCCCCGCCGAACATGAAGGCCGAGCCTTTGCGCGAGCTCGTCGGCCTCGCGAAGCAGCTGCTCGGCCCGGGCCGGATCATCAGCGGCGATTGCCCGAACGTGCACTGCGATCGCCTGTGGCTTGTGTTCGATGAACGCGTCTGGGGCTCGGGTGTCGACCCAGTTCTGGAAGCGATCGAGCGCCTCGCGCTCTTCGGCCGTCAGCCTGCGCTCTGCTGGAGCCTGCCCCGGTGCGACGACCAGGCCTCCGTGCTCCACAGCGCGCCAGATCCCTTCGAGCCGTTCCATTCGCGCGAGCGAGCCGAGCGCGCGGCCGGTGACCAGTGCGAGCTCGATGCCGGGCGCCTGGGCAAGCGCCGCCAGTTTACCGAGCGTCGCCGCGGGGATCTCGGCCAGGTCGGGGTCTCGGACGATCGGGGAGATCGTTCCGTCGACGTCCAGCGCCAGCAGTAAGGGGCGTTCGAGCTCGAGAAGAATTTCGAGCAAGGCCTCGACGCGACTCACTTGCCCTCCAAGGCTTCCAGATAGCGGTCGGCCCAGCGGTGCACGTCGAGACGCATCACCTCGGCGCGCATGGAGCGCATTCGCTTGCGCTTTTCGCTGGGTTTCATCGTCAGCGCTTGGTGAATGGCGTTGGTGGTAGACTCGACGTCGTAAGGGTTCACCAGGACTGCGCCCTTGAGATGCTTCGCCGCGCCCGCAAACTCGCTCAAGATCAGCACGCCATCTTCGTCTGTCCTGGCGGCCGCGTACTCGTGCGCGACGAGATTCATGCCATCACGCAAAGGCGTGACGACGGCCACGTCGGCGGCTCGGTAGTGGGCGAAGATCGCGCGCTGACTCAGGTTTCGGTAGACGTAGTGAATGGGAACGCAGCCGGTTTCTGCGTAGCGGCCGTTGATGTCGCCGACCATGCGATCGATCTCTGCTTTGAGGTCGGCGTACGCTTGGACGTCGGTGCGGCTCGGCACCATGACCTGGATCAGCGCGCACCGTCGGCGCGCGCCCTTGTCCCGGCGAAGCAGGCGCTCGAAGGCGGCAAGGCGTTCAGGGATACCTTTTGTGTAGTCGAGGCGGTCGACGCCGAGAATCAACTGGCGATTTGCCGTCGCTTGTCGGATCCGATCGACCTCGCGCTCGAGGTCCGGGTCGATTGCGAGCGCGTGCAGCTCGTCGACCGGGATTCCGATCGGAGCGGCGATCGTCTTCACCTTTCGACCGCGATAGTGAATCGTGCCGCGCGAGACCTGATGAGAAGTGAAACGTGCGACGCAGTCACGGAAATGCTCGGCGTACTCGGGCAGATGAAAGCCGAGGACGTTGGCGCCAAGCAAGCCTTCGAGGATCTCCTCGCGCCAGGGCAGGATGCTGAAGGTGTCCGGCGGCGGCCAGGGGATGTGGCAGAACCAGCCGATTCTCGCTCTGCTTCGCGCGGCGCGGAGCATGCCGGGGACTAGCATGAGGTGGTAGTCTTGAATCCAGACCAGATCGCTCGGTCCGCTCGTCGCGAGGGTGGTGTCCGCGAAGGCCTGGTTTGCGCGCACGTAGCTCGACCAGGGGGCATTGCCTACGTGAATCGTGGGCTCGAAGCCATGGAGCAAGGGCCAGAGCACCGCATTGGAAATGCCTTCGTAGAAACCGCGCTGCTCGCCGCGCTTGAGGCCGACGTGCGCGAGGTCGTACTCCAGGTGAGGCGCCGGAACCGTGACCGAGTCGAAGTCTTTGGCTGGTTTTGCGCTGACCCAGACGCCGCCGCGCTTCTGCAATACCGGATCGAGCGCGGTCACCAGGCCGCCCGCCGCTCGGACCCAGCGCTCTCGTCCCCGGCTGGCTTCGTGCCGATAGGGGCCGCGATTCGATACGACCACGAGCTTTCGGCTCTTTCTCACCATCGAGCGACATTGTAGTCTGCCCGAGGACATGGACCCAGCGCAGTTTCTAGAAGGACGCAGCCGAGAGACCAAGATCCGTCGCGACGCGCGAGGACGATGGTTCAACGGCGAGGACGAGATCAGCCATCCGATTTTGGTTCGCTCATTCGACAGCTGGGTCGACCGCGCCGAGGATGGGCGGTTCTGTCTGCGCAACGCGATCAACTGGGCATACGTCGAAATTGAGGGACCGGCGTACTCGGTGAAAGACGTGGAGCCGGGTCCGGACGGCATCGGCCTGCTCCTTTCTGGCGACCTTCGCGAGCCACTCGACCCGGCCACGCTCTGCCAAGGGCCCGAGGGGGCGCTCTGGTGTGCCGTGCGAGAAGGCCGCTGCCCGGCTCGCTTCGACAATCACGCAGTCAGCAAGATGAGCGATTGGATTGGCGAGGACGAAGACGGCGTATTCGTCCGAATTGGTCAGCAAAAGGTGCGCCCCCCAGAGTCGAGCGATCCACTTTCGCTCGGTCTCGAAAGGCGCTAAGGCTCCGGCGTGTCTCGACGTGAAGCCCTCGCCACCATCATCGTAGCCGCGATTGCGTTTCCCCTGGTGTTCATCTTCACCGGCGCCGTCGTGGATGCACAGAACCGCGCGCGGGAGGCCCCGTTCCGGGCGCTCCTCGGAAATGCGCGCTTCGAGCAGCTGATGGACGGCCGCGGCGGTGTTCCCCACTACTTGGGGGCCTCGCTGCTCGCTCCGGACTTCAGCCTTCCCGAGCAGGGCGGCGGCGAATGGAAGATGTCCGAGCAGCGCGGCAAGGTCATCGTCATGAACTTCTGGACGGTCACCTGCCGGCCCTGCATCCAAGAGATGCCGACGATCGAGCTATTGGCCGAGATGACCGAGGACTGGGGCGACGTCGAAGTGGTCGCAGTCTCGACCGACCGAACCTGGGCAGAAGTCGAGACGATCATTCCTCGCACCTCGCGCATCACGAGTCTGCTTGACGCGGACCGAAAGGTCGTGACCGAGCAGTTTGGGACCAAGCTCTTTCCCGAGACCTGGATCATCGACGCCGACGGCCTGGTGCGGTTTCGCTTCGACGGCGCGCTTGACTGGTCCGACCCGGTCGCCTTGGACCTGATTCGCGCGTACCGCTGAGCGCTCAGGTTTCCGCGAGGAGATGGCGCGACATCCAGACGCCGAAGCCGACGAACAGAATGTCGAAAGCGGCCAGGATTCGGATCCAGCCGATGACCTCCGGGATGCTGGCGCCAGCGAAGAGCTCGCGTGTCGCGACCGCGGAGGCGAGAAGGGCGGGGGCCACCAAGGGGAAGACCAGGACGCTCAGCATCAGGTCACGGGCTCGCGTACGAATGCCCACGGCGGAAAACAGCGAGGCGGTCGAGACGAAACCTACCGAGCCGAGGAATACCAAGGCGAGGAGGGGCACAAAGATCGCGCTTCCATCGATTTGGAAGAAAACCAGACAGAGCGGGACGAGCAAGAGCTCGATTGCGAACAGCAAGACCAGAGCACTGATGGTTTTGCCGATGTAGATCGACGGCCGGGGAATTGGCGCGAGCAGAAGGGCGAACACGGCGTCGTTCTCGCGCTCCAGCGCCCAGCTTCGCCCGATGAGAAGAATCCCGCAGAAAAGGATCGAAATCCAAAGCACGCCTGGGGCGACGTTCGGAGAGCTGACCGGATCGGTGTAGAAGGCCAGCGAGCCGAGCGTGACGACCAGCACGGCAAAGAGCCCCGTCGAGGTGAGGATCTCTTTGGTGCGCATCTCGAGCTGCAGGTCTTTGAGGGCGACCAGCCATGCGGCCCGAAGGGTGTTCATGATTCCGGCTCCACAATCCGGCCGCGGTCCATGTGCAGAACGCGGTCGGCCACCGAGCCCGCGAACTTCGCTTCATGGGTCACGATGAGGACGATCGCGCCCTCATGCTTCTGCTCTTCGATGAGCTCGATGAACGCAGCGGTGGACTTCACGTCGAGGCCGGTTGCGGGCTCGTCCATCAGGAGCAAGCGCGGCTGGTGAAGCAGGGCGCGGGCGATCGAGACGCGCTGCGCTTGGCCGCGAGAATAGGTGCGGACGGGTCGCTTCCAATACTCGCCGAGCGAGAGCGATTCGCAGAGGTCGGCGGCGCGTTTCTCGGCGTAGGGGATGCCTTGCAGCTTTGCGGCGAGCACGAGGTTCTCATGGCCGCTGAGGCCGGGGTAGAGCTGGAGCTGGTGAGCGACGAAGCCGATGCGACCTCGGAGCTCGTCTGCCCGCGAAACGCCGTAGCGGCCGTAGCGGATCTCGCCTCGTGTCGGGTAGGCGAGCATCGCCAGGAGCCAGAGGAGCGTCGACTTCCCGGAGCCGTTCGAGCCCTGGATGACGGTCACGTCGCCCGCCGCGAAGCTCAGGTCCACGCCTGCCAGGGCCAGAGTCGGCCCGTAGGACTTGGCCAGGCCAGCGACCGAGACTTCTTCAAAATCGAGCTTCACCGGTCCGCACTCTAGAACAACTCTCGCACAATGCCGTCAAGTTTCAGCCAGCGCTCGATGGGGACGCGGAGCTGGTTTCCTTCTTGGACGAGATTGCCGTCTTCGATCGCGCGTTGGATTTCGCGTTCCCTGCCGATCTCCGGCTTGCGGCCGGCGCGCCGTTCGATCTCGGCGAGGTTCATGCCGTCGACCGTGCGAAGGCCGAGCATGAGGGCCTCACGAATGATTTCATCGGGGCCCAGCTCTTCGGTTTCGGCTTCGAGGGACTCTTGGCGGAGGTAGCGTTGCGGGTTCGGATCATTTCGCCAACGGAGCGCGCGGCCGGGGCCTTCGCCGAGGCAGCCGACGGCCGCCGCGCCGAGCCCGACGTATGCGCCGCCCCGCCAGTAGTGGAGGTTGTGCCGGGATTCTTCACCGGGCGCTGCATAGTTCGACACTTCGTAGTGGGCCCAGCCTAGGCCGGTGAAGCTGCGCTCGGCCTGTTCGAAGAGCTCGGCGTACTGGTCTTCGGGGGCGACGCGGAGCTTCCCGGCGCGGTGGAGCGAGCCGAACATTGTCTTTTCTTCGATGGTGAGCGCGTAGGCGGAGACGTGCCGGACGCCGAGCTGGGCGATCTGCGAGATGTCTTCGGCGAGCTCGTCGAGGGTTTGGTCGGGCATCCCGAACATCAGGTCGGCGCTCACGCGCGGCATTTCGCTTGCGGCGTTGCCCAGGGCTTCGAGTGCGCGCTCGCGATCGTGCAGGCGGCCGAGAAAGCGTAGGTGCGGGTCGCGCAGGGACTGGACGCCGATCGAGAGGCGATTGACGCCGGCTTCGCGAAGGCGGGCGATCTGATCGCGTTCGAGTGAGCTCGGGTTGCACTCGACGGTGATCTCGGCGTCGTCGGCGACTCGGTCGAAGGCGTTGCGGATCTGCTCGAGGGAGCGACCGAGGGCGGCGGGCTCCCAGAGGGAAGGGGTGCCGCCGCCGAAGAAGATCGACTTGAGCGATCGGCCGCGGAGGCTCTCGCGTCGCAGGTCGAGCTCGCGGAGGAGCGCGTCGGTGTAGGCCTCGTGGGGCAGCTCGCTTGCGCGGATCGGCTCGGTGGCGAAGTCGCAGTACGGGCACTTGCGCGCGCACCAAGGGAAGTGGACGTAAACGCTGGTTTCTGTGGGTTCGTTTGACATGCGGCGTGTTGGTCCGCAGGTATACTCCGCTTTTGGAGCTGTCGCAGATGACGCTGCCCGTGTTTCCCTCACTACGTATTACGGCCGACGCGCTCGTTCCCGAGGGCGCGTTCGCAGAGGCTCAAGCGACGTTCTTGAAGCCGGACCCGGAGCTGGTGATGGAGCTGACGACGCTTCTTCGTCAGAAGAACGTCGGTGTCGTGGCGCACTTCTACATGGACCCGGAGCTTCAAGGCGTGCTCTCGGCGTGCGACTGGCCTCACATCCATGTTTCGGATTCGCTTGCGATGGCGGACCGGGCAATCGCGATGGCGGAGCAGGGGGTGAGCACGATCGCCGTCCTCGGCGTCGACTTCATGAGCGAGAATGTCCGGGCCATGCTCGACGCTTCGGGGTACGCCGACATCCCCGTGTACCGGGTGGCGATGGACCCGATCGGTTGCTCGCTTGCGGAATCAGCCGAGGCCGAGGCTTACGGGGCGTACCTCACGACCGCAGCGGAGACGCCGAGCTCGCTGCACGTCGTGTACATCAACACGAGCCTAGTCACGAAGGCCAAGGCGCACGCGCTGGTTCCGACGATCACCTGCACTTCTTCAAACGTCGTGCGGACGGTGCTCCAGGCGGCGGCGCAGGTGCCGGACATTCACATCTGGTTCGGGCCGGACACGTACATGGGCGATAACCTCGCGCACATGTTCGCGAGCCTCGCCGAGATGCCGGACGAGCAGATCCGGCAGCTTCACCCGGCGCACGATCAGGCCTCGGTTCGCTCGCTTTTACCCCGTTTTCACTTCTTCGAGCAGGGCACGTGCATCGTGCACCACATGTTCGGTCGCGAGGTCGTCGACCTGGTTCGCGAGCACTACGCCGATGTGTTTGTGACGGCGCACCTCGAAGTGCCCGGCGAGATGTTCGAGCTCGGCTTGCAGGCACAGCGCGAGGGGAACGGTGTCGTCGGGTCTACGTCGAACATCCTCGCGTTCATCTTGGGCAAGGTCGACGAGGCGATCGTACGCGGAGAGCCTGCGAACATGCGCTTCATTCTCGGGACGGAAGCTGGGATGATCACGCCTATCGTTCGGCAGGTGCAGGCGATGCTTCGGGACTACGCCTCCGAAGGCGGCGCGGCGATCTCGGTCGAGATCGTTTTTCCGGTCGCGAGCGAGGCGATTGCGCAGGATACGGAGAGCGGGCTCGGGATCATGCCGGGCGTCGCCGGCGGCGAAGGCTGCTCGACGGCCGGTGGTTGTGCGACCTGCCCGTACATGAAGATGAACTCGCTCCAGGCCTTGTTGGGGCTGCTCGAGCGAATCGACGTCGGGCCCCGGTCGAGCCTGATCCCCTTCGAACCGCGCAAGTACGTACAAGAGATCCGGGGGCGGACGGCCTCTGATCTCGGCGGCGAGCCGATCCTGCACATGCGGGCGTTTCAGCGCTCGGGGGAGCTTCCGGAGGCGCTGGTGAGCGACGTGATCGGGCGCGCCGCGGAGCGGGCAGGGTCGTAGGGAACCCGAGAGCCCCAGAAAAACGAGGGGAAAGCACCGGCCTTGACCGCTGTGCCAACATCCTTATCTTGCGCCTGCCCCTCATTGTCCGGAGCCCATGTCGAAGCCTGATTACTACGAAGTTCTCGAAGTCCACCGTGAAGTCACCACGGTCGAGCTCAAGAAGGCGTACCGGAAGAAAGCGCTCGAGTTTCACCCGGACCGCAATCCGGATAACCCCGAGGCCGAAGAGGAGTTCAAGATCTGCGCCGAGGCGTATTCTGTCTTGAGCGACCCGCAGAAGCGGCAGGTGTACGACCGCTACGGTCATGCGGGCTTGGGCGGAGGCGCGCAGGGCTTTGGTGACATCGGCGACGTGTTCAGCCAGTTCCAAGACATCTTCGGCGATCTGTTCGGCGGCGGAGGCGGCTTTGGCTTTGGAGGCTTCGGCCGGCGGCAACGAGACCCGAACGGGCCGGCGCGCGGCGCGGACATCCGCACCGATGTGGTCCTCTCGCTTCGTGAAGCGGCGTTTGGCGCTACGCGAGAGATTGACCTTTCGCATCCTTCCCCTTGCGAGGCCTGTCACGGGACTGGTGCCGAGGGCGGCGAGCTCGAGACCTGCGAGACCTGCGGCGGCCGAGGCCAGGTCGCGCGCGCTCAGGGAGCCTTCGTGATGACCACGAGCTGTCCGACCTGCCGCGGCCGGGGATCGCGGGCCAAGGACGCTTGCGGCGAATGCGATGGCGCCGGGCAGGTCGATGTCGAGCGCGTCGTGAAAGTGAACGTGCCGGGCGGCGTCGACACTGGTCAGAGCCTTCGCCTCAGCGGAAAAGGCCAGGAAGGCACGCGAGGCGGCCCGGCGGGCGACCTTTACGTCACCGTGCACGTCGAGCGCGACGAGGAGTTCGAGCGCGAGGGCGCGGAGCTGATCTACCGGCTCAACGTCACGTACCCGCAAGCGGCGCTCGGGGCGAAAATCGAGGCGCCGGCCTTCGAAGAGGAACAGGACGCGACCCAGACGATCAAGGTGCCGTCTGGGACCCAGCCTGGTGAAACCATCATGGTGCGCGGGGGCGGAGTGCCTCGGCTGAACGGCCGCGGGCGTGGGGATCTGGTGTGCGTGGTCGAGGTCGATGTTCCGAAAAAGCTCTCGCGAGAGCAGAAGCGGCTGCTGAAGGACCTGGACCGTAGTTTCGGCGAGTCCTGATAAGCGCTGGAGATCAGGTCGCTCTGGGGTGTAGGCTAGTCGTCTGCCTTTGGGCCTGCGCCCACGGAGATGATTGATGCAGCCTCTTTCCGGACTCGACTCTTCCTTCCTCTTCCTCGAGGACGCCCACCAGCCGATGCACGTCGGCAGCGTGCTCGTCTTCGAGGGCTCGATGGACTTCGAAAGCTTTCGCCAGACGATGGCGTCGCGTGTTCATCTGGTGCCACGGCTTCGGCAGCGGCTCGCCATGGTGCCCTTTGGCATCGGTAAGCCCTACTGGGTGGACGACCCGGCTTTCAACCTCGACATGCACTTGCAGCACGTCGCGCTTCCGAGCCCCGGAAGCTGGAAAGAGCTCCGGGGACTCGCCGCGCGAATCTTCAGCGTGCCGCTCGACCGGAGCCGGCCGCTTTGGGAGATGACTTTCGTCGAAGGGCTCGACGAGATTCCGCAGGTGCCGCCCGGCTCGGTCGCGGTGATCAACAAGATCCATCACGCGGCCATCGACGGGGTTTCCGGCGCGGACATGATGGGCGTCCTGCTCGACATGACCAAGGAGCCGAGGACTTTCAGTCCGCCGCCGCCGCGCGCAATTCCGCCCGTCCCCAATGAGCTCGAAGTGCTTTCGCACACCGCCCGAAAGATCATGGGCAAGCCGAGCGAAATCAAACGAGTGGCGGGCGAGCTTGGTGAAGCCCTCCGCGCCGCAGCCAAGGTAAAGGACAAGGGAGTCGAAGCGCCGCCGATTCCGATGACCGCGCCGACGACCTCCATCAATCATACGATCACCGGTCAGCGAATCTGGAACACGGCGCTGCTCGAGCTCGATCGCGTAAAGGCGATTCGAAAGATCACCGGCTGCACTTTGAACGACGTAGTGCTCGCGATCTGTGCCGGAGCGCTTCGCCGCTATTTCGATGAGAAGGGTGAGCTTCCGGACAAGCCTTTGATTGCGATGGTTCCGGTTTCGACGCGCGCCGAAGATGAGCGCGGCAAGATGGGCAACAAGGTCTCGGCGATGTTTCTCGACATGGCGACCGACGTGGCCGATCCGGTCGAGCGCCTCAAGGTCATCCAGCAGCACACGCAGGGCGGCAAGGCGTTCGAAAAGGCGGGTGCGACGCGTGCCTTCGTCGACCTCTGGGATTTCGTTCCATTTGGATTGGCCAATCGCGTGCTCCGGCTCTACTCACGCTTCCGCGTTTCGGAGCTGCACAATCCGGTTTTCAACTGCGTCATCACCAACGTGCCTGGGCCGCAGATGGACATGTACATGGCGGGGCACAAGCTCTTGGCGAGCATGGGCATGGCGCCGCTGGTCGACGGTATGGGCCTGCTGATCACCGTGCTCAGCTACAACGGCGTCCTGTCGATCAGCCCGACGTCTTCGCCCTCGGTGATGCCGGACCTCGACCAGTTCACTCGTTACCTCCGTGAGTCGGCAAACGAGCTCGAGGCTGCAGTGGTGCCGCACTCGATTCCCTATGCGGCTGCCGGAGACCCTCATGCCCTGGCTGTGGCCGAGATGACCGCCGCCTTTGTCGAGCAGATGAGGTCGACACTCGAGCAGGCGCCCGATGATCGCTCGCTCGGGGAGGGCAGGTTTCACCTTCGAATCACCGGTGCCGGCGAGCAGAGCTGGATGATCGACATGGACGACCGAAGCGTCACCGAGGGCAACGGCCGCCCGGCGGACGCCACGCTCACGATCCGTGACGCGCATCTCGCCGAAATTCTCAATGGCAACCTCGACCCGCAGATCGCCTTCGTGCAGGGCAAGCTCCGCGTCGACGGGGACATCAACAAGGCGATCGAGTTCGGCAGCTTCTTGCCGAAAGTGATCGCCTAGGGCGCGCTACTGAAGGGCGCTGAAGCGCTGTGGCTGGCCGGTGCCGGGCAGCTTGGCGCGCAGCTCTGGGAGCTGCTCGTCGGCGAGCCACTGGTATACGCCGTAGGTCTGCAAGACGCGGCGGGTGTAGCGTCGTGTTTCGTCGTAAGGGATCTCTTCGATGAATACGTCGAGCGGGCGTGCGGCGTCTTCTTGGAGCCAGCGGCGAACCGCGCCTTCACCGGCGTTGTACGCAGACGGCACGAGCGCCGGGTTCTCGTTCAAGCGATTCCACAGCCAGGCCATGTACCGCGCGCCGATCTTGAGATTGACCTCAGGCTTTCGGAGTGTGCGCGGCGTGGCTTTCACACCAAGCTCCGTCGCGAAGCGCTTGGCCGTTGGCATGATCAACTGCACCAGGCCGTAGGCCTTGGCCCAGGACACCGCCTCCGGGTCGAAGGAGCTCTCTTCGCGGGCGATCGCGCGCACGAAGGACGCCGGAATCCCCTCGTCTTCGGCGATGTTTTCGATCAAGGGCGAGAAGGCCTGCGGGTAGGTCGCCTCCCAAATCAACTTGCCCTCGCCTTTGGGGAGCAGCCCTTCGAAGTCTTCGAAATGCGCGCGGATCACTCGACTCAGCTTCGTCTCGGCGCCTGCATGCTGAAGCAGAACGGCGCCGACGACCGCCATCTCGGGGTCGACGTCGTCGCCGAGCATGTGAAGGGCCGACATCTCGGAGGAGGCGTAGGTGACTTCATTGACGAGTAGGAGCTCGACCATGCGGTCGAAGGCCGGCTCGGCGAACTCGTCGCGCCAAGCAAAGACCATGCGCGTCGGTTCGTCACTTGCCCGCATCTCCTGCACCACGGCCTTGGCTCGCTCCGGGACGATTTCGCCGAGACGCCAGAGCGCCTGTTGCGCGTAGTAACGAAGCGGCCATCGCTTGACGATCTCTTCGTAGGCATCTGCCGCGTCAATCCGCCGCCCCATCCTGTAGAGCGCCTGCGCGCGCCAGTAGTTCGCCCGGCCCGTGATGCCTTCTTGACGCTCGTCGCCACCGCGTTTTACGAGCTCGTCGAAGCGGTCGTACGCGCCCTGGTACTTGCCTTCGCGAAGTTGGAGCCAGCCGAGCTTGAACAGGGCGCGCGGCCACATGTCGCCGTCTGGGTAGAGCTTCGGGATCGAGGACAAGCGCAGCACCGAGGCCTTTTGCCTGCCGTTTTCGAGCTCGGCGAGAGCGGCCCGGTAGCTGGCATCGTCTGCGAGACTGTGGTCCGGGGCTTCGGCTTCGAGCTTTTCGAACTGGCGGATCGACTCGTCCCAGCGGCCGATCCGGCCGTAGGCGCGCGCGGCGTAGTAGCGAGCCCAAGTGCGCATGTCGCGGTCGACTCTGGCGCATTTGTCGGCCACCTCGCGCATCACCGGAGCGCCCCGGGTGCGCTCGCGGTCTTGTAGAAGCGCGCGGCCCTGCTTGTAGCGGGTGTCACACCAGACCGGGCCGCCGGTGTCGAGGTGCCTGACGAGCTTTGCGTAAATCCGCTCGGCGTCACGGTAGCGTTTGTCGTTGTAGAGAGACTCGGCCTTGTCGAGGCTCTGTTGCATCCGTGGCCGAACGTTTTGCTTTGTTTCCGCCTTCGGGGCGCTGGCTGGAGCGGCGGTAGGGAGCGAGCCGTCCAGACGGAGCTCGAGATACGCGCCGGACTCGCCCGTGCCCTTGGTGCGGGCTTCGATCGTTCGTGCGCGTTCACCGCCTGCCCAGTCGTCCGTCAATGAAGCAGCGAGCCGCGCCGCGGTCACCGGATCTTTGCGCTCGAGAAGCGAGGCGCGCTTCAGCTTTGCCCAGCGCGAGAGCGGATGGTTGAAGGTGCCGAGCGTATCGAGATGGGCCAGGGCGATCTCTTTGTAGCCCTCGGCGAGCGCAGCTGTGGCAGCCAGCCAGTGAAGTCGGCCCTTGTCCTTGGCGCCGGCGCTCGGAAGCGAGGCCTCGGCCAGCTCTCGGGCTCTTCCCGAGTTGCCCTTGTCGAGTTGCTTGCGGACCTGCATGACCGGCGACTTGTCCGGCAGCTCTACGATGACCGGGTCGAGGACCTTGGCCGGCGGCTCTGGCGGCGCCGGCGCGGCGGCGGCGACGGGCTCCGGCTCAATGGTCGGCGGCCAGACTTCGCGGCGCACGTTTTGCTGCTGATGGCACGCCAACAGCAGACCCATGCAAATCGCAAAGGGCCAAATTCGGTTCATCTAGCGAACCCTAGTGAGTCCGCCCCCGGCGGGCAAGTTCCCCCCCGCAAAGTCGAAGCTTCCCGCCGACCACGGGGCTCCTGCCCCACGATCGTGTGATCGCCGGATGGGAGCGTCCGTGATAGGGGAACGCAGCGTGAGCTACGCCTTTCAGATTGGTGCGCGTTATCTTCGGTCGAGGAAGCGCGCGACGGTTTCGATGATCACCCTGATTTCGATCATCGGCGTCGCCCTGGGCGTGGCTGCCCTCTTGGCCGTTCTGTCGATCACCACGGGCTTCGAGAAAGCCTTTCGCGACAAGGTGCTCGGGGTGAACGCGCACGTGCTGGTTCTGAAGTACGGGCGCGAGTTCCGCGACTACCGCGATGTCCTTGCCACGGTCGGTGACATGCCGGAGGTTGCCGGGATTGCGCCCTTCTCGATCAACGAGATGATGCTCACCAAGGGCGAGCGCCGCGGCGTCGTCTTGGTCAAGGGCGTCACCCCCGAGGGTGTCAGCACCGTCCTGGACCTCCCGCAGCAAATGGTTGCTGGTGGTCTTGAAGGCCTGCGCCGCCCCGGCTCTGCGCCCACCCTCAGCGCCTTGCCCAAGGCCGACGACGACTGGCAATGGCTTCGCGACATCCGCGATGGCAGGACTGAAACCCCGCCAAGCGAGGCGAAGAAGAAGGCACGAAGCCCGAGCAGCGAAGGCCCGGCTCGCCGAAAAACCTTCTGGGAGGAAGAAAAGGAGCGTCGCGAAGGGCAGCGGGAGGCCGAACGGCGCGCACGCCGGCCCCGAATTGGAGCGGTGGCCGAGCCTGGCGAGATCGAAACGCTGCTCGGCGAGCTCGATGACCAGGACTTCGAGCTTCCCGATGACCCCGCCTGGGAGGCCGGCCTTTCTCATGGTCAGGCGCAGGAGCCGGTTGAGACGCTCCCGGGGATCGTGGTCGGCAAGACCCTGGCCGAGAACCTGAGCTTGGAAGTCGGCGACCGGGTACGATTGATTTCACCGCTGGCCGCGCTGGGCCTGGCCTTGTCGGAGCCCCGTGGCTCTGCGACCCGTTCGCGGGAGTTTCGAGTCATCGGCGTATTCCAAGCGGGCTTCCAAGAGTACGATTCGGGCCTAGTCTACACGGACCTGTTCGAAGCCCAGCGGCTCTTCGACGAAGGCGACAACGTCACGGGCGTCGAACTCCGAGTTCACGACCTCGGCACATCGTTCGAGCTCGCCCGCAAGATCGAGCAGAACCTCGGTGGAGCTTTTCACTCCCTCGACTGGTCCGAGCTCAACCGGAACCTCTTCACCGCGCTCGAAGTGCAGAAGATCGCGCTCACCCTGGTCATCGCGACCATCATTTTCGTCGCGGCCTTCAACGTGATCGCGACGCTGATCATGGTCGTGCTAGAGAAGAAGCGCGAGATCGCGATTCTGAAAGCGATGGGCGCGACCGACTCTACAATCCTCGGGATCTTCATGCTGCAGGGCGTCGTCGTCGGCGTAATAGGGACGTTTGCGGGCGTCCTAGTGGGCGGCGGCCTGGTCGCGTACCTCGACAAGATTCGTTTCCCGCTCGATCCCAAGGTCTACCTAATCGACCATCTGCCGGTGGTGCTCAATCCGAGCGTCTTCTTGATCACAATCGCGATCGCGCTGCTGATTTGCACGCTCTCGACCATCGCGCCGTCCTGGTGGGCGGCCCGCATGCTTCCGGTCGATGGGCTTCGGTACGAGTAGAAATCGGACTAGTCCTAGCTCAAAGCTGCTAGTATCGGCGGCGATGATTTGCGCTTGGCGTTCGGTGCTTCTGTGCTTTGGGTTTGGCGTTTGGTTGATGGGATGCAGCAGCGACGGCGGCTCGCAGGCCTCGGCCGGGACCGTGAGCCTCGGCTGCAGCGCTGGGACGCTCGATTCGAGCACGACGCATCTCGAGCTAGAGCACGATGGTGCGACCCGGAGCTATGAGATTCACCTCCCGCCTGGTTACGATGGAGAGACCCCGCTGCCACTGGTGCTGAGCTTCCACGGCTTCACCTCGAGCGGTCTCGGCCAGCAAGAGCTGACGAACATGGACGTCACTGCGGACAGCGAAGGCTTCCTGGTCGCCTACCCGAACGGCCTCGACCAATCGTGGAATGCGGGCGCCTGCTGCGGACTGTCGGCAACGAAGGCCGTGGATGACGTAGGGTTCACGCGAGCTGTCATCGACGACATCGCTGAGCGAGGCTGCATCAACCCATCGCGCGTGTACGCGACCGGCATGTCGAACGGCGGCTTCCTCTCGCACCGCCTGGCTTGTGAGGCAGCGGATGTGATCGCGGCGGTGGCGCCGGTGGCGAGTGTTCTTGGTATCGACGAGGCGGACTGCACGCCGGCGCGTCCGATCCCGATCATTCATTTGCACGGCACTGGCGACCCGCTCGTCCCGTACGATGGCGGCGGCCTTGCAGGCTCACAGAGCGTAGAGGACTCGACTGCCGGTTGGATCGCGCGAAACGGCTGCATTGGGGACCCGAGTGTCACATTCGAGAATGGATCGGCGACCTGCGAGACCAGTGACGACTGTGACGGCGAGGCCAGCGTCACCCTGTGCACCATCGAAGGCGCCGGTCATTGCTGGCCCGGCCAACCTTGCCGCTCGCTCGGAAACCTCGGAGAAAGCACGATCGACATCGATGCCAACGAGGCCATGTGGGAGCTGTTTTCGAGGGTGAAATTGCCCTGATTTCAAGATCACTGGCCTCAGCGCGAAGGCTTGCCGGGAGCTTGACGCCCAGCCCCGGCCGCGCTACCAATGGCGTCCTTTTGCGGGAATAACTCAGCGGTAGAGTGCAACCTTGCCAAGGTTGAAGTCGTGAGTTCGAATCTCATTTCCCGCTCCAAAATTGGCTAATCGTTACGAGTGTTTTCACGATGGCCAGAGCTCGGAGGGTCGCTAGCGGCCCCCGAACCTTCCACTTTTTCTTCCACTTTTGGACCGTCGACGAGCGCCAGAGCACGTTCGACGGCACTGTGCTTCTCGTCGCGTTCGATGTGTGAGTAGTGAAGGAACATCTCCTCCGTCTCGTGGCCGATCATCGATTGCGTGATCGCGCTCGATGAAACTTGCCGGAGCAGGTTGTTCCAGGTGCGGCGAAAGCCGTGAAGGGTGAAGCGGTCGTCGATCCCGGCCGCTTGTAGAGCCCGCCCGAGAGGTTTCCGGAGCGAGGCGTTTCGTCGATAGGTCCCAACGCGACTCGGAAAAACCAAACCCTCGGAGAGTCCTGGGGCCTGGTTTCTGATGAGTCGCTGTCGGTGTTGTTTCAGCACCGCCTGCAGCGGGGGAGGCAGAGGGACGTCTCGGACCTTGCCGGTCTTCGTCGTGCCCACGCGCCCCTGCCACTGAGAGCGCCGGATCCAGATTACCCCTGCATCTTCGTCGATGTCCTCCCACTGCAGCGCTGAGACTTCGCCGAAGCGAGCGCCCGTGAGTGCCATCGTCAGGAACAGTGGGTACCAGCCCGGCTCTTGCTCTCGAAGGTAGGCCAGAACCCGCTGCAGGTCGTCCGGTTTCAGCCGGTTCCCGACCGGGGGTTTCTCCGGAAGCGTCCGGACCCGAGCACAGGGGTCCCGGAGCAGCCCGAGATCGGCCTGAGCGTCCCGGAGCAAGGCCCTGAGCACTCTCAGCCGCGAGTTGACCGTGCTGGCCTTCCCGCCCTGGGCATCCCGCCAGAGGATCACGTCCTGCGGCGAGATGGCATCTACGTAGTGGTCCCCCAAGGCAGGCAAGATGTGGCGGTCGAGCATGCCCGCGTACTTGTCCCGCGTTGAGGGCTTAAGAGTGGGAATCTTCCCACGCATCCACGAGCTCGCGTATTCGCCAAGGCGAAGCCGCTGTCGTGGGGTCGTGCCGCTTGTAGGCAACGCGGCACGAAGCAATTCCCTCTGGGAGTTGGCTTGGGCCATGCTGGCGGCGGCGATCACCTTCTTCTGATCCTTTCTCTTGCCCGTCTTCGGATCGATCCAGGTCACTCTCACTTGATAGCGACCCGACGACAGGCGTTGAATTCCCGGATACCGAGATTGGCTCATTGGCTCCTCCCGTCCCGGACGCTGCGTACCGATGCGCAGCAGACCGCCGACAACCCTCGCTCAGCCAGCGGTCGAGCGTAGAGCGGCGAAACATCAGGGTTCGCCGGGGACCGCGACCGTCGGGTACGAGCACGCCGCGGCTGACGAGGGAGCGGACACCCGACTGCGTCAGCCCAAGAAAGGCTGCGGCTTTGCGGCAATCGAGCCATGGGTCGTCGTTCCATGGCGTCGTCATCGCTGCTCGTGATTGGGAATCGCGTTCATGCGCATCCCTTGTTATCGGTTTTGCCCCTCGAAAAGTTGCGCGGGACTCGGTAAGCGAGGTCGCGGGAACTTCTGCTTCCGGCCTTCGGCGATAGGAATCGCGTCCGTGCGTTGCGTGGTGTTGCCTGTTCTTGCACGAAGTGGCGTGGCCCGCGCGGCCGATTGCACGATCGATCCAATTGTTGCGCTCCGTTGCGCAGGGTTGAGCCACATACACCGATGTTAACGCAGTTGGGCAGGGCAAGATGTGGGATTGTAAGACATCGAAGATGCCTCAATCCCCGCATGCCGCGCTCAACGCCTTCGGCTTATTCGCCGCGGGTGCAGTCGGCTACTCCTCTTCATCTGCCTCTGGCGCCCGAAGCAGCTGGCAGCCGACCTTGTCTCGGAACGCCGTGACGTGACTCTGCCCCTCTGCCGACCAGCGGTGCCATCCCTCCTCGATCGAGCTGGGCTCACCGAGGAGCTCCTGGGCTCGCTCTAAGATCGCGGGGCAGGCACCTTTCTGGACGGAAACTAATAGCACTGCCCACATAACCTCTGACTCGAAGCGGCCAAGGAACCTGGTTCTGCCGTTGACCGGGCAGTCGACGCGCGTTCCTCGCTTTCGTACCCGACAGCGGAGCCCGCGCTCGCCCATCACGTGTCTCAGCTCCGTCCTGCTGGCGCGATCGAGAAGGGGGACCAGCGTCTCGAAGAACAGATCCACCGACTGCCGCCCGACCTGTTCTCCCGCGGCCGCATCCGCCAATCCAATCGGCGGCGCCGCCAAGCACATGAGGGCAGCGAGAAGGGGGGTCGTGAACATCCCCGCTCTCATGCTTCTCTCGCGACGCTTCGGCATGGGCTCGACGCTATCACTTCTCGAGTTCTGCATGATCCCGGTTGTCGACACTGCCCGAGGATTTCCCGCACTTCTAGTCACCGCCCGGCCCGCATGGAGTAGGGTCGACGGGCTCCAGCTCACAGTCGGGCACGAAACCGTACTCCTTCGTGAAGGAGCTGGTGCCGCAGAAGCAGTTGCAATCGGTGCCATGAATCGCACCGACCATTTCACCCGACTCGTCGAAGAATTCGGTGAAATCGTCCAGCGAGGGCCGGGTCATCACCCAACGAAATTTCTCGCACGTGCCGACAGCCGAATACGCGCGATTCAGGGTTCCATCATCAGCACAGTCGGAGAAGTCCTCCAACGCGTTGGCTGCGAGGAGCGCCTCGTCAAAGGACCTGCATGAGCCTGAGCAATAGTTTTCAAGTGATCCGCCGCGACACACGCCGTTCTCGGACCCGCATGCGGCCGCGGTAAGCGCAGACAGAATCGCTAGCGTCCGGACACAGACCCTCAGCATCCCGGCTATCATAGCAGCGAATAAGCCGAAGGCGTTGAGTGCGCCCCTCACGGCCGAGCTCGGGGCGAAGACCCGGGGCGACGGTCGTGCAGTTTTGTTTAACAAAACTCCACCTTGCCCGAACAAGTCGGGACCCTTTTTGGCGCACGATGAACAACTCTGGAGCCTGCTGCGCAAATCTGAAGGCAAGCGACTCGTATTGCCTGGCAAAGACGCAATCTGCATCAGAGTGAGGTAGGCCGAATCACTCTTGCGCGAACTGATGCAGAGCTATCCAGAAAAGAGCAGGACGAGCCAGGTCCGACCCAGGGTGGGAATGAGACTGAAGCGGAGCCTGGACGGGTACGCACACTGGGCATAACCTAGCTTGAATGGGGACCGGTCCGATATTCATGCGTTGATCGATGCACTGGACGACCAGGAGCTCGACGCGCTTCGTGCGGTTCTGAACGCCGTTCGCGCCAAGGATGGCTTTGAGAGCCTGAGCGAAGATGACCTGAAAAGACTGCGGGCATCGGTGAGGCGTGGGCTGGCAGACGAAGCGAGTCGCTGGGCAGCTAGAGAGCTCGCGCAAATGGCACAGGAAGACGAACTCGGATACGAGTAGCTCGTGTCCGGAACCGCTGGCTGCCCGGAAAGTAGGAGATTCGGTCAGCTAAGAAAGAAATCTTTACTTTGAGCGAGCGTTGGTAAAGAATCCTTTCTTAGAGGCAGATGGCAAGAGTTACCGGGAGATACGAGCGTACGGCGGTCGCCGGCGAGGAGGTCAGGGCATTCGTGCCGAGGCGCCTGCCTCCGGCCGAGCCGCCGCTGAGGCTCGACTCCGAGGCCCTCGCGCTTCTCGGTCGCGCCGAGCGGGAGCTCAGTCGCCTCGAGCTCGCCGCCGAGATGGTCCCGTCGGTCGACTGGTTCATCTACGGGTTCGTCCGGAAGGAAGCCGTGATCTCGTCTCAGATCGAGGGAACGCAAGCCACGTTGATCGACCTGCTCACATTCGAGGCGCAGCGCGAAGACGATTCGGCGCCAGGACCGGACGTCCAGGAAGTGTGCAACTACGTAGATGCACTCGCCTACGCGAGAGCACAGCTTCGCCGTCGAAAAGGGCTGCCTCTCTCGATGCGCTTGCTCAATCAAACGCACGCGCGTTTGATGAGAGGTGCGCGAGGTGCGGACAAACAGCCAGGGAAGGTCCGGCGCACCCAAAACTGGATCGGCGGCAAGCGTCCGGGGAACGCCGTCTTCGTTTCACCGCCGCCAAACTTGCTCGACGGGCTCTTGAGCGATTTCGAGCACTACATCCACACGGACGATGGGCTGCCGCCCCTGGTTCGGGCGGGGCTCTTGCACCTGCAGTTTGAAACCATTCATCCCTATCTCGATGGCAATGGAAGGATCGGGCGTCTTCTCGTCACCTTGCTGCTAGAGGAGTGGAACCTGCTCTCGAAGCCGCTTCTCTACTTGAGCCTCTTCTTCAAGCGGAACCGAGAGGACTACTATCGCCTCCTCAACGCCGTCCGCCTCGGGGGTGATTGGGAAGGCTGGATCCGCTTCTTCTTGGAAGGCGTCGCGTCGATCGCAAAGGAAGCGACCGACACGGCGCG
>Ga0316197_10000617_pt1 | contig 24772 bp, 24 predicted proteins | sample OudBiesiAoxic_MG_FD_204939 | JGI IMG/M metagenome (GOLD analysis project Ga0316197, IMG submission 204939) | Coastal sediment microbial communities from Oude Bieten Haven, Netherlands - site A oxic | ecosystem: Environmental > Aquatic > Marine > Coastal > Sediment | place: Netherlands... | reverse complement strand
GTAAACATATCATCAGCGGCGGCGCGGCTTGGGTCGGGCAATCAATATGTAGATTACGCGGCCTCAAAGGCCGCAATCGACACTTTCACGAAAGGGCTGTCTGACGAGGTAGCCGGCGACAATATACGTGTGATGGCAATCCGTCCCGGACTGATTGAAACAGAATTACATGCAAAAGGCGGCGAGCCTGGGCGCGCCGACAAACTCGCTCATATGGTGCCGATGAAGCGAAAAGGTTCTGCCGAAGAAGTTGCCCTTGGAATCATGTGGCTCTGTTCGGACGAAGCGAGCTATGTGACAGGGTCCACCTTGGACGTAACGGGTGGACGCTGACACCTTCAGTTTCCGCCGCGAGGGTCGCAACCGTGCAACCCTGCTGGCCGTTGCAGCGGTGTGGTTTTCCCTGATCGCGGCAATCATTCTGGTGGATGCCGCGGCTTGGCTGATGGCGGTGCTTGGTGCCTTTACCCTTCCAGCACTTTGGGACCTTTACCGCAATCCCGCATCGGGCCTTGATTTCATGCCCGAGGCCCTGACGTGGTTCACAGGATCAAAAGACGCATCTGTCAGCTGGAGCGAAATAGACCGCGTCCGGCTGGACACGCGACTGGACTTTTCGGTGCGGGCCTCTGCTGTACTACACTCGGGCCGAAAGGTCCGTATCCCTTATGAATGCACGCCACCTCACGCCATGCTGGAAGCCGCACTGAACGCGCGTGGCATCCGCACAGAACGGCACCACTTTTCCCTGATCGGTTAGGCGTTTCAGTCTGCCGGTCCGCAAAAGGATTGCGCGTTCAGCCACGCCGCAATATCGCGCCGTTTTGAACTGACGCGCATCGGGCCCCAGTCTGCAGCCACTCCGCGCCACCGACCGTCATTGCCAGCGATCACGCCGTCACGCGGAACTGTCACCGCCATGATCCGAATTGCACAGCTCAGGTTTTCACCACCGTTCTTCAGATCAGCCCCCGACCCCGCACGGCAATCATAGCCCCGCGCCGTCGCTGGCGAGATTTGCAACAGCCCAAACCATTTGCCATTCGGGCTGACGGCTGCAGGTTTGTACGTGCTTTCATGTTTGGCCAAGGCCGATAGAAACCCGATCCAGAACGCTTCGCGCTGCGCTGTGCTGGCTGTCTCATAGGCAGGGCACCAGCGATCCATATCTGCCGGCACCATATCAACCAAAGGCTGGCCGTGAGCATTCAGGGCCTTCACCGCCGCGATGTTCCACTTGTTGTGATTGGGTACATGGCTCCAGCGCATGTCGGGCAGCTTTTCGATCACCTGTGCGGTGGTCTCGGCCTCAGGGGTCGGTGCCTCATCGCACGACATTACGGTCAGCGCCAAAAAACAAAGTGTGAGTATTCGTTTCATATGTCCATTTGCGCGATTTTAATATTGTGTGGCAAGACATCATGACCCGCTTGGCGGCTTTGTGCCGGCTATTGTGTGGCAGTTCTGCGCCATCGTTATCAATCACTATACACGCAGCAGGGATTGTCTCCACACAGCGCACAAATCAACGTGATATCTCCGCGCCGACGCCTTCTTTCAGCCCAAAACCACAGTCATCTTTGGGGTCACTGCTAGGATTGGACCCCGTTAAATGTCAATTTTGTCAAAGATTATGCGCCGCGCGCAGCCTGCAAGCGAAGATGTTTCACCATCGCAACCCGCTGTCGCGCCTGCCCCCCTTGAGCAAACAGCCGCGTCGGTAAAAGGCACTGCCGCGCTGATGATCGCCTGTCCAAGCCCGACAGGTGAAGACAAAGCGCGCGATGCGCACCGGCTACGCGGCCAGTTTTTCGCACGGCAGGACCGATGGGATGAACTTAGCGCCGAAATTTCTGCTGCCGACCGCGAACTGACCGCAACGCCCGGCGCCATGCCGGTTGCGGATTTACTATGTTACGGAGCGCGTTCAGACGTTGTTGCCGCCGCCGAACACGCGCTGATCGACGGCAGACCCTCCAGAGACGCACCGTTGTTGCAAGGCATCGAGGCGTTGGAGGAAATGCTGGCCGAGGCACCGGACGATCCGGTGCGCGCCATTACAGTCGCACAGGCACATATAGATATTGGTTGGGCGTGGCGTGGAACAAACTGGCAAGATCAGGTTCCACAACAGAACCTGGATGCCTTTGAGGCGCATTTCGACCGTGCGCGGGATATTCTGGAACCTTTTGAAGCCACATGTGCTGCATCCGCCTTATATTGCACGGCCCGCACAGCCCTGAACGCGCGCGGCACAACACCCGGCAAGCGCGTGGCGCGCGAGTATGAAAAACTCATTGATCTCAACCCCATGAACCCCGCTCCGATGCGGGCCTTGGGCAACTATGTGTCGCCCAAGTGGTATGGTAACCACCAAGAGCTTGAGGTTGAAGCCCGCAGAACTGCGGCGCGTACGCAGGCATCTTGGGGTGCTGGGGGATATACATGGGTTATGTTTGACGCTTTGGCGGGTGACCCCACGGCTTGCGCCAACCTTGATGCAGACTTTTTCATTGAAGGGCTGCAGGACATTCTGGACCGCCTGACAGACCAGCACACTGCAAATACACTGGCTGCATTTTGCGCGCATACCATTGGCGCACACCGTACGGGGCACCCACGCGCCGACGCCACACGAGCACGGATCGCAGACTGCGCCCATTGGATTGTTCGCAACCACCTGACAGAACTGCATCCGCTGATCTGGGCACATGCAGCGGCCGGATTTGACAACGGCTTGCGTGTCCCGTCTCCCCGCCGTTTCGAGGCCACTGGCCAACAAAATGCGCTGCGGGTCATCGCAACCCTGTTTCAAAACGAAATCGCAGACGGACGGCGCATCATTTTCACCGCCGAAGGGCCTGTGGCCGAACACTGCTAACACCAAGGACAAAAGGACGTACTATGGCACAGATACCACAAGACGCCGCGCACTGGGACAGCGGTGACTGGATCGAATGGCACCGCAGCAAAACGGGGCTGGATGAACGCCCTTGCTCGGCCGCGACACAGGACACGCTGGCTCGGATGACGGCATTGCACGTCAGCCTTTTGCGGGCAGCAAAGGGATATTTCACGATGACGGGTCATCACCTGCCCGTCTACCGCGAGATTGCACATACATACGCAGCAATTCACTGCGACCTGGCACTGGAGGGACCAAACCGGTCTTGTGAAGACAGCGGCATCGAGATCATGTGGCTGGAACCACATGCTCCAGATAGCATTGTAAACGTTGACCTTTCTCTACCCTTTACAACGTTAATCGTTGTGCGCATCAGTGATAACTTCAAACCGAAAGCAGCAATGATCCAGCGCAGCGCGTTACCCGACAGCCATGACGGGCTTTATCCTCTGAGCTGGCGCGCAATACCGCATAAATTATGATTGCATTTGGCATCCAGTCTTTTGGTGGCATGGGTCTTGCAGCACAGTGCGCGCTGGCCTAAACCCCTCTCAGCAACCGCTGTTAGAGGGATACGACCCATGCTCGATCTGACCTACGATACACCCAAACCCAAAATAATCGCAGGCGCGAAACACGATTGGGAACTCGTGATCGGCATGGAAGTCCACGCGCAAGTCAGCTCAAACGCAAAACTCTTTTCAGGGGCATCGACTAAATTCGGGGCGGAGCCCAACAACAATGTGTCATTCGTCGATGCGGCAATGCCGGGCATGTTGCCCACAATCAACGAATACTGCGTGGAACAAGCCGTGCGCACCGGCCTCGGACTCAAGGCAGACATCAACCTGATGTCTGCTTTCGATCGCAAAAACTACTTCTATCCTGATCTGCCGCAAGGCTACCAAATCAGCCAACTCTACCACCCCATCGTCGGCGAAGGCGAAGTGCTGGTGGAAATGGGCGACGGGACAGCGCGGCTTGTCCGCGTCGAGCGTATTCACCTTGAACAGGACGCCGGCAAATCCATCCACGACATGGATCCAAACATGTCCTTTGTCGATCTTAACCGGACCGGTGTCGCCCTAATGGAAATCGTATCGCGCCCCGACATCCGCGGCCCTGAAGAGGCTGCCGCATATCTTGCGAAGCTGCGCCAGATCATGCGCTATCTGGGCACTTGCAACGGCGACATGCAGTCCGGTGCCATGCGTGCAGATGTAAACGTGTCGATCTGTCTGCCCGGCGCTTACGAAAAATATCAGGCCACACAGGACTTTGGCCATCTCGGCACCCGCTGCGAGATCAAAAATATGAACTCCATGCGGTTCATTCAGCAGGCCATCGAAGTCGAGGCACGCCGCCAGATCGCCATCGTCGAAGCAGGCGGCAGCATCAATCAGGAAACACGCCTGTACGATCCGGATAAAAACGAAACACGGTCCATGCGATCCAAGGAAGAAGCACATGATTACCGCTATTTCCCGGATCCCGACCTGTTGCCTCTGGAGATTGAACAGGCATGGGTTGATGATATCGCAGCCAACTTGCCCGAACTGCCGGATGCAAAGAAAGCACGTTTCATGGAGGCATTCGGCCTTGCCGATTACGACGCATCCGTTTTGACAGCCGACTTGGACAGCGCCGGTTATTTTGAAGCGGTTGCCAAAGGCCGTGACGGGAAAATGGCTGCAAACTGGGTCATAAACGAACTGTTCGGCCGCCTTAAGAAAGAAGACCACGATATCACCGATAGCCCGGTTAGTCCGGAGCAGTTAGGCGGTATTATCGACCTTATCGCGTCCGACGCGATATCAGGTAAAATCGCCAAGGACCTCTTCGAAATCGTGTACACCGAAGGCGGTGACCCCGCGCAGATCGTTGAAGCACGCGGCATGAAGCAGGTCACAGACACCGGCGCCATTGAAGCTGCCGTAGACGAAATCATTGCGGCCAACCCTGATCAGGTTGCCAAGGCCAAAGAAAACCCAAAGCTTGCGGGATGGTTTGTCGGACAGGTGATGAAAGCGACCGGTGGCAAAGCAAACCCGAAAGTTGTGAACCAATTGGTTGCGGCTAAACTTGCTGAATAAAGCGGTGTTTTTCCTGAGCTTTTGACCTGCCCAGGACGGCGTGGGACGCCTGCACTGACTGTGGAGTATGTTTTTATTTCATTGGCCTGAGCTACAAGGGAGGGTTAGATTACCACCGACGCATTCAACCCCAAGGCAGTCGCATGACCTCTCCTTTTCGCTCCTCCGTACACAAAGTCCGCCCCGAGTGGATTGACTACAACGGCCATATGAACATGGCCTATTACGCCGTAATATTTGATGAAGCTGCAGATGAGATTTACCCGCAACTGGGGTTCGGTCCCGACTATCAAAAGACCGGATTTACCACTTACACTGCCGAATTCCACATCTGTTATCTGCGCGAACTTCATTTGAACGATCCGGTAGCCGTCACGTTGCAACTGCTCGATTTCGATGAAAAGCGTTTCCATCTGTATCAAGAAATCTGGCACGAGGACGGATGGTGCGCCGCGACGGGCGAATCCATGGGGCTCCATATCGATCAGTCCGGCCCAAAAGTGGCTCCGATGCCCAACGAAATCCTGACACAGATGCAAAACCTGTATGACATGCATCGTGATCTGCCCCACCCTGACCGTGCAGGACGCAAAATCGGTATCGTCCGTTAGCACTGACGACAAAAAAGCACAGTTTTTGAGCGGTGCGTTGGCATGGCTTTTGCGCGCGAGATGGTCTTGCTATAGACGTCAGGCAAAACGAGGCGGGGGTGCCATGTCAAATTTCGAATATCGGGTCGTTGCAGCACCGTCACGCGGCGTGAAAGCTAAAGGTATAAAATCAGCCGAGGCGCGGTTTTCGCATGCGCTTGAGCAGATGATGAATGCGATGGCGTCAGAAGGGTGGGAATATCAGCGTGCCGAAACTCTGCCGTCGACCGAACGCTCGGGGCTTACGTCCTCCACCACGACGTGGCGAAATGTCCTCGTTTTCCGGCGCTCGATAGCGCAAGAGGAACCAAAGGACATCAGCATCGCACAAATAGTACCCGAACCTCCTGTCACCACGCCGGTCAAGCCGCAACCGCTTCCCGAGATCGTGACACCCGCCACGCCCGATGAAGACGCTTCAAAAAGCGCTGGAGCAAGCCGTATGCTGAGTGACAACGGCGTCGAAGAGCTTAGCGAAGTCTCTGGCTTGACCAACTCGCTGACGCAGCTTGCAGAGGCGCGAAAATCAAGGAAAACAAACGATTAGACCGCGATGCTAAACGTCTACATCAATAGCCAGTGCGTGAATGCTGGCAATCAGCTCAGGCCCTAACGCACTGTGTATGGCGCGGTGCCGCGCAAGCCTGTTCAACCCCTTGAATTTCTCCGAACGGACCATCACGTTAAAGTGGCTTTCAACCCCATCAGTGAACCCAGCGTGTCCGCGATGACTTTCAGTGTCGTCGATGACTTCCAATTCGCGCGGCGCAAATGTATCACGCAACCGGTCTTCAATATCTTGCCGTTTAGACATTTTTTTTCCCTGCCCCCTTCACTCTTTTCTCATGCAGTCTAAACTAAGCGGCCTCGACTCGTATAGGTGCGAAAAAATGCCAAAACCCGACCCATTCGGATTCGACATGTCTGTATCTTCTTCCAAGAAGAAAAACCCGCGTGGTCGGCGCGGGATGTCTGGTGCTTCCGAGACATCAACCCGTATTTGCGACCATGACGGCTGCAATGAGCCTGGCAAGTACCGCGCGCCCAAGGCGCCAGATGTGCTGGACGACTATTTCTGGTTCTGCCAAGCCCACGTACGTGAGTACAACCTAAAATGGAATTTCTTTGACGGCACCACCGAAGCCGAACTGAACGCACAGTTATCCAAGGACAAAGTCTGGGAGCGCGCGACAAAGCCATTGGGCGATCCGGAAGCCCGCGCCTGGGCGCGTCTTGGCATCGAGGACCCGCATCAGGTCTTGGGCGCTAACGCGACACAAAACCCTGGCAAAGGCCAGCAATCGGGTCGGCGTTTGCCGCCCACCGAACGTCGCGCGGTCGAGATATTGGAGGTGAAGGACAATTTCACCAAGCCTGAAGTGCGTAAAGCCTACAAGGCGCTTATCAAAGTGCTCCACCCCGACATGAACGGCGGTGACCGCAGTCAGGAAGAACAGCTGCAAGAGGTCGTCTGGGCATGGGAACAAATCAAGGGAAGCCGCAACTTCAAGGATTGATGGCTTATCAGTTCGGCGAAACTGGTACGGCCCTTTCCCTTGCACCTGATCGCAATATGTTGCACGAGATGGCGCAGGCGTACGGCGCCGCCCCACCACCTGTTATTTGAAGGACAAGAAGCTCATGGCCGATGGCGCACTGGACATAAACACAAAGCCTACCGAGGATATCAATGTCCGCGACGTCTTTGGTATCGACACTGATATGGTTGTCAAAGGCTTTGCAGAGTCAAGCGACCGCGTCCCCGAGCTGGACAGCACCTACAAGTTTGACGCCGATACGACTTTGGCCATTCTGGCAGGGTTTTCGCACAACCGCCGTGTGATGATCCAAGGCTACCACGGGACGGGCAAGTCCACGCACATCGAACAAGTGGCGAGCCGCTTGAACTGGCCAGCCGTGCGCGTCAATCTCGACAGTCACATCAGCCGTATCGACCTGATCGGCAAAGACGCCATCAAGCTGAAAGACGGCAAACAGGTAACCGATTTTCAGGAAGGGATTCTGCCGTGGGCCCTGCGCAATCCGACCGCAATCGTTTTTGATGAATATGATGCCGGACGCGCGGATGTAATGTTCGTAATCCAGCGCGTACTGGAAGTCGACGGCAAGCTGACACTGCTCGATCAGAACCAGGTCATCACACCGCATCCTTATTTCCGTATTTTCGCCACGGCCAACACAGTAGGCTTGGGCGACACGACCGGTCTTTATCACGGAACACAGCAGATCAACCAAGGCCAGATGGACCGCTGGTCGTTGGTCGCCACGTTGAATTACCTCAGCATTGATGCCGAAACGGCCATCGTTCTGTCGAAAAACCCGCACTACAACACCGAAAAGGGCCGCAAAACCGTCAAGCAAATGGTCACAGTCGCGGATCTGACGCGTACCGCGTTCATGAACGGTGATCTGTCGACAGTCATGAGCCCGCGTACCGTAATCGCATGGGCGCAAAATGCCGAGATATTCCGCAACGTCGGCTATGCGTTCCGCCTGTCATTCCTGAACAAATGCGACGAACTGGAACGTCAGACTGTTGCAGAATTCTACCAACGCCTCTTTGACGAGGAACTGCCGGAAAGTGCAGCAAGCGTCAGCTTGGGGTAAGGCCTGTGCGCGTCAGCTCGGCTGAGTACTGCGCAGTTGAACGTCGCTGAACTGAAGGGAAGACTCCTATGAGCAAACCATCGGACAACCCCGCAGATGCCTTTAAAAAGGCACTGGGTGAAGCGACAAAGGTCATGGCCCATGACCCCGAACTGACCGTAAGCTATTCGGTCGACCCTGCGGGTATGTCGGGAGATTCCATGCGGTTGCCACAGGTCAGCCGCCGTATGACACGAGCCGAGGTTCTGCTGGCACGCGGCACTGCGGATGCTCTGGCGCTGCATCGACGGTATCACAACGGCCAGACACACGCCAAATACCTGCCCCAGGGCGAAATGGCGCGCGATTTGTATGAGGCAATGGAAACAGCCCGATGCGAAGCCGTGGGCGCGCGCGATATGCCGGGGACTGCCGGTAACATTGATGCCAAGATTGCGAATGAAGCAATGCGCAAGGGCTATGAGCAGGTCACTCAGGCGGCTGACGTACCCTTGGCGACAGCTGCGGGCTATTTGATCCGGCATCTTGCCACGGGTCGCGAATTGCCTGCTGGCGCGCAAAACGTGATGGAGCTGTGGCGCGGGTTTATTGAAGATCAATGCGGTGGCACGCTGGATGATCTGGACGCCACGCTGGCCGATCAATCCGCCTTTGCTAAATTTGCACGGCAAATGATTTCTGATCTGGGATATGGTGACCAGTTGGGCGACGATCCGGACCAGATCGATGAAAATCAGGAGGACGAGGCAGAAGACGGCACGGATGACAGCCAAGAGCCCGACAGCACCGGACAGGACGATCAGGAAGAAGAAGACGCAGATGCTTCCCCTGAACAGTCTCAGGAAGAACAGCAGGATGCGGCACAAGCGCAAGTGTCGATGGACGACATGGCCGATCAAGAGATGGGCGAAGAGGCCGAGATGCCCGAGGGCGAAGCCCCGATGGAGCCACCTGCCCCGCAACCTGTGTCGGATGCTGACCCGAACTATCAGGTTTATTTATCAGATCACGATGAAGAGATTGGTGCCGAGGATCTTGCAGAGCCCGTCGAACTGGAACGTTTGCGGGCCTATCTTGACCAGCAGCTAGAACCCCTCAAGGGTGCCGTAAGCCGGCTGGCTAATAAGCTGCAACGCCGGTTGCAGGCGCAACAGAACCGGTCTTGGGAGTTTGATCTGGAAGAAGGCATACTCGACGCAGGCAGACTTGCCCGCGTTGTGGCCAATCCAACCACGCCGCTGAGCTTTAAGGTCGAAAAAGATACTGAATTCCGCGACACAGTGGTGACACTGCTGCTGGATAACTCCGGTTCGATGCGCGGGCGACCCATATCGATTGCCGCAATTTGTGCGGATGTTCTGGCCCGCACGCTGGAGCGGTGTAATGTTAAGGTCGAGATTCTGGGCTTTACAACGCGTGCGTGGAAAGGCGGGCAGGCCCGTGAGGCGTGGCTGAACGACGGGCGGCCACAACAACCCGGGCGGCTCAACGATCTGCGGCATATCATCTACAAATCAGCTGACGCACCCTGGCGGCGCACGCGCCCAAATCTGGGCCTGATGATGAAAGAGGGTTTGCTGAAAGAAAATATTGACGGCGAAGCGCTGGAATGGGCGCACCGCCGGATGTTGATGCGCGCCGAAGCGCGTAAAATTCTGATGGTGATTTCCGACGGGGCGCCGGTGGACGACAGCACGCTGTCGGTGAACCCCGCAAACTATCTGGAAAAGCACTTGCGTGACGTAATCGCGATGGTGGAACGCCGCAAAGCGGTAGAGTTGCTTGCCATTGGCATCGGACACGACGTGACGCGCTACTACGACCGTGCGGTGACGATCACGGATGTAGATCAATTGGCGGGCGCGATGACCGAGCAGCTGGCCGCGTTATTCGACAGCGACCCCAGGGCACGCGCGCGCATCATGGGAATGCGGCGCGTGGGCTGAACCTGCGGGCGCCTCCGGCGGGAGTTTATTGAGCAAGATGACGGGGAGCCGAGCCATGTTCCAGACATTCGAGGTGACTGCACGGCCAGAGCAAGGCCCGCCGCGTCTGGCGGCGTTGCGCAACGAAATGCGCAAGGAAGAGCTTGACGGTTTTCTGGTACCGCGTGCCGATGCACATCAGGGAGAGTATGTCGCCGCGCGTGATGATCGACTGGCATGGCTTTCCGGGTTTACCGGCTCGGCCGGTTTTTGTGCTGTTTTGGAAACGATAGCCGGTGTGTTCATCGATGGCAGGTACCGCACACAAGTAAAATCGCAGGTGGCTCAGGATTTCACGCCGGTTGCGTGGCCCGAGACACATCTAGGGGAATGGCTGAAGGACACCATGCCAGACGGCGGAATTGTCGGATTTGACCCATGGCTGCACACGCCAGGTCAGATCGAAGAGCTTGAGAGAAAGCTTGAAGGCAGCAAGGTCACCTTGCGACAGTGCGACAATCTTGTGGATAGGGTTTGGGAGGATCAGCCTGACGCCGCCATGGCGCCTGCCAAGATACATCCGTTGGAGTTTGCCGGTGAAGCGCATCGCGACAAACGCAAAAGGCTAGGCAAGGGACTGGCCGAGGTCGGGCAAAGCGCCGCTCTTATCACGTTGCCAGACTCGTTGTGTTGGCTGTTGAACCTGCGCGGCGCGGATATTCCGCGTAACCCTGTCGTTCAGGGATTTTGCGTGCTGGAAGCGGATGCGCATGTTCATCTGTTCATCCACAGTGAGAAATTGCATGGTCTTGAAGCGCACCTTGGACCCGACATCACGGTCCATCCCGAAAGCGCATTGGTTCCGTTTCTACAAAACATGGACGGGCCTGTGCGGGTCGAGAAGGCAACTGCGCCTGTGTGTCTGGCCGACGCGTTGGGCGAAAAGGCCGTCTGGGGCGTTGATCCGTGTTCTTTACCGAAAGCCTGTAAGAACGCCGCTGAGATCGAGGGAAGTGCTGCGGCGCATTTGCGGGACGGAGCGGCTGTATGTGCGACGCTTGCCTGGTTGAGCGCACAAACCCCTGACACTATTACCGAAATTGATGTTGTTAAAAAACTCGAAGCGTTTCGCCGCAATGACAACGCGCTTCAAGACATCAGTTTCGAGACCATCGCAGGCACCGGGCCAAATGGTGCCATCATGCATTACCGTGTCACCGAGGAAACCGACAGTAAGCTGGAACAGGGCCAATTGATCGTTCTGGACAGCGGCGGGCAGTATCTGGACGGCACCACTGATATCACCAGAACGATCGCGATCGGAAATCCACCTCAGGACGCGGCCGAAGCCTTTACACGCGTGCTGAAAGGAATGATCGGCATGAGCCGTCTGCGCTGGCCCAAAGGACTGGCCGGGCGCGATCTGGAGGCTATTGGCCGACTGCCTTTATGGATGGCGGGACAGGATTTCAACCACGGACTGGGCCATGGTGTGGGCGCGTACCTGAGTGTGCATGAAGGGCCGCAACGATTGAGCAGGATGAGCACAGTGCCGCTGGAGCCTGGCATGATCCTGTCAAACGAGCCGGGCTACTACAGGGAAGGCGCATTTGGTATCCGGATCGAGAACCTGATCGTCGTTTGCGAGGCACCCGACCTGCCCGGCGGAGACGCAGACCGAGACATGCTATGTTGGCGCACGCTTACCTTTGCGCCAGTTGACAGGCACTTGATCGTGACGGCCATGCTCAACGATGACGAGCGGGCATGGCTAAACGCCTATCATTCAGAGGTTTTTGACAAAATCGCCCCACGGCTGGACGATGCCACGCGTCAATGGTTGCAGGCAGCCACCGCCCCGATTTGAGCCCGGAATGCCATTGCGCGTTTACAATTGCGCAGGTGGAAAATAGAGTGGCGCTTCATCAGGGAGGCATTGGCATGACACAGCATATTACGATCCGCAAAGCACAGGGCACATGGAGTGTTCGCGCAGGCGGTGCTGTTTTGGGCGAAAGCAACAACGCGCTTGAGCTGATCGAGGGCGACTACCCACCGGTGATTTATTTTCCGCGTGATGATATCGCGACAGCATTTTTAGATTCATCAGATAAATCAACACATTGCCCGCACAAAGGCGATGCAACCTATTTCTCTGTCGTGACCAAGAGCACCACTTTGTCGAATGTGGTTTGGTCCTATGAAGACCCCAAAGAAGACGTGGTGCGTATCAAAGACCATTTGGCATTTTTCACCGATGGCGACGTCACGGTCGAACAGCTTTAATTCGACTTAGGAATGTTCTTCGGCGGCGGTTGCAGCCAAGGCGCGGTTATAGACCTTAAGAGCGTCCACATAGAACAATGCACCAACCAGTTTAGCAGGCGATTTGGCAGAGGGTCGTGACATCACCGGCACGAAAACCTCTCCACCTTCAAACATAGGCATTGCGGCTTCAAGCGTCGCATCCGGGTTGATGAAAAAACCCTTTTCCACAAGCGCACGGCATTCTTCTTCATTCGCAGCGTGCGGGTCGGATTTTTCCCGCACCACAGCGCTGACGCGCAGCATGGCTAACAGATACGCTTGTGGGCCTGCAGCCAGATGGATGTTGCGCCGCTCCAACTGCGTGAGGAAAAAGCTCCGGTCGACAAGTTGCGATGCCAGTGCGGTGGACAAAGAAACCGCAACCATCACTGCAAGGCCCGTCTGCCAGTCCCCGGTCAGTTCAAATACGATCAGTGTGGTTGAAATCGGCGCGCCCAGCACTGCCGCCGCGACAGCCCCCATGCCGGCCAGCGCATAGAGAGAAATCGAACCGGACACGTCGGGAAAGATGCTGGTCGCAATGAGACCGAAACTAAGCCCCGTCAAGGCGCCAATCATCAAAGAGGGAGAGAAAACACCTCCCCCCATACGGCCCGCCATTGTGATTGCCACGGCCGCTGTCTTGAGGATCGCAAAAACAATCGCATCCCACAGTATCAGCTCGCCGCTCAATGCGCGGAAAGTCGTCTCGTAGCCGACACCAATGATATGCGGATAGAATATCGCGATCCCACCCAGCATAGCACCGGCAAAAGCAGGTCGCAGCCAACGCGGAATATGGAATTTTTCCTGAAGGACTGTGCCAATGTCATCCGACCAGAAGATCGCACGCATCAAAGCGACTGCAACAAGACCACTGACCAGACCCAGCAGCAAATACGCTGGTAGTTCCTGGTAAAACTGGACTTCATTGACCGTCGCCAGTGAAAACTCTGTCACACCTCCGAATTCCAGACGGTTGATAACAGTACCTGCAGCACTGGCAATCACGATGGGCGCAAAGGCGTGAACTGCAAAGTGACGCAACACGACTTCCAACGCAAAAAGAGCACCCGCAATCGGAGCGTTAAAGCTGGCCGAGACGGCAGCAGCAACAGCACATCCCAACAGATCGCGCCCTGTAATCCCGTCCGCAAGAATGCGCCGGTTGACCCATGTAGAAATAACCGCCGCCAAATGGACTACGGGGCCTTCACGCCCTGTCGACCCCCCCGTGCCCAGCGTGATCATTGACGCCAGCGCAGACGCGAGGCCCGCTTTCGTCTCGACGCGACCGTCACGCATGGCCGCACCGTGTATCACATCAGCCACAGAACGCGCGCGCCCATCTTTGGTAAATGTGTTCAGGATCACGCCAACAATGAGGCCGCCGCAGATCGGGATTATCAGGATCAGATACCACGGCAGCGACTCTGCAAAGCTATGAAGCAGTCGCACGTCTTCGGTACCATACAAGTAAGTTTGCAAGGTATTGACGCCCTTGCGAAAAAGCAGAGCCGCAAACCCTGCTGCGATCCCGACCACAAGCGCAATAAACCAAAACTGGATTTGACCGGGGCCGCGGTGCCGCAACATGTAGTAGCCCTCTTTACAAGAGGTCAGCGCCAGTTCGTACTTTTCACTAAGAAAGGACTTTTCTTTACCGGACATGCTTCTGCGCCACTATGTCCTTCCTGTTTAGGGCAACAAAACCGTAGGCGAAACCCCTTGCGCCTGCGGCAATCCGCGTCAACCTGCCAAAAGTGCCTTTGCGGCACCACGCGCCTCGTCTGTAATCGTATCACCCGAGAGCATACGTGCGATTTCGTCAATACGTTCTGGCGCAGGCAACGCCGTAACTGTCGATGTTGTCATACCTTTGGAAACGCGTTTCTCGACACGCCAGTGATGCGCCCCCAAAGCTGCCACCTGCGGCGAGTGCGTCACGACCAGCACCTGACCTGCCTCGGCAATCGCGGCAAGCCTGCGGCCGACCGCATCGGCTGTGGCCCCGCCAACGCCGCGGTCGATTTCATCAAAGATCATCGTCAGGCCGCTTTGATCGCGGGTCAGACAAACCTTTAAAGCTAACAGGAAACGGCTCAGCTCGCCGCCCGAAGCAATTTTGTTCAATGCACCTGATGGCGCGCCGGGGTTGGTAGCGACGGTGAATGCGACAGCATCAACACCCCCAGGTCCTGCGGGCTCGGCCGACACATCTGTTTTGAAAACCGCACGCTCCATCTTGAGCGGCGCAAGCTCTCCTGTGACGGCCTTATCAAGCTTAGCCGCCGCTTTTTTGCGTGCTTCCGTCAACGTGGCCGCAGCGTCGACATATGCGGCCTCGGCCAAGCGGGCGTCTTTCTGAAGTTGGGCGAGATCTGCATCACCAGCGTCCAACGCTGCCAGTTTAGTGCGTAAACCATCCGCAAAATCAGCAAGCTCATCTGCAAGAACGTCGTGTTTGCGCGCCAGCGCGCGGATCGCGAACAACCGTTCTTCGGTCTCTTCCAACTCAAGCGGGTTAAAGGTCAATCCTTCAATCGCTTTGACGATACCGTCCACCGCATCGTCAAGCTCTGCCATCGCTCGCCCCAAGGACGCCAAAGGTTGCTCAAGCGCCCCGTCGGCAGCATCAGCGGCACCGTCCAGCCAGCGCACCGCGTCGCTTAATGCAGATTCAGCCCCCTGATGGCCCAAAACTTCATGCGCACGGATCACATCACTGCGCACCTTCTCGGCCCCTTGCATCATGCGCCTGTGCCGGTCAAGATCGGCTTCTTCACCTGTTTGCGGGGCAAGAGCGTCAAGCTCTGCTACTGCATGGCGGAGAAAACCTTCCTCAGCGCGGATGGCGGCCATTGCAGTTTCAGCCGCGGCCAGCGCTTTGGCTGCTTGCCCTTTTGCAGACCATGCGGTGCGTACTTTGGCTTTCAAACTGTCCAGAGCGCCGAAGTCGTCAAGGATATCGCGGTGCCCGCGCGGATTCAGCAATCCACGGTCATCATGCTGGCCGTGTAGTTCGACCAATGTTTCCGACAAAGCACGCAACACATCGCCTGAACACCTGCGATCATTCACCCAAGCCGTCTTGCGCCCGTCTTGCTGGTTTATCCGACGCAGAATTAGCTCGTCCTCGCATGGCAGGCCGGCTTGCGTCAGAATTTCGCGCGCGGGATGATCGGGGACAAGATCAAACCAAGCGGTGACTTCTCCCTGCTCTGCCCCCTGACGTACCAGATCTGCGCGCCCGCGCCAGCCCAGTACAAAGCCCAGACTATCCAGTAAAATAGACTTGCCCGCGCCGGTTTCACCCGTAAGCACATTCAAACCCGGCTGGAACGAAAGCTCCAACCGGTCGATTATCAACATGTTCGAGATGTCCAGCCCGCGCAGCATTTGCCTAACCTGTCAGTTTCTTCGGCAGCGCCGCGTCAGAGCCAATCGCCACGGATCGTCTGCCGGTACAGCTGCCGCAACCAGCCATCGCCGCTGGCCTCAGGCCGCAGCCCCTGCCCGGTCAGCAATGCAAAGCTGTCTTGGTACCAAATAGTTGACTGGTAGTTATACCCCAAGATGGCACCTGCGGTTTGCGCTTCGTCTGTAAGACCCAAAGAAAGATAGGCTTCAACCAAGCGGTGCAAGGCCTCTGGCGTGTGTGACGTGGTTTGGAAATCCTCGACAACGACACGGAACCGGTTGATCGCCGCCGTGAAATGCTCACGACGCAAATAGTAGCGCCCGATTTCCATTTCTTTACCGGCGAGATGGTCAAAGGCCAGATCGAATTTCAGAATAGCCGACCGCGCATATTCGCTTTCGGGATACACTTCGATTGTCTGACGCAGGGCCTGCAACGCCTGGAATGTCAAACCCTGATCGCGCCCGACCTCGTCGATCTGGTCGTAATAGCTCAGCGCCAAGAGGTATTGTGCATAAGCGGCATCGTCATCATCCGGGTAAAAGTCGATAAACCGTTGTGCCGCCGACCTGCTGTTTGGGTAATCTTGATCCTGATGATAGGAAAACGCCTGCATGATTAAAGCGCGGCGGGCCCAGTCAGAATACGGATAGAGACGTTCAATTTCGGCAAAATAAAACGCTGCATCCGACGGGCGGTTGCGCGTTAGCTCATACTCTCCGCGTTCAAAGATCTGCTGTGGCTGGTAGGTTTCCAGCGGAATTTCTTGCGGATTAAACACAGAACCGGTCGTGCGCCCGTCATCACCACCGCACGCGGCCAGCGCCGAGCACAGTAGCACGATCATGACACATCGCTGTCCAGATCCTTGCGCCATCATGCTGAATAACCTTCGCTTCTTCGCCTGTACAAGCCCTCTGGCACATACGTTCCCATCGGTCCTAACACAGAAATTTGCCGTGCAAAATGGTCTTTGCAACACATTGGGATTTTAGGAGGAGGCCGTATGTTTCAGGGCACAGAATTTTGGAGATCGCGCTGGCATTCAACGCAGGTTTCGTCAGGCAACTGCGGGTATTTCATCCCAAATCAGCCCGTAGCCTGGCAAACGCGAAGCCTGATCTGCATCGCAAACGATCATGCGCATCGCATCCGGCGTTGCAAACAACTTGCGCAGCAACGTGTTGGTCAGCGAATGCCCCGCACGTACACCCGTGTAATGACCGAGTAACGGCGCACCGGCCAACGCCAAATCACCCAAAGCATCCAGCATCTTATGGCGCACAGGTTCATCTGCATACCGCAGACCACCCGGGCTCAGGACGCGGTCGCCTGAAAAGACAACGGCGTTCTCACCTGAGTTACCACCCAAAGCAAGACCGTTGGCCCGCATCGCATCCACATCGGCCTGACGGCAGAATGTGCGGCTGTCGCACAGTTCCCTCGCGAAGGTACCGTTATTCATGACCAGCGATTTTTTCTGATGGCCAATCGCAACGTCTTCGAAGTCGATCTCGAAATCGATCTGCAGAGACGTTGCAGGTGCCAGCGACGCAGACGCCTCACCATCAGTCACGGATACTTCCTTGAGGATTTCCAAAGCGCGCACCGGCGCATTCAACTGACGCAAGCCACGCTGCATAATGCCGCGCACGAAAGGTACAGAGGATCCATCCAGAATTGGCACTTCAGGTCCATCAATTTCAATCAATGCGTTGTGAACGCCACAACCGGCCAAAGCCGCCATGATGTGTTCGACAGTCGATACCTGCAGACCAGATGTATTTTGAATTTTGGTGCACAGCGGGGACCGAAGAACGGCATCCCAGCGCGCAGGAACCATTCTGTCACCAAGTGCGATGTCCGTCCGCGCAAACCAGATACCATGTTCGGCAGATGCCGGACGAATGGTTACGTTCGCGCGATGACCTGAATGCAAGCCATAGCCAGGAAAGCTGATCGGAGATTTAATCGTTGTCTGCACGTGGCCCCCACGAAATGACGGAACTGCGTCCGGTTGAGCCTTACCTAGTGACAGAGGGTCAATCCCTCAACTCAATCTTTGCAACGGTCTGAAACACATCTGTTACATTTGAGCGCAAACACGCCACCAAGACATGAAGCCATTGATATAAAACAAAAAAGGCCGCATCTCTGCGGCCTCTTTCAAGAATAACGTGATGGGTTTAGTTCGCTTGGCGACGCAAAAACGCCGGAATTTCGATGCGTTCCTGATCGGGGTCCTGCTGATCTTGTGGTACCGGAGCCGGTGCTTGCGCCCGCGCCTGCATGCTTGGTTGCTGCCGTGCAGCATTTGGCTGCGCACCTTCAGAATGCCCTGTCATGCGATTGATCAGCGAATTAATCCCGAAACGGGGACGCTCTTCCTGACCCGCCTGCACCGCAGGGGTCGGGCGCTGGTAATCGCCGGGAACCGACTTCGCCGCAGCGGCACGCAGGCGCGCCATCGCTTCTGGAGAAGGTGTACCCGGCGCGCGCGGTGCGATATATTCGTCGACCGGTGCGGTCTCGACTTCTACACGATTAGGCTCGAAGGCTGCAACTTGTGGCTGATATGCCGGTGGTGGCACATCATCGGATCCGACCACTGGCTCATCGTCAAATATAGACTCTGCCATATCTTCAGCTGCCACGCGCTCTGCATCCAGTTCGCCAAACAGCGACGGCTCTTCCAGTGCGTCACCGGACATTGCGACAACTTGTTCGGCTTCCGGCGCCTCTTCTTGTGCAAATATTTCAGCCGCTGGCGCTTGCTCCATAGCAGCCGGGCGCAAAGGCTCGGACATAGACCGGCGCGGCAATGGCGTCTCGGTGTTGACGTCCATCGCATCAATACCTGTGGCGACGACGCTCACGCGCATCAGACCACCCATTTCTGTATCAAGCGTCGAACCCACAATGATATTCGCTTCAGGGTCAACCTCTTCACGGATCCGGTTGGCCGCTTCGTCCAGCTCAAACAAGGTCAGATCGTGACCGCCTGTGATATTGATAAGCACACCCTTGGCGCCGCGCAGTGAAATCTCGTCCAGCAGCGGGTTGGCAATCGCTTTTTCGGCAGCCTGAACCGCGCGATCCTCGCCTTCGGCTTCGCCCGTGCCCATCATTGCCTTGCCCATTTCGTCCATCACGGCGCGAACATCAGCAAAGTCGAGGTTGATAAGTCCCGGACGCACCATCAGATCTGTGACACCCTTCACGCCTTGATAAAGCACATCGTCCGCCATAGAAAACGCGTCGGTGAAGGTCGTTTTTTCGTTGGCCAGACGGAAAAGGTTCTGGTTCGGAATGATGATAAGCGTGTCGACAACTTTTTGAAGGGCTTCGACGCCCTCTTCGGCCTGACGCATCCGCTTTGCGCCTTCAAACTGAAACGGTTTGGTGACGACGCCAACGGTCAGAACACCCAGCTCACGTGCGGCCTGTGCAATAATCGGGGCGGCACCTGTTCCGGTCCCACCGCCCATACCGGCCGTGATAAAACACATATGCGCGCCAGCAAGATGATCGACGATTTCCTCGATGCTTTCTTCGGCTGCCGCTGCGCCAACGGCCGCGCGTGCGCCGGCCCCCAAGCCTTCGGTGACTTTAACACCCAGCTGCACCCGATTGTCGGACTTTGCCTGCTGCAACGCCTGTGCGTCAGTGTTGGCCACGACAAAGTCAACGCCGTCCAGCGCTTTATCAATCATGTTATTCACTGCGTTGCCGCCGGCTCCGCCAACACCAAATACGGTGATCCGAGGTTTCAATTCAGCCTGTCCGGGCATCGATAGTGTAAGTGTCATATTTAAATCCGCCTGTGCTTCAGCCTCGCATTCGCGAGCGTTTTTGCTGCCAATCCTGCGCAAACCCTATCCGTTTGAGGCCCTAGGGTCACGCAAAAAACGCAAACTTGCCACAAAATATAGTCGACGCCCGACAAAACAAAGCCAGCATCTTGCTTGATCGGCAAGATGTTGCGGAAAATCAAAGACTAGCCATATAGATTTGCGCAAGCGCGCAGGCACAGAGCGGAACTCTGCTGTCTTTGATTCAGGTTTTGAGGGCTGACTGCTCGGTCCGCCGTTGTGTTTTTTTTATTAGCTCTCAGTCTAATTGATTCGATCCAAAAGCGCCATTGTTTACCAATTGTCACGGAACCATTTCACTGCCCGCTTCAAAGAGCGTTGCGGGTAGCCGTCGGTTGGAATGTCAAAGTCCCACCACTCGTCCTGCGGGTGCGCCGCAAACAGCGACAATCCAACAACCGACGAAAAAGCAGGACCGGTGGCCGCCTGCGGCAACCCGTGGACACGAAGCGGTCGTCCCAGACGGACCTGTTGGCCCAGGATTTTGCTAGCGAGCCCGTCAAGACCAGGGATTTGACTGCCCCCGCCTGTCAGAACAATTTGCTGGCTTGGCAGATGATCAAAGCCCGCAGCATCCAGACGCGCGCGCACCTCTTCGAGGATCTCTTCAACGCGCGGGCGCATGATCCCGATCACCTCGGCGCGGCTGGCTGTGCGGCGGTCGTGCTCGAAATCACCGGTATCGCCGCCTATCTCAATCATCTCGCGGTCGTCCACACCGGTTGCGTGCACGCCACCGTAAAAAGTCTTGATCCGTTCGGCATTCGCCGTCGGGATTTGCAGGCCCATCGAGATGTCAGAGGTGATATGATCGCCCCCCATGCGCACCGTATCAGCATAAATCATATGTTTTTTGATAAAAATCGAAACACCGGTTGTACCCCCGCCGAGATCGATGCAGGCCGCGCCTAGCTCTTGTTCATCTTCGACCAAGGATGCCGTTCCGCTTACATACGCAGAAGAAGCGATACCGGCGAGTTCGAGATCACAGCGTTTTATACAATGTGCAAGGTGTTGTACCGCCGCGCCATCCACGGTCAGCATATGCATGTCGACCGACAAATGGTTGCCCAACTGCCCGCGGGGATCAATCAGACCCGACCGGTGGTCGAGCGCAAAATTCACAGGCTGTGCATGAAGCACTTCACGCCCTGCCCCATAGTCCGGCACGTCGCAAGCTGCCATAACGCGAGCAACATCTTCTTCGCCAACCGCTTCCGCCTCGAGCGGGATTTGCGCATCCAGCCCGTACGAACGCGGCTCGGCTCCGGAAAAACATGCGATGACGTGATCCACCCGAATGCCTGCCATCTTCTGCGCGCCTTGCAGCGCGGTACGGATTGCACGTTCGGTTTCTGGCATTGCGCTGATTTCGCCAAACTTCACGCCCCGCGATCGCGTTGTCGCAGCACCGATCACACGAAACGCCGATTGCCCCGCCAGAGAACCAATCTCGCCCTCGTCGCTCAGCGTGGACGTACCGTCGAAACGCAAAACCAGACAAGAGATTTTCGACGTGCCCACGTCAATAATTGCGACCACACCGCGCTGCATCGCTGCTTTGCGCATGTTTCGCATCTGCCGCTGGCTGTCGTAGAGATCACTCATAGTCTATTGCCCTGATACTTGTCTGATGTTCCACCATTCGCTGGTGGCATACTCGCTCATCTGAACGGTTGGTCTGGCCCCAAGGCGCAAATCCACCCGTTTGATATCGCGGCTTAAAATGTCTTGAGCACCGTCGAGCGCGATGACCCGCTCCAGTGCCTCAACCGCCCCCTCTTCGGGGAGCATTATGTGTTGATCGCGGTCCAGAACCACATCCCAGCGGCGATCGCCTACGCGCACAACACCGCGCAGTCTTTCGCCCAATGGCCCGGCAGCCTGATGCAGATCCAGTGCTTCGGGCACATGATCCGTCGCACCCTGCCCCGCGATCAAGGGCAAATCGGGCCGGTCCATCCGACGGCCCAAATCACGCACCGTTACCCCTTCGGCATCCACCAAGCTTAGGCCCGCCTGATGACGCCAGACGACGACAGGCATGCGCCGCTCGACGTTGACCTGCAATATGCCACCCGGCCGAATACGTACCGTTGCCGACTTCACAGGGTCGAGCGTCATCACGGTGTCTCGGATTTTGCTTAGTTCAAGATCAAAGGAACTTAGAGGGAAATCCAGCAAGACTTCGGCGCGTATTTCTTGCGCTAAAGCGTCGGTCGCCCCGTCGATGGCCATCAGGTGCACCATGAATTCAGGCCGCGTTTCGAAACGGGCTTTTGCCTCGGCCACGGTGTCGATCAGTGCCGTGCGACGCGCTTCATCCGACAGCCACCAAGTGCCTGCAGCAAAGGCCAGAAGCGCGGGCACCCCAGCCCGAAGAAATAGAATAAACGCCGGCGTCAGCAACAACCGCTCGATCCGCCACGCCCAGCGGCTAGGCGCCGGATCACAGGTTTTATCAGCCCGCGCGCCGCGGATCATCGATCGCATGACGCGTCCTCCACCATCCATGCACAAAGCTTGCCAAAAGGCATGCCCGTAACAGCCGCCTGTTCCGGGGAAAGCGATGTCGCAGTCATGCCCGGTTGGGTATTGGTTTCCAGCAAAATCAGCCCTTCGGCACCCTTGCTTTCATCCCAGCGGAAATCAGTACGGCTTACCCCGCGACACCCAAGGGCCTGATGCGCACGCAACGCATAATCAAGGCATAAATCAAAAATGTCTTGCGGGATATCGGCAGGCACGACGTGCGTGGACCCACCCACTTTGTATTTGGCGTCATAATCGTACCAGCCGTCCGTGATGATATCTGTCACTGTCAGCGCGCGGTCACCGACAACCGTTGTCGTCAACTCGCGCCCCGGCGCGAACGCCTCGACCATCACCTCTTGGGGCATGTCACGATCCAGCTGCGGCGGGCCATTTGCGGCATCATGAACCAGATAGACCCCTACAGAGGACCCTTCGTTGTTCGGCTTTACGACGTAGGGCGGCGGCAGAACATGGCGTGCGCGTACATCATCCGATTTTGCAATCACGCTAGGCACAACGGGCAGCCCCACGGCGGCATATGCTTCTTTTGTGCGTTGTTTGTCCATCGCCAGTGCCGACGACAGGACCCCGGAGTGCGTGTACGGAATTCCCATCCACTCAAGCAAGCCCTGCACACAGCCATCCTCGCCCCAACGACCATGAAGGCAATTCAGCACGACGTCAGGCTTGATTTCGGACAAACGCGCAGCCAGATCGCGGCCTGCATCGACCTCGACCACATTGTAGCCTTCATCCCGCAAAGCAGCAGCGCACGGTTTCCCGCTGGACAACGACACTTCGCGCTCGGCCGAAGGTCCGCCCATTATAACTGCCACTGTCGGGGGTGTCCTGCTCGACTGACCCACCTTGGTGCCTCTGATCGGGCCGATTGATGGCCCATTTTGTTTTATGTTGCCCGACTTTTGCGCCGGTTCACCGTCTATTCTTGTGCAAATCCCGTCAAAACCAGGTCAATCAGAACCCAATATTTCGCCGATCCGCATGATTTCCCATTCTAGCGTGATACCGCTGGAATCGTAAACCTTTTTTCGCACGTCTTCGCCCAATCCTTCAAGATCTTCCGCAGTTGCTCCGCCTGCATTGATAAGAAAGTTTGAATGCATCTCGCTCATCTGTGCGCCGCCGCGTTTGGCGCCTCTCATACCGGCGTCATCGATTACTTTCCACGCCTTGAGGTCATGTACATCGTCTGCCTCGCCCGTGGATGAATAGCCAGCCGGATTGCGAAAGGTAGAACCTGCACTACGGTCTTTGGTCGGCTGGGTCGCGTCGCGCTTTGCAAGCTGGGCATCCATGCGGGCATGCAGGTCGTCGGGGTCACCAGATGGCGCATCAAAGATCGCCTTGGTCAAAACCCAGCCATCAGGCAGACGGCTTTGTCTGTAGGCAAGATGCAAATCCTGTGCCGGCAGCGTCCTGCGCTCGCCGGCCCGTGTTACCACCTCGACCTCACGCAAAACATCAGCGGTATAAGTACCATAGCATCCGGCATTCATGCGCACAGCGCCGCCAATACTGCCGGGAATGGTCCGCAAAAAGGTCAAATCCACCCCCGCATCCGCAGCCTTGCGGGCAACATGGGCATCAAGTGCTGCAGCGCCTGCGGTGACGCGTGATCCCTCAACTTCGATCGCATTAAATCCCCGCCCAAGTCTGATTACCACCGCACGCAAACCGCCATCACGTACGATCAGATTAGACCCGACCCCCATGGGAAATACCGGTACGTCTTGCGGCAGAGCGCTTAAAAACGCGGCAAGATCGCCGACATCGGCGGGCTGGAACAGCCAGTCGGCGGGTCCTCCGACGCGCAACCATGTCAGGTCACTCAATAGGCGCTGCGGCGTCAGGCGGCCTCGAACCGATGGCATGTTCTGCATATGCTTCTTCTACCGCGATGCTTTGCTCTTGATCCAGCGTCCCACATAAATAACCGGCCAGCGCAAAACAGACATGCCGGCAGCAAGTACAATCATCCCCATAATTGGCCCATGCTGCCACGTCACAAAGCCCAAAATCGGAATTCCAATCGTTATGAGCACGTAGGCATTGCGCCAGTGGTGATCCTTGCTGGGCGTCATGGCCAGAATATTTGCAATCAATGCCCAAAGCGCCGCGAGTGTGAGGGAAAGTGTCATTTAGGAAGCTCCGGTTTCAAACCCCGCGCACGTGCCCAAAAGTACCGCAAAGGATTGCGAAACATGGACGCGAAAGCGAATAGGGCCAGTGCAGCGGCCCACCACCCCAAAACAGTGCCAACCCAAACAATCAAAACGGGGGCCATTATCAGCAAAGCGACCCCGGGCACATATTGGTAACGCATCGGCAGCATCGCAACGGCCGCACTGACCAACACCCATCCGATGCATGCCCATGCCAATGTCATTTTTCACCCCGACCCGCTTGGGCAAGCCC
>Ga0316197_10000615_pt1 | contig 24778 bp, 20 predicted proteins | sample OudBiesiAoxic_MG_FD_204939 | JGI IMG/M metagenome (GOLD analysis project Ga0316197, IMG submission 204939) | Coastal sediment microbial communities from Oude Bieten Haven, Netherlands - site A oxic | ecosystem: Environmental > Aquatic > Marine > Coastal > Sediment | place: Netherlands... | reverse complement strand
GCCCACAAAACTGAGTATCGTGGGTAAACAAAAGCGATGCATGATGAATACTTCAATGCTTGAATCTGTTTTAACGGCAGGTTTTTTCTCAGAGGTTAAAATTTAACCACTCATGCGGTTGCCCTGACGCAATAGGTTCTTAAAGCTACGGATTTGATAATGGAGATAATACTCAATATTTAACTGCGTAATAGCGAGTTCTGAATAAAATTGAGTTACACCATAAGGCCCAAACCCAGTAAGTTGTTCCCGGGATATAGGATCTGTTAGTGTTAAAAGCTGCTGTTTACTTAAATTTAATGAATTTAATGATTGGTGGTTACTTTCTACCGTTAACCAATGAATATTATCATTGTTATTTGTATATTCGTTAAGAGCATTCTTAAGATTAATTGTTTGTTTTTTTTGCTGAGTAATGGTTATAGAAAGTAGACGTTTAACTTGCGCATAATCATTATTAGAAAAAAAATGTTGCTCGGGCAGCTTACTTATACTCTGTTCAATGTGCTGAGCTTGTGGTGTGATTTCTATCGATTGCTCATTAGATAACCCCCAGTTAGCGTAAGTCAGTTGAGAAAATACGAGAAGAAAGATGCACAAAAATTGATGGGACAATGTTTTCATATAAGCCATGAGTATAAATAATATATTTTAATACCTTAGCTAGTTTTCCTAAAAAAACCAGCGACAAAGTTCGGAATAATAGATATATACACTATAAAGAATCACATTCTGTTTATATTGGTTTTTTTTCATAAAAAATAGAGAGATAAATCTATTTTTGTAAAAGGTAGTCATTCTAATTAAGAGGGAAAGCCATTAGAATAGACAGTTGAAGCCGTATTCCTTTTTCGATGACCTTTTGATATGTATGTGTTCTTATTTTTTAGTAGTGTGATTTTTTTGATTGCAGTCATTTTGCATTTTCAATCTATTGAAAAGAAAAAAATGCTGATTGTAAAACAAAGAAAGAACAGTACTTATAATTCAGTCGTTACACTTGATAATGATACTGATAGACAAGATAAAATTGAGCGTGCGAAAAGTGGAAATCTTACCGCTCAATTAGCCTTGGGTGCAGATTTAGAGTTGATTGATCAAAACAGTGCTATTAAGTGGTATCTTGCAGCAGCAGAGCAGAATAGCCAGCAGGCCTTTTATGCGCTAGTACGTTTATATGATGAAAATTATGATGATCCAGAAGCTAATGAAAAATTAGCATTTTGGACGGCTAAGTTAGGAGAAAGTCGAGGAGAGATGCCTGCTTCGCTTACCCTAGGTAAGCTATATCTTGAGGCTAAAGGCTGTGAAAAAAATATTGATTTAGGTATTCAGATTATCACGAAATTAGCCCTAAAAGACTATTTAGATGCACAATTTTTTCTAGCCCAGTGGTATCAAAAGCATGAGGATGGGCATCCAGAAGGGTTTTACTGGATGCTAAGAGCTGCATATCAGGATGATCAAAAAGCAATGATAACTGTGAGTTCTTGTTATTATCATGGTATCGGAACGACAAAAGATATTTTTAAGGCTATCTACTGGTCTGAGCGTGGAGGGGAGCTTAAAAGCCCTGAATCTCAGTTACGTTCGGCGCAGTATAATCAAAAAATATCCTCTTCTCATAATGCAGTGGCTTATATTTGGGCTTATCTTGCCGTTGCAAATGGTTATGAAGAAGCACACAGTTTAAAAAATGACTTAGAAGCGAGTCTACCTTTAGAGAATTTATTAACCATTCAAAATGTAGCACGTAAACTACATGGATTAATGAGTGAAAAGGAAGTAAAGAAACACGCTGTCATTCGATTACTTAATAAGTTTTACGTTAGGGATAATTACTTCCCTCCAGAAAATATAGACGATGAATGTGCAATGTATGTTGAATAATGATGGGGTAGAGTCTTTGCCTTATTCTTAATAGTAATAATTAGATCATGTGATTAATTGCCTTCTACAAACTACAAACATAAAAAATGCCAGTCCTTTATGGGACTGGCATTTTTATGAGTATCAAATTACTTATCGATTAATCATCACGCATAATACCAAGAATACTTAGTAAGCTGATGAAGATGTTGTAGATAGAAACATACAGTGTAATCGTAGCCGAAATATAGCTTGTTTCACCACCACGAATGATTGATTGTGTTGTCAGTAGAATTGCACCTGTAGAGAACAGAATAAACATACCGCTCATAGCAAGGTGTAATAAAGGCATCTGTAGGAAGATATTAGCGACCATGCCGATAAGTAGAACAACAAAACCAGCCATTAACACACCGTTAAGGAATGATAAATCACGCTTAGTTGTTAATGCATAAGCTGATGCTGCCATAAATGATAATGCAGTACCACCAAGTGCAGTTAAGATCACATCACCCATACCTGCACCAATGTACATATTTAGGATTGGGCCTATGGTGTAACCTAAGAAACCAGTGAATAGGAAGGTGAATACAAGACCCATGCTATTGTTGCGGTTTTTTTCTGTTAAAAATAGTAAGCCGTAAAAACCTACAAGCATAATGATAATGCCTGGGCGAGGTAAATTAAGAGCCATTGAAACACCAGCAACAAGTGCTGACCATAACAGTGTCATAGATAGTAAAAAATAAGTATTACGTAATACTTTATTTGTTTGTAGAGCCGACTCTTGCGTATGAGTTTGGCCGAACATTTGATTATTCATCGTATTCCCCTTGGAATGGACAGACATAAATATATAGACAGTTATGGTGCCTATAGTTCAAAAAATCAAGTAAGTTCTAATTTTTGAACTGAATTAATTGAGCTAGAAGCCATTTTACATCAGTACATTAACTTAGCATATGAAGTTTGTAAGTATCTGTAACAAAAAACAGTAATCATAAGATCACTGCTTTTTATAATGTTTTTACTAATTATTTAGTACTAATATTTTGATCTATTTAAGTAAATAGCTGAAGAGTACCTAATGATGTAAAATCTGACTTAAAAATAATTGAGTTCGATCAGATTGTGGATTTTCAAAGAAATCTATTGGGTTGTTTTCCTCAATGATTTCTCCGGCATCCATAAAGATCACCCTATCTGCAACTTCTTTAGCAAATCCCATTTCATGGGTTACACAAAGCATAGTCATACCTTCATCAGCGAGTTCTACCATTACGTCTAATACTTCACGTACCATTTCAGGATCCAGTGCTGAAGTCGGCTCATCAAATAACATGACTTGTGGGTTCATACACAGAGAACGTGCAATCGCAACTCGTTGTTGTTGTCCACCAGAGAGTTGCCCTGGATATTTATCAGCTTGATCTGGAATTTTAACGCGATCTAAAAATTGCATTGCCAGAGTTTCAGCTTCAGCTTTGGGCATTTTTTTCACCCAAATTGGAGCAAGAGTACAATTCTCAAGAACGGTTAAGTGAGGGAAAAGATTAAAGTGCTGAAAACACATTCCAACCTCTTTTCTTACTGCTTCAATATCTTTTAAATCTTCTGTCAACTCTGTACCAGAGACAAATATATGACCTTTTTGGTGTTCCTCTAGGCGATTAATACAGCGGATCATGGTTGATTTACCTGAGCCTGAAGGGCCACAAATAACAATCTTCTCGCCTTTTTTTACCTGTAAATTTATATTCTTCAGGACATGAAATTGGCCATACCATTTGTTCATATCTTCTAATTGAATCATATAATCTTGTTGATTTGTCATCATTACATCCTTGAATTTTTAGATTATCGCTTGTGGCCAGTATGAAGCTTGTTTTCTAAGTAGATGGAATATCTAGACATAGAGAAACAGAATACCCAGAAAACCAAAGCGACAAAAACATAACTTTCCGTAGAAAACCCTAACCACTCAGGGTCTGTATTTGCTGCCTGACCAACCCCTAACACATCAAACATTCCTATAATAAGAACAAGGCTAGTATCTTTGAACAAACCGATAAAAGTGTTTACGATCGAAGGAATAGTGATTTTTAATGCTTGTGGCAAGATGATTAAACGCATCTTTTTCCAGTAGCCTAACCCAAGCGCATCTGCTGCTTCATATTGGCCTTTTGGAATTGCCTGTAAGCCACCTCTAACTACTTCAGCCATATAAGCGGCACTGAATAAAACCACTCCAATGAGAGCTCTAAAGAGCTTATCGAGTTCCATTCCTTCCGATAAGAATAATGGAAGCATGACAGAAGCCATAAAAAGAACAGTGATTAGTGGAACACCACGCCAAATCTCAATATACACAGTACACATACTACGAATAATGGGCATTTCAGAACGACGACCTAGTGCTAGTGCAACACCGATTGGTAGTGATACAACGATACCGACAATCGCTATAACCAAGGTGATCAGTAAACCACCCCAGAGATGGGTGTCAACTACAGGTAATCCTAATACGCCACCATAGAGTAAAAATGTAGCAAAGAAAGGGAAAATGTTTACAAATACTAACCAAATAGCCACTTTTTTAGGCGTATGTTCATAAGCTAGTAGGGCAACAAAGATGGCTAATAGACCATAAAATAACTGAGGACGCCAAAGTTCTTCAGTGGGGTAGAAGCCATACATGAACTGATCCCAACGGACGTTGATCATTACCCAGCAAGCGCCTTCACTTGTACAGGCATCACGTGTTGTTCCTATCCAATCGGCATTGATTAAAGCCCAATTAACAGCACTCCATAATCCATTAAATGCCAAATAAGCGATAATGATCGTTAGTAATGAATTAACAGGACCATTGAATAAATGCTTTTTGAGCCAAGTTATCACACCGACAGTGTTTGCTGGTGGTGGTAAATTTGGCTGAAACTGATGTGTGCTCATAATTACCTCTCAACCAATGCGACTTTATCGTTATAGATATTCATCAAGAATGACGTTAAAAGGCTTAATGTTAAGTAAACCGCCATTGTCATCGTGATGATCTCAATTGCTTGTCCGGTTTGATTCAATGTTGTCCCTGCAAATACAGAAACTAGATCAGGATAACCAATGGCCATCGCTAGTGATGAGTTTTTCGTTAAGTTTAAATATTGGCTTGTTAAAGGTGGAATTATGATACGCATTGCCTGGGGAATAACGACAAGCTTTAGTGTTTTATTCTTTGGTAATCCTAGTGCCATTGCGGCTTCAGTCTGACCATGGTTTACAGCATTGATACCAGAACGTACGATTTCTGCAATGAATGAGGCAGTATAAACGCTTAACGCTACGACTAATGCGGCTAACTCAGGGATAATGCTGATACCACCCCGAAAATTAAATCCTTTCAATTCAGGATATTCAATTGAAATTGGCATTCCAGAAAGGAAGAAGGAGAATGAAGGTAACGTAATTAATAATATAATAGAATAACGAAAAACAGGTGTTTGTTGACCTGTCAGCGTTTGTTTATTACTTGCCCATTTAGCTAAAAAAATAATGAAAACGATAGCCAGTACAATAGCCATGCCAATAAGATTTGAACCTTCTTCAAACACAGGGCTAGGGAAAAATAATCCTCGCACATTTAAAAAGACACTTTCACCCAAACTTAAGCTCTGTCGAGGTGAGGGAAGCGCTTGTAATACCGCGAAATACCAAAAGAAAATTTGCAATAAAAGAGGGATATTTCGAAATGTTTCAATGTATACCGCCGCGCATCGACTTACTAACCAGTTGCTAGATAGACGGGCAATACCAACGGTAAACCCAAGTACAGTGGCAAATAAAATCCCGAGAATAGAGACTAGTGCCGTATTTAAAAGTCCAACAACAAATGTACGACCATAAGTGTGTGTTTCATCATATTCTACTAATGATAAACCGATACCAAAACCTGCTTCTTGATTTAAGAAGCTAAGTCCGGTAGCGATACCACGAGACTCTAGATTAGATAAAGCATTGTCTATAATGGAATAAAAGAAAAAGGCAAGTAAAGCAACTGCTAATACTTGAAATAAAATCGAACGAAATGTTGGATTATAAAAGAGGTTTTGATTTTTATAGGACATACAGCTACAACCTTAAATCCATTTATAAGAGAGGTGACAGCATGCCTTAGACACAGAGGTCACCTCAAACATTGTATTACTTTTAATTATATGATTTATTTAACATTAAATTTATCGGATTGGTGCGGCATACATAAAGCCACCGGCATTCCAAAGCGCATTAACACCACGAGATATTTGTAGCGGTGATCCTTTGCCAATTGTACGTTCAAAGCTTTCCCCATAATTGCCTACCTGCTTCACTACTTGGTAGCCCCAATCATCACGGATCCCTAAGCCTTTACCTTTAGGACCATCAACGCCTAGAATACGTTTAATATTTGGATCTTTTGATTTAAGCATTTGATCGGCATTGGTTGAGTTAATACCATATTCTTCAGCATTAATCATCGCGCTTAATACCCATTTATTGATATTAAACCACTGGTCATCACCTTGGCGAACAACTGGGCCTAGTGGTTCTTTTGAAATTATTTCAGGTAAGACTTGAGCACTTTTGGGATTTTTAAGATTTAGACGAAGAGCATAAAGACCAGATTGATCTGTTGTTAATGCATCGCATCGACCAGCATCAAACCCTTTAGAGGTTTGAGCGGCGGTATCAAATACCACAGGTTTGTATTCCATGCCATTGTTACGGAAGTAGTCGGCAAGGTTCAGTTCGGTGGTTGTGCCTGATTGAACACAAACAGACGCGCCATCAAGTTCTTTTGCACTGGTTAAGCCAAGGTCTTTTTTCACCATGAAACCTTGGCCATCATAATAATTAACACCAACAAAGTTTAAACCAAGAGAGGTATCACGGTGTAGAGTCCAAGTAGTATTGCGAGATAAGACATCGATCTCACCAGATTGAAGTGCAGTAAAACGTTCTTTAGCTGTGAGTGGAACATATTTTACTTTTGATTTGTCACCTAAAACAGCGGCTGCAACAGCTTGACAAAATTCAACATCAATACCTTCCCATTCGCCTTTTGAGTTTGGGTTTGAAAAGCCTGGAAGACCGGTACTAACACCACATTGTAAATATCCATTTTTTTTTACTTTATCTAATGTGCCTTCGGCAGCGACTACCTGTGTTGACATCATTAATGTAGCGACGGTGAGTGCAGTGTAGAGTGTATTTGTTTTAAATTTCATCTGTGTTCTTCCTTGTAATCCATTATTGAACTGGCGTATCACAATCTAATTTGTTGCGTTGCCATTAGTGAAAAGGCTGCTGTTTTTATAAGCATCTGTATTTAAAACATATAGAATAGTTAATGATTTGTGAAATTGACTCTTGATAAGCCAGTAGATTATATGACTATGTTTCACAGGTTTAATAGTGAATAGTATCGATACTTATAGGTTAGGGTAGTGGTATTGATCTCCCTTAATACATACGGATGTTGAATAATTGTTAATTAAATTATTTTTTGAATATGTTAAGCTCGCAATGTTCGAAAGGTGAATGAATACCTTATTTAGCCAAAGCAAGGTATATTAAAGATTGAAGATAATAAAGTGAAAAGAAGAGAGTAATAATGAGATATTTTCCCATATTTATGGATATTAAAAAACGACCTGTATTAGTGGTTGGTGGTGGGGAAGTTGCGTGTCGTAAAATAGACATGTTATTGCAAGCTGATGCAGATATCACAGTGATTGCCCCTTCAATAAAAACATACCTAATGAATTATGTAGAAGAAGGTAAGATTCAATACACTAAAGGCTTTTATCATCGTGATTTATTAAACCAAGAATACATTCAAGTGTGGGCAACAACTGATAATTCCGAATTGAATCACCAGGTATATCATGATGCCCATGATGCGGGGATTTTAGTCAATGTTGTTGATGATACTGAACATTGTGATTTCATTACGCCATCAATGGTGAATCGCGGTCGGGTACAAGTCGCTATTTCAAGTGGGGGATCTTCACCTGTATTAATTCGGATAATACGAGAACAGTTAGAAACTCAATTGTCATCAAAGATAGCAATGCTTGCGGATTTTGGGGCGGACAAAAGAAATGTGATCAAGCAGCACTTTGCCACTGTTGATGAAAGACGAAAATTTTGGGAAATATTCCTACGTTCACCAGAAATAGAAGCCATTACAACTCGAAATGAACTAGAGCAACTGTTCTCTCTTTATCTTTCAAAAGATATTAGTGTTAAAGCTGAGCGCAATTGGATTGAATATCACCATGAAACAGAAATGCTAACCTTAAAATCATTGCGATTAATGCAACAAGCGGAATGGGTGATTTATCTTAATGATTGCCCGTCAGAGTTTGTGGAACTATGCCGTCGTGATGCTGAACGTATTTCTGTTAGTTCTGAGCAAGAAATAGCAGATTACCTGCAACAAGCTGAAAAAGAGCAGATTAGAGTGACCATTTTAATGAAAAAAGGCCAGCTTATCTCTAATACTCAACTTCAAAATTACTTATCAACGGATATTTATGTTCCATCACTTTAAGGAGTGTGAATGCAATATTTAGCAATAAAAGACGCTATCGAGGAGCAAATCGAAAGTGGCATGCTAAAAGCAGGGCATAAATTACCTTCAGAAAGAGTACTAGCTGAGGCATTTTCGACAACACGTATAACCTTACGTGAAGCACTTAATCACCTTGCTCTTTCTGGTAAAATCTATCGGGAAGAGAGGCGAGGTTGGTTTATTTCGGCAGCAAGGTTCTGTTTCAACCCCAAGTTCGATACAGATCTCTCTATAATACTTCAAGCACAGAAATGGCTATTTTCAACAAGATGCTTAGATGAAAAAAGGCTTCTTGCACCAAAAGAAATCGCCGATAAACTTCAATTAGAGCCTTTTTCTTATGTGCGTCAATACACCAAACTATGGTTGATTGAGGGACGAAGCGCAGCGATTCAATATCAGTATGTTGCTGAAAGTGAATTTTCATTTATTGAAAAGATGGATCGAGAGGAAAACCTTGTAGAATACCTGCAAGAACATTATTTATATAAGGCGAATCGAAATAGAGTTGAAGTTGGTATCGCACCTGCGACAGGGTTTGAGTCTAGTGCGTTACATATTAGTAGTGGAAGTATATTGTTATCAGTAACTCAGACTGCAATAAATAATAAAGAGAGTGCTTATTTATTGCAGGAGCTACGTATTTGTCATGATATGGTAGCAGTAGAAATTGATTAAAAAGGACTAATTTGTTTGATTTTATCGATTAGTTCGCCCTCCGTTAGAGGCTCTGAGTCAAGATCGAACTCAGCAGAAGCACCACCTTTCAACATGTAAACAGTGGTACCGCAATGATCGTAGTGGTACCACTTACCATTAATACACACATCGGTATAACACTTAGGGTTTCTTAATAAAGTCATAAAATCACTCCTTGATACATTTAGTTTCCTTGATACCTTTAGCTAACAACTTAAAGGTATCGTGCAACCTGAAGTCTACTTTTGATTTAGATCAATACTGGGTCATATTGTTATCAGGTTGCTACTAAAGTGTTACTTAAGTAGTTTTGGTGCTTGTGCTCCAGCAACAGGGCGGTTAACTGAAAGAGTCCTTCCTTTTTTTAACCCTTTTTCATAGTCAGCGGTAATATTAGCCATGGCGTCTTTTAATTGTTGTTTAAAAGTTTCGCGGTCAATATTTTTAAATTCTTTATCAATATAGTCATTAATTTTATTTGCTGATTCATCGTCAGGAGCAATGACAGGAAGCTTTTCAAGAGCTCCTTCAATCCAACCTGCTAAGAAAGAATTAACACGTTTGGTGACCTCTAATTGACCTTTACCTGAGCCTGCAAAGCTATTTTTGAACTGCCCAGTTTGTTCATTCATTTCTCGATATACAATGTCAAAAGCAAAAGCGGCAAAAATAGCACGATCAACTGAGCCAATAAACTCAACCTTCTTTAACCCTTTGTGATTGAGTAAAACTGCCTCTACTCCAAATCGAGTATTAATACCACGAATGATTTTCAAAATATTGCTCCCCACATTAGCAGGAAGAAGGTGAGAGCTTTGAGTCTTCCCCATCTTGATAAATTCAATATCATCTTTTTCAAGACCATATTTAAGCATAAGGCGATGCGCCATTCTAATGGCTTGAGCGGCTTCATTCACATTTGCTGAATTACCAAGTTCAAGACATTTAGCGATCTTTTTTAGAGCCTTTTGCTTTGCAGATGACATAAATTTACCTTAGTTTTTATGGGGCAACCATTTTACCTGTCTATGCCTTTATTTGGAAGAAAATAGAGTTATCTAATTGGCTTATTGCGATGAGTTTATTAAAGGTTGAGAGGTCGTTGGAATTAGGTAAAATTAAAGTGTACTATGCGGAAAAATGAAATTATGTCATACATGCTAGGTAATTTAAATGTCGAGTTCTTCTAATGCAGAGTTAAAATCTCGTGCAATAGTTTGTTGTATTCAAGATGATAGAGCAGTTAATGCGATTGACTCTGCAATTGATAAGATTAAAACATTATATATAGAAGAGCAGCTAGAACCCAAAAAACTGTTTCTTGATTTTTTGTATGTTTATCGTATCTATCGATCAACGGATTTTGAGCAAGCGGCCATTGAGTTTCAGCAGATTTTAGAGCGTTGTGAAAAAGAAGGCGAAGAGCAATTATATTCTTTTATCTTGCTTCACTTAGGGACGCTTTATTCCTTTCTGAGTGATTACCAAACATCATTACAGTATTTTCTTCGAGCTGAAGAATCACAGCAATACAGTGATCAAGCCTATCAAGCTTTATTGCATGTCAACATTTCTGGTATCTATAGCCAAATACTTGATTATTCAAGCTCTGCTAATCATGCTTTAAAAGCTGTTAATGTACTTCGCTATTTTAAAAACGCACCTCTTTCAGTACTCGCTTATCTTAATTTGGGGCATTCAATGGTGCATCTTAATGAATTTGAAGATGCGGGCCACTGGTTATATAAGAGTTTATCACTAGCAGAAGAGATCCAGTATGATCGAGGTATTCCTTATGCTGAGTTATATACCGCAGTTTTAGAACAAAAAAAAGGAAATATTAAGCAAGCTGAATGTTTTTATATAAGTAGTTTTCAGGCATTTAAAGTACAGCAAGATCCACAAGGAATTGAAGAGTGTGGATTATTATTTACTCAACTCTTACTGGAAAATAAAAGATATCAAGAAGCCTTAGATTTTTGTGATGAGGTTGAAAAAGCACCTTATTATCAACAAAATATTTTAAGTCATTTTCAAGTGTTTAAGTATAAAAGAGAAGCTTTGACCCAGCTAGGGTATATGGACTCACTTCAATGTTTGATAGATAAACAATTAGAGTTTGCGGAATCAAAATTATTAGCGCTGAAGCAGCGAGAGAATTCATATTTTCAATCCATGATTGATATGATTAAAAAACAAAAAGAGCAGCTTACCTTTGAGTCGGTTAATGAATACTTAGATCGAATGTCTTTACTTGGTCAGAAGCTAGCTATCGCGGATAATCTTTATCAAGGAGTTGAATCATTGTTTCATGATATCCAACAAATTATTCCCGCTACATTTGTAGGTATTACTCTTTATGATGAGAAAATGAATTTATTGAATTATGATTATTTATATGAAAATCAAAAGTTTTTAGCTTCATTCTCAGTAAAATGTGACAGTGTTAAGGTGCTAGGACAATATTGCTTGAAGCACCGTGAGTCACTATTATTGACTACAGCAAGTTATGATGAAGTTCGTGGCTATTTAGATCATGACCCTATAAATGAAGAAGTTTGGGTCGGTGATGATACAAAAGAAAGTACGGCATCAGTTATCTATGTTCCTATTACTTTAGGGGAGACTCTATTAGGGGTAATGACTGTTCAACATATGGAAACACATCAGTATAAACCGCATCATTTAAAATTAGTTATTCAGTTAGTTAACTTTTTAGCAGTGGCGATAAAGAATGTGCAACAAAAACAAGAATTACTGGCGAAGCAAAAAGAATTAGAATCAATAAATAAACAGTTAGAGTACATTTCAACTAGAGACCCTCTTACTGGTTTAAATAACCGTCATGAACTTGAGCGTTTGTCTCCAGACTTACTCTCGCACTCTTATTCTCAGAGTAAACCTCTAGTAACACTTATGATCGATGTTGATTATTACAAAGGATTTAATGATTTATATGGGCATGATGCAGGGGATAAGGTACTTATCTCTATTGCGAATTTATTACTAAGTCATTTTAATCGACGGGAGGATTACATTTTTCGTTACGGTGGTGATGAGATTTTAATTTTGATGAAAGATACCCATCTTGAAGAGGCAGAAAAGATTGCAATAGCTGCGCAGCAAGAGTTGTTTGATTTAAATATCTTGAATGAGGCATCATTAGTGTCAGACAGAGTGACATTATCAATAGGTATACATAGCCAACAATGCAAAAATATTCAGGTAGAGAATATTACAGATTATATTAAAGCGGCAGATGGCGCTCTCTATGCTGGAAAAAAATCGCAAAGGAACACCATTACATTAACAACAAATATCTAAGATACTAGATCCCTAGTTCATCAAATAGTGAATCATCGATATCTTGATTACTTGCTTCTTTTGTAGATGATTTTTTTGATGTACCTTTGTGTTGTTCAAATAGGTCATCAGTATCAAATTCTTCTTCTTGTTCGAACTCTTCAAGTTGAATAAATTCTGTTTTATCCATTGCTAGCTCAAGATAGAAAATATTATTATCTTCAGTTGTAAAGGTAACACGACGTGCCTGTGGGCGGTCCAAATTAGTATCAACTGACAGAATAATCTGTTTATTAAGTGATAACATTTTAGGTTGGTTCTGCGAAATAGTTGTTTGCAATGTCTTACGGATTTGGCCAGTAAAATCACCTACAATTTGATTCATTAGCTCGCCTAATATATCACCGACCTCATCAGATGTGTGTAAAATTGCAAGTTCTTCTTCTGGCATTCCCATATTACGCATGTACTTTGTGTATAACTCTAATGCTGAATCTTTAGTAAAGTTTGTGACAACTAAACCAGAGAATCCGCCATCAAAGAGTACAAAACAGCCAAAATCAGGTTTAAGACTTGTTTTTGAGATTTTTTGTACCATTGCAGAGTAATTTACTGAGCTATTTGTGGCTTTACTTAAAACGCCAGACATTGAACGACATAGCGTAAGTAGAATGTCATCAGTAGTGATTGTTTTTGTTTTTTTCATTGCCGCTTTCATAGTTTTCTCTATAGAAATGTCACGATTAGATGAAGTGGTATATAAGTAACTAATTTAAGAATACCATGCTGTTTGACTTGTGTGTATTACAATATAATTATAAATATTTAACCGATATAGCATAGACGAGATGTTTTATCCATTCGAGATGTTGTAAAGTGTGTGTAGAACAACATTAATGACGCTGAGGATCAGCGATTGAAGGAGCAGGGAGCAATGTTACCAGTATTACCATATCAATCTATTATCGACCCAACGGTCTTAGATTATTTAGAGACATTAAAACAACGTGATTTTAGCGGCGATATAGAAACGACCTATTCAAGTCGCTTAGCTGTTGCTACTGATAACAGTGTATATCAGCAATTACCACAAGCGGTTTTATTGCCTAAAAACACCAAAGATGTTGAATGCTTAGCAAGATTGGCAAGTGAAGATAAGTATAAGGCAGTGACGTTTTCTCCCCGAGGAGGCGGTACCGGAACGAATGGTCAATCGCTTACACAAGGCGTAGTGGTTGATTTGTCTCGCTATATGAATCAAGTATTAGAGATTAATATCGAACAAGGGTGGGCAAGAGTCCAAACTGGTTTGATTAAAGATCAACTGAATGATGTATTACGGCCATACGGATATTTCTTTTCCCCTGATTTATCAACCAGTAATAGAGCGACTCTTGGGGGGATGATTAACACAGATGCGTCCGGCCAAGGCTCACTTAAATACGGGAAAACATCAGATCATGTGCTAGCAGTCACTGCTGTACTAGCCAATGGTTCATGTTTGAATACAGAGATTTCTTATGATAAACAACCTGAAAGCGTGCGCTCAGTATTAGATATCACAGCGAGTGTCTGTCGTGATAATCGTCAGAAAATAGAAGATAAATTTCCAGATCTTAATCGATTTTTAACTGGTTACGATTTAAAAAATGCACTCGATACTGAGCTTGACCAATTTGATATAACGCGGGTGTTATGTGGTGCAGAGGGATCATTAGCCTTTTTAACTGAGGCCAAAGTTAATATTACGCAGATCCCAAAAGCCAGAACATTAATTAATGTTAAATATAATAGCTTCGATGCAGCTCTTCGTAATGCTCCATTTATGGTGGAAGCGAATGCGCTCTCTGTTGAAACCATTGATTCACGCGTTTTAAACTTTGCAAAACAAGATATTGTTTGGCATAGCGTTAGTGATTTGATCACAGATGTGCCAAATAAAGAAATGCTTGGCTTAAACATGGTTGAGTTTGCAGGCACTGATCTTGACGTGGTAGAGCAACAAATAGCAAGCCTTACTAATAAGCTCGATGAATTAATGCAATCAGAAACGGCAGGTATTATTGGTTACCAAGTGACGACTGATGTGGCCAGTATCGGTCGGATCTATGCTATGCGAAAAAAAGCGGTAGGCTTATTAGGGGCAACAAAAGGGGCAGCAAAACCTGTTGCTTTTGCAGAGGACACTTGTGTTCCACCTGAGAATCTTGCTGACTTTATTCAAGAGTTTAGAGAGTTATTAGATTCATATCAATTGAATTATGGCATGTTTGGTCATGTGGATGCTGGAGTTTTACATGTTCGTCCTGCATTGGATATGTGTGATCCAAAACAGGAAGCCTTGATGCATACCATTTCCGATCAAGTGGTGGCTTTAGTTTCCAAGTACGGTGGTTTGATGTGGGGAGAGCACGGTAAGGGCTTCCGATCAGAATATGGACCAGAGTTTTTCGGGGAAGAGTTATTTATGGAGCTTCGCCGAGTCAAAGGAGCTTTTGATCCACATAATAAAATGAACCCAGGAAAAATTTGTACTCCACTTGAAAGTACTGATCAGCTAGTGAGAGTGAGTGATACTAAAAGGGGCTATTATGATCGTCAAATTCCTATTGAAGTAAGGGATAGCTTTAATCAAGCGATGGAATGTAATGGTAATGGCCTCTGTTTTAATTATGAAGCTAGCTCACCCATGTGCCCATCGATGAAGGTAACTGCTGATCGTCGTCATTCACCAAAAGGTCGTGCAGGTTTAGTGCGTGAATGGTTACGTCAGCTGTCAGAGCAAGGTATTGACCCAATCGCGCTTGAACAAAGTCTTTTAACTAAGCGTACCAGCATAAAACAGATTATTGATCGTATTCGTAACCGCATGAATAAAGATAAAGAATACGATTATTCTCATGAAGTACATGAAGCAATGATGGGATGTTTAGCATGTAAGGCTTGTGCAAGTCAGTGCCCAATTAAGGTTGACGTTCCTAGTTTTCGTTCTCGATTTTTAAATATTTATCACAGTCGCTATCAACGTCCAATGAAAGATTATATGGTTGCGAATATAGAGACAATGCTCCCGTTAATGGCGGTAATGCCTAAAGTTGTTAATACAGTATTAGGTCAGCCGTTAACTCAAGCCTTAACTGAAAAAACAATTGGTTATGTAGATATGCCATTGCTTTCTGTCCCTACTTTAAAAGATAGATGCAAAGAGAAACACCTTCCTATTTTTAATTTTAACAATTTAAAAGATATGTCTGATACAGAGCGTCAGCAATGTGTATTGATTGTTCAAGACCCTTTCACCAGTTACTATGATGCAAGTGTTGTTAGTGATTTTGCAGAGTTAATTCAGCGCTTAGGCTTAAAACCTATATTGTTACCATTTAAACCAAATGGTAAGGCTCAGCATGTAAAAGGATTTTTAAAACAATTTACCTCAACTGCAAAATCTAGTAGTGAGTTTTTAAATCAGATTGCGACTTTAAATATTCCAATGGTTGGCGTAGATCCTGCATTAGTTCTCTGCTATAGAGATGAATATAATGAAATGTTAGCGGATAAACGAGGTGATTTTACGGTATTAACTGTACATGAGTGGTTGTATCCTAAATTATCTTCTTTTACAAAAGCGACGGTATTTGATACTCGACCTTGGCAACTTTTTGCCCATTGCACTGAAAAAACTAAAATGCCAAACTCAGAAAAAGAGTGGGGCAAGATTTTTCAGCATTTTGGTCTAACATTAGTAACAGTGCCTGTAGGTTGTTGTGGTATGGCGGGAACTTATGGACATGAAGCTGATAAATTGGAAACATCGAAAGCAATTTATGAACTAAGCTGGAAGAGCAACTTATCTACGTTGGAAAAAGATCGTTGTTTGATAACAGGTTATTCATGTCGAAGTCAGGTTAAGCGATTTGAAGGAGAGCAATTGAAGCATCCACTACAAGCGCTACTGACCAATATTTAAATAGCTTAATTTTGCGTTGCTTTATGATAAAGTAGCGCAGAAATTTTCGAGTGGTATGTGAACGCCTTTTCGTGTTGAACTAATGTTGAATCTTAGGTTGTTTCGCGTTTTACAGATTGGTATATTGTGGTTGTTATTTTTACTAGAGTTATAATATAAATGAGCAGTGCTGAATTAATTAGACGTATCCCGCAAATGAATGTTTTGGTTTTTACCGAAAAGCGAGAGCGTAGCACTCAGATCCGTCAGTTTTTTCAGAAAGCTGGTTTTAAAAATGCAGACAATTTCAATGTCAGCATGAAGGCATCAGAATTACCCGTTTATGACTACTATTTTATTGAATATCATTATGCAGAGCATGAAGTGATTAGTGAGATAGTAAAACATGCTCGCGCAAAGGCACCATTTGGAAAGCGACCAATTTTTATTGTAGATATTGATAATGAAGAATCTCAAGTCGATGATATAAATGCACGAGAACTTTTTCCAGATTTTGTGGTAAATAGTCCCATTAACTATGGCTATATTGATGAATTAATTAAGAAATCATTTAACCTAACTCTGTTAATTGAGAAATTGATCGCGGAAGTTAAAGGCTCAAAAGCCGCATTTATTAAACGAGCTCAAACCTATACTGGTACATACAAAAATCGTATGTTGCTTAATATGACGCTAGAAGAGTTATATAAAGCTAAAGATGCACTTACTTTTAAAAAAGTGTATCAGCGTCATGATAAAAGTGAAATCATGCCGCAAAACTTAATGGCTTATTGCCAGATGATAGAAAAGCCAAAAGCAATTCCTGTATTAGAATTACTGCTTCGCTCTAAGAAGTATCAATTTCAAGCGAATCTAATGCTGTCGGACATTTATTCTGAAGCAAAGCATCTTAGTAAGATGCAATCTTCATTAGTAAAAGCCTTTGATAATAATCCTAGAAGTGATAGAGCATTTTATTCATATTTAACGTTTATTATTGTGAATAATAAACCATTATTATTACATAATATGATTATGAAGCGTTTTTATCATATAAGCATTAGTCCAGCGACATTAAATAAAATGATTATGGATATTGCTGATGTAGTGTATAAGCACCCAATAACCTTTAATAAAGAACAATATCGTTCGTTTTTTGGTCAGTTGGTCGCGACATTGAAAAAGCGTATTTCAATGGATAAACGTGATGAATTACAAGGTTATATTAATATATTTATTGCTCGTCAGTTGCTTAAACAAGGCAAACGTTATAAAGCAAAAATAATGGCAACAACCTGTTATCGTCGCTTTTTATCAGAGCGTAAAGTTGCTTCTGATGAGTTCCGCGTCGCTACTTTTGGGGTATTAGCGATGTCAGGTGAAGTAAAATTGTGTATTAATTTATATAAAGTTTTTGATCAAGCTGGTCTTAAAAAAACAGCGCCACAGCTTTTACAGCAATCAATGGTACATTTTCAAAAGTTAAATAAAGTATATCAATGGCTAAGAGCGCAGAAAGCAGCTGATGATAATAAAAATCAATTGATAAAAATAGGTCAAACATACCCTTACTCGTCAGATCTAAACTATATGCTGCTGACTTTAACCTTGAAAGGAAAAAATTTGATGAAAGATCCTAAAAACATTAAGCAATGCCTAGGGATTATTCATCGAATGGAAAGAAGTAATAATACGGCAGGATATGAAAATGTAATGTCATCAGTTGAACAAAACAAAAAAATATTAATCGATGTTTTGTTAGGTAGCTCATAAATTGACACTCTTATTTTCTTAATAGGCTTCATTTATCACAGTGATAGGAAAGAGTGATTTAGCATTTTTCCAAAAATGGTCCACACTTAAGTTATCAAAGTGATTGATAGCACGTTAGGGGGCTATAATGGAAAATAAAAAAGTAAAACAATATATGAGCGCACGACCTCTTTATTTGACAGCGGATATGTCATTATCAGCGGCATTAGATCAGTTTATTACTTCACAACATATTGGCGGTCCTGTTGTGAATGAGCAGCGAGAAGTGATTGGCTTTATTTCTGAGCAAGATTTAATTAAATCACTTATTGGTGTCAGTTATCATTGTCAAGATACTCATCTTGTCGGTGATGTTATGAGAAAAGATGTATTAACCGTGACTCCAGAAGATACGATTGTCGATTTGGCACAAATCATGACAGCTGATAAACCTAAAATTTACCCAGTAGTAGATGAAGGTAAATTAGTTGGTATTATTACCCGTCGTAATGTTCTTCAAGCTATCAGCGAATCTATTGGGCAATGTTTTAAGCACCCAGTGTAATTACGGTGTATATAACTAATTAAGTAAACCTATCTAAGTCCGAGAATAGTATTATTCTCGGATTTTTAGTATCTAGACTTCGGGATTTTTTCATTTTACTGAATCATCACGGGTTCAGGGTATCTGTAAATAAAAAGTTATCTGGGTCTTCTACGTTTCTTGTTGGAGTAGAACCCGGTAACCACAGGGTAAGAGCGTGAGTTGAAATTTTGTTGAGAATGTAATTCTTTGTCAATTTATAACGTTATTATTAAGTAAAATTTAATAGTATCTCAACTCTATTGAACTCGGTTACTCATGCAAAACGTCAGGTTAATATTTTAATGAATAAAAGTTAGCCATTCACGCTCTTGCCCTGCCGGTAACCATAAGGGTTAGAATGTAGTGTTGATTTCAAAATGTCCTGCTTTTTATGAAAGATTTACGCATCTCACTAGGTATTAAAACTCTTGATATTGAATCGCAACTCATTGATTGAAAAGGTCTAATAGTAATTACTGTCACAAGTACGCAAACTCAAACTGACTGCCATAAATGTGAGCATTGCGATGATCACCCAACCACAACTGAAAAATATGACTGGTGCGCTAAAGGTGGGAAGGTGACGAAAGGATTGGAAGACTATTTGATGCGATGTGTCATTAATAGCACGGTAGGGGACGTATCCAAAAAAGAACGAATTGGCTATCGCGTATTAGTGAGTATCATGAAGTCGCGTATAGATAAATCTGTTGACTGGGAGCAGTATTCGAATATTCACACGATTGGCATTGATGAAATAAGTAACTGTAAAGGTCATCAAGATTTCATTGCGATTGTGAGCACCAAAAATAAGTACGGTGAAATGTGTCTGCACAGGTATGTATGATGGTTTTGTCTATCCAGAGATAGAAGTTTTCGGAAAACAAGCAGTTATCATTGATAGGTATCATGTAGCTAAGCTCTATAGAAAACCCCTGGACGCTTTCAGGAGCAAGGAAATGGTAAGGCTTAAGAAAGAGCTTACTGTGGCAGAATATAGTGAATTAGAAGGTATGGTATGGATCTTACGCAAGCAGCATGAATGTCTAACCGAAGCTGACAAAAACAAACTAGCATTGCTTTATCTGCAATCACCGATACTAAAAAAAACGCATAACTACGCGCTAAAACTGACACAAATCTTCAATATCCACTCTAATAGAAAATCTGCGCTCTCGAAGATTGACCGCTGGGTAGAAAGTGTGGAGCGTAGCGAGCTTACTTGCTTTAACCGCTTTATCAAGACTCTAAAAAATACAAAGGGTACATAGCTAATTATTTTAAGACGCGAAATACGAGTGGTTTTGTCGAAGGACTAAATAATAAAATTAAAGTAATAAAACGACGTTGCTATGGATTTTTTAAAACGGAGTCATTATTTCAGAGGTTGGTTCTGGGATTTGCAGGGGTATAAATGTTCGCATTTTGACCAACAAGAAACGTAGAAGATCCATATTTTTTAACGGCAGGTTTTTGCGTGGAGGTTAAAAGTTAACCACTCATGCGGTTGCCCACTTCATTATGTGCCCATCACTCTCACAGAGTATACGCATTAATTAGTGTTAATTTGATATAGATCTTGTTTTATTTTAAGTCAAAGATAATAAATAGTAATGGCATAACCACCGCTGAACTTATATTCCATAACATATGAGAAATAAAGACAGAAAGGCAAGCATAAATATTACCATATCTCATCCGTACATATTCGTATGTTAAAGCTAGAGCAAGTCCAGTTGCCAATACTATAATTGCGTTTATCGTAGAATTACCTAGGTGACACAAAGAAAATATAGTAGCTGAACCTACTATTGAGAATGTTGGGCTTCCTTTTGCGTGACGAAGGATCGCTTGTATAAAACATTGAAATATTAGAGTTTCAGTAAATGGAGCATCAATTAATAAAAAAAACAATACAGCAACAATTTTATCATCACTAGCGTCCAGAAGAACATTACCAAAATCCTTGAGAATGAAATAATCAAAAAAAAGAAAGATTAATGCCCATAGCAATGCTAACCCGTAAACACGAATAAAAAACTTTTTCCTATTTAATTCTAACGTCGAGTAAATTAAAAAATTCATCCGGTTAATCAAATTAAATCTCCATATTTAGTACTAACTAAATATACAATGCCTCATGAAAAATATATAACTTTAAGCTTATTTTAATAGTCCAAAAATTATGAAATCAACTATAAATCTGTAAGTAACATATCAATAACAGCTATTTAATCCATATACTTCAGCATAAATATCAGTAAATTTTTATTGCTAATAATTAATCATATTCTATTCACGTCAAATGTGATATAGCACATTCATTTATTTCCTATATGAAAAATAAGATTTCAAATATAGAAATAAAGCTCGGGGCTTCTGCGTTTCTTGTTGGAGTAGAATCCAGTAACCATAAGAGTTAGAATGTAGTATTGATTTCAAAACGTCGAATAGTAATTACTGTCACAAGTGCGCAAACTCAAACTGACTGCCATAAATGTGGAAAACCCGCGACAAAATGCTATGGGTACTCATCTCCAATTAAAATCAGGCATACCTCAATTTTTGATACTCAAGCCCTATTAAAAATCAGACCGGTTCATTATCAATGTGAGCATTGCGATGATCACCCAACCACAACTGAAAAATATGACTGGTGCGCTAAAGGTGGGAAGGTGACGAAAGGATTGGAGGACTATTTGATGCGATGTGTCATTAATAGCACGGTAGAGGACGTATCCAAAAAAGAACGAATTGGCTATCGCGTACTAGTGAGTATCATGAAGTCACGTATAGATAAATCTGTTGACTGGGAGCAGTATTCGAATATTCACACGATTGGCATTAATGAAATAAGTAACTGTAAAGGTCATCAATATTTCATTGCGATTTTGAGCACCAAAGATAAGTACGGCGCATTAATTGTGATTGCTGTCCTTGATTCGATACCTGAGCACTTAAGAAGAACGGTGAAATGTGTCTGCACAGATATACATGATGGTTTTGTCGAAGAACTAAGTAATAAAACGACGTTGCTATGTATTTTTAAAAACGGAGTCATTATTTCAGAGGTTGGTTCTGGATTTGCAGGGGTATAAAATGTTTATATTTCAGCTGTATTTTGCTTCTTAATATAATTAATTAACTATTTTATACCTCTTTAGGTAATGTTGCATCAAATGTACCTTACTCAAGGCAATAAGCTGTATTTGATAATTATTAATTATATAAACTCTTCTTGACCTTGGAGTTAACTCTAAGGTTTATAGTTAGTGTAGATAAACAAATTACCTAACAGAAAGGATACTCTCATGTGTACAGCTCATAAAGCGACACCTAACCAAGATCATAAGCATAATCCATCAAGCTCTTGCTGTGCTACACCAAAAATCACAGCAATCAAAGCAGAAACTGCAGTTTCAGATTGTTGCAGCAGTATTGATAAAGCAACAGATGCTGACTCATGTTGTGGCTCAGATCCTGGAGATTCAGACCCCTTAGTTGTTTCCTCTATAGCGTCAAACAACACTTCATTATCTCGCAGTTGGCTTATTGCCGAAATGGACTGTCCAAGCTGTGCTGCTAAGTTGAAAAAAGCCATACTCGCTATTCCAGATGTCATTGATGCTAACGTTATTTTTGCAACCGAAAAACTGACGGTAAGAGTGAAGAACGAAGCGGTATTTGAACAAATCATTACTGTGGCTAAGACAACAGGCTTTCCGTTATCTGATATAGGTGCAAAAAACACATCAGAGAGTGACATTAAGCCATTCTGGAAAAAGAATATATTATTATTAACTTTGGTTGCTTTTTTAGTTATTGCAACGGGTATTAATTTAGTAAATAAAGAGTTAGGCGCAATCGCCTTTACTGTTGCGGGTCTATTTGGATTAATTCCTATTGGACGCAAAGCGATTCGTTTAGCGATAAATGGATCGCCATTCTCAATCGAAACCTTAATGACAGTAGCTGCAATTGGTGCTGTGTATCTAGGTGAAACCGTTGAAGCTGCCATGGTTATCTTATTGTTTATGTTAGGTGAACAATTAGAAGGCTATGCGTCGGCAAAGGCGAGAAGTGGTGTAAAAGCGTTAATGGATTTAGTGCCTGATACTGCAATTCGTATTAAATCGGATGGCACTAAAGAAGAAGTACCAGCATCAGAATTAAATGTAGGAGATAAAGTTCAAGTTTCTCCAGGGGATCGTTTAGCCGCAGATGCTATTTTACTTTCTGAATTCGCCTCTTTTGATGAAAGTGCATTAACCGGTGAGTCAGTTCCTGTAGATAAAAAGGCTAACGATCCATTAATGGCAGGATCAATTGTGAATGATCGCGTGATTGAAATTCAAATTACCTCTGCACAAGGTGAAAATGCCATTGACCGTATTTTGCACTTAATTGAGGAAGCTGAATCACGTAAAGCACCGTTAGAACGTTTCCTTGATAAGTTCAGCCGTTGGTACACACCTGCGATGATGCTGCTTTCTTTATTAGTTATTATTATTCCGCCATTGATGTTTGGTCAGTCATGGGACACTTGGATTTACCGTGGTTTAGCGATGCTATTAATCGCTTGTCCTTGTGCGTTAGTGATATCAACACCAGCAGCGATTACTTCTGGTTTAGCAACTGCGGCAAAACGTGGAGCTTTGATTAAAGGGGGAGCTGCATTAGAAGAGCTTGGTCATATTCAAAACATCGCATTTGATAAGACGGGAACATTAACGCAAGGTAAACCGATACTTACTGATATTAGAGTGCTTGTTGAGACTGAAACTGAACACAGTATTTTATTGCAATCAGCCGCAGTAGAGATGGGCTCATCACACCCATTAGCAAGAGCTGTTGTAATCAAAGCGCAAGAACAAGGCCTTACTGTTATTGAAGCAGACGATCGTGAAACCGTTGTAGGTAAAGGGATAAAAGGGATTGTTGATGAAAAACAAATTGCTCTTTATGCACCTCAACAATTTGATGGAGAAGTTACTTCTGAAGCCGAGAGCCAAATCGCGTATCTAGAAGAGCAAGGAAAAACGGTTGTTTTAGTGCTAGTGAATGATCAAATTTCTGGTTTATTAGCGTGGAGAGATGAATTACGTCCTGATGCAAAAATTGCTGTACAAAAGCTAATAGCACTCGGTATTACACCCATCATGTTAACGGGTGATAACGAACGTGCTGCTAAAGCGATTGCGACAGAGCTAAATATAGATTACAAAGCAGGGCTATTACCTTCAGACAAAGTGAAATATGTTGAGAAATTAACGGCTAATGCAAAAACAGCAATGGTCGGTGATGGGATTAATGATGCGCCAGCAATGAAAACGGCCTCTATTGGTATCGCAATGGGAGGCGGAACGGACGTTGCTCTTGAGACCGCAGATGCCGCGTTGACTCATAACCGTTTAGAAGAGCTAGCACCAATGGTTGCCCTATCAAAAGCGACATTGAGTAATATTCGTCAGAACATTACATTAGCACTTGGTTTAAAAGCGGTATTCCTAGTGACCAGTTTATTGGGTATTACCGGTTTATGGGTAGCAGTTCTAGCAGATAGTGGGGCGACAGCACTTGTTACCTTGAATGCACTGCGTCTATTACGCTTTAAAGAAAAAGCACAGTAAATACAGTATTTAAATAATTAATTAACTTCAAAGCCAACTAAATATTGTTGGCTTTACTTTTTGAGCACAAAGTCATAAGTGATAAACAGTCTTTATCTAATCACACGAAATTAACCGTATTTAATAGCTTCGTTTTTGATTTTTCTAAAATAACTTAGATTTTATTCTTTTCATTATGGTCAGTTATTTTACTTAAATAGAGGATAACTGCTGAGTTTAAATATGTTTTCTCTGTCTAAAATACCTGTTTAGACAGGGCAACCGCATGAGTGGTTAAATTTTAACCTCTGAGAAAAAACCTGCCGTTAAAACAGATTCAAGCATTGAAGTATTCATCATGCATCGCTTTTGTTTACCCACGATACTCAGTTTTGTGGGCT
>Ga0316197_10000614_pt1 | contig 24785 bp, 8 predicted proteins | sample OudBiesiAoxic_MG_FD_204939 | JGI IMG/M metagenome (GOLD analysis project Ga0316197, IMG submission 204939) | Coastal sediment microbial communities from Oude Bieten Haven, Netherlands - site A oxic | ecosystem: Environmental > Aquatic > Marine > Coastal > Sediment | place: Netherlands... | reverse complement strand
CCGGACAGGAGCGCCCCGAAGACGACCCGCAGAGCCTCGGGCTTCAGCGGAAGCTCGATGCGGTACTCGGTCCAGTCGGACGTGCCGCGGATCCGGCGCCGCCCGCGTGGCATGCGAGCGCTGCGAACAGTACGAGACCGATCAATGAAACGACGGTTCGGATCATGTACGCAGTCTACGCGGCGATCTCGCCGGGTCAACCAATCGCCGCCAGGATCAACCGTCGCGAATCGCCTTGACGCGGGCCTCGAGTTCGTCGGCCGCGGCGTCCATCCCCATCTCGCGGCGCAGTTTGGCGAATTCTTCCAGGTCGTCGGCGACATAGGGGTGCTCGGGCCCCAGGGTCTTCTCGTCGACCCGGATCGCGCGTTGGATGAAGTCGGTCGCGAGATCGAAACGACCCGTCATCCGGTACAGTTGCCCCAGGTTGTACAGACTGACGGCCGTGTCCGGATGCTCCGTCCCCAGCGCGCGTTCCTGGATCTCCAGCACCTCGCCATAGACGTCGATCGCCTCGTCGAAACGCTCGAGGTTCTTCAATGCCAGGCCGAGATTGCCCATCGAGAGCAGCGTCTCGGGGTGCTCCTCACCGAGAACCCGGCGGCGGCTCTCCAGGTTATCGACGAACATCGCGTACGCTTCCTCGTGGCGGCCGAGATCGATGTAGACCAATCCCAGGATGTTCAGGATGCGCAGCGTTCCCGGATGATCGTCACCGAGCACTCGCCGTGACATCGCGAGGTTCTCCTCGAACGTCGCGGCGGATTCGTCCAGGCGATCGAGTTCCTTGTAGGCGATGGCTAGATTGGTGCGAGTCGCCAACGTATTCGGGTGGTCCTCGCCGAGCGTACGTGTCTCAACCTCGACGATGCCGGCGAGAATTTCCTCGGCGAGAGCGTACTCTCCCTGGCGTGAGTGAACCCCGGCGAGATTACTCGCGGTGCTGAGGGTGTCCGGGTGCGCTTCCCCCAGCGTTCGCTTCTGTCGCTCCAAGGTGTCGAGGTAGATCGCCTTGGCTTCGTCGTAGCGAGACTGGTTCTTGTAGGCAATCCCGAGATTGTTGGCGATGTGAAGCGTGACGGGATCGTCCTCGCCCAGGGCGCGCCGCGCCGTCTCGAGGCCCTCGGAGAGGATCGCCTCCGCTTCCTCGTAGCGGCCCTGCTGCCACAACAGGTACCCGAGGTCGGTGACGGACGTGAGCGTGTCCCGGTGCTCGTCTCCGAGCAGCCGCCGTCGCTCGTCGAGGGCCCCCTCGAGCAGGCCCTCGGCCTCGGGAAAAAGGCCGAGCCTGCGATAGACGTCGCCGATCGTGCGCATCAACTCGGCCCGGATCGCGTCGTCCGGGAGGTCGTCGATCTTCTTCGCCCCCTCGTCGAGGGCTTCCCTGACGGTCATCTCGCTTCCACGCGAGAGCGCCGGGTCAGATTCGGCGAACAGGTTTTTCAGGAAGTCGGACACGTGCCCCTTTGCCGTGGCTTCCTGGTTCGCCCGGTCGCGCTGGGCGGCGATGCGACCAGCCTGCACCGTCATGGTGACCGCGAACGCGATCAGCACGGCCAGGCTCGCAACGGCCACGGTGACCCCTACCTTGTGCCGCTTCGTATATTTTTTCAGGCGGTAAGAGATGGACGGTGGAGTCGCCAGCACGACGTCGTCTTCGAGGAAACGGCGAACATCGGCGGCAAGCTCTTGCGGCGACGCGTAGCGCCGCGACCGGTCTTTCGACATCGCCTTGAGCGTGATCCAGTCCAGGTCGCCGTCGACCTCACGCTTGAGCGTGGGCAACTCGGTGCGCCGGAGCTTGGCCGACTCCGTGGATCGATCGCCGATCGTGGTCAATCGAACGCTGGGGCGCGGCGGCTCGTCCTCGCGGATCTTGCGCACCATCGCCTCGACACCGGCCCGTCCGAACTCGGCGGCGTCGAAGGGCAGCGCGCCCACGAGCAACTCGTAGAGCATCACCCCCAGCGCGTAGACGTCGGTGCGAGTATCGATGCCCTGCTCGGTGAAGTCGGCCTGCTCCGGGCTCATGTAGGCCGGCGTCCCCATCAGCACGCCGAGCTGCGTGTGCAAGCTGTGATCGGTCAGTCTCTGCCCGGTCGCCTTGGCCACACCGAAATCGATCAGCTTCGGCAGCGCCTCGCCGCCGGACATCGTGACGAGCACGTTCGAAGGTTTGATGTCGCGGTGGATCACGGCCTTGTAGTGCGCGTGCTGCACACCCTCACAGACCTTGATGAAGAGGTCGAGCCGCTCACGATTCGTCAGGTGGTTCCGGTCGCAGTGCTCCGTGATCGGGATGCCCCGCACGTACTCCATCACGAAGTACGGACGGCCCTGCAGCGTGGTCCCGGCATCGTAGACCTTGGCGATAGTCGGGTGGTCCATCAGCGCCAGCGCCTGCCGTTCGACCTCGAAACGGGCAATCGTCTGTTTCGTGTCCATCCCCTGCTTGATGATCTTCAGAGCCACCTGCCGACGTACCGGCTCGCTCTGCTCGGCGAGCCAGACTTCGCCCATCCCTCCCTCGCCCAGTTTGCGCATGAGCCGATAGGGGCCGATCGTCGTCGCGGCCTCGCCGTCCTGGTCGGCGCCCTTCAACTCACCGCCGTAGGAAAGCAATGCGGTCGCGGACTGATCGAGGAGCGAGTCTTCGTCCCGGTCGGCGGCGAGCAGGGCCTTCACACGCTCGAGCAAGACCGCGTCGCCGGCACACTCCCGCCCGAGGAACGCCTCGCGCTGGTCCTCCGGCAACTCGGCTGCGGCCAGGAAGAGTTCCTTGGCTCGTTGGTAGAGGTCGGTCATCCGGAACGCTCCCCGGAGCCGGTTCCGCCGTGATCGAGCGCATCTCGGAGCCACGCCTTGGCCACGCGCCACTCACGCTTGACCGTGGGGACCGAGACATCGAGCAGAGTCGCTATCTCGTCTTGTTTCAGGCCTGCAAAGAAACGGTACTCGACGATACGGACCAGACGCGGGTCGTGCTCGCCGAGCCTTTCCAGAGCCTCGTTCAGCGACAACAACTGCTCGGCGCTCGAGGCCCCCTCCACCGCGGACTCCTCGAAGGTCACGAACTGGGCGTCGCCCCCTCGTTTGATCGCCGCCTTTCGCTCGGCGTGATCGATCAGAACCTGACGCATCGCACGCGCCGCGATCCCGAAGAAATGCACGCGGTTCTCGAGCCCGCCCGGGATCCGGCCGATCATCTTGATATAGGCCTCGTTGACCAGCGCCGTGGGCGTCAATGTGTGAACGGGGCCCGACCGGCGCGACTGGGCGCCGGCGATGCGCCGCAGTTGGTCGTACACGAGGGCAAATAGCGACCGGGAGGCCTCGGCGTCTCCGGCTCCAACCCTGTTCAACAATTGAGTGACCTGTCCCGGTTCCATGGGAAACCAGAATAAGTGAAGGCGGCGCCACGTCCAAGCAACGGGCTGAGCATGGCCTTGTTCCTCTTTGAATCGGCCTTCGTTACGGACTACCAAGAAGACCAAGCAAAGGGATCATGTGGACAAAAATGATCCCTTTTCTTGCTTTTTCCCGTAGTTTGTTGTGAGGACGGAGATATTGCAGCCAGGAGTCAAGCCATGAAGACCCCAACTTTCATTGATATTTCAATCTTTTTCGCATGTAGGTCGACAACTATGAAACTCATACCCCCGCCGCTTCGCACCATCGCCCGATCGCTTGGCTCCCCGCAGGGCCTTGTGCTGATCGCCGGCCTTTGCCTGGTCCTCTCCGCACCCCTGGCCCAGGCTCAAACGGAGCCGGAACAAGTCGAGCCGAGCGTCCAGGACCGCAAGAGCGCGTGGAAGGTGCACGCGGTACGGGCCAACCGCCCGCTCTATCGCCGCGGCGGCGAGATCCTCGTCCAGTACAAGCCGGGGGCAACTCGGGAGGCGTTGAACACGGGTGCGCTGACGCCCATGATCCAGGTTACTCGCGCGTCTCGCGGCGAGATGGAAGCGGTGATCTTCGACGAGGACAAGATCGATTTCACCACCCTGCGCGAACAGCTCCTGGCGACGCCCGGGGTGCTGCGCGCGGAACCCAACGTCCTCTTCTCGACCCAGAGCGACGAGAGCCCGTTCGTGGGCGGCGACCTCACTTCCAACCAGTGGCACCTCGAGAGCACTCCCGGTCATTCCCGACTGACGGCTCTTTCGCGCACCCTCCTACCGATCGATCGAGCGATCCGCATCGGCGTGATCGATACCGGTGTGGACTATGCCCACACCGAGTTCAAGGGACGCACGCTACCGGGAGTGAACCTGATCTCTCATCCCCTGCCGGACGAGGACCCCGAGAGTGAGGTTGACCTGAACGGTCACGGGACGAAGGTCGCAGGCATCATTGCCGCGGCGGACGACGACAAAGGAGTCGTCGGCATCAACCCTCGGGCCGAGATCTGCAGCATCAAGGCATTCAATCGCGATGGCGACGGCTACCTGGGAGACATCGTCGCCGGCATCGATTGGGCCATCGACAATCGAATTCAGGTGCTCAACATGTCGTTCGGAACCTACGAGCACTCCGAGATACTCGGGGAAGCGATCGTGCGAGCCCGGAATGCGGGCATCCTGCTGATCGCCGCCGCGGGAAACGACGCTGCGGAAACGGCCATGTACCCCGCCGCCTTCCCGGGCGTGCTCTCGGTCGGGGCCTATGACAAGCGTGGGCAGACCAGCGCATTCTCGAACTGGGGCCCCGGGGTCGACTTCCACGCGCCCGGCGACCAGGTCCTGACGACCGATCTGTGGCGCGGTGGCTACTACCCTTACACCACGTTCCACGGCACCTCGGGCGCCGCCGCCTACGTCACCGGCGTGGCCTCCCTGTTGATGGAACATGGCACCTCGACAGGTTCGGTCGCGGATCTGCTGCGACAGAACGTCGTGGCCCACGACAACGAGGCTCACGCCCGGCAAGCCGATCTCTGGCTGAACGGCAGACTGATCCTGTCCCGCCTGCTCGATGAGCCATACTCCGAGTTGACGATCGTCTCGTTCAAGACGGACCGCTCGATCTTCAAGCACGAAGACGCCGTTTCCGTCACCTACGAGGTCCAGAACACCGGGACGCTGAACACCGCGGACACGCAGGCGTGGCTCACCGTGCGGGAAGGCGAGACGTCGAGACCCGTTACCCTCGCCAACGTTCCCGGCCTGGCCCCGGGCCAGCGTCACGAGGCGACCACGGTGATTCCCGCGTCGCGGCTTCTCGGCACGGCCGACTTAGAAAGTCATCGACTTCGGATCGAGCTCGCCATCGGCGACTTCCCGCAGGCGTCCCACCCGCACCGCAGGCTCCTGATCAGCGAAGCTCCACGGACCGCCATCCGCGTTCCGGCGTTGTGGGCCAGCCCGCTCGACTTCAACGACACCAACGCCGATCGGACGTTCCACGCCACCGTGGAGAATGCCGGTCGTGAGGCCGTCGACAATCTCGTCGCCCGGGTCTATGCGGTCCCCGCCGTCCACGAAGGTGTGGTCAAGGCGCCGAAGATCGATCTCGGTACCGTCGAGATCGGGACCCTGGCCTCGGGACAGATCAAGCGGCTGAGTCTTCCGCTGACGGACTTCACACCCCCCGAGCAGAACATGACGTTCTGGTTGGACATCGAACGGGAGGGGCAGGCACTGACCCAGCGCCTGCAGGGCTACCGATACGCCGGATCGCAGTCCACCGCGAAGCCCGAGTACGCCGAGTGGGTGCACAAGGATATCGCGGACGAAGCGATCAAGTTGCTCGAGTCTCAGGGAATCATCATCCCCGATCTTCAGAATCCGCAGTACCGCGGAACCCCCAGCGGCAGCTACCCGTGGCCCACGGTCGGCGGACTACCGACGGGCTTCTGGTGGAACACGGGGTACTGGAGCGACAACTGGCTCACCACCGATTCCGAAGGGTTGTCGGCGTGGAGTGGACTCGCGCTCGGCGACCTCACTCTTGTCGACGGCGCGTACGACTGCGACTTCGTCGATATCGCTTTCGGGTATTCGGTCGAAGACACTTTCGACAGCCACTTCTGGATCGTCGACAACCACGACGACGACGGCCTCGACTCCTCCGGAACCAACCATCACAGCGCGCTGACGAAGCTGAGGGCGCTGCTCTACGGCAACGGGACGGTCAACTGCACCGATGGCTGCCCGGGCGCCAGTCCCACGCCGTCGGGTCTCCTCCTGAACTACGGCGCCATCGATCACTATCTCCAGGGGCACAAGCAGGCCGCCTGGTGGTTCGTGGGCCACGCCGTCCACCTGATCGGCGATCTCTCGGTCCCTAGCCATGTGGACAACGAGAACTCCCACGGCGTCTACGGGGCGACCTACCACAACTGGATGGACGATGGGGCCAACTCCCTCTGGAGCCATGTTCAGGCGAAGCAGCAGGGCGGGTACGTCGATCCTTACGAAACCGCGGCGGCGGGCGACCCGCTGCGCTACCTCGCCTACACGACCGCCCAGCTGGGCAACTCGTTCCCATGGGCCTCGACGACTCTGGCCACCACGTTCGGCGCCGGCGGGAATCGCACCGCGGGCGGCAACACTCCTCACTACGACGCGAAGATGACTGCGCTGTTCGCGCAGCTCGACCCCAGACCGACCGCGGAGTGGCACGTCCAGAAAGATGAGATCTTCGATTACAAGTGGTGGGACTACGGTTGCGACCTGGTCGACTGGGTCGGCGTATCCGAATACCACGAGGATTGCTACGACGGCGACGGCCACGCCGACTGGGACAACACCGACGACGGCGGAACTAACGTCGACGGCGACCTCTATCGAATCGGCCGGGTCAATTATCCGTACGCGATCCGGGCCGCGGCGGGGCTGATCTACTACTTCGCCGTCCAGACAGGTCAGATCTCCCAGGACACGCTGTACGTCACGACCGTCGCAGACGGCGGCCCCGGCTCGCTGCGGCAGGCGATCGCCGACGCTCCTTCAGGCTACACGATCAAGTTCGCCGAGAGCCTCGACGGCCAGACCATCGGCCTTGGATCTCTGGGCGAGTTGGTGATCGACAAGGACCTCACCATCGACGCGTCGGCCCTGCCCAACGGTCTCATCATCAACACGAATCCTTTATCTCCGGCTCTCAACCCCGGCAGCCGCATCTTTCTGATCGGCTCCGGCGCGACCGCGACGCTGAAGGGGCTCAGGATCACCCTGGGAGGTGCGTCGGTCGACCACGGTGGCGCCATCCGCAACAACGGCACACTGACCCTGGAGGATTGTTGGGTCTACTCGAATTCTTCCAACGTTCAGGGCGGTGCGATCTACAACTACTTCGGCACCCTCAACATCTACCGTTCGACGCTCAACGGGAACAATACACTCGGCAACGGGAGCGCAATCTGGGCCGCGGGTGCGACGACCTACATCGAGAACAGTACGATCCTGAGCAATTATGCATTCGGCGCCTACGGCGCAATCGTCAACGAGAACGGAACGCTGACGGTCGTTAACTCGACTGTCGTCGAGAACGGCGCGATCGGCGGAGGTTCGCTTGGCGGCGGCGTGATCCACCTCCAGTTCGGCCAAGCGTCGACGCTCATCGAGAACAGCATCGTCGCGATGAATTCTGCCGACAGCGCCCCCGATATTTACAAGAACGGCGGCACCGTGGCGACCGCCGGCGCCAACCTCATCGGCAACAACAGCACGGTCAGTGTCGAGTTTCCCGCAGGGCCGCTGGTCGGTACGACAGCCAGCCCGCTGGATCCCTTGCTGGCCGAGCTCGCCTTCAACGATCGCGGGACGCTCTCCATGGCGCCGCTTGTCGGTTCACCCGCCATCGATGCGGCGATTGCTACCGGCAGCAGCCCCGGCACCGACCAGCGCGGCGCCGACCGGCCCGGCGGCCTGGACGACGACCTCGGCGCGGTCGAGCTTGCGGAATGCGGCAATGGGGTTCTCGGCGTCGGCGAGACCTGTGACGACGGCAACTCCGTCGGAGGCGACTGCTGTTCGGCCACCTGCACGTTCGAGATGTCGGGGAGCGTCTGCGACATCGACGGGAGCGTCTGCACCGAAGACACATGCGACGGGGCGGGCTTCTGCTCGGCCGGGGCGCCCCTGATCTGTGACGACAGCAACGTCTGCACCGATGACTTGTGTGACGCCGTCACGGGTTGCCAGAACACCATCAACGCCGTCACTTCCTGCGACGATGGCAATTCCTGCACGACCACGGACACCTGCTCGTCCGGCATCTGCGCCGGCAGTCCTCCCGAACTCCCGACAATGAGCCCGCTGTTGACGATGCAGGGCGACAGCTTGAACTGGACGCCCGGCGCGGGCGGCTACGACGTGGTGAGCGGCGATCTCGATATGCTGCGAGCGATCGGAGGCGATTTTTCGATCGCAACGACGGAGTGCCTGGCCAATGACGAGTTGATGTCGACGCTCGACGATGCTTCTGTCCCCTTGCCCGGTGACACGGCCTTCTACGTCGTGCGCCCCACCAACTGCAGCGGCTCGGGCAGCTACGACACGTCCGACGACAGTCTCGTTGCGGGTCGCGACGCGGGCATCGAGGCGGCGCCGATCACCTGCTCGACCTCCTGCACGCGCGGCCTCTGCGCTGTGGGCCCACCGCTCGACCCGGAGTGCGACGAATGTACGGCGCTGATCTGCGACATCGACTCCTATTGCTGCGACACCGAGTGGGACGACATCTGCGTGGGCCGAGCCAGGACCGACTGCGGGAACCTGACTTGCGGCGAAAGCGCGGGGACCTGCACACACCCGGTGTGCACGGAAGGTGCGCCGCTGTTCGCGGGTTGCGACGATCCGCCAATCAGCCCGAGTTGCACTGACGCGATTTGTGCGATCGACTCGACCTGCTGCAGCGACGACTGGGACGCGACCTGCGTGCAGATGGTCGACTCGGTTTGCGGTTACACCTGTGACGGCGTGCTCGCCAAGACGGTGTTCGTCAGCAGTTCGACGCAGGCCGGGAACCTCGGCGGTCTCGCCGGAGGGGACGCGATCTGCCAGGGGCTCGCCGACGCCGCCTCGCTCGGCGGGACGTACATGGCCTGGCTGTCGGACTCGACGGAGAGTCCCGCGACGCGATTCGTTCCCTGGGACGGCCCCTACGAACGCACTGACGGAGTCCGCATCGCCGACAGCTGGGCCGACCTCCTCGACGGAACGCTCGCCGCACCGATCTCGGTCACCGAAACCGGCGCGGTCGTGTCCGGTCAGACCGTCCAGACGGGAACGGACTCGCAGGGCTTCGGCGTGGTCACGGCGCCCGGGCCGTACTGCATGGACTGGACCTCTGGCGCGGGCGCGGGCGTTGCGACGATCGTCCGCGGCAACGCCGGAGGGACCGGAACCAACTGGACCAATGGGGGCACCGCCGGCTGCGCCAACGTGATCCGGATTTACTGTTTCGAGCAGTAGCGAGAGGCTCAGTCGGCGGCGATTGCTGTTCGGCCTTCTGCGCGCAAGCGACTGAGCTGATCGAAAAGTCGGTCGATGTCGTAGTGCCCTGGTGTCCCTGCCGGCGTGTGCTTCGGTTCGCGTCAGGCTTCTCGACAATCACGTGAGTTGTGAGCAACCTTCACAGGGGAAACGGAACCTGCACTCGTCAACCCAGCAATTCACCTCGCCAGTCTGGTACAGGAACACCCTGCCCAGATGATCGCTCGTGCGTCCCTTCAAGAGAACCAGGTCACCGAGGGAGCACTATCGGTGTCGGGCGCGCAGATCTGCTGGGATGATCCGACGCCTCCCGATCCCGGCGAGACGGCCTTCTACCTGGTGCGATCTTCGTCGCCGTTCGTCGGCGATTGGGGTACGGACCCGTCGGGAATCCCGCGCAGTCCGTCCTGCGTTCCGTGACGGACCGTCCCGGGACCTCGGGACCCCGACTACTTTGCCGCTAGACCGAAGACCTGATCAAGTACGGTGTATACATGGATGAAGGATCGCCACAGGAGATTGCCATGGCCGTCGCACCGTTCAATGTCGTTCAGAGGGATGACCTGGATCCGGTCTGCCCGCACTGCACCCAGCCGATCACCGAGGTGTACTACAAGGCCAAGGGTCCAGGCTGGTTCCTGTTCCCCAAGACCGCCGTCTACTTCTGCCCCCACTGCCGCAAGGTGATCGGGTTCAGTCAGAGCAGGATGGCGTAAAGGCGAAATGAACCCCCCGGGTCTTGCGGAGAGTGGTCTAGTCGGGTTAGGTAAGCCACACTGACAGGACTATACTTCCGGCGGCAGTCAGCCCTGTGCAGAGGAATCAACGTGGATCGACCTGGTATCAACGCAAACCAGGCGAGGGCTCTCCGGCTATCACTGGCGGCGGCACTGGTCGTCTTCCTCCTGCTACCGTTCTCCCCTGTTCATGCCCTCGACCCGTCCCGCGAGCTGACCCAGTACGCCATCGACGTCTGGACCACGGACGACGGCCTGCCGCTCAATGGCGTGGTCTCCCTGGCTCAAACCGCCGACGGTTACCTTTGGGTCGGGACCCAAAGTGGGCTTGCTCGTTTCGACGGACTGGCCTTCACGGTCTTCGACGTCAAGGGCACCGGTGTCCTTCAAGAGGACTACATCGAATCCCTGCTGGGAGATAGCCGCGGGAATCTGTGGATCGGGACCATCGGCGGCCTGTACCGGTACGCCGACGGCATCTTCACGGCCTACGACGGGGAAGAGAATCCAGCGCACAGGATCGTGAAACTCTTCGAGGACAGCCTGGGCCGGATCTGGGTCGGTGTCAGGCAGGAACCCGTCCGCGTGATCGAAGACGGGCAACTCCGCGTGTTCCGTGATGGTGAGGGCAAGACCCTCGAGGGTGTCGATGCCATCACAGAGACCCCGGATGGCACCATTTGTATGTCGACCGTGGGGATCCACTGTCTTCGTGACGGCCTGTTTCGTGCCGTCGAATCGAGCGGTTTCGAAATTGACGAGGCACTCCTCAGGGCCCTGGCCATACACGAAGGCAAATTCGTGGCCGGCACGTCCGGCGCCGGTGTCGCGCTCGAGACAGCCCCCGGCACCAGCAACTTTCGCACGGTCAGCGGCACCCCGCATGGGATCGTCACCTCGATCGAAATTGACCGCCACGGCGAATTGTGGGTTGCCACCTTTGGCGGTCTGGCCCGGGTGCGCCAGTCCAGTGTCCAGACACTCACCGTCGAAGATGGTCTGACACATCCCAGCATCGAGGCGCTCATCGAAGACCACGAGGGCAGCCTGTGGCTGGGCACCAATGGCGGTGGTTTGATCCGCTTGCGGGACAGGCAACTCGGCACGCTCTCCGTCGAGGACGGACTGGCTTCGGCTCAGGCCCAGGCCGTTCTTCAGGACGGCGGCGGCTTCCTGTGGCTCGCCAGCTCCGGTGGGAATCTGCAGCGCTACCGCAACGGCGAATGGAGGAGCTTCGGACCGGAAGACGGCCTGCCGAGGCATGACATCAACGCGCTGTGGGAAGGCGAGCCGGGTACGCTGTGGGTCGGCACCGGAGAGGCCGGCATCTTTCGCTTCCGCGACCACCGTTTTGAATCTGTTCCGTCCAACCTCAGGATCGCTCTCGCCGGGATCGCGGAAGCGGATGGAACGGTCTGGGCCGGTGGCCCGAACGGGGTGCAACTCCTGCAAGGTGGGCAGTTCGTCACTCCGGACTGGGCTCGCGATCTGCGGCGGGTCAGCGCTCTTCACCGCGACCGAGAGGGAACCCTGTGGATCGGAACGTTCGGCCTGGGGCTGACGAGCTACCGTGACGGAAGACTCGAGACTTTCACTACCGACGACGGGCTCTCCAGCAACAATATCTTGGGATTGCACGAGGACGAGGACGACGTCCTGTGGATCGTCACCTACGGTGGCGGTCTGATCCGACTGCGCGACGGGGTCTTCCACGCCATCACGACGAAAGAAGGGCTGCCCCGGGACGAGATCTACCGGGTGTTGGAGGACGACCACGGACGTCTGTGGATGAGCACGCCCGCCGGGATCGCGGTCGTCTCTCGTGACGATCTGAACGCTCTGGCCGCCGGTACGCTCGACTCGGTGAACTCGCAGACCTTCGGGACCGCCGACGGAATGCGGAATGCCGAGTGCAACGGTGGTTTCCAGCCCGCAGGATGGAAGACGCGAGACGGCAAGCTGTGGTTTCCGACGGTGGACGGCTTCGTGACCATCGACCCTGCCCGCATGGCGGAAAACCGGCCTCCCCCTGCGGTGGTCGTGGAGCAGGTGACGGCGGACGGTAGGACTCTCGAAACCGGCGACCGGAACGCGACGGTCGTCGTCCCGCCGGGTAGGGGCAACCTGGAATTCCGATACACCGGCCTGAGCTTCCTCGACTCCGGCTCGATCCGATTCCGTTACCTGCTGGACGGGTTCGATGAGGGCTGGACCGAAGTCGGCACGCGTCGCACCGCCTACTACACCAACGTCCCGCCCGGCCGCTATACCTTCCGCGTCAACGCCTGCAACAACGCCGGCTCTTGGAACGAGACGGATGCCGTCGTCTCGCTGCGAGTGAGGCCGCACTACTACCAGTCACCATGGTTCTTCGGGGTCTGCGCGCTGGTGCTGGGCCTGGCGCTCTACGGCCTGCACCGCTACCGCGTGAGGAGGATCCTCGAGCTGGAGCGCGTGCGGACCAGGATCGCCACGGACCTTCACGATGACATCGGCTCCAGCCTGTCACAGATCGCCATCCTCTCCGAGGTCGTCAGGCACAGGGTTGCAACCGGCGGAGAGTCGCTGGAGCAGCCGCTCTCGCAGATCGCCGAGTCATCCAGGGAACTGGTCGATTCCATGAGCGACATCGTCTGGGCGATCAACCCGAAGAGAGACAACCTCGATGACCTGGTCTACCGGATGCGCCGTTTCGCCAGCGACACCCTGGCCGCCCGGAACATAGCGTTCACCTTCGAGGCCCCATCCGAAGAAAGCACTCTTGCCCTCGGCCCCGATCTCAGGCGGGAGCTCTATCTGGTCTTCAAGGAATGCATTCACAACGCCGTCAAACATTCGGAGTGCGAACGGGTCGAAGTCGCGCTCAAAGTGGAGGGCGGCCGTTTGATCCTGGCGGTCAAGGATGACGGCCGGGGGTTCGATCCCGGCCAGGAGGTGGACGGGCACGGTCTGGCCAGCATGGCTCGCCGGGCGGAGCGGCTGGGCGGCGCCTTCCAGGTCGATTCGGCGACGGACCAGGGAACGACGGTGACGCTCGAGGTACCCCTCTCCGGCAAAGCCAGAAGGAACTGACCCTACCTGCACGGGTGGGGTCCTGGTAGGTCTTCCGCGGTATGTTGAGGAGCAATGACGATGGCCAAGACAACAGAGCCTGACGAGACGACAACGGCTCCGGTGGTCGTCAAGGCTTGCATCATCGAGGACCGGCGCGAGATCCGCGAAGGGCTGGCGACGCTGATCGACGCCACCGAGGGGTTCCGCTGCACGGGCCGTTTCCGCTCCATGGAGGAGGCTCTGGCAGGGATCGGCACGAACCTCCCCGACGTCGCTCTGGTCGACATCGGCCTGCCCGGCATGTCCGGGATCGAAGGCATCCGCATTCTGGCCGAAAGATACCCGTCCCTGCAGACGCTGGTGCTCACCGTCTATGACGACGACGACCGCATCTTCGACGCCCTGTGCGCCGGCGCCACCGGATACCTGCTCAAGAAAACCCCGCCAGCCCGGATTCTCGAATGCCTCCGAGAGGCGGCCACGGGTGGCTCGCCAATGTCCCCCGACGTAGCCCGGCGCGTCGTCAATCTGTTCCGCAGGGTCCGTCCATCGACCGGGTCGGACAGCGACCTGACGCCGCACGAGACCCGAATTCTCGGGCTTTTGGTGAAGGGGCACAACTACAAGACCGCCGCCGCCGAGCTCGGGGTCAGCTACAACACCGTGGCGTTCCACGTCAAACACATCTACCAGAAGCTGCAGGTCCATTCCAAGTCCGAGGCCGTTGCGCGAGCGCTGCGCGACGGTCTGGTCGACTGAACCTCCACCGCCCTTTCTTGGAAAGATCGCTACCTGTGTAGGTGGCGGCAACAGTACCTCCCTGACCGTACTGTCTGAGTAGCCAGGCGGGACCGGGTCCCCCACCGCCCACCCGGACGGACGACGGAGGCGGCTGATGAAGAAAGTAACGGCCTTCATCCTTCTTTCCTTTCTGCTCGCGGTTCCGGCGGTCGCAGGCAGCCCGCCCGCTGCATGCAACAGCGCCGATAGCGGCTGCTCTCTGGCATCCGACATCCTGGTCTTCGCCGAGGGCGATGCGGTTCACCAGATCGTCGCCCGGATCACCGGTTGTGACGAGTGCATCGACAACTTCGACGGGACGTTCCAGTTGATGGGCGACGCGGAGATCGACTGGGGGCCGTACGACCCCGCCCAGGGACCGGACTGTGCGCCGGCCAACGCCACGACCCACCTGTTTCTCAGCTACGAAACGATCCAGCCAGGCGCCGGGGGTGGTGGCCCGGGCGGCAACGAGGCGACCTACATCCCGACGTCACCAACCGCGAAGTTCCACCCGGATGTGCTGACACCTCTGAAGACCGCCTGCATCCACGAGAACAACCTGGCCTACGAGATCCCGTGGGTCGAGCTGACCGGCGCCGACGGAGCCGTCAGCGGAACGATCGCCGGCGGCGACGAAGCAAGCTTGCACCTTCCGGAACCGGTTCGCGCCGAGGAGGGAGGCGCCCTGCTTTCCAGTCTGCAGATCGAGCAGTTCGGCTTCACCCAGGGTCTGACCTTCACCACCGCCAGGACCGAGGGTCCGTCCTCGACGTTGCGCTTCTGGCCGGACGGCCTGCCGTTCAAGCTGGGTCCCCACATCACGACATTCACGGAAGCGAACGTCAGCTTCACCACCGATTCCGGAATCGGTCCGGCTCCGTACACCCCTTTCCCGCCGCGGGCCGGCAACCTGACCACTCAGGTGCGGATCTGCGACGCCGGGATTCCATCGAGCAAACCGGACGGCGCAACCGATCCCTGCACCACCGGATCGATCTCCAACGGAGGCTATTTCGACAGCACCGACTGGTACCCGTCCGTCGCCCCTTCGTTCGACAACGACGGCATGGACGTCGTGCTCGGCCTGCCGCTCGGATCGCACGTAACCTACGAGTCGCTGTTCCCCCGCGGGGTCTGGACCCGGCTGGAGGGACCGGCCAGCGTGACGATCAACGACGGCGCCATCGAAACCGGAGCGTTCAACGACGGCACCGCATGGTTGAGAATTCAGGACGGTCATCTCGATCTGTGCGGCAAGGCCGACCGGGAGCGGACCTTCCCGTTGCGCAGCGGGGCCGGCGCTCCGCAGATCGGCGTCGGCGGTAGTCTGCTGGCGGCGGTCGAGGACCTGACGGCGGTGGAACCGATCGACTGGGCGGCTCACGAGGCCGACGGCCTGGATTGCGGCACGCTCTACGTTCCGCCGCTGCTGGCCGATCCCTACCCGCAGGTGGCCTGGAACCAGAGCGCGGTGCCGACGGTGCTCGACCGCGGTGTCTACGCCGGCATCAACTACAACCGCAACCGAGTCTGTCACGATTCGATGGGGTCGGCGCTGGAACAAACTTGCGCCGCCAACAGCGACTGCGATACCGGGGCGGGTCAGTACTGCGCCGATGGCGGTTTCTCCCCACTGTGCGACGACCCCGGCGCGATCTACGACCCGCGGTGGAACACCGAGATCGAGGGTGTCGCACACTCGTTCCCCATCGACCCCGGCAACCCGGCCCAGGGCGACCGCGAAATGGCCTTCGTCGCCCGCCGCTCCGGCGTGACCGGCGTCTTCGACGGCGGCGACGACCCGTTCACCATCGTCAACCCCAACGACCTGCATCTCGAATTCGACACCTACGGCCTGGCGTTCCGCGAGTCGCGGACCGCTGGCCAGGACACGATCGTCCGCGGAGGCGTCGTGTTCCTCTGGCCGTCGGATACCACGGTGCCGTTCGAGGAGATGTCGGTCTGCGACTGCGGCTCCCTGGACTCCGGCAAGGCGCCGGACCTGCTGGTCGAGAACAACCTGGGGTACTGGAACGCGACCTTCTTCCCCTACGGGCTGCAGTTCACCGACGAGATCGAATCCGACGGCACCTGCCCGGCGCCCGACGAGGTAGAATGTGGTTTCCCGTCCGTCGCGGTCTGCGTCACGGCGCTCACACCGATCCCGCGCTTCGAGCCGGACCCGACCAGCCTGTTCCCGATCCTTGCCAACGGCCAGACGGAGACCTTCACGCCGCTGAGTCAGCCGCGTCTGGAGTTCGACCGCGACAGGGAGGAGCCGGACCTGGCCGCCCCCTACACCTACGACATCGAACATTTCAGGTTGAACGACTGGACACTGGCCGGGGCGCCGTCTTTCGACGACGTGGTGGTCTACAAGCTGGAGCCCTACGGTCACTACGAGATCAGCGGCGACCTGTCGATGCCCTACTTCGGCCTGACGGCGTCGGGCATCCAGGTCATGACGCAGGACGTGGCCGGCGTCTTCCACAACCCGGTCAACCTGTTCGACGAGGGCAACATCCTCAACTCCTACGTCGTCGCCTCGCGTGCGATCGCCGCCGACACGGTCCCAGTCTCGTACAAGGTCGACTACTTCACGCCCAGCGCCACCGCCGACCCGGGCGACGGCTCCGACATCAAGTTCCGTGGCCGCGGCTCACTGTTCGCCTTCGCCGACGAGCCGTTCCAGGACCTCGGCTCGGTCGAGGTGGCCGGCGGCATGATCATGAACCCTGAAGGGATCGTGCACAACGCCGCCGACCTGGGCCCGGCAGCGGCATTGAGGCTTTGGGGCGCCACCGACTCCGGCCACCGCAATCAACTGGACAACATCATCCCGTCGATCTACGTCAATCCGTACTCCGGCATGTACACGGACGCCCTGGCGGAACTGCTTTCGGAACGGGGCTACAGCGAGTACGCCCTACCCGATCCGGCGACCCTCAAGCAGGACCTTCACGACACCGGCGCCATCGACTACCTGGCCGGTCACGAGTACGCGTCGATCCTGTTCAACGTCGATCCCAACGGACTGAGCCCGCCGTTGATCGGAGAGAAGGTCACCGGGCACATGCAGTTCTCCACCCCCGATCCGGACCAGGTCGAGTCGTTCCTCGTGACCTCGAACCAGAACACCGGGGGCGAGTTCTACTCGGTGGAGGGTTCGCTGCTTCAGGTCGACCGACACGTCAAGCAGGACAAGATGCCGATCACGACCGTGTCGCGCGAGGATCAACCGGGTGCCAGCCAGAACATGGCGATGCCCGGCGAGCAAAGCATCGCGTTTCCGGGCGGCGGTGGCGGGGCCAAGTCGGGAGGGTCCTTCTTCCCCGGAATCGAGTGGGACATCGACTTCGACATGCCCGGCTTCGAGTTCAAGAGCATGACCGGTTCCCTGGACCTGACCCAGGGCGGTCTGTCCGGCGTCGGCTTCGACGAGCTGTGCGCCACGCTCGGCTTCTGGGCTGACGGCGACTGGTACTTCGACGCCGGGATCAAGCTCAATTTCAACGGCTACGGGGTCAAGGGCGGTGTGCTGCTGGGCAACACGGTGGACATGACGCCGCTCAAGAACCGCGATCCGGACGTCGCCGACTTCCTCTCCGGCGTGACCCAGTTCGACGGCGCCTACCTGGGGCTGGGGTTGAAGGCCAACCTCTTCGACTATGGCTGCTTCTTCCGTGTCAACGTCGGGGCCGAGGTCGCGGGCTGGTACATCAGCCAGAGCTTCGGCGGCAAGGTCCGCGGGTTCATAACCGGAGAGGGCGCCTGCCTCGTATCGGTGCGCGGCGACATGACTCTGATGGGCGGCGAGGTCAATGACGCCTACCGGGTCGGCGGCCACTTCTGGGTTGCCGGTGGAGCCGGCTTCTGCGACCCGGGCGACTGGGACACTCCCGGCGATGTCCTGGACGACGATTTCTGCGCCGCCTGCGTCTTCGACTGCAAGGCGTTCGGCACTTGGCCGCCGGAAGACATGGAAATCAAGCTGATCGGCCCCGATGTGGATTGCTCGCTATGAGACGGCCGGGACGAGAGGTGGTAAGACGATGATCAAACACCGCGGACGATCTCGAGCCGTCCTGGTGGTCGTGCTGCTGGCTGCCGGACTGGTCGCCGCCGAGCCGCCTTCGGAGCGGACCCTGGTCAGCGCCGTGGCCGACGCCGGCCTGGACAGGATCCTGGTGCGCTGGTTGCAGGTCGAGGGGGCCGAGCGGCGTTTCTCCCACTTCGACGTCCTGCGCCGCGAGGCGGACCAGACGACGCTGGCCCAGATCAATCTGGATCCGATCGGCGCCATGACCAGCGCGGCCGAGATCCAGACCCTGTTCAACTCTCCAGGGAACGAGACTGTCCTGGCCTCGATCCAGGACAGCCTCGGGTCGGACTACGCGGGCAAGCTACTGCAGATGCAGGCCACCGCGGCCGGCGACACCGCCACCGCGCAGTACAGGCTCCTGCCGGACCTGAACTACGGAGCGGCGATCGCCTTCGGCTTCGGTTTCATGGACGACGGCGTGGTCAACGGCACGACCTACGTCTACGAGGTCTGGGGTCTGGACGCGCTCGGTTACCGGGTCGAGCGGTTGGGGCGAGCCACCGCGACCGCCGGTGCGCCGGAGCTGTTCGAGGAGGTCGTGGGTCTGGACTGCGTCGACCTGGGAGACGCTCGCGGCCACCTCTCCGCCACCCTGCGCTGGGTACAACCGACATCGACGGACAACCGTTCGTTCGGCGGCTACGACATCTACCGCGTCCCGATTTCCGGAGACGATTGCGCCACGACGCCGAACGGGCCGGGAGCGCCGGGGGCGGTCAAGGTCAACCGTTTCCCGACCTTGATGGACTCTCCGGGCAAGGCCTCGCTCGGAGCCGAACTGTTCGCATCGAACTGCACCTCCTGCCACGCCGCGCCTGACCCGAGGAACACCGCACCTGACACTTCCGACCCGAACAACAGCGGCGTCCTGGGCGGGACGATGGACCGTTTCCGGCGCTTGCAGTATCCGGAGCTGGTCCCCACTGCCCACCACGACACGCTGGCGATCAACAGCCTGAGCACCGACAGCGTGAGGGCAATCTTCGACTGGATCCACCAGTTCCAGTACCTGGACGACGGTTTCAACACACCGCTCGATCCGCTGGTGAAGGGTCAGACCTACTGCTACCGGGTGCTGCCACGCGACCTGCTGGGGCAATACTCCACCAACGGTGTCGCTGCGGAGAACGAACGGTGCCAGGTTCTGGACCGCGAGTCGCCCGACACTCCGTCGATGATCCGCTCGCAGCGGATCGTCGTGGCGGATCACGAGGTCTGCGAGCTGTCGTGGAATCGCAACGCGCAACCGGGAGACGACACCGTTGCCTACTTGCTGTACAGACTGAGCAATTCCGTTCCGCGTGCCCATGCCGACCCGGCCAAACGGGTGGCGGCGCCTGACCCTGCCCCAGGAGGCGACACCCCCCTGGCCGTGATCCCGCAACCCGGGAGCGGAGAGCGGGTGACCCACCAGGACCCCACGCTTCTCCTCGGAGACGCCGGCCAGCGCTTCTTCTACGCCGCCGTGGCCAGGGACGACGCCGGCAACACCAGTGGTTTCAGCGGCTGGGTGCCGTGTGTCCCCCGCGACATCGTGGCGCCTCCGCCGACGGAACTGTCCGTGGAGTGTTGCGAGCCGTCCTTGGCGGGCTGCGAGGACAAGGGTGCCGACACCAACTGGATCGAGGCCGGAGGAGAGCCGGTGATCATCTGGGACCCGGCCGTGCCCTGGGTGGATTGCCCCGAAGGCGGGATCCGGGTCCATGCCACACACCCGGACGACACCTTCGGTGTCCGGTTGTACCGCTCGTTCGACGACGACGATTACCAACCGGGAGTCGACTTCAAGGCCGATGTCATCGCCGCGTTCGAACCGACGTTCGACGCCAAGCTGTGGGCCAAGGGCAGAAGCTTCGACCGCAGCGGAAACCTCGGCCCCCAGTCAGTCGCGGTCTCCTGGATCGTGGCCAAGAAGCTGCCGGCGCCAATGATCGAATCGGTGGCGCTGCTTCCGAGCCTGCCCGACCACGTCAAGATCAAGTTCCGGACGCTTTCGCCGGAGAACCTCCTCGGCTTCGCGCTGTACCGGTACAACAAGACGCCGTCCGAGGATATCCCCGGCGACCTGTCGGTCTACGATTTCGTGGTCCGGCACCAGGACGGCAACCTGTCGGCGAGCCAGGCCAACCCGGGCGAGTGGGCCGTCCTGCCCGGCGCCTCGACCCTGGACAACCTGCTGCCGAACCAAGAACCCAGCGCCGACACGTTCCTGTACTACGACGACCTGGACGACCTGTACGTCCTGCAGGCCGAGCTCCCCAATCTGGATTTGAACGGACTGGTGCTCGGCCTGGTCTCGGTGGGCTGGAGCGGGCGGGAAAGCGATTTCCAGCCGCACACGATCCAATCTCAAACCGACGGAGTCCTGGAGTGGCCGCGAATCCGACAGGCCAACATCTGGGGTTTCCCGGACAACCTCGCCGCCGCCTGGAACTCCGTTGATTCGTCCGTCGACCTGACCTGGACCGCCTATCCGAACGGTTGCGACGACAACTCCGATCGCCCGTTCATCGTCTTCCGGCGGCGGGGCAGCAATCCGAACTGGGAGCAGATCTCGCCCCCGTTCATCTGCGACGGGGTCAACACGTCGATGCTTTACAGGGATTACGACGTCCAGTCCGGATTCAGCTACAGGTACGTCGTGATCCGCCTCGGGCTGTCCGGCGAGTTCGAGGCGCAGTTCGGTGACATCGAGGAATCCGTTCCGTGATCTGATGAAGAAGGTGCCGTCATGAACAGGAAGCGCGCGATTCACCTCGCAGCCCGGGCCACGCTGGCGGTGACTCTCCTGGCCGCCGCGGCGCCCCTCACGCTGGCCCAAACGCTCCACGGCAACGTCGAGGTGGAGTATGCCAAGCCGGACGGCAACTACCGTTCGCCGGTCCGCTGGTCGCTGGGCGATCACGCCCGGGCAGTGGTCGTGGGGACGCTCGACGGCGACGGTTTCAAGGATCTGTTGGTCGCCTATGAGACGCTGGACGGCCAGGGCGTGGTCCAGAACCACGTCGGCAGCCTGATGGGCACCGGCGGAGGGAACCTGGCGCCCGGGTCGAGCTACCCGGTCGGGAATCCCGGTGAGCTGATCGTCGGTCTGGAACTGGACGACTTCAACAGCGATACCAACGAGGACTTCATCGTCTACCTGTGCGTCGATCCGACGGTGGACCCGTCCACCACGACCCACTACCGTTTCGCGGGTGACGGCGCCGGCACCTTCACACTGTTCGACAGCGGCGCGGGCGTGGTGCCGGGCGGCCCGCTCCAGGACCCGGTCTACGGCCAGGTGGACAACAAGTACGGCGACGACCGGATCCGGGTCAACCGGCTCCGCGAAGACGAGTCGATGCTCGCCCTGACCGAAACCGCCGTGCCGGCCGACATCAACTCGCCGGACGCCTACGCCACCCCTCCGGGCGGCAGCTATTTCGGGACGATCCCGGTCAAGGTCGAGCCGACCCTGCCCGACCCCTGCGTCGAGATCCTCAACCCACCCTGCCTCACGATCTACTACACCCTGGACGGGACGACGCCGGTGCCGGGAAACAGCGGCACCTACACCCTGGTCCATCCTTACATAGAAGAGTTGTACCTGTACAAGACGACCACCCTGACCTTCTTCGCCCGCAACGACAACACGTTGGACCAGGGTCCGACGCGGACCGAAACCTACACCATCGCGCAGTCGTCGCAGGCCGACACCGACGGTGACGGCATTCCCGACGCCTACGAGATCGGCGACGACGGTAAGGCGCGGCCCGGCTTCGACCCGCTCGGAACCAACCGGGACACCGATGGCGACGGGGTCGCCGACCTGGTCGAGCTCCTGCGGCAGACCGATCCGTTCTCGATGACCTGCCAGGGTGTCGGACCGGGCATCGGCGAGATCTGCGCGGCCAACGAGGATTGCTACACCGGCAACCAGTGCACCTACATCTGCATCGGCGGTTCGTCACCCGGCATCCCCTGCGCAGTCGACGACGACTGTTCGGGCGGCGGCACCTGCGGCGACGGCCCGCCCGCCAACCCGGGCGGCAAGTACCTGCTCTCCGGTGTGGCGCGGAACGGAGTGCCCGCGGCCGACAATTCGGAAGTGAAGTCGGTCGGTGTGCAAGGTCAACTCTTCGTCGCCGCGCCGGCCGTGGTGACGGGTGGCGCCGGGGTGTGGTCCGGCCTCGACACCGATCCGAACAGTGACGTCCTGCCCTCGGTGGAGGACGTGGCCGAGAGCGACGGCGACGTCCTGCTGACCCGGTTCGTGGCCGGGTTCGAGTTGCCCGCGGACGAGATCGACCCGACCTGGGGCAGCGGCGCCGACTGGCTGACCGCCGCCCGCGCCGCCTACGCCCAGGGGATGACGCTGGGAGGGCTGATCCTCGACGGCCGGTCCAGCGGGCTCGTCGCCCTCGCCGGGCACCAGGCCTGGACGCTGCTCAACGAGCAGGGCTCGCCTCCCGCGGACGACAACCACACGCGGTTCGGACGCGCGGGAACGGGGTTGTCGGAGTCCGACCTACTAAACCTCTCGCTGATCACCGATGTCGGCACCCACGCCTTCCTGCTCAACACCGGAGCGGAGCGGACCGACCTGACGTTGCTCGACCCGTACTCCCAGTTCGCGGTTGACCTGATGGCATCGATAGCGGCGCTGGGCGCCGACGGCGAAACGCCGAGCGACGACGAGTTCGCCGTCCACCTGCGGGACGGGACGATTTCCGCGCCGCTCCAGCCCGCCATGGCGGGCAAGGGATACGACGCCCCGACCCTGTTGGCGCTGGCCGATCGTGCCGGCGCCGAGGGGGCCGCGATCTCCGCCGCGGTGGAGGGAGCGGTCTCCCTGGACGACAGCGGGAACCCTGAAGACGCCGAGGCCGGAATCGGGATCAAGTACATCGTCGCGGTTCGCCACAGGCCGGATATCGTCCTGTCCACGGTAGACCAGGCCGCGGGCAAGCTGGACGACCTGGCCGACATCGAGGCGGGCGGCGCGGTGCTGGCCGAGGCCTGCCTGCAGGCGTTGATCCAGGAGGGTGAGGGCGACGAACTGCTCAAGGCCAACAACACCTGGGACAACTCGCAGGTGACCTGCGGGGCGCAGGTGATCTTCGACGCCCTGCAGGCGGCAGGGTCGGACCCGGGCATGCTGGCCACCCTGCAGGCCAACATGGACAACCTGGTCTACGACATCATCGCGGCGGAGTGTGAGCCGTCCGCCCTGGCCGCGCTGTCCGCGGCGATCGCGGGGTACCTGACGCCGGACGCCGGCGCACCGGTCACCACGGCGACGCCCGGCGGCGGTCTGTTCGTGACGGTGCCGCACCAGGTCACGCTCCACGCCGATGAACCGGCAACCCTGTACGTCACGCTCGACGGCCAGGATCCCGCGCCCGGGGAGGCCGCAACGACCTCCTATCCGTCAGGCGCCGTGACCCTGGACCTGGCCAGCGACACCGAGGTTCGCTTCTTCTCCAGGGACTCCGACGGCAATACCGAGACGATCCACGGCGAGACCTACCTGCTCGACCGCGACGGCGACAGCGTGGCCGACCGGACCGACAACTGCCTTTACGTCGCCAACAGTTCCCAGTCGGACGGTGACGCCGATGGGATCGGCGACGCCTGCGACCTGGCGCTCTGCGGCAACGGGATCACCGAGAGCGGAGAGACCTGCGACGACAACAACCTGACCAACGGCGACGGTTGCTCCGCGGTCTGCCTGAAAGAGAAGAGGGTCGATCTGACCTCCGCCAGTCCCGACTACGAGATCATCGGCGCGACGGCCGGAGACGGCATCGGAGCCGCGGTGGCGATCGGCGAACTGGACGGCAGCGAAGGGATGGAGATCGCTTTCAGCGTCGGGCAGTCGGCCGCCGATGCCGGCGTGCATCTGCTGACCGTGATTCCGGAAACCTCCGAGCCCGTCCGCGACCTGAACGAATTGCCTGCAGAGATCCAACTGATCGACCCCGCCGGCGGCGGCTGCGGCGCCTCCCTGGCGGTGGCGGACGTCGATGGCGACGGAGTGGACGACCTGGCCATCGGCTGCCCCGAGTGGACCCATGACGAAGTCACCGCCGGTGCGGTCTTCCTGTTCATGGGACCGATAGCCGCGGGCCAGACCGAGATCTCGCCGGACAACGCCGACGCAACGTTGACCGGAAGCCAGTCCGGGGAGCGGCTGGGCGCCTCCGTCGAGCTGTGTGACTGGAACGGCGACGGTATCCTGGACATCTTCGCCGGGGCGCCCGATGCCGACCCGCTGAGCCGGACCGATGCCGGGCGAGCCGTGCTGGTCTCGCTGGACCCGACCGGTTTTCCGATACTGATCGAGTTGGGTGGGTACACGGCAGACGTCGAACTGATCGGTGCCGCCGGCGATCGCGTCGGCGAAAGCCTCTCCGCCGGTGACGTCGACGGCAACGGCATGGCAGAGTTGGCCGTCGGGTCGCCGGGCGCTTCGCCCGTGGCCCTGAGCGGCGCCGGCGCGACCTACCTCTACCCCGACAACGACGTCGCGTCCGGCGGCAGCGTCGATCTGTCCACGGACCTGAGCGAGGTCGTGGTTTATCGTGGCGCCACCGCCGGCGACCACGCCGGCCACCGGGTGCGCCTGACCGAGATCGACGACGACGGCCGGGCCGACCTGGTGCTCTCCGCCCCTGACGCGAATGG
>Ga0316197_10000613_pt1 | contig 24791 bp, 28 predicted proteins | sample OudBiesiAoxic_MG_FD_204939 | JGI IMG/M metagenome (GOLD analysis project Ga0316197, IMG submission 204939) | Coastal sediment microbial communities from Oude Bieten Haven, Netherlands - site A oxic | ecosystem: Environmental > Aquatic > Marine > Coastal > Sediment | place: Netherlands... | reverse complement strand
CTCCAGATGCGGTTCGGGGTATCGGTGCTGCGACCCACCGTTGAGCAGGCCGTCGGGGACGCTGCCGCCCTCGCCGACGAGTTGATCAGCTCCCTGGAAGCAACCGGCGTTGCAGCGGACGACATCCAGACAGCCAACTACTCCATCAACCCTGAGTACGACTACTCGGGTGACCAGCGGAAACTCGTCGGATACCGCGTGGACAACACGGTGGTCGCGAAGATCCGCGATCTCGACTCGGCGGGATCTGTCATCGACGCAACGGTCGCGAGCGTGGGCAACGAGATCCAGGTCTCCGGCGTTTCCTTCTCAATCGAGGACGACACGGAACTCATCGCGGCCGCCCGCACAGCGGCCTGGGACGATGCCCTTGCCAAGGCCGAGCAGCTCGCAACACTCGCGGGAGTCGAAATCGGCGAGGCCGTGATGATCAGCGAATCGTTCTCGAGCCCAACACCGCTCCCCGTCTATCGCGACTTCGCGGCCGCCGACGAGGCGGTGTTCGAAACTCCAATCGAGGCCGGACAACAGCAGGTCGCCGTCACCCTGCAGGTCCGATTCGCAACCGGCTGAGCACGCGCCCGAGTCGATCGTGTGCCGGGATGCACGGTACGCTGCGACTCGCGCCACACAAGCGAGATCATCGTGCAGCCACTGTTCAACGTCTGGTTCGAGATCGACGGCGAGGTCGCGGCATCGCGATGGCGCATGGAGCTGCTTGCGGCGGTTGGCCGTGAGGGGTCAATCACGGCTGGAGCCGAAGTTGTGGGTGTCCCCTATCGCGTCGCATGGCAGAAGATCCACGAGATGGAGGACCGCCTCGGGGAACAACTCCTCGATACGCAGACCGGGGGTTCTCACGGCGGCGGGGCCCGCCTGACAGCGGCCGGTAGGGCTCATGTCGAACGTATGCAGGCGTTCTGCGAACGCGCCGATGCCGCAATCGAGGAGATCTACGGCGACATGTTCGGCGAACCGACGGACGTCTAACCCCAGGCACCGGGTCTGGAAGGCGCGGCGTTATGATGATTTGTCATCACGCTGAAAGAGCTCCGATGCGACCGTTGATCCTGGTGCTTGTCGTTCTGGCCTCGCTCGCCGCCGCATGCTCAAACGATCCTTCCGAGCCGGAGATCTTGAGGCTCGCGACCACAACCAGCACGAACGACTCGGGTTTGCTCGATGCGATCATTTCAGACTTCGAGGACGAGTTCAATGCACGAGTTGATGTTGTTGCCGTCGGGACGGGACAGGCAATCGAATTGGGGAAGGCTGGAGACGCCGACGTCATCCTTGTTCATTCTCGCGCACGAGAAGACGCCTTTGTGGCGGACGGTCACGGCACCGCTCGCTACGACGTCATGTACAACGACTTCGTGACCGTTGGACCAGTTGACGACCCTGCAGCCGTTGCGGGCACTGCCCTGGCTTCGGACGCGTTCACGGCCGTCGCGTCGACCGAGTCAACGTTTGCCTCTCGCGGTGATGACAGCGGAACCCATTCGAAGGAGATATCGATCTGGGAGTCCGCCGGGATCGCCCCGGATCCGAATTCGAGTTGGTACAAGTCACTCGGCCAGGGAATGGGAGCAACACTCAACTACAGCAACGAGGCCGGGGCGTACACATTGTCGGATCGGGGCACGTTCCTCTCGCAGGGTGAGAGCCTCCCGGGTCTTGGCGTGATGGTCGGCGGCGCATCAATTGACGAGAACGTCGATCCGGCGCTCCTGAACCCGTACGGCGTCATCCCGGTGAATCCGGACAAGGGCAACATCAACAGCGAACTCGCCGACGACTTCGCCGTCTGGATCACGTCGGCCGAGACTCAGGAGAAGATCGGCGACTATGGGCTCGACACCTTCGGCCAGCCCCTCTTCTACCCGGACTCCGAGGCGTGGGGATCGCGGTGAGCAGCGACCACCACGACACGACCACTCGGATACCAGCCTAGCGGATGCAGACTCTCCGACGAGCGTTCGCCGATGCCCTCGAGCTTCTGTGGAGCATGGACTCCGCCTTGCTCGAAATCGTCGGCCTGACGCTGCAGGTAACCCTTGTGGCGCTCACCATCGCTCTCCTCCTCGGTATCCCGATCGGAGCGGCCATTGGCCTGGCTCGCCGCCTGCCCGGCCGCGCCTTTCTCGTCCCCCTGATCTACACCGGGATGGGCTTGCCGCCGGTTGTTGTCGGCCTCTTCACCTACCTCCTCCTCTCCAACCAGGGTCCCATTGGTGGCCTCGGGTGGCTCTTCACCCCGGCCGGCATGATCATGGCGCAGACGATCATCGCATTCCCGCTCGTCTTGGGCCTCACGATGGCAGCTGTTCAGAGCGTCGACCCCGATCTTCCGATCCAGATGCGGGCCCTCGGCGCGACGCGACGTCAGGTGGCACTGACCACCCTGGTTGAATCACGGATCGGTGTAACGGCCGCGGTTGTCGCTGCCTACGGCAGCATCATCTCCGAGGTCGGAGCGGTGATGCTCGTCGGCGGCAACATCGAAGGTGAGACTCGTGTGCTCACGACCGCCATCGTGCTCGAGACGCGCAAGGGCAACTTTGCGCTGGCCCTTGCCCTCGGCATCATCCTCCTCGGACTCGCGTTCCTGACGAACCTGGTCTTCCATCGCCTCCAAGTCCGACAGGGTGGGCCATGACTCCCGCCTACGAGCTGAACGGGATTCGCCATTGCTACGGAGAGCGATGTGTCGTCGACGTTCCGGAACTCAAGATCAACGCCGGTGAGGTCTTCGGGATCGTCGGGCCGAGCGGTGCGGGCAAGAGCACTCTGCTTCGACTCCTGAACTTCCTCGAGGCGCCGACCGAGGGGCAGATCCACCATCAAGGGGTTCTGGTGACTTCGGACGTCTCCCTGGAGACCCGGCGCGAGATCACGACGGTATTCCAGCGTCCGATGTTGCTGCGCCGCAGTGTCGCGGCGAATGTCCGAATCGGGCAACGGATAAGGGGACCCGTTCCGAAGGATGACACCGTGGATGGATGGCTTGGTCGCCTCGGCCTCGGCGGACTCGCCGATGCTCCCGTGCGCACCCTGTCGGCAGGCGAAGCCCAACGCGTTGCCCTGGCTCGTGCCCTCGTCGTGAATCCTTCGGTGCTGCTCCTCGATGAGCCGACCGGCAACCTCGATCCCTACAACGTTGGCCTCATCGAGGAGATCGTCCGCGCCGAATGCGCGGAACGGGGGACCACCATCGTCATTGTGACCCACGATCCGTTCCAAGCGCGTCGCCTTGCCAATCGAACGGCGCTCATGATCGGCGGTGTGATGGTGGAGGTCGCCGAGACGAACCACTTCTTCTCTGACCCGCAGCAGCCAAAGACGGCAGCGTTCCTGCGCGGCGACCTTGTCTTCTAGATCCGGCGGCCCATGGCTCTCTCCCGCCTTCATCCGGACTCCGGCCGAGGAACGAAGAACGAAGGTATGACAGCAACGGAGCATGGCCCAAAGGTGAACGTCGAGAACTTGTCTTCCCTGTCGCGCGCCGTAGATCCTCGGTACCCCTCGAACCGGCTCGTGATCGCCGGGGCGCTCGTTGCCGGCGTGGCGACGGCGCTCGCGAACCTCTTCGGTCTCGACACCGGCCTCGGACCGTTCTCCGCTGCCGTCGGAGTGTTCCTTGCGTGGGCGGTCGCCCGCGAACTCGATCCCGACCATCCGGCATCGGCCGCTCTTGCCATGCCGGCGTCGCTGGTGTTCTTGCTGGCCATCGGCCCCGCGTCCCTGCTCGTGTCATTGGGGGTCCTGCTCGGGGTACGGCTGGCGGCAGGTACGGTGGGTGCGCCACTCCGCCCGCTGGACATCATCGGAGTCGTCGGGCTCGCCGCGTTCCTCGGCACCAACCCGATCGGTGTTGTGGGCCTCGGTGCCATGGTCATCGGCGTTGTCGTTGACGAACCGCGCCGGAATCGCGCGTTCCTGATCACGGCTTCGGCAGTGGCCGCGTTCGTGGCTGCGGTCCTCGTTTCCGGACTCGAGTGGACCTGGACGACACCCGACACAGCCGGGTGGATTACGCTCGTGATAGCGGTCGTCGCCACTGTGTTGGTGATACCCGCCGCTTTGCCGACATCGTCCACCGACCTCCGTACGGGCCGTGTGCTTCGCGGGCGGGTGACCGCAGCGCGGGTTGTCGCCGGATCTGCCGTTGTAGCCGGATTCGCACTGGCCGGCGGGGCCGGGATTGCAGCGCTGGCGGGCACGGCCGTCGCCGCGCTCGCGGGAACAGGGATCCGACGAATCGGCGCCGGTCTGAGCTGACGGCGACCCGTTCCACGGACAGGACCGAAGACGAGAACAGACACTGCGGAGACGGAACCAAATGCTGGACCAACCCATCGATTTTTTCCGGTCACGCGTGGCCCAGACCACATCAGGCTTGTTCAAGCACGCGAACTACCCGCTGGCCAACACGCTCGACCATGCCGGTGATCCCGGATTGTGCGGGCCTGATTCTGTGAGCTGGCGAGTCATTGGCGACACCTCAGCCTTCATCGGCGGCGTTCGGGCGTTGTTGGTACAGGCGGCGCACCCGGAGGTGGCTGCCGGGGTCTCCGACCATTCGCGCTACCGGGAAGATCCGCTCGGGAGGCTGTCGCGGACATCCGCGTATGTCACCGCCACCACGTTTGGAGCGATTCCCGAGGTCGAGCAGGCGATCGCGACGGTGGCCCGGGCGCATCGACCGGTCCGAGGTGACTCTCACCGCGGCATCCGGTACACCGCAGACGCTCCCGGGTTTGCAGCCTGGGTCCACAACGCCCTCACTGATTCGTTCCTCCAGGCCTACCTATCGTTTGGTCCCGAGCCACTCTCAGACGCCGAGCAGGATCGCTTCGTCGCAGAGCAGGCACGTATCGGACGACTCCTCGGCGCCGATCCGATCCCGATGACGGCGGCCGATCTTCGAAGCTGGATCAACGAACACCCCGCACTCGCTGGCTCTCCTGGCATGCACGAAGCGATCGATTTCCTCCGTTCTCCCCCGCTCCCGGCCATCGTTCTCCCGGCGTATCAGACGATGGTGCGAGCGGCGACCGCGACCATTCCACCGGAAATGAGCAGCCTGCTTGGGTTGCACTCGCCGCCCGGATCGATCGCGGCCGGACGAGCGGTGACCGGTTTCCTCCGGTGGTCGCTCGGCTCGTCACCAACGTGGAATCTCAGCCTGATCAGATGCGCAGCACCGATTCCGGAAGGCCGATTCCATCAACCCCTGCCGGTCCCGATCACCGTGATCGACGATCCACCCGGGTAGCGATCTCCGAGGGGCCGCACGCATCCGCCTGGGCTACTCCTTCAGCCAGTCCCACGCGTCGTCGTCGTTCTCAAACGTCTTGATCTCCTTCGCGCAGAAGGGTTCTGCGAGCTTCGCGAGGTGCTTGACCCGCGTGGCGTGGGAGACCAGAGCCATCTTGTCGATCTTGTCCCTGTAGGAGTGACCGAGATCCAGATCCGACCCCCACGCGGTCGCCTTCTCCCAGTGGAATTGAGTCAGATCGAACAGCAGGTTGACGGAGCCGCCTCTGTGCCGGGCGTTGGTAGCCGGCTCAGGGTTCGTTGATCAGGTAGTGCGCTTCCAGTAGCCGCGGATCATGGTGTGGGATCGATCCACGCCACGATCGTCAAAGAGGTGCCGCCGTATTCGCTGCATCGCTGCCGCTTCTCCGGCTGCCCAGATCCGGACCCCCGCCTCCACGGTCGCTGAGCGCACGTACTCGAACTGCGCGGTTCCCGGGGGTGCTCCTTCAGGCAGGACACGCCAGTCGACCTCGGTTCCGGACCGCTCTGGGAGGTCGCGGATCGCCTCAGACGAGGTCACCTCGATTCCGGCGTGCACGGGATATCCGGGGGGCAGCGAAGCGACCAGCTGGCCGATCGCCGGCACGGCGCTCTCATCGCCAACCAGCAAGAACGACGACGCGTCGGGATCCGGGACATACCCTCGGCCCGGCCCGGAGATTGCCGCACGGTCCCCGACGGTTGCGGCGGTCGCCCAGTCCGAAGCAGCGCCCGATCCATGAAGAACGACCTCGAGCACGAGTTCGCTCGTGGCTGTTGACGTACGAATTGGCGTGAAGGTGCGGATCGTCGGGCGTTGCCCATCCGGCAGCAGGAATTCGTTCCCATTCCAGGTTGGAATCACAAGGTCGGGCGTTCCCAGCGAGGGCAGCAGCAAGCGGACGCTGGCGGCGGGTTCGTCAACGTTCAGTTCACCCAGCTCAGGTCCGTCGAATGTGACCCTCTGTACGTGCGGTGCCGGACGGTCGAGACCGACCACGGTCACATGCCGGAATGGAGGTGGTTCCCGCCGAGTGCGTAGGACCCCGGAGCTCGGCGTCCTTCCGTTCATTCACCGTCTCCCCGTCGCTGCGTCCGGGAGGCTAGCGAGAAGCTCGAGCCTGAAGGAAACGGGAGTGTCTCTGGGACTCGAAGGCGAGACCCGAAGTGGCGTCGACGGCCTCATTCATCAGCCTCGAACGTAGCGACCGCTGCGTCGTCGGCGAGCGCCTGCCCTGCCTCCTCGTACAGGTTGCGCGCCACGTCCACACCTGCCTCGCACAGCTCAGCGAGCTGATCGGGGAACCGAGCGATAGCGGCGATCCGGGTTGACGGGAGGAATTCGCGGATTCGGCGGACACATTCCAGGTTCGCTCCGTGACTGCTCATCGCGGCAATGACGAGCTCAACCTCTGGGTGAAACCGAACACGTTCCCAGTAGTCGCGGTCCAGCGCGTCACCCCGAACCACATTCCTCGCCTCCCGTTGATGCGTCGCTACCCGTTCGGCATCACGGTCAACCCCCACGGCAACCGGGCCGCGCCGCGCAACGATCTCATCAAAGGCACCCGTGCCGACCCGGCCCATACCGAAGACGATGACTCGGGCGTCACCGCAGTCCAGGATGGAGTCCTCCTCGATCAGCGGACGGCGCTCATAGGCACGCACGCGATGGGACCATCGGTCGTAGAACTGGTATCGATGAGAATCAGCGATCGATGCCACGACAAATGAGCCGGCGACCGCCACTGCCACCGTCGACACCCATGCCTGGTCGACGAACCCCTCTGCCAATGCGGCCGCACCCACGATCAATCCGAACTCGCTGAACGTCGACAAAGTGAGCGTGGCGTGAAGTGACGTTCGCGCCCTGAGTCGGAATCGTGTGAACAACCAGAAGAAGCCAAACGCCTTTGCCGGAAGCAGGAAGATGAACAGGAGTCCAATCCCCCACGCCGCGGCCGACGGTGTGCCGCCCAATCCGATGGAGAGGAAGAAGCCGACGAGGAACAGGTCCTTGAAACTCAACAAGCGGTCCGAGAGTTCGCCGGCGCGAGGATGACCGGACAACAACAGGCCCGCCACGAGCGCCCCCAGGTCGGGCTTGAGCCCGACCACATCGAACACGCCGGCTCCAACTCCGACGGCGAGGGTTACTCCGAGAAGCACGAGGATCTCGCCGTGTCCACTGTGGTCGAGCAGCCAGCCTGCGATCGGCCGCAGGATGATGAACGCCGGAACAACGAGAATCGCCCATGGGGACGGCCACTCACCGTCGGCAGCCACAATAAACACAACAGCGAACACATCCTGGAGAATCAAGACCCCGACGGCCAGCCGGCCGGCAAGTGAATCTGACTCGTCGGTGCGTTCGAGCGCCTGCACCGCGAACACCGTGCTCGAGAACGAAAGCGCAAATCCGACCAACATCGCCGTACCGGGATCGAGATCACGGGCGAGTGGAACACCGAGCGCTCCAATCGCGAGGAGGAGGAGTCCCACAAACCCGGTGGCGACCGCTGCGAACACGGTGGCCGTCACCCAGACCGAGGGACGGGCGAGCGTGCGCGGCCGCAGCTTCAGCCCGATCCCGAACAACAGCAGCAGAATGCCGATCTCCGCCACCACGTCGATGCCTTCGGTCGCCTCATACCCGAACGCGTGGAGCACGAAGCCCGCAACCAGATACCCGACGAGCGGAGGCAGACCGACCGCTTTCGCGGCGAACCCGAACAAAAATGCAGCGACGAACAGAGCGACTTCCATAACTGTGGCCATTATGCAATGCAGCGTTTGCCTGCGTGGGTGTTGTGGACTGCAACGGCGGGGCCGAGCTTCCAGCCCAACTCGGTGGAACTGCTGCTCCGTTTTGCGCTGGATCGCGATACGCTCGGAACATGCCAGCCCTCATCAGCCGCGAGATCTCAAGCGAGATACGTTTGGCGGCCGCCGTAGCCGATCGTGATGGCACTGCGGCGCTCAACACCCTCGTCTTTGGAGGGGCGCTGATGATCGCTTCCTCGGTGGCCCTCGTCGCGGTAGGGGGTATTGCCGGTGTCTTCATGTGGGCGTTCGTGTGGTTGCTCGGCCTGGCTTCCGTCGCGGCGTGGCTCGCACCTCATGTCACTGCCGTGCGCCGATGGCAATACGACCAGGCGGCCCGGCAACGAGTGCTCCTCGCCACCGCTCGAGAACGAGCGGTCGACCTCCTGCTCAGCGACGACGTTTCAACCGAGACTCGCCGTGCCGCTGCACATCTGCTCGCCGAGGCCACGCCTCGCGAGCGACCACAGTCGACGCAGGCCGGCCTGCCTGACGGCCACAAATCGGCGTAGTCCTCTGCCCGACGACGATCACGCAGCGTCGAAGCAGTCGGCACGCCGAGTCGCCTTCGAGCAATGCTCCTCCCCGGTCAAGGAGCGTTGACGATCCCCTCGCTTGGAGCTTCGGCCGAAGCGCTAGCCGAAGCGCTAGCTGTTCCGATGTCGGCTTTCGTGATGTCGCCGCTCAGCTTGTATCCAAGCGCTCGCCCCGAGCTCTATTCCATGGTCTGAAGCATCGACCTCGTCCTTTCGCTGTGTCGGGCTGCGTGGCGACCCGACTCCATGACCGTCATGGGTTCTACGAGTCGAGCGGACGCCACCACTGGCCGGCCTCGCGTTCCGGCTTCTCGTCGTCGGAGAAGCGCCGGGCAGTGGCCTTGAAGGATTGGAACTTGGCGTTGAGCTGGTACTGGTCAGGGACTGTCGCAAGCCAGTGGTCGACCGCTTCGGACACCTGCTCGTCCCTCCGACAAACGGGGTCGATTTCCTTGACGATACGAACTGGTGCAGACGCGAGATAGACGACGGCACCGAATCCATCCTCGGCACTGCCGGTGAGGTCCCATTCGACGAGCAGTGGTTTCTTGTTCACCCAGGGAAGCCGCACTTCACGCTCCGATCCTGACTCTGACGGTAGCCGCCCGGTTCGGTAGCATCGGCGTCGGCGCACCCGGCGAAAGCTTCGGGATTCCTCACAAGCTTCCTGACGCTTCCTTTCCGTTGGGTGCGCCATCCCTGTTGGTGGTCTCCTGCGCCCGGATCCTTCAGCGCAGCCCGGTCAGCCCACAGGAACGCGCGTGCCGCCAAGCGCCGCCTCCGGCTCCCGGCGCACATGTTCGTTCACTCTGGACGTGGTCCCGCCGATAGTCTCACGAACAGCGGAAGGACGGTGACGTGGTTGCCAACGCTCCTGCTTCGAGTTCGCGCCGCTACCTGTCGCATGCCATTTGGGCAGCGATCGTGATCGTGCCGTTCCTGTTTGTCCTGATCTCCGTGTTTCTGACCGAGCTCGGTCCGGACCAGTGCAGCGGCATCGGATGGGGGTGCGAATCCGCTGGTGCGGACGGGGCCGGGATCGTCCTTATCTTCTTCGGGATTCCCGCTCTGATGATCCTCCTTGTGGGACATCTGGTGATCGGTCTCGCTCAGTGGCTGCGTGGCCGGTCATCCCCGGTTGAAGACAGCTAACTCTCGCTCCGTCGATCCGCCGCGTACGATTGATATCGGCGCATCCGGCGGCGTGCCTTCTAGGTACATCATTCCTCCGCTGGGTGCGCCATACGTATGCAGAGGAATCGCTTCCGGCCTCCGCCTGGTTCACGGGTCAGAGGGAAACGTTGACCCCGCCCGAGAAAGCGGAATCGTGAAGTTCCAGGATGGTCCCGGTGCCGAGGTTCGGGAACCCGTCCGGTACGTCGAACATCAGAGTTGCCTGGAGCGCAACACCTGGGTTCAGATCCTCCGCATTGGTTCCATTCCAGGTGAATCCCTCACCGCCGTATTCCTTACCGTCCCACAGGATCTTCTGATTGCCGGCCAGGAAGGCCTGTTCCCGATCGCCGACGTTCTCAACTGTGATGTACACGACGAGCCACGCGCCGTTGGCTTCGTCCTTGAGGAGACCCTCGGGCTGGTAGAACGTGCCCGGCTCTTCAAGTCCCGTGACGATGAACTCGAACTGCCCATCGCGTACGGGATCGCCGATCCCCGGAAGACCTGCCTCGGAGGTTGTGGTGGATTCCGCGGCGGTTGAGGCGGTCACCTCCGGTGACTCGCTATCGGCTGGTGTTGTATCGGGTGCACCCTGGTCGGATGTCTCGGATTCACCGGCTATCGAACCGGCGACAGCCAGGACGATGAACACGCCACCGACGATGAGCAACACCTTCTGCCACGTCTTGCGTCGCTGCCACCAGTTGCCCTGGCCTGCAATCGGTTCGGTCCCCCCTGGTTCTGTCACGTTGCCACCTTCTTCATGTGTCCACACGCCAGCCGGTTGGCGCCCGGCCGTTGATTCAACTACGTCGGCCGGTCCGCACATCGTAGGATCGGACCGTGGCACGGCGTCCTGAACAACCAATGCCGGACGATGTCCGCGCGGAACTTGATGAGCGGGGCGTGATGGATCTCTACCTGGAGCGCCCGTTCTATCAACGGAACGACTATCTCGCATGGATCGGACGCGCCGCAAGGATCGAGACCCGGCGAAGGCGGATCGAACAGATGCTGGCCGAGCTGGAACAAGGCGGCGTCTACATGAAGATGGACCACCCGCCGAGTCGACGCGCCTAGGGACGCTCCGCGAGGATACGGAGGAGCGCCCCAACTTCGAGGTGGTCCTCGAGGGCATGCCGGAGCGGCAGCTTGGCGTTGACCTGGTAGTGGTTACGTCTTCCGATGCGCTCGTGGGACAGATAGCCGGCCTCCTCGAGCTCGGCCACGATCCTCTGGGTCCCACGTTCGGTGATCTGAACCTGCTCGGCCACCTCTCGCAGTCGCACATCGGGATTCTCCGCAATGCAGAGCAGAACATGAGAATGGTTGGTGAGGAAGGTCCAGCTGGCTGTGCTCGTCATCGACCCATCATACGTCGTTGCATTCGTGAATCGGTCTACCGATGCCCGCCGGCCTGCATAGCCGCCGGGTTTCCGCCGAACGCCGCGATGATCTTCGATTCCATCGTGAGGATGTCTCGGATGGTGCGATCCGGATCTTGTGCGTCGAGAACATGGACGTACAGCAGGTGCTCGTGGAGCTCGAGGGCCACCGTGCCCGGAGTGAACGACAGCGAATTCATGAGCAGCGTCACCTCGGTGCGCGTCAGCGCCATCAGCGGCACCTCCAACACCGCAGGACGGATCTGGTCCGGGCGGAGGCGAAGGGCGAGGATCACATCCCACGTCGAAACGACCATCTGACCGATGAAGTAGACCACGAATCGCCAGGCGGCGACTGGATGGTGGAGGCTGCCGGGCCATCGCGGGGCGAGGACCCTGAACGCGTACGCGATGCCCCCGGCAACAATCACGCCGCTCACCACGACGTTGGGCTCAACTGAGCCGAATGCAGCGATCCATACCAGGCACAGCCACAACGCGAGCAGCGGCGTTGACCCTCTCACACGGTTGGTGGGTGTCGACTCAGCCGTCGGAAGCTCGACCGCGAGCTCAACGGTCGACGGCGCCCGCGGCGTTTCGGGATCGTGATAGGCGGCGCGGGCGAGAAGGCTCATGCCCAGCGGACCCGAAAGGAACAGCAGCGCAACCACGACGAGCAGGATCAACGCGCCTCCCACGGCCCCCGCCTCGATACTCGCCCCGGTTGTGGTTGCGATCACACCGACGGAGGCGGCCTTCGTCGCTGCGTGCATTCGGGTGAAAACGTCAGGGAATCTGAGGAGGCCGAAGGCGCCGAGCGCCATCAGCGCAGAACCGACAACAACGAGCAAGCCCCCGACAATGTCGATGATCATCGCTTCGTCTCCTCCTCGATGTACCTCGCCACGATGACCGTGCCGATGAACGCGGTGAGGATGGCGACCACGAGGACGGCAAGGTACGTGGTGTCGCCGGTCGCCACGATATAGAGACCGAGGCCTCCTGCGCCGACGAAGAGCAGTGTGTCGAGCGCCACCATGCGATCCGCCACCGACGGGCCGCGTACGACACGGACCATGGCCGCGAGTGCCGCGAGGACCAACAGAACCCCCGAGACCGTGGTCGCAGCAATCATGACGAGACCCCTTCGGGCATGGCCGCGATGATGCGCTCGACAATCAGGTCGTCCGCAGCGCGCTCGGCATACGACACGATCGGTTCGGCGGCCACAGCGATGACGAGGCTGAACGCGACCAGGCTCGCCGTTGCCAGCGCCATGCCGCGCGGCGTGATGCGCCGCTCCGTCGTGTTGGGCGTTCCCCAAAACACACCTGCCCAGATCTTTGTCATCGAGAAGAGCGTGAGCACGCTCGCCGCGAGAGAGACGCCAACGATGATCCAAGCGTTCGCCGCAAAGCCGGCCTCGACCAGCGCGAGTTTGCCCACGAACCCGGAGAACGGTGGGAACCCGGCGAGGCTGAGGGCTGCCGGGAGGAACAGCGCTGCGATGATGGGCGATCTGCGGGCAACCCCGTTGACGGCGTCGATCGCACCTGTCCCCTCCGACTCCTCGACAAGGCCGCCAACGAGGAAGAGAGATGCCTTCACGATGATCTGGTGGACGATGAACACAATCGCCGCCGCAACACCTGCGACGGTCCCGAATCCGAGGCCCATGATCATGTAGCCGATCTGGCTGACGATGTGGAACGAGAGGATGCGCTTGATGTCCGTCTGCGCAATGGCACCGAGCACTCCGACGATCATGGTGAGGCCGGCGATGACGAGCATAAACGTCGAGGGCTCGTCGCTCGGGAACAACAACGTTTGTGTACGAATGATCGCATACACGCCGATCTTGGTCAGCAGGCCCGCAAACAGCGCCGTCACGGGTGTCGGCGCCACGGGATACGAGTCCGGGAGCCAAAAGAACAACGGGAAGATGGCTGCCTTGATCCCGAACACCATGAACAGCAGCCATCCAAGCCCGCTTCGGAGGCCGGGGGGCACGGCGTCGAGGCGCACGGAGAGATCGGCGAGATTGACGGTTCCGGTTACGCCGTAGATGAGCCCAATGGAGATCAAGAACAGGGCTGAAGCGACAAGCCCGATGACGACGTAGCTGATAGCTGGTCGCGTCTCCGTGCCGTCGGCCCGGTGGGTCAGGAGCACGTAGCTTGCGGTCAGCATGATCTCGAACGCAACAAACATCGTGAATAGGTCGCCGGTCAAGAGTGCGAGCGCAACCCCCGCTCCAAGGATCTGGTACACGGCGTGGAACCCTCGGAACTCCTCGTCGGTTGCTCGCTGGCTCACGGCGTAGACAAGGACGGCAAACAGGGCAACGGTCGACGCAACGAGCAGCAGCGCGGAGAAGCGGTCGGCGACCAACTCGATGCCGAAGGGAGGTGTCCATCCCCCGACCGCCACCACGACGGCGCCGTCGTTGTCTACGGCGACCAGCAGGATGGCAGCTACCGCGGCCGATGCGCCGCTCGCGATCAAGCTGATGGTGCGACGTCCAGCGATGCTGCGGCCGAGAGCCAGCGCAAGGGCACCTGCGAGGAGCGGTATGACGATCGGAAGAGTGGCGAGTGTTGTCATGGTTTCGCCTCCCGCCTGCGTGCGATCCTCAGGTCCTCCCGGTCGTCCTCAACCTCATCTGAGCCTTGCTCGGTCCACGATCGATAGGCGAGGGCAAGCAGGAACGCGGTGATGCCGAACGTGATGACAATTGCCGTCAGCACGAGGGCCTGCTCGAGCGGATCCGAGTAGGGGCCGGCACTCGCCTCATCAAGCAGGGGGGGCTCGCCCGGCGCGCCGCCCGAACCCAGGAGAATGAGGTTGGCGGCGTGCGCGATCAGTCCGAGCCCCACGATGATGCGGCTCAGCAGGCGCTGAAGGATGAGGTAGGTGCCGGCACCGAATAGGACTCCGGCCGTGATGGCAATGGTCCATGTCACGAGGGATCCGATCCGAGCTTGAAGATGGCGGTCGTCACGAGCCCCACGACGACGATGTACACGCCGAGGTCGAAGGCGAGCAAGGTCGACACCTTGATATCGCCGATGACCGGGACGGTCCACTGCGCGTACTCGTACGTGAGGAAGGTCCCCCCGAACGCCAGCCCGACCACGCCAGCCGCGATTGCGAGTACGAGACCGACGCCCATTGCGGTATCCGGGTCGAACGGGAAGGCCCGGCGCAGTCCCCTTCTGCCCCAGGTGAGGAACACGAGAAGAAACGCCGACGACGCGATGAGGCCACCGGCGAAGCCGCCACCGGGCACATCGTGACCTACGACCAGGAGATAGACCGAAAAGAGCATCAGCGTCGGAACCATTGTCTGTGCGCCGGTCGCGAGGAGCGGTGAGAATCGGATCTTCATGAGGCTTCACCTCGTTTTCGACGCAAGCGCAGTGGTCGGACAAGTGCCCCGATTCCGATGCCCGCAGCAGCCAGCACCGTGATCTCGCCGAGGGTGTCGAGCGCACGGAAGTTCGTGAGGACGACGTTCACCACGTTCTTTCCTCCTGCGTCCGCGGCCCTCGCGATGTATTCGTCGGCAACCAAACGATCAGGCACGACCGTGGACGTTGCGAGTGCGGCTACGACAACAACAATGCCCGCGAACAGAGCTACCGCGATCCTGGCACGGGGTGAGAGCGACCGTGGCTCCGCACCGAACCTTCGGGGCAGCTTCACGAGGACGAGCGCAAACAGGCCAACCGTGAGCGTCTCGATGAGGAGTTGGGTCAGGGCCAGATCCGGTGCGGAGAAGACGACGTAGATGCCTGCGACGGCGTAGCCGACGACGCCGATCATGAGCGCTGCCGCCATGCGCCGCTGTACGCGGCTTGCGGCGACAGCCCCTGTTGCGGCGATCACTGCGAGGACGAGCTCGCTTGGTTGGTTCCACACGGGCAAGGAGATCGACGGATTCCAGGTGAACAGCCAGGTCGCTGCGGGCACCGCGAGCACGGATACGACAATGACAGCGAGGTACACGGGCAGCGATCCGTTCTGTACAACTCCGGTAACGGTGTCGGCCGTTCGCAGGAGTCCGCGGAGCGAGGCCGTGTAGACATCGGCCGCCCGCGGGAGGGGCGTCGTTCGCCTCTCCGGGTGGAGCTCCGTCTGGCGTCCTCTCTCGAGGTAGAGCCACACCCCTGCGGCAACGACGACGGATGACACCGCCAGCGCAGGCGTGAAGCCCGGCCACAGAACGAGCTTCACGCTTTGACCGACGGCACCTTTCACCGCATCGGCCAGCGGCCGGGGATCGATGCCGAAGCCGACCGTCAGCACCCCCAGCACGACGGGCGCAAGGAGCATGCTGGTCTTGGGCCGCGCGGCGGTCACCGGGCTGATGCCCCTCGTGGACGCGAACGCCCCGAACCACCAGCGGCCTGCGTAGGCGACGGTGAGCGCAGACGACACGGCAATCACGGCAAGCGGCAACCAGGCCTCGGATCCGATGAGCGTGTCAAACGCAGCTTCCTTCGTCACGAAACCGAGGAGCGGCGGAAGGCCGCCCATGGATCCGGCGGCGATCGCACCGGCGACCGCAACAACCGGCATCTGGGTGCCGACGCCCGACAGCTCCCCGATCTGCCTCGTCCCGGTGGCCTTGTCGACAATACCGACGACGAGGAACAGGGCTGCCTTGAACAGCGAATGGGCAACGAGCACCGCGAGGGCGGCAGCAGTGAACCCCAAACCGATCAGAGCGGTCATGAACCCGAGTTGGCTAACGGTCCCATAGGCCAGGAGGAGCTTGAGGTCGCGTTGGCGGAACGCGGTGAACGCACCGAGCGCCATCGTGATGAGCCCCGTGGCCGTGACGGCCCAGAGCCAGAGCGAGGTCGTGGAGAATCCTGGCGCGAGCAGCAGGAGGAGCACGATCCCTGCCTTGACCATCGTGGCGGAGTGAAGGTAGGCCGAGGCAGGCGTCGGCGCCGCCATCGCGCCGGGGAGCCAGAAGTGGAAAGGGAACTGTGCCGATTTCGTGAATGCTCCCAGGAAGATCAGAACGAGGGCGACCGACACCATCGTCCCGCTCGGCGGGTCCGCCACGATGCCTGAGATGCGCGTCGTGCCGGACGCCATGGCCATAAGGACGAATCCGGCAAGCATCGCCAGCCCACCCGCAGTGGTCACGAGGACCGCCTGGAGCGCCGATGCCCTGGCGTCAGCCTTCTCGTCGTCAAAGCCGATAAGGAGGTACGAGGCCACCGTGGTGATCTCCCAGAACACAAACAGACCGAGGAGTTCGTCAGATGCGACGACACCGACCATCCCGGCGCTGAACAGCGACATCTGGGCAAGGAAACGCGATCGTTTCAACGCGTCCGCGAAGTATCCGGCGCTGTAGACAACGATCAGCAGGCCGATGCCCGCCACCACCGCCGTCAGGAGGAGCGCGAACGTGTCCGTCGATACCGCAATCGTGACGCCGAGCGACGGAATCCAGTCGATGGTCTCGTAGCCCCCCGGCGCCCAGCCGAGTGCGATTGCCGAGACGAGTATGAGCTGAACCACGTACGGCAGGGACGCAATCGGCGCGACAGCGCGCGGAAAACGAGCACTGACACCCCAGATCAAGGGGATCACAGCGACGTAGGCGGCAATCGAAAGAATGAACGACATGGGGTCCTAGCAGTACGCGTTGTTGGGGATGGGTGGTTGAAGGCCTCAGTCGGCGACGACGATAGTGTCGTGATTCGTGGCGATGGGCTCGCTGGAACCACGAATCCGCCGACGGCAGCAAGGGCTCCCGCCTTCGATGCGTTGCCGATGTCGCGACGGTCGAGGTGGGGGCCGATGTACAGCATCAGCAAGACGACGTCCAGTTTCCCGAGCACCATGAGGGCTTCGTCGGATTCGAGAAGCCCGAGCAGCGGTGGTCCGAGGATGATGTCCGCCGCAAGCCGCCAGACGACCACCGGCGAGCGCGGCAACGAGAACCAGGAGTAGATTCATCACATCAAGGCTCACCCTGACCTCTCGTTCCGTTTATACGAAAAGCGTTGCGTGAATCGTATCGCCTGTATATTGTTATGCCGAAGAATTCGTGTATTCTATATCATGTATTAGGAGACATACTATGACGGAACAAAGAGAGCGGCAGGCCTGGGCGCTGCTCACCAACCACGGACACGTGCTGATGAGCATCGCGAAAGCGCCGGAGATTCGTGTCCGCGAGATTGCGGATCGAACGGGTATCACTGAGCGCGCGGCCCAGCGCATCATTGGCGACCTCAAGGCGGCGGGATTCGTCACGCACACTCGGGTGGGCAGAAGGAATCGGTATCAGGTCGATATCAACCGCACGTCAACGCACCCCCTCGAGCGACACCTGGACGTGGGTTCTCTGAGCGAGGGAACCCTCGTTCCATCTCAGGCGGAGGGTTGGAAGTGAAGCGGTTCAAGAGCATTCTTGTTGTAGCAAGCGACGGTTCACGCCTCCCTCTTGTCCTCGAACGGGCGGTCGACCTCGCGTGGCGCAACGACGGGAAGATCACTGTGATGGGTGTCGTGGATTCCGAGCGCACACAGCGCCGTGTCGCGAGTGACAATGGCGAGACGTTCGACGTGGCGAGCTTTCTCGTTGACGCAAGGCGCGAGGAGCTCGAGGAAGCAACAATGGCCGCTCGCTCTGACACCTCAGGCGGTGGATCGGTGCCCGTTGACGTGGTCGTTGCGACGGGACGCGACTTCGTGGAGGTGATCCGCAGGGTCGAGCACGCCGGTCACGATCTCGTCATGGTCGGGAGTTCGGCCGGATCGCGGTTCCCCGTGCTCGCCGGTTCTTCACTCGCAATGCACCTCCTCAGGAAGTGCCCGGTACCCGTGTGGGTCGATGCCGCCGGCGAGCACTCAAGTCCCGATGTAGCCGTGGCAGTTGGACCGCTCAACGACGGAATCAGCGGTGACTCGCTTGCTGTGACGCTGCTCGAGATTGCCACCTCACTGGCGGCACGCCGCGGCGGCACGCTGCATGTGATCCACGCATGGAGGCTCGACGGAGAATCCTTGCTCCGGAGCGGCCGGAGGGGACCTCCGGCCGCTCAGATCGACGCCATGGTCGCCGAGGAATACCAGATCGCACAGATGGGCCTCAAGCGCCTCCTCGAGTTCACCCCCGACTTCGACGTTCCGATAGAGCTTCACGTGGACAAGGGAGAGCCGGGCGACGTCGTTCCGCGTGTCCTCGAGATACACAAGCCCGGCGTCGTCGTGATGGGCACGTTGGCTCGGGCAGGCCTCAAGGGAGTATTCATGGGCAATACGGCCGAGCGCGTTCTCGGCACGATCGACGGGTCCGTATTGGCGGTGAAGCCAAGAGGATTCGAGACGCCGGTGGCCGTGTAGCGGTTCCGATGCCGGGTGTTCAGTTGGCAGCGAAAGAGCGGAGGTCTTCGTCTCCGCTACCGAAGGTCGGGTGAACCGGCCGGAGGAAGCCTGGTCGCAACGGTGGCCGCTGGGAGCCGGCACACGACGATGAGGCACCAACCGCCGAATCTCGATCGGTGCGGCGGGCGTCCTATTGTTGGCTGCATGCCTACCCAAAGCCGCAACTCCATCATCGGGATCACAGCCGCTGTGCTGATCGGCGCGTTCGTCGCATGGGCCGGGAGCGACGGCAGCAGAGAAGTTGGAGGAATCGCGGTGTTCGCCTTGGGTGCACTCCTCGCGTACTCCATCAATTGGCTGGTGTTCATACCTTCCAACCGAGCAAAGACCGAGCACTACTTCGACCTCACCGGAAGCGTGACCTACCTCTCGGTGACCGTCGTTGCGCTCCTGCTCAGCGACGACCTCGACGCGCGGGCCGTGATCGTTGCAGCGATGGTCGCGGTCTGGGCATTGAGGCTTGGCTCGTTCCTCTTCCGCCGCGTGCGTCGAGACGGCCGCGATGGCCGCTTCGACGAGATCAAGATCGATCCACTGCGGTTCTTCATGACATGGACGTTGCAGGGCTTATGGGTGCTCCTCACGATTGCGTGTGCCCTGGCAATCATCACGAGCGTCGAACGCCGCTCAATTGGTTGGCTCGCAGTCCTGGGAATCGCCATCTGGCTTGCCGGCTTCGCGATCGAAGTGATAGCCGACCAGCAGAAATCGGTCTTCAAACGTGATCCAGCGAACGAGGGTACGTTCATCTCGACCGGCCTTTGGGCCTGGTCTCGGCACCCCAACTACTTCGGCGAGATCGCCCTGTGGACCGGCATCGCCATCATGGCCATTCCGCTGTTGTCCGGCTGGCGTTGGGTGGTGCTGATCTCGCCAGTGTTCGTCACGCTGCTGCTCACCCGTGTCAGCGGCATCCCGATGCTCGAAGCTCGAGCCCAGAAGCGCTGGGGCGACGACAAGAACTTCCAGGCCTATACCCGCAACACGTCGGTGCTGATCCCCCGCCCTCCCCGCACGTAGCTGAGCGGCACACGAAGACGCTCGGGATTGGTGCCCCGCCGAGCGGAGCGTGAGCTACGTTCGTGGGACAACTCCTGCCGCCGTTGGTTACGCTCGACTCATGGCACCGAGCGGGAATCAGGCTCATGAGCGCGGCGATAGTCCTGTGGTCCGTCGACGACGTGCACGCGATGTCGGCATTCCGTTTGAGGGCCGAACGGGACGGCACAACGCAATCACCGACGTGAGCGGCCTCGAGGTCGGATACGCGACCCTCGTAGAGGGCCAGGGTTCCCTCGAGGTGGGAAGCGGACCGATCAGGACAGGCGTCACCGCCATCTGGCCACGTGGCAAGGACTCGGACCAGGGCTCGTTTGCTTCGTGGCACACGCTCCACGGCAACGGAGAAATGACCGGGTCGCTGTTCATCGATGACCTTGGATGGTTGCTTCCCGGTCCGGTAATGATCACGAACACGCTCAGCGTCGGCACGGTCCACGAGTCGGTGATCCGGTGGCAGACAGAGCGGAATCGGCGGCTCACCAATCTGCCGGTTGTTGCAGAAACATGGGACGGCTACCTGAACGACATCCGCGGCCTCCATGTCCGTACGGAACACGTCTTCGCTGCCCTCGATGGCGCCCGAGGCGGACCGATAGCCGAAGGGAGTGTTGGTGGTGGCACCGGCATGATCTGTCACGGATACAAGGGAGGCACCGGAACCTCTTCTCGCATGGTGCCCAATGGCTACACCGTGGGCGTGCTGGTCCAGGCCAACCATGGTGCCGGACCCGCCTTGACCATCGCCGGCGTTCCAGTCGGGCGCGAGCTTGGCTGCACGACCTGGCCCTGCGACGGAGAGCAGGAGTCGGCGCCGGCCGGTGAGAGTTCCATCATCGTCATCGTCGCCACCGATGCCCCGATCCTCAGGTCGGAGCTCCGGCAGGTCGCCCGACGGGTCAGCCTCGGTGTGGGCCGAGTCGGCGGAATCGGAGATGAAGGTTCAGGCGACATCTTCCTGGCGTTCTCAACCGGCCTCGACGTCGACGGTGACGGTCCCCGCTACCCAATGGAGGCCCTCTTGGAGCATCTCGATCCGCTCTACGAGGCGACGATCCAAGCCACCGAGGAAGCGATCGTCAACGCACTCGTGGCCGCCGAAACAATGGTGGGTGTCGACGGACACCGCGTCCAAGCCCTACCCCAGGACCGGGTGCGCGTCGTGCTGGAGCAATTCGGGCGACTCGCTCCCCCGCCGGACGTCCACAAAACGCGTTGTTGAGCACAAGCCGACCAGAGGGGCCTAGCCCACCCAGAACATGCCATGTCGCTAATGAGCTCGGATGCGCGAGGCGTACCCGGCCACCCGAGTGCACGCGCCAAGGAGAGCGCCATGCAGCTTCGATCCGGCTCGAACGGCAAACCGTGGGGCGGTTTGGGACCGCTTCCGCGCCGTCTAGGACACAACACCCAGCTGAGTCAAGAGGTCCAATTGGTCGAAGTACTCGTCGAGTTCCACAGCCTCACCGTTGTCGAAACGCACGACGAGACAGTAGGGGAATTGGGCCGACTTGTGGGTGGCAGGAATGTCCTCCCCGCCCGGGCCTGCCAGCGGGCCCGTGTGGGTACCGGCAAACTGCAGCTGGATGCAACCCCAGTCCCCCTGGCCGATGCTGTTCTCGACCTGAATCTGGGCGTCGGGAAATGCCCGGAGTATCCCTTGGACGAAATGGACGCGTGCTTCTCGACCTCTCGTGACCCCCGGCAATCCGGGAACCCGCATCACAAGATCATTCGAGAAGAGTCTGCCGTAGGCCTCCCAGTCCCCTGCCGCTATCGCCCGACCTCCCTCCTCGGCGAACCGATCGATGTGCGTGGCCGCGTCGACCCGATCCGCCGAGGCCGCCAGCTCGACGGCGACGTCCTCTTTGCGCTTGCGGTCAAGGGAGGGAGCGTACGCGAGATGTGGGTGTTCCACTCGAATCAAGATCAGGTTGACGAATTCTGGTCCACCTAGTGGCGTCGTGGACGCCTCTCGCCGCTGCATTCGACATCCCAGACCAGGGGTTCGACACCAACGCCGAACTACAACGTTCCGTCGCATCGTCAGGGTTGGTCTGCCACACTCACAATGGCGGTGCGGCGAGGGCAGTGACGGGATTGGGCCAATCGACCGTGCGGCGGTCGCGACGTTGATAGCGAGGAGAAGCAGTGTCTGTTTGGTTTGAAGGCAGCGGAGACATCGACTGCAGTATTGAAGACGTGAAGCATGCTCTCGAGAATCACGGCGAGCTCTTCGTCGGAATCGTCAGCCGAATGCCGGGTATGACGAGTGTCGAACTGGTGGAACAGGCAAGCGACTCTGCAACGATCAGGACCAACGAGGGCCTCATGACCCGCACGAACATCTCGACACGCATCGAATCTGATCGCGCGGTGATCGAGCTCGACGAGAAATACGAAGCCGGATCGAAGGTCACCGCCACCTCGCACTTCTCTGATGAATTCACAACGAGCGACACGGGAGTAACGCATCACCTCGTCATGAGCGACGTCGAGGCGCCCGGATTCCTCGGTTTCTTCTACCAGAGATTCGGCAACTCCAAGATGGGGAACGCCTTCCTGGCGGCATACAAGGACTACCTCGAGGAACAGGGCCGCTGAATCAGGCGGTCAGGGCTGGAGACGACGTCAGAGAACCCGACCGAGTTTGTCGCGGCCGTTCGCGTAGCAAAGACGTCCCGGTAGGTTTGCTCGATGGACAGCCGAGTGACCCCCTTGCCACACCGGTCGGAGCGCACGCCCCACCGCTCAGTTCGAGCCACAAATGGACCGGCGTGCTCCTGGTGGTCGCGGGCGTAGCCTTCGGATTCCTCCTGGGCCAGGGAGCCACCGGCGACCCTTCACCGGTTGACGCCGAGTCCGCCGAGGCGGTTACATCAACATCTGCACCGGCCGATCCGGTCGTCAGTTCCGAGCCGCCGGCCGAAGACGTGGTGAGGTTCCCGGGGACCATCCTCGCGTCAGTGGAATTCGGAAGGGGCCTGATGACATGGACCGGGGATGGCAGTCCGGCGGAGACCCGGCTCGCCTTCAAGGTGTCGGTCGCCGCGTACGATGCTGCCCAGCGCCAGATAGCAGTAACCGTTCCCGAGTACGGCACCGAAAGGCTCGCCCTGCATATTGGGAATGTCGGGGACCTGCGCTTCGTCGCGTCCCGCGTCACCGGTTTCGCCCGGCACCCGACGGATCCCAGCGCCATCGCCTGGGTGGAAGAGTCCGCGGGCGGTTTTGCGCTGCTGCAGGCCGACGTCTCGGACGGCGAAATCACGGCTACGCAGATCACCGTCCTCCAAGACACGGTTCGGCCAGTGGCGTGGGGCTCGTGGGGGTACGCCCTTCAGAGCGAAAGCGGTCTCACGACGATTGACCCCTCTGGGGCACCTATCGCCAACGCGGATGTTCAGTTCGTGGCCGCTGGGAGCGACGGTCGCCTGGTTGTTTCGCGACCGGCGGGTATCCCACTGAGCAGCGACTGGGCGATCACTACGACGGACCTGGCCGACCAGCGGGCCCTCGGTCGATTCGGCGCTCTCAACGAGCACCCGACGGCGGCCGCGATCCTGCCTGAGAGCGGCCGGATCGTGCTGGTGAGCAACCGATTTGGTGACGGGTCAGATCTCGCTCGGATCGAGGTCCTTTCCGCCGACGGCACCCGTCAGGCGGTGATCCGATCCGGCATGATCGCCGATTCCATCGCGTGGAGCCCCGACGAGGCCCACTTGGCGGTTGGCGGCTACTACTACGGGTCCAATCAGGTCCGCTCAGCCGTCCTCCTCACCGACTCCGAGGGCAGAGGGGAAGCGATCGAGGTGCCGTTCGACCATCAGGTGCGCCCGCTCGGTATCCGGAACGGAAGCAACGAGCCCCTGAAGATCCGGCTGCGGGCGTGTGACTACAGCAAGTCGCCATCAGCTTGTTCACCACAAGTGCGAGGTGCAATCAGCGGGCACCGCAGCCCCCGTCACATGGTTGTGTGGTTTCTTGATCAGCGAGGTTCGATGCTCTCGGCGCCGCAGCCAAGATGCTTTCCTATCGCCGAAGCTGAGTGCAGAAGCCGACTGCGAGCCAGCCATCGAGACCCTGCATTGGCAGGACCCGGTCAAATCCGCCCAGCTCAGGCGAAGCAGGTTGGACCTGCCGACCGCCTACACCGACACCGACGACCATCGATGCGCGCGTGCAGCGCTCGCTGCTACGACCGACGTCGATCCATCATTGGGTGACGCCACCGATAGTGCACGTAGTCATCGAGCACGGCGGGGATGCCCTCGTAGATGCTGGGTAGCTCAGGATCGAGCCCAACGTCGCTCCACACCAGGTTGGGTGAGACCGGCAGGTCGAGGTTGAATCCCACGACCGTGTCCTTGGTGTAGAGCGTCGGACGAGCTTGGCGGGATAGCAACGGCTCGAGCGCGGCAGCCCCGCCATAGCCAAACCAGCGCGGCAACGAAATCAGGCGGAAGTAGGGGTAGAGGGTCTCGAGGAGATCGAAGTACTCCGTCCACGTCACGATCTTCGAATCGGCGACTGCAGAGGCGCCCTCCCATCGAGTGCTGCCGACAGCCGCCAAGACCCGGGCCGCGTCCGAGACATGCAGTTGCCCGCATCGATTCGCCATCCCTCCGGGAAAGATCGCAAGGCCACTCCGGACTTGTTGGAACAGGATGGATTGGGCGCCGTAGACGTGAGGCAAGCGCAGGCTCGCTAGGGTCATGCCGCTGCCGTCGGCGATCTTGGCAAGTCGTTGTTCCGCTTCGTTCTTGGCGCGTCCGTACCCAAGCCTCGGCCCTACCGGGGTGGTCTCGTCGATTGGCTGGTTCTGATCTCCGTAGACGAACAGGCTGCTCGCGAACACGAAATGTTCGACACCGGCGGCTGCCGCCTGACGACCGAGCTCGGCGGTGGCCTCAACAATTGTTGGTCGGAGACGTCGATACGACTCGAAGCTTGCCCGGCCTCCAAGATGGAAGACGGTGTCGACACCGTCGACGGCACGCTTCAGGGTTTCGGCGCTGAGCAGATCTCCCTGGATCGGATCGATATCGAACGAGGTGAGCAACCCCACTCGGTGAGGTCGGCGCACGAGAACCCG
>Ga0316197_10000612_pt1 | contig 24809 bp, 21 predicted proteins | sample OudBiesiAoxic_MG_FD_204939 | JGI IMG/M metagenome (GOLD analysis project Ga0316197, IMG submission 204939) | Coastal sediment microbial communities from Oude Bieten Haven, Netherlands - site A oxic | ecosystem: Environmental > Aquatic > Marine > Coastal > Sediment | place: Netherlands... | reverse complement strand
CCGTCGTTCTTGCTCTCAAACTCACGCCCGAACTGTCCCAGCGCCTCAATCCGCAGCTCTTGACCACGTGCGGCGTCTTCTTCCGCGTTGGCGCGAAACACCTCAACTGTTTCCTTCAATACATTGCGTTCATTTCCAAAAATGATACTGAACAGGCTGGAAACTAACCCCATGATGCGACCCTTTCCTGAAACTGTCGATCGGTCAAATGATACCGTTCCGAGATGAATTCTTCGGCACGCCTGATCCATCCTCCCTTGCGTCCTGCACGGGTCCGCGCGTACTTGCGACTGGCCACTCGCCGGTCGGCGATCCGAAGATAGTAATTTCTGCGCGCAATTCCATAAGCGTCCGCCAGATGGTCAGGCGCTGCCATAAATGCCGTCTGCGCGGCCCCGATCGTTTGGGGGCCCAATGCGCCATCAACCGACAAACTATGCCCCATGTCGCGCAAAAGGCGCTGTAGTATCTTGATCGCATTGCTGCCCGCGTTGACATACATATCAAAAACGGTGGCGTGCAGCACATCCGGCAGCCGCGCGATGAGTGGTTTTTCAAAGTAGTGTTTTTCGAATATCACAATTGCCCGATCGCGGGTCAATGTGCGCACATCAGCAACAGTCACTCGTCCGTCACGGTTCAGATCCAAGCCCAAGCGCCGCATCGTGTGGATCGTAACACCAAAATTTGTGGCACCGCCAGGATCGTCAGGATCGTTTACGAACCCGCCTTCACGCGCCACAATTTCCTCTGCGATCTGCCTAACCGACTGCATGACATCCCCTTTGCGCCTTGATTGACGCACAGAAGATGGCTTGGATGTAGTTAAATACGCTTAACCATAGCGTACGGTGTTATCCCTCTGGGGCTTTGTAGACACCCTGCGCTTTCAGCGCGTCAACAACTTCCGCAGGCATATAGGTTTCGTCATGTTTGGCTAGAATTTCATGCGCTTCAAAGACGCCGTTAATGTAGCGACCCGTTCCAACCATACCTTGATTTTCTTCGAAAAGATCGGGGAGCACGCCGGTGTAAGTCACCGGTACGACCCCGTTGCCATCGGTCACGCTAAAGCGGATTGTCTCGCCCTGACCTCGCACGATAGAGCCTTCCGACACCAGCCCACCAATGCGGAACACCTCGGTGGGCGCAGGTGGTTCTGCCAAGATTTGCGTCGGCGCGCGGAAAAAGTTGATCCCGTCACGCATCGCATAGCCGATGAGCACTGTCGCAAGGATAAGTGCCACAGTCGCCAATCCGATAACTTGGATGCGTCTTTGTTTCTTAAGGTTTTTCATAACCCCTCACGGAAATAGCGGTGCCATCAACAGCCCTTCGCTCTCTTCAATATCTAACATCAGGTTGGCGTTTTGCAACGCCTGCCCGCTGGAACCCTTCGTCAGGTTATCCAACGCGCCCACGACGATCGTGCGCCCTGCAATCCGATCTGCAACAACGCCAATATGACAATAGTTTGAACCTCTTATGTGGCGCGTGCTGGGGGCTTCCCCTATGGGCAGCACCTCGATGAAAGTCTCGTTGGCATAGACCTGCGACAAGGTGTCGTGGATCGTTTGCGCGTCACCATGCACGTAGGTTGTCGCCAGAATACCCCGATTGGCAGGGATCAAATGAGGGGTGAACTGGATATGCACCGGACGGCCCGCAATCCTAGAAAACTCCTGATCAAACTCGCCCAGATGACGATGTGTACCGCCGACCGCATAGGCATGATAGCCTTCGGATAGCTCCGCATGCAGCAGGTTTTCCTTTAGACTGCGGCCCGCACCGGACACAGCACACTTCAGGTCAAGGATGATCTGGTCCAGATCAACCACCTGCGCTTCGATCAACGGCCTGAGGATATATTGGCCCGTTGCCGCATTGCATCCCGTACCCGCAACCAGACGGGCATCGCGGATGTCGTCGCGGTAAAATTCAGTGAGCCCGTAAACCGCCTCGGCTTGCTGAGCCAAAGCCGCGTGCGGGTTGCCGTACCATTTCTCGTAGTCGGCAGGATCGCGCAGGCGGAAATCAGCGCTCAAATCCACGACTTTCAGGTCCGACGGCAATGCTGCAATGACCTCCTGACTGGTTTTATGCGGCAATGCGCAAAAGCACAGATCAATATTTGCAAAGTCGATTTCGCTTATTTGCAAAAGCGGTGGCAGGTCGAGGTGACGCAGATGTGGAAACACCTCAGCAATCGTTTGCCCTGCTTTGGAGTTGGCGCCCAAAGCCTTGATGTGCATTGCGTTGTGACCAGCCAGCAGCCGGATAAGTTCGGCCCCGGTATAGCCCGAGGCCCCAAGAATTGCGATTGAGTATGTCATTTTGTGGTGTCCGTTCAGGAAAAAAGTCAAAGATCAAGCTTGTGAAAACTCGATCCTTCGTCGCAAAAACTGTGTGGCGCGATCGCTGACGCGCGCAGGTTCTCCTGTCGTCAAAAACGCGGCATCACCGGTCCCTACCATATCGGGATGACGGGCGAGGTAATCGGCAAGGCTTTCTGCGACCAGATTGGCTTGGCTGAAGACTTTGACAGTCTTGCCCAAGGCATTCTGGAATTCCTCCTGCATCAACGGATAATGCGTACAGCCCAGAATTGCAGCGTCCGGTGTGGGCATCTTTCGCTGCAGCGCATCTACGTGGCTCCGGACCAAGGCTTCCGCCAGCATCATGTCGCCATCCTCGATTGCATCAACAACCCCGCCACAGGCCTGCGCCTCAACATCCACACCGATCGCGCGGAAGGCAAGCTCTCGCTGGAAGGCACGGCTTGCGACGGTGGCGGGCGTGGCAAACAGTGCCACATGCTTGACAGCGACCTCGCGCGGGGGCGAATTGTCGCCCCATTGCCGCTCTGTCATGGCTTCGATCAAAGGCACGAAAACACCCAAAACGCGTTTGTCTGCAGGTACCCACGATTCCTGCATCCGCCGTAGCGCCGCCGCTGAGGCGGTATTGCACGCCAGAATGACCAGATCGCAGCCTGCATCAAAGAGCCGTTGCACAGACGCACAGGTCAATTCGTAAATGTCGTCAGACGTCCGCACTCCGTATGGCGCGTGCGCACTGTCTGCCAGATACACGAAAGGCACGTCCGGCAAACGCATTTGCACGGCATCTAGTACGGTCAACCCGCCTAATCCACTGTCAAAAATCCCTACGGCCATCTAACTTGCGCCCTTTGTGACACCACCCTACATGCGATGCCGTTCTTCGAATTCATACCCCAGATCAAAGCTTTTCAGAGGGTCTGGTGAAAGCTCATACGTCGCTTTTCGCAAGAAATCCATCATCCCTTTGCTGTCTTTTGCAAAAGCCGACAGCGCACCCGAAGAAATGGGCTCTCCGATGGAAACACGCACGGGAGTATCAACACGGCGACCGAATTCTTTGATCAGCAACCCCATACGCAGGGTATTGTGGGTGTGGCTCGCAATCTGGAAAAGGCGGCTGGTATGTCCGTCAAAGTAGATTGGCAGAACCGAGGCGCCGGACTTAGCAATCATCCGAGCCGTAAAATTGCGCCATCCCGGGTCCATCGGTTTGGCAAACGGGCGCACGGCAGTGCTGACCGTACCACCGGGGAAAATGCCGATTGCACCCCCATCTTCAAGGTAGCTCAGCGCGCGTTTACGTGTCGCGATGTTCAGGGCCATTGCCTCTTTGTCCTCATCAAAGCTGATGGGAAGAACAACGCGGTTGATCTCTTCGGCCTTCCGGAACACCGAATTTGCCAGAATGCGAAAATCTACACGCGTATGTTCCAGGATATGCCCAAGCGTCAGCCCGTCCAGAATACCATAAGGATGATTTGCAATGACGATCAAAGGGCCTGTGGCCGGAACATTCTGCAAAGAGCCACGCACAACATCAAGCGTCAGCCCGTACCGTTCCAGCATGACAGTGAAAAACTGCCGGCCAGCCGCCACATCGCTTTCGTACCCCTCGGCGCGTTTAATAAGCCGCAATCTGCCGGTTGAGTTTTCCATCAGCCGGATCAGCGCCCGCCCGCCTTTGGTTTCGGCGCTGAAAGCATAGCTGATGTCTCTGGTCGTATTAAGGCCTGTTGCCCTCATACCTGTCTTTGATGCCCCCTTCTGGTGCCGGTCCGTATTTGCGTTTAGCGCGAATACGTAACAGAAGTGCTATCGTCACTCTGCGGCGTCAGACATAGCAGGTCCACCCGACCGGATCACCGCCAAAAGTTCTTCGCGGCGTTTTGCCGCTTTCACTTCGTTGGCGGCTTTCACGGGTCCAAAGCCACGGATATCCAACGGCAATGCAACCAACGCCACGATCGCATCCCGTGTCGCATCCGACAATTTCGGTAAAACTTCCTTGAGATCTTTTTCGTACTGGCGGATCAATGCACGCTCCATACGACGCTCTGCGGTATAGCCAAAGGGGTCAAACGGTGTGCCTCGCAACCATCGCATGCGCGCCAGAACGCGCAGTGGTCGCTCAAGCCAGGGGCCGAATTCGCGCTTCATTGGCCGACCGTCAGGGCCAGGTTTCGACAGCATCGGCGGTGCGAGGTTAAAGCTCATCTTGAAGTCGCCCTCGAACTCAGCACGCGCCTTGTCGCGGCTGGATAAAAGGAGTCTTGCAACCTCATATTCATCTTTATACGCCAATAGCTTATGATAGCCTTTTAAAGCGGATTTTCGAACATCTTCATCTGTGATACTCTCAACCATGCGCCGGTAGCGTTTGGCCAAACGGCGGCCTTGATACTGCTCAAGGTGCTTGGAACGAAAATCAATTTGCTCGGATGTCGTCTTGGGTAACTCTATGACTGTCGGTTGCAAGACGCGCGCGGCGTCCTCGGGGTGCAACACGGCCCAGCGGCCAATTTCAAAGGCACGCAGGTTACGCTCAACTGCAGCACCGTTCAGTTTGATTGCCTGCTGGATCGCATCATAGCTGAGCGGCACAAGGCCGCGCTGCCATGCGCCACCGAAAATCATCATGTTAGAATAAATCGAGTCCCCCAAACTGACCCGCGCCAGTTCCGATGCGTCAAACATATCAAGACGGTTTTTGATACGCGCTTGCAGCGCAAGTGTTAACCGCTCACGGGGTAAACGAAATTCCGTATCCCGGGTAAAGTCGCCTGTTACAATCTCATGTGAATTGACAACCGCGCCTGTTTGTCCGGTGCGCATCAACCCGAGCGTTTTGGCACCGGCCGAGACGACAAGATCACCACCAATTAGAGCGTCAGCCTCGCCTGTCGCAACACGGATCGCAGAGATATCTGACGGTGCATTCGCCAAACGGCAGTGTATGTGAACGGCACCCCCTTTTTGGGCAAGTCCGGCCATTTCCATCATACCAGCACCTTTGCCATCGATATGAGCAGCCTGTGCCAACACTGCACCGATCGTGACAACGCCCGTACCACCGACACCTGTCACCACCACATTCCACGTCCCTTCAATCTGTGGAAGCTCGGGCATGGGCATCTTCGGGAGGTCCAGCGTCGCGGTTGCTTCCTTTCGCAACTGCGCCCCCTCCAAGGTTAAGAATGAAGGGCAAAAGCCCTTGATACAGCTAAAGTCTTTGTTGCACGACGACTGGTCAATCGCACGCTTGCGGCCCAATTCGGTTTCTTGCGGCACGATCGAGACACAGTTTGATTGCACGCCGCAATCTCCACAGCCCTCGCAAACATCGGTATTGATAAATAGGCGCTTGTCAGGATCAGGGAAAAGGCCCCGTTTACGGCGCCTGCGCTTCTCGGCAGCACAGGTCTGAATGTAGACAATTACGGAGACCCCCGCAGTCTTTGCAAACCTTTCTTGTACAGTTTGCAAATGGCCCCGTTCATACATTTCGGTGCCTTTCAAAGCATCGAAATCAACGTCTTCTTTTTCGTCATACACAACGGCAAGTGTCTTTACGCCCATAGCCTTGAGCTCATGCACAATCCGAGGTGCGGAAAGACCACCTTCATTGCCTTGCCCACCCGTCATGGCGACCGCGTCGTTATAGAGAATTTTGTAGGTGATCGTTGTATCCGCAGCAAGAGCCGCGCGAATGGCTTGAACACCCGAATGGTTATACGTTCCATCCCCCATGTTCTGAAACACGTGCGCCCGGTTTGAAAACGGTGCTTCGCCGATCCAATTGGCCCCTTCGCCCCCCATATGGGTATAGCCCAAGGTTTCGCGGTCCATCCACTGTGCCATAAAATGGCATCCTATGCCTGCATAGGCCCGCGACCCATCCGGCACTTTGGTTGATGTATTGTGTGGACAGCCCGAACAGAAATAAGGGACACGTGCCGTAATTTCTTCTGCGTTGTCAGATCTTTGCGCCTCGCGCAATTCTGCCAGCCCTGCCGTGATCCCATCAGTGTTGCGCCCTTCATCAACCAACACTTCGCCCAACTTGAGCGCGATTTCCACAGGATCCAAAGCCCATTTCGCCGAGAAAAACGGCGAGCCGTCGCGCGTGCCGCCGTAGACCCGTCGCCCCTGACGGTTGTCAAACAGCACTTCTTTAATCTGCACCTCAATCAGCTTGCGCTTTTCTTCGACCACGACGATGAGATCAAGACCCTCTGCCCAGTCCTCAAAGCCCTTCGCGTCCAGCGGCCAGACCTGCCCGATTTTATAGGTGGTCAGGCCAATCTGCTCGGCCTCCTCCGCATTGATATTCAACAAACTCAAGGCATGCTGCAGATCAAGCCAGTTTTTGCCAGCAGCCACAAAACCGATCTTGGCGCCCGGCTTGCCCAAAACCCGCTTGTCGATTTTATTGGCATGCGCGAAGGCCTCAGCCGCATACCGTTTATAGTCGACCAATCGTGCTTCTTGTTCGATCCGGTCATCCACCAATCGAATGTTCAGCCCGCCGTCCGGTATTTGGAAATCAGGCGTGACAAAGCTGTAGCGATCAAGATGGCTATCGACCACACTTGTCACTTCGATTGTGTCTTTCATCGTTTTCACGCCAACCCACAGACCGCTGTAGCGGCTTAGCGCAAAGCCATATAGCCCATAGTCCAACACTTCCTGTACACCTGCGGGACTGACAATAGGCATGAAGGCATCGATCAAGGCCAGTTCGGACTGATGCAGAACTGTCGAGCTTTCGCCGGTATGGTCGTCTCCCATCGCCATCAGAACACCACCGAACTGCGAGGATCCAGCCATATTGCCGTGACGGATCGCATCACCAGACCGGTCAACTCCGGGACCTTTCCCGTACCACAGACCAAACACGCCGTCGTATTTACCTTCTCCGCGCACCTCGGCCTGTTGCGCGCCCCACAAAGCTGTTGCCGCAAGGTCTTCGTTCAAACCCGGCTGGAAGGTGATTTTGTTCTCGGTCAAAGGCTTCAGCGCACGCGTCATCTGCATATCCACCGCCCCAAGCGGTGAACCGCGATAGCCGGTGACAAGCCCGGCAGTATTCAAACCAGCCGCCTCATCAAGCTTCTTTTGCAGCAACATCAACCGCACAAGCGCCTGCGTTCCGTTCAGCAACACTGGCGACTTTTCAAGATCGTAACGGTCGTTAAGTGAAAACTTTTGCGTTCCCATCATATGCCTCCCTGCCCGAGTGTATTGTTACATAGTTTTCAACCATTAATAGGTCATGATGGCTGACCTGTATATAAAAAAACGTCAACTGTGTCGTCTTGTGTCCTATCCTCGTTCGTTTGAGCCGTATATAGCGCTAACAAAGCAAAGGGTGCACAGAGATACGAGATGGATTGGGATAAGCTCAGGATTTTCCACGCGGTAGCGGACGCAGGGTCTCTGACCCATGCGGGCGATAAGCTTAACTTGTCTCAATCTGCGGTCAGCCGGCAGATCAGAGGGTTGGAGGAATCGTTGAACGCGACGCTCTTTCACCGCCATGCACGGGGGTTGATTCTGACCGAACAGGGCGAGTTGTTGTTTGATGCGACCACAGCTATGACACGCCGCCTGGACACGGCCTCTGCGCGCATCCGCGACAGCGAAGAGGAAGTCTTTGGCGAATTGCGGGTCACCACCACCACCGGGTTTGGCACCCTTTGGCTGGCACCGCGGCTTCCGAAACTTTATGAAAAATACCCCGATCTCAAAGTTGACCTGATGCTTGAAGAACGCGTGTTAGATCTGCCGATGCGCGAGGCGGACGTCGCGATCCGTATGAAAGAGCCAAGTCAGGCAGATCTCATTCGCAAAAAGCTTATGATGATCCGAATGTGCCTTTACGCAACGCCAGACTATCTGGCGGAGAACGCGGCACCAAAAATAATAGAAGATATCCGTCATCATCGTCTGATCTGTCAGAACACCGACAGCGATCAGGTTGGCGCCGGTCGCAGCCTTGTGCAGCACCTCATGACCTATGACATCCGGTCGCTTCTGACTGTCAATAACTACTACGGCGTGCTTCAGGGCGTCCTTCAGAACCTTGGGATCGGCGTACTGCCGGACTACGTCACTCAGGACTTTCCTGACCTTATTCCCGTTCTGCCTGACTTGACGTCCGCGGACGTGCCTGTGTTCCTCGCCTACCCTGAAGAGCTGCGACACTCGCAAAGGGTGTCTGCGTTCAAGGATTTCGTGCAGGATGAAATTATCACATATCGCAAGCAGTTACGCGCAAAAAGATCCTGACAGGCCACGCAAGCCATGCACAGAACGCATAGCGGGCATGACTGCTTTTATACAGAAACTGCCTTGATCGAAGGCGAAACGCAGCCTAATTGAGCGTTATGCGAACGATGCGTTGTACGCGCGTTCGATACCTCCCTGTTGGACTTGGCCGAGCTTCGCGCTCGGCCTTTTTTTTGCCTGTCACGAGACGTCAAAACTTACAGGCAAATCCACGCGCCAAGCTGGGCTTCACTGACGTCATCAAAATGCAGGCTCAACGGTTGGTGGTCATCGGAAAACGACGCTGCAAATCCGCGCAAAGGCAATGACCGACGCACGAAAAAGCCCGCGATCCACACACCCAAAAGCAATCCGTTTTTCTCGCGCAACTCAATCCTGTGCCCCTGCACATCACCATTATCCAGTTTACCGCTTGTGTTGGCCATTTGCGCATCGAAACAGACAAGCCCGTTGTTGTAAAAACGCCAGCGGACATGGCCCCATTCACATTCGTCAATCGCTTCTGGCTTGGTCCACAAAAACTCGTGGTATCGCACATGGCCTTTGTCACCAGAGGTGCTTTGCCCCGCGTTAAAGGTGTCGTTATTGGCAGCGTTCCAGCGGACATATCCCGCCGGTTCGTCCTCACGCCCGATGGGGATACCTGTATCCGCAAGCCCTAGTGTGGATTTGATGATGTTGTCACGGTCGACTTTTTTGTCGTCATCTGCATCAACCAGTTTGCTCACGATCTTGGAGGCGGCGCTCAATATCACAGTAGTCTCCTTCGTGTTCGGGCAATCACTCGGCCTGAACCATTTGTGCCGCCCACGAACCGATTTGGCCATCCCTGATTTCAGTATGCTGGCGCTGCACATGTACATTCGCCCCTTCCATGCGCGCTTCGCCGCATGTATGAGGTGCGCGACAAAGTCAGACGGGGAATGGGATAAACATGCAAGAGCCTGCCATCACTGCGGAGTTGATCGCGAGCCACGGGCTGAGCCCTGATGAATACAACAGTATTCTAGAGATCGTAGGCCGCGAGCCCACCTTCACAGAGCTTGGTATTTTTTCTGCGATGTGGAACGAGCATTGCTCTTACAAATCGTCCAAGAAATGGCTGCGCACCCTGCCAACTGATGGCCCCCAAGTCATCTGCGGCCCCGGCGAGAATGCAGGCGTGGTGGACATTGGCGATGGTCAGGCTGTGGTGTTCAAAATGGAAAGCCACAATCACCCATCATATATCGAGCCGTACCAAGGTGCGGCCACCGGTGTGGGCGGCATATTGCGCGATGTCTTCACCATGGGTGCCCGCCCCGTTGCCGCGATGAACAGTCTCAGCTTTGGCGAGCCGGGTCATCACAAAACCCGGCAACTGGTCAATGGCGTGGTTGAAGGCGTCGGCGGTTATGGCAACTGTTTCGGTGTTCCGACGGTCGGCGGCGAGGTTCGCTTTGATCCTGCATACAACGGCAACTGTCTGGTGAACGCTTTCGCGGCGGGCTTGGCTGATGCCGACAAGATTTTCTACTCTGCGGCCTCGGGCGTGGGCATGCCGGTTGTCTATCTGGGTGCAAAAACGGGCCGTGACGGGGTTGGTGGTGCGACCATGGCCTCGGCAGAGTTTGACGATACGATTGAGGAAAAACGCCCCACGGTGCAGGTCGGTGATCCGTTCACCGAAAAGCGCCTGATGGAGGCCACGCTGGAATTGATGGCCACAGGTGCTGTGATCTCTATTCAGGACATGGGCGCTGCCGGCCTCACATGTTCCGCTGTCGAAATGGGTGACAAGGGCGGGCTGGGCGTGCGGCTTGATCTGGAAAAAGTACCGGTGCGCGAAACTGCCATGACGGCCTATGAAATGATGCTCTCGGAAAGTCAGGAACGCATGCTGATGGTCCTGCGCCCCGAAGTGGAAGCGCAAGCCAAAGCAGTGTTCGATAAATGGGATCTGGATTTTGCCATCGTCGGCGAAACCATTGCCGAAGACCGCTTTCTCATCATGTTGGACGGCATGGTCAAGGCCGACCTGCCTTTGTCCAAGCTTGCCTCTTCGGCACCCGAGTATGACCGCCCGTGGATCGAGACGCCGGCCGCAGAAGCGTTGGCTGATGTCCCTGAAGTGGATCCAATCGATGGCCTGAAAGCTTTGCTTGCCAGCCCCAACTATGCGTCAAAGGAATGGGTATATTCGCAGTACGACACAATGGTTATGGCAGACACGGTCCGTATTCCGGGCATCGGCGCAGGGATCATCCGCGTGCATGGCACTGACAAAGCGCTTGCCTTCACCTCAGATGTGACGCCCCGCTACGTCAAAGCCAACCCTGTCGAAGGTGGCAAACAAGCCGTCGCCGAAGCCTACCGCAACCTCAGCGCCGTGGGTGCAGTGCCCTTGGCAACGACCGATAACCTTAATTTCGGCAATCCCGAAAAACCCGAAATCATGGGGCAATTCGTGGGCGCCATCAAAGGCATCGGCGAAGCGGTTGCAGCCTTGGGCATGCCTATCGTATCGGGGAACGTATCGCTTTATAATGAAACGGATGGTACCGCGATCCTGCCCACGCCAACCATTGGTGCGGTCGGTTTGATTGACCATGTCGATCACATTATCGGCTGCGATGTACGGGACGGGCATGTGGCGCTGGTCTTGGGCGAAACCATCGGTCATCTTGGCCAATCGGCTATTCTGGCCGAGGTGTTTAACCGCATCGAAGGCGATGCGCCGACGGTTGATCTGATGCAAGAGAAAGCCCACGGCGACTTTGTTCGCGAAAACCGTGACCTGATCAAAGCCTGTACAGATATTTCCGACGGTGGCTTGGCACTGGCCGCTTTCGAGATGGCTGAAGGCGCCGGGATCGGTCTGTGTCTGGATGCGGGCGATACGCCAACGCTGTTTGGCGAAGATCAGGGGCGCTACCTGATCGCATGCAACTTCGATCAGGCCGAGGCGCTGATGATCGCTGCAGGTCATGCAGGTCTGACGCTGCAGTCTGTTGGGAAGTTCACTGGTCAAACAGTTCGTCTGGGTGCCGCCTCTGCGCCACTCGAAGAGCTTTCGGCACTGTATCGCAGAAGCTTTGCAGAGGCCGTCGCCTAAGCGGAAATCATCTGCATCAGCCGCGTTTTTTCGCCTGCATCATCGGGGCGGGAAATCGCGGCTGCCAAATCTTCCAGAGATGCGATTGAATGGCCTGCGCGAAAACTGTCGACATGGGGCAGCATCGCCGCGATACCACGCGCTTTGGGCGCAAAGCCGTCCCACCTGAGCAGCGGGTTCAACCAGATCAGGCGGCGCGCAGAAAGATGCAAACGTTCCATCTGCTTGGCCAGCCTGTCAGGGTCATCGCGATCCAGTCCGTCCGTGATGACCAGTACGACCGCCCCCTGCCCCATAACGCGGCGCGACCAGTCGCGATTGAAGTCCTCAAGACAGGACCCGATGCGGGTGCCCCCTTCCCAATCCTGAGCTTCCGCACCTGCGGCGGCCAATGCCGCGTCCACGTCCCGTTGATGCAAATGACGCGTTATATTGGTTAGCCGCGTGCCGAAGGTGAACGCATGCACCTTGGCCCAACCCGCCCCTTTCTCGTTTGTAACCGCGTGCAGAAAGTGCAGGACCATGCGGCTGTATTGGCTCATTGACCCCGAGATATCGCAGAGCACCACCAAGTTGGGCCAACGCGGTCTCGACTGCTTGAGCGCAATTTTGTGCAACTCGCCCCCTTGTCGCATGGCCCGTCGCAGCGTGCGTGCAGCATCCACCTGCCGCCCCGAAAGACTGGCTTGCATCCGCCGCGACGCAATCGGTTTAACGGGCAGTGTCAGCCGCGCAATCATCCGTTTCGCCTCGGCCATTTCCGCTGTGCTCATTTGTTCAAAATCCAACGTTCTCAGCCGCTCTTGAGTGGACATCGTGAGACTGGCATCCACTTCGATCTCGGTTTCGCCCTCGGGCTCTGGCTGTTGAATGTCGGGGGCCTCCGCCCCATCCAAAAGCGCTTCGGCAGCACGCTTTTCAGCAGATTGTGTTTTGCGTTCTTCCTGCACACCGCGCACCGCAGGGATCATCATGGCCATCATATGTTCCAGATAACGGGGATCACGCCAATACAGGCGGAACACCTGCGCAAAGACGACCCTGTGCTCGGGACGGTTCACGAAACAGGCATGCAGCGTCCAGTAAAAATCACGTTTTTCCGTAAAACCCGCAGCCTCTACCGCGCGGATCGCGTCAATCACCCGCCCTGGCCCGATAGGCAACCCTGCACGCCGCAAAGCGCGCGCAAAATGGATGATATTTCCCGCAAGCTTGGGATGATCCGGCAGTTCAAGTGGCGCGTACTCAGGCATCTGGGGCCTTGGTGGGCTCTGCCAAAGAGGTTTGCAGCACCGCAAAGGGTTTTCGGGTCACCAACACTTCAGGCCGGTGCAAGCGACGATTTGACGTTATCAAGGATGCGCTTGGCTTCGGAACCCTGAAGTTTTTGAATGTCGTCTTGGTACTTGAGGATCGCACCCAAAGTGTCTGCAATCACCTCGGGGCTGAGTGTTATAACGTCCAGCGCGAGCAGGCACTTGGCCCAGTCGATGGTTTCAGCCACCCCCGGTTTCTTGAACAGATCCTCGGTGCGAAGGGCCTGCACAAAAGCCACGACTTCGCGGCTGAGCGCTTCGGCCGCTTCCGGTGCCTGTGCTGTCAGAATTTCAAGCTCACGGTCGAAATCCGGATAATCGACCCAGTGATACAAACACCTGCGTTTCAAAGCGTCGTGGACTTCGCGCGTGCGGTTAGACGTTAAGATGACAATCGGTGGTTCAGGCGCTTTGATCGTTCCAAGCTCGGGAATGGTCACCTGAAAATCGCTGAGAGCTTCAAGAAGAAAAGCTTCAAAAGGTTCGTCGGTGCGGTCTAATTCATCAATCAGCAAAACCGGCGCGCCCTTCTCGTCGGGGCGCATAGCCTGCAAGAGCGGCCGCTCGATCAGATAGTCGTCGCTGAACAATTCTGCCTGCAGCGCCTCGCGGGAAGCAGTTTGGGAAGCTTCCGCCGTTCGGATCGCGACCATTTGCGCGGGGAAATTCCATTCATAAACAGCACTGGACGCATCAAGCCCTTCATAACACTGCAGACGGATAAGACGCCGATCCAAGCTTGCAGCCAAGGCTTTGGCGATTTCTGTTTTTCCGACGCCCGCTTCGCCCTCCAGAAACAGAGGGCGTCCCAATTGCAGCGCTAAAAACACCACAGTACCCAAAGCGCGGTCGCACACATAACCCTGCTCTGACAGCATTTGTTGAACGGCGTCGATTGTGGCAGGTCGGGTCATGGCGGCTCCTTCACGAGAATTGTAAGACTGCATCCTGAGCCGAGAGCGTCAAGTGTAGATCGCGCGCCATCGTGCACTGCGGCTAAAACGTGGTAAAAGGGCGTGGGGGCTACTTTGATTCTGGTGGCCATGTTCTGCACGGCCCAGACGCTCTGGCGCTGCGGTTTGTTTTTACGAGGATGGACATCATGTCAGAGTTGAGAACCGATTTTGGGCCGTCGCTGAAGGATTACAGCAGATCCGACTGGATTGCCGAGGTGACAGAACTGGTCGAGGACGACGGATCGCTTTCACGCTTGGGCAAGCGCCACATGGCTATTTTTACAGAACACGGCAAAACCCTGCTTGTCTCCTTTGAAACGCTACAGGGCATCCAAGCGCTATCGCCGAAAGCCCATCCGATGGGATGGAAAATGGCTGAGACACACAACTGGTCCAGTCTGACGCTTGTCAGCGACGGAGACACCTGGTTTCGAAATCCGGCTGTGTACGCTTATTTCGATCATATGGTCGACGATGGTTTCTTCGACGAATTTGATCGTGTGCTGTTCTACGGTGCGGGGTCTTGCGGGTATGCCGCGGCTGCGTTTTCAGTTGTCGCACCCGGCGCGCGGGTTGTGGCCATTCAACCGCAGGCCACGCTCTCAACCGAGTTTGCGGAATGGGATCAGCGTTTTGCTGAAATGCGACGCACGAGTTTTTCAGACAGATACGGGTATGCACCCGACATGCTGCAAGCCGCAAAACGCGCGCATATCATCTATGACCCCTCGCAGATGGAAGACGCGATGCATGCGGCGCTGTTCTCGGGTTCGAATATCATCAAAACGCGCCTCAGATATTGGGGGGCAGCATTGCAAACAGATTTTCTGGATCTGGGAATCCTCTACGATCTGCTGGAATATGCGAACAACGACTTGCTTAACCGGACCCGCTTTGCAGATTTGGCCCGCATGCGCCGTCTTCATATGCCATATCTCAAAAGGCTTTTGGCGCGTCTGGATGCTGAAGAACGGGATTATTTGACGCAACTGTTGTGCCACAACGTCAGCGCACGGATGCGTGCACCGGCATTCGCGGCAAGACTGGCAGAATTGCGACAAGAACCAGCATAGCACTGGCAAGATTTGTGGCGCTATGCTAGCGACACATCATGACAAAAACGCTTGAAATCCGCCGCCCCGACGACTGGCATCTGCATCTGCGCGACGGCGATATGCTGCGCGCGGTCCTGCCGTCAACCGCTGCACACTTTGCACGTGCGATCATCATGCCAAATCTGGTACCGCCAGTCGTAACTGCGGCTCAGGCTGCGGCGTACCGCGACCGGATCGTTGCCGCACTCCCGGCGGACGCCACGTTTGAACCTCTGATGACGCTCTACCTGACGGAAGATACCGACCCTGACGACGTGGCCAAGGCACACCATTCCGGCCTGGTCCACGCGGTCAAACTTTATCCCGCAGGTGCGACGACAAACTCCGCCAGCGGCGTGCAGGATTTCGACAAAATCCGCCCCGTGCTAGAGCGGATGGCCGAGACAGGCCTGCCGTTGTGCGTGCATGGTGAAGTCACCGATCACGATATTGATATTTTTGACCGCGAAGCGGTGTTTATAGACCGCGTTCTGGACCCGATCCGGCGCAAAACCCCCGGTCTGCGTGTGGTCATGGAACACATTACAACGTCAAATGCTGTTGACTACGCAAGCGCTCAGGACAGCACGTTAGGCGCGACGATCACCACCCATCATCTGGTTATCAACCGCAACCACATCCTCGCCGGTGGGATCAAGCCGCACTACTACTGCTTGCCCGTCGCCAAACGCGAAGAACACAGACTTGCCCTGCGCAAAGCCGCGACGTCCAAAGACAGCCGTTTCTTTTTGGGAACTGATTCAGCCCCCCACACAGACGCAAACAAGCTGCTGCCCTGCGGGTGTGCTGGATGCTTCACAGCTCCCAACACCCTCTCTATCCTCGCGCAGGTGTTCGAAGAGGACGGCGCGCTTGACCGTCTCGAAGCTTTCACCTCCCTGAACGGGCCTGCTTTTTACCGCATGGCACCCAATGAAGAGCGCACAACACTGGTGAAGTCTCCGCCCTCCTTTCCCAGTCAGATCGAAACAACCGAAGGTCCCGTCACCGTTTTTGATCCGGGCTTTGAGCTCACGTGGAAAGTGGCCTGAAGGCTTCGGTCAACCAAAACATTGCCGTGAATTCAAGAACTGCGGCGCCCCCTACATAGGACACTGTTATGATCCCTTCCTCATATCCAGACGCAAAAGAAATGGCGCGATTGACTGCGCGTATGCTGCTTGAGATCAAGGCGGTCCACTTCAATACTGACGAACCTTTCACGCTATCCTCCGGTTTGCCCAGTCCAACATACATCGACTGCCGCAAGCTCATCAGCTATCCGCGCATCCGCTCAACCTTGATGGATTTCCTCACCATTACTGTGATGCGCAACGCAGGCTTTGAAGCCTTTGACAATATCGCCGGTGGCGAGACAGCGGGCATCCCTTTTGCCGCATTTGTTGCCGAAAGAATGGCGCTCCCGATGACTTATGTGCGCAAAAAACCCAAAGGCTACGGACGCAATGCGCGCATCGAAGGGGCCATGTCCGAGGGTGAGCGCGTCTTGCTTGTCGAAGATCTGACAACGGATGGTGGATCCAAGCTGTCGTTTGTGGATGCCATCCGCGAAACGGGGGCGACCTGCGGGCATACGGCTGTGATTTTTTACTATGGCATTTTTCCCGAAACCGAAAAAACTCTCGGGGATCACGGTATCCAATTGCATCATCTGTGTACGTGGTGGGATGTGCTGAACGAAGCCAAAGCGCAGGAAGCCTTCAGCCCTTCAACCTTGGACGAAGTCGAGAAATTTCTGTTGGCACCGCGTAAGTGGCAAGAAGCAAACAAGAAATAAATTCTTCTCCACAGCCGCGCGGCCCAAGGGGTTAAAGAATCGAAAACCCAATCAAGATGTTGCGCTGTGCGGGTCAAATGCTACTATATGGGCGCAGCAACAAGGATGTACACAGAGTTTCACTGAACTTATCCCCAATTCTTTCCAGATAGGTTCAGTGCGTATTTTGCACTAGAACGATGCCACCCGTGCCCGAAGAAGCACCACAGCAGTAAATGCTCAAGCAAGGACAGTCATGAACGAGATTACCGCCTTCAATCCGACAGGTGTGGACGTACAATCCCCTGAGACGATGCCCCACTCGATCGAGGCAGAGCAGCAATTGCTCGGCGCTATTCTCACCAACAATGACATCTATGACCGTGTAGCGTCGATTATCAGCGCAAAACACTTTTACGATCCCGTGCATGCGCGGATCTATGAAATTTCGGCGTCGCGTATTGCAAAAAACAATCTGGCCTCTCCCGTCACGCTAAAATCGTTCATGGAAGACGACGAAGGTCTCAAAGAACTGGGTGGGCCTGCGTATCTCGCGCGGCTTGCGGGGGCTGCGATTTCGGCATTTGCCGTCAAAGACTACGCACAGATGATCTACGATCTCGCTGTGCGCCGTGACCTTATCCAACTGGGACGCACTATCTCGGATAAAGCGGCCAAAATCGACGTGGAATCAGAACCGCGCGAACAAATCGTCGAGGCTGAACAGGCGCTCTATGCGTTAGCCGAACAAGGTCAGGTAGAAAGCGGGTTTCAAAGCTTTCTCAAAGCAGTAACAGACGCAGTTGATGTGGCAAACGCGGCATACCAACGCGAAGGCGGGCTTGCCGGGCTTTCGACCGGTCTGATTGATATGGACAAAAAGCTGGGGGGGTTGCACCGGTCCGACTTGCTGATCCTTGCGGGGCGCCCGTCGATGGGTAAGACATCGCTTGCGACCAACATCGCCTTTAACATCGCCAAAGCATACAAGCGTGGCCTGAAATCCGACGGGTCAGAAGGCGCGATAGATGGCGGCGTGGTCGGGTTTTATTCGCTTGAAATGAGCGCCGAGCAGCTCGCCGCGCGGATTTTGTCAGAAGCATCAGAAGTGCCATCAGAACAGATCCGTCGCGGCGACATGACCGAAGCCGAGTTCCGCCGCTTTGTGGATGCCGCCAAAGCTCTGGAGGCCTGCCCGCTTTATATAGATGACACACCCGCTCTGCCCATCGCGCAGCTTGCAGCGCGCGCGCGCCGGCTAAAACGCACGCACGGGCTGGACGTGTTGATGGTCGACTATCTGCAGCTTGTGCGTGGCACCGGCAAATCGGAAAACCGTGTAAACGAAATCTCGGAAATCACCATGGGTCTGAAAGCCATCGCAAAAGAGCTGGATATCCCTGTTGTGGCCCTGTCGCAGTTGTCGCGTCAGGTCGAGAACCGAGAAGATAAACGCCCGCAACTCAGCGACTTGCGGGAATCAGGGTCAATCGAGCAGGACGCCGATGTGGTCATGTTTGTGTTCCGCGAGGAATACTACAAAGAGCGCGAAAAACCCGGGGATCACGATCTTGAGGCCATGGCGAAATGGCAAGAAGAGATGGAGCGGCTACATGGTCGCGCCGAAGTGGTCATCGGCAAACAGCGCCATGGACCCATCGGCACCGTCGATCTGAGCTTTGAAGGGCGCTTCACACGTTTCGGCAATCTTGTGCAACCGTGGCAACAAGGGTCCGATCAGGAATTCTAAGCGCATTTTTGATTGGACAGCCGGACCACAATCTGGCGCAGTACCTACATGCATCGGTTGATCCTGTACCTTATTATGTCTTTGCTCGCGTCCGCCGCTGCAGCGCAAGACGTTGAAGTGGACGTAGAGCTTTTCCTCGCCGTGGATGTATCGCGTTCGATGACCGAGGAAGAACTGGATATCCAGAGGCTTGGCTACGCCGAAGCACTGACAAGCCCCGATGTGTTGCAGGCAATTCAAAGCGGGCTGCTGGGGCGCATTGCAATTACCTATGTAGAATGGGCTGGCACGAATGCGCACCGCGTCGTGATCCCCTGGCAGCTTTTGTCCAGCGCAGAAGATGCCGATGACATCGCCGTCACTATTGCTACCAACCACGGCAGCAGTTTGGAGCGCACCTCGATCTCAGGCGTACTTGAGTATGCAGTGGCTAATTTCCAAGGAAACGGCTTTGTCGGATTGCGCCGTGTGATTGACGTATCCGGCGACGGCCCGAACAATCAAGGTGCTCCTGTTATCGAAGCCCGCGATGCCGCACTCGCACAAGGGTTTATCATCAACGGGTTACCCTTGATGACAGAAGACGCCCTCAGCCACATATGGGGCATCCCCGACCTCGACACCTACTATATTCGCTGTGTTATCGGTGGTCCCGGGTCCTTTGTGATCCCCGTGCTGGACTGGCAGGCTTTTGCGCCTGCGGTCAAACGCAAGCTGATCCTCGAGATTTCGCAAGCCCCGCCGCAGATCATGCCGGTCCAGTACACAGCACCTAAGCCCTACGACTGTCTGATCGGTGAAAAAAACTACGAAAAGAATCGCCGTTACTTTGACGAACCCTGACCAAAATTTCGGAATACCGAGCACAGACTTGACCTTACGCCTTTTCCTGTCATGTACAGCGCATGAGTACCGCGACCCTGACGATTGATCTTTCTGCACTGCAGGCCAACTGGCGCGCGCTGGACGCGCAAACAAGCGTCGAGACAGCAGCAGTGGTAAAAGCAAATGCCTATGGGCTGGGGATCGCGCGCGCAGCGCCGGCACTGGCAGACGCAGGCGCACGGCACTTTTTTGTAGCTGTCGCCGAAGAAGGCGCCACATTGCGTGGCATTTTAGGCGATGGCCCGCGCATCAGTGTCTTTTCAGGGCATATGGCCGGCGATACCGAAATCATTCGTGACACCAAGCTCACGCCTATGATCAATTCCGTCGCACAGTTGACACGTCACATGGAAAGCTTGCCCGGCCATGCTTTTGGGCTGCAACTGGACAGCGGGATGAACCGTCTTGGGTTGGAAGACGCGGAATGGCGCGCGATCCGGGATATCGCGCTTGAACAAAACCCCTGCCTTGTCATGTCGCATCTGGCCTGTGCCGATGCGCCGGATCATCCAATGAATGCCGCACAACTGGCCTGTTTCACACAGATGGCCCAAGGCCTGTCTGCACCGCTCTCGCTGGCGGCCACCGGCGGGGTTCTAATGGGGCCTGATTACCAATTTGACCTCACACGCCCGGGCATCGGGCTTTATGGCGGGTTGCCTTACGTGGATGCCCGGCCTGTCGTGACGCTGGACGTGCCCGTTATCCAGATCAGGGATGTAGAACCCGGCGAAACGGTCGGATATTCAGGAACGTGGACAGCATCCGGCCCTGCCCGGATTGCGACGGTTTCGGCAGGCTATGCTGACGGCCTGATCCGGCACATGGGCGCAAAAGCCATGATGCACGCAGGCGATACAGCCGTGCCGCTGGCAGGTCGCGTGTCTATGGATCTGATCGGAGTTGATGTTACAGCGCTTGACCATGACCCTGAGAGTTTACAGCTGATCGGACCGCATCAATCGGTGGACACGGCCGCAGGTTTCGCGGATACCATCGGGTATGAAATCCTGACGTCGCTGGGGGCGCGCTACAAGCGCGTGTATCGCTCATGAATCCGCTTGCCGTCCTCGGTCGTACCGTACTGTCCGCACTCGCCGCCATCGGTCGGATAGCACTTTATGGCGTGGAAACCATCAGCCATCTCTTTCGCCCGCCTTTTTATTCACGCGAGTTTCTGTCGCAACTGCTCAACATCGGCTGGCTTTCTCTGCCGGTTGTAGGGTTAACGGCTGTTTTTACAGGTGGTGCGCTAGCCTTGCAAATTTACGCGGGTGGTTCGCGCTTTAATGCAGAGGCGGTCGTACCGCAGATTGTTGCGGTAGGTATGGTGCGTGAATTGGGGCCCGTGCTTGTGGGGTTGATGATTGCCGCCCGCGTCACCTCATCGATTGCGGCAGAAATCGCGACCATGAAGGTGACCGAACAAATCGACGCGTTAGTAACATTGTCGACCCACCCGATGAAATATCTGACCGTGCCACGTGTTCTGGCGGCAGTGCTTGTTGTACCCCTGCTTGTGGGTATCGGAGATATTATCGGCATCTTCGGGGGGTATGCGGTATCAACCGGAACACTGGGGTTCAATGCTGCGACTTACATCAACAATACCGTCGACTTTCTGGAGCCGCTGGATGTGATTTCGTCTTTGACCAAAGGTGCCGTTTTCGGTTTTTGCGCAGCTCTGATGGGGTGCTACCACGGGATGAATTCCGGACGGGGTGCAATGGGTGTGGGCCGTGCGACGAAAGGGGCTGTCGAAGGGGCCGCCATTCTGATTTTGGCTGTGAACTTCGTTCTGACGGGGGTATTTTTCACGCTATGATACGCATGGAAGGCATCCAAAAATCATTTGGCAGCAACCACGTGCTACGCGGGCTCGACCTGAATATCGCCAAGGGGACCTCGATGGTCATCATCGGCGGATCGGGAACCGGCAAATCCATTGCGCTTAAATGCGTTCTGGGCTTGGTGGTGCAGGATTCCGGTCGCATCTTTGTCGATGGCAAAGACGCGGCAGACACCACAGACCGCGATGCGTTTCTTGCGCGGTTCGGGATGCTTTTTCAGGGTGCCGCCCTTTTTGACAGTTTGCCAGTTTGGCAAAATGTCGCCTTCCGGCTGCTGCGTGGCTCACTGAAACGCCCGCGTGAGGAAGCCCGGGAAGTCGCGATCGAAAAGCTGCGCCGTGTGGGGCTTAAACCGGATGTAGCTGACAGGTTTCCCGCAGAGCTTTCGGGCGGCATGCAAAAGCGCGTAGGCCTTGCCCGTGCCATCGCGGCAGAGCCCGAGATTATCTTTTTCGATGAGCCAACAACAGGTCTCGACCCGATCATGTCAGGCGTTATCAACGAGTTGATCCGCGAGATCGTGGTAGAGATGGGCGCGACAGCCATGACAATCACGCACGATATGACAAGCGTGCGCGCCATTGCCGATAACATCGCGATGCTACACGAAGGTATCATCCAATGGACTGGCCCCGTCGCTGAAATGGACCAGAGCGGCAACCCCTATCTGGAACAATTCATCAATGGCCGTGCCGAAGGGCCTATTGAGTCCGTTCGATAAACCAAAGCCTTGTCCGCAGCGCGCGCATGCAAATGACCATTTCTACAAAACCGAAAGCTTCGCGACCTCCCGTGCTTGCGCCACAAGATGCATCCAGTTTTCATTACGGCACGGTCTAACGCGGCTGTGCCGTGAAAATGATCGGCCTACCAAAGGATTTGCCGCTAAAAGTGGTTGAGCCCTACGCGTGCCTGCGCCACAAGGGGGCATGGCAAAATCCCCTTCCTTCTCGTGCTCTGCATGCGGCAACGTCACAACCAAATGGGCAGGACGTTGCGAGACCTGCGGCGAATGGAATACGATATCCGAAGACGCGGGTATCTCCAAAGGACCCGTCAAATCTTTGGGCGGCAAGCGTGGATCTTCTGTCCAACTCACCGACCTGTCGACCCAGGAAGCGCCCCCGCCCCGCACACAATGCGGCATCGCCGAGCTTGACCGCGTATTGGGCGGCGGACTGGTCGCCTCCTCTGCAATTCTTGTTGGAGGCGACCCCGGCATTGGCAAGTCAACGCTGCTTTTACAGGCCGCAGCGCAATTTGCACGGAGCGGTTTGAAGACGATCTATGTCTCGGGCGAAGAAGCCTCGGCGCAGGTGCGGATGCGCGCGCAACGTCTGGGCCTTGCCGACGCGCCTGTCAAACTCGCGGCGGAAACCAACCTGCGCGATATTCTAACCACTCTGGAAGCCGAAAGACCTCAACTGGCCATTATCGACTCGATCCAGACGATGTGGGCCGACAACGTCGAAAGCGCGCCCGGTTCCGTGTCTCAGGTGCGCGCTGCAGCACATGAGCTGACCAGTTTTGCCAAGCGCAAAGGGGTCAGTGTCATCCTTGTAGGGCATGTTACCAAAGAAGGTCAGATCGCAGGCCCGCGCGTCGTAGAGCATATGGTCGATACCGTCTTGTATTTCGAAGGCGAGCGCGGCCATCAGTTCCGCATTCTACGCGCTGTCAAAAACCGCTTTGGTCCTGCGGACGAGATCGGCGTTTTCGAAATGACCGGCGGCGGCCTAGAAGAGGTTTCCAATCCGTCAGCGTTGTTTTTAAGCGAACGCGGCACACCATCGCCGGGGTCGGTCGTTTTTGCGGGTGTCGAAGGCACGCGCCCCGTTCTTGTCGAGTTCCAGGCGCTGGTTGCGCCCTCGCCACATTCGCAGGCCCGCCGCACGGTTGTGGGTTGGGATGGCGGCCGACTTGCAATGATCCTCGCCGTTCTTGAAGCGCGCTGCGGCATCCCCTTTGCGGGTCTCGATGTGTACCTCAATGTCGCCGGAGGCATGAAAGTATCCGAACCTGCCGCAGATCTTGCTGTTGCAGCAGCCCTTCTCAGCGCGCGCGAAGATGCGGCATTGCCCGCTGACACCGTTGTTTTCGGTGAAATCAGCCTTTCGGGCGCCCTTCGGCCGGCCACGCAAACCGAAAGTAGGTTAAAAGAGGCACAGAAGCTGGGTTTTTCCAATGCGATCGCTGCAGGGGGTGGAAAACCTGTAGGAGTTTCTGGCATATCCCTGAACACGATGCGCGACCTGACAGGCTTTGTGGGTGAAATTTTCGGCGCAGGATAAAACGGCAATAAGAGGCGATTGAGGCAATGGAAAACTTCACAATGGTCGACGGCGTCGTCGCGCTTGTGGTCATTATTTCGGCGCTGCTGGCCTATGGCCGCGGTGTTGTACGCGAGATTATGGCCATCGTAGGCTGGGTCGCGGCTGCTATTTTGGGATTTATGTTCGCCCCGCAGGTCGAGCCGATGATCCGCGAGGTCCCTGTCGTAGGCGAGTTTCTGGCCGATAGTTGCGAGTTGTCCATCATAGGCGCATTTGCTGCCGTATTCGCTGTCGCTCTTATCGTTGTGTCACTGTTTACCCCGCTGTTTTCCAGCGTGGTACAACGCTCGGCTGTGGGCGGCATCGATCAGGGGCTCGGTTTTTTATTCGGCGTGGCACGCGGTATCTTGTTGGTCGCGATCGCTTTCTTCGTCTACAATACGGTGGTGACAGGCGACAGCTATACGGTTGTCGACGAAAGCCGGTCAGCCGCTGTTTTCTCCCAACTCACTGATGATATCGAAGACGCAGAACCTGAACAGGCACTGGGCTGGATTACAGGCCAATATGAGGCATTGGTCAGCAATTGCGGTCAGTAAAAACGCCTTCCCCGCGACAATCGGCATCATAAAGTGCATCGCTGCGTGACACTTCCGGCGACACACCCTAAATAGTGGCCAACCGCCACGGATTCGGAGCTGCCCCGTTGTCCAAAATTATGCCTCCCGCCCACCCGTTTGACACAAGCTGCCTGCGCGACAGCGACGATGGCGACAAGCTCAAAGAAGAATGCGGGATCTTCGGGGTGATCGGTACGGCCGATGCGTCTAATTTCGTGGCGCTCGGCTTGCATGCACTCCAGCACCGTGGACAAGAAGCAGGCGGCATCGTCAGTCACGATCCTGAACTCGGGTTCCAATCCGCACGGCGTTTCGGCTACGTACGCGATAACTTTACCAGCCAGAAGGTGATGGAAACGCTTACCGGACCACTGGCAATTGGCCACGTCCGCTACTCAACAGCCGGTTCCAAAGGCCAGACTGCGATCCGCGACGTGCAACCCTTCTTTGGGGAATTTGCCATGGGCGGCGCTGCTATTGCCCATAACGGCAATATCACAAACGCCAATGCGCTACGGCGCGAATTGATCGAACGCGGCTCGATCTTTCAAAGCTCGTCCGACA
>Ga0316197_10000611_pt1 | contig 24823 bp, 22 predicted proteins | sample OudBiesiAoxic_MG_FD_204939 | JGI IMG/M metagenome (GOLD analysis project Ga0316197, IMG submission 204939) | Coastal sediment microbial communities from Oude Bieten Haven, Netherlands - site A oxic | ecosystem: Environmental > Aquatic > Marine > Coastal > Sediment | place: Netherlands... | reverse complement strand
TGAAAATGGAGTGTTATTAGAAGAGCTTACTAAATTACCTAGGATGCTATTAAGTGGTGAAAAACCAACCTATAGAGATTCAATTTATAGAGAAAGAGAAATTTTAAAACAGAGAATAAAGGTATACTTAAACTTCAATATCTCCAAGGTTAGAGATATGGAACTTTTCGAGTTATTAGATCTATTAAAAAAGAAATTTAATTGTGAAAAAATTCCTGCTGAGTATGAAGGAAGAGATCACGCTGTTGAAGTTATTGAAGAAGCATGTGATCAATGTCCAAGTGGTCAATATTATGCAACAGATCTTTGTAGAAATTGTGTAGCCCATTCTTGTGAAGCAATATGTCCTAAAGATGCAATTACATTTTCTAAAGGAAGAGCTATAATAGATGCAGAAAAATGTGTTGGTTGCGGACTTTGTGAAAAGGCATGTGATTATTCTGCAATAGTTAAATTATCAAGACCTTGTGAGAAAGCATGTGGTGTTGGAGCTATAAAAGCTGACAAAAAAGGGGTAGCAAGTATAGATAGAACTAAATGTGTTTCATGTGGTGCCTGTTATTCTGCTTGCCCATTTGGTGCTATAGAATCCCCAACCCATCTAATAGATGTTGTATCTCATATTAAAAATGGTGATAAAGTTGTTGCAATGTTTGCACCTTCTATAATTGCACAATTTGGTGTAGGTATTACTTTAGAAAAAATAAAATCATTATTTTTAGAGCTTGGATTTACTAAATCAATCGAAGTTGCACTAGGGGCAGATATTGTAATCGATGAAGAAGCTCATGAAATGGAGACAAGAGAGGAAAAAATGACTACTTCTTGTTGCCCATCTTTCTACGAATATATAAAACTGCATCAACCTGATATGGCAAAATATATATCACATGTAGATTCTCCTATGATGGCTCTAGCTAAGCAACTAAAAAAGGAAGATTCTGAATATAAAATAGTATTTATCGGACCTTGTACTGCTAAAAAAGTAGAAGCTGCAAAATATGATATAGTAGACAATGTCTTAACCTTTACAGATGTATTATCATGGACAGATGCTAGGGGAATTGATATTAAAACTTTAGCTAGTGATAAAATCGAAGGAAGTTATGATGGTTGGAATTTTGCTAAAACTGGAGGAGTTGCACAAGCTGTTGTAAATAAATGCGAAAAGGAACTTCAATTAATTCAAATGAATGGAATAAAAGAAGGGGCTGAAACCTTTAAACAATTTAGGCTAGCTAAATCAAATACATTACTGGAAGGTATGGGATGCAAAGGTGGATGTATATGCGGTCCAAGTGTAATTCAAAAACCTCTTGTAGCCAAAGCAATGCTTACAAAATTAAAGAGATAGATCTTAATAAGAACAAAAAAAAGGTGACTCATAAGTAGATTTTCTACTTGAGTCACTTTTTTTATTCTTATTTTAAATGATAAAAGTTAAGGTCTTTAAATACAAGTATGAGGCGCGACACCTATAATATCTCACCCTGCATTTTTCTTAATTCATTGGCTTTTCCCTCTACTGTAGTTTCTATTTAATCTTTATAAATTTCAACCCTTTTTCTTCATGATATCTCTTTGCCTCTTTTAAAACACTAGGATTATTACAAACGTCGTAAATAATTCCAGCCATGGATTTAGAAGCATACAACATCCCTTTGAATCCTATATCTGACCCATAACAAGACGTGGATTGCCAAGTATGAGGAGCGACACCTACAGGAGCACAAGATGTAGATAAACATATAGTCGGAACTATATAAGAAACATCGCCTATATCTGATGAACCTCCAAACCTTTTAGACATAATATGAACTTCTTTTTCAGACATTGCTTGATCATTCTCTAATCCTATGTGGGTTTTAAATTGTTTTACTAATTCCTGGTTTACGGTATCAGCTAATTCTTTTCCTAATTTTTTATCTTCTTCAGTAAACTCTAAAGGTCCTGCCCATTTTAAGTTTTCATTTGCTATAGGTATCAGCACTTCAGAAGCTGCATAGTCGTAACATTTATTTTGAATATTAACTTCTACTTCTGTTTCTGTCATCATGGCTGCCCCATTTGCAATTTTTACTACCCTTTCAAATAATGTTTCAGCATTTTTATTTGTTTCAGATCTTACATTATATTTTGATGATGCCTTGTCAGGAACTATATTAGGTGCTTCCCCACCATTGGTTATGGTATAATGAACTCTTGATCCTTCAGTCATATGCTCTCTTAAATAATTGCATCCAACATTCATTAATTCAACTGCATCCAATGCACTTCTACCAACCTCAGGATTAAATCCAGCATGAGCTGTTACACCTTTAAAATTAAATTCTGCTGCTACTACTGCTGGCGTTCCCATTCCCCAAACGGCATTTCTATCAAACGGATGAAATGTCACTGAAAAATCTAAGTCATCAAATACTCCTTCATTGGCCATCTCACCTTTTCCTTTAAGTGCTTCTTCTGCAGGACACCCATAATATCTCACCCTGCATTTTACTGATCCATTGTCTATAGCTTCTTTAATCGCTAAGCAAGCTCCTATACCAGCAACTCCTAATAAATTGTGCCCACATCCGTGACCGTTTGGATTTTCAGACTCTGTTGGTGCTTTAAAAGCTACACCTTCTAATTGAGAAAGTCCTGGAAGTGCATCGTATTCTCCTAAAACACCCACCACTGAACCTTCATTTCCATATTCAGCTACAAATGCTGTCGGAACATTTTCGATTAAAGATATCAAAAATCCATTTTCTTTCATATAATCTCTCTGGAGTTTCGATGCATATAATTCTTGTTCTCCCAATTCAGGGTTAGACCATATATCTTTTGCCATTTTTCTTAATTCATTGGCTTTTTCCTCTACTGTTTTAATTAATAATTGTTTCATTTTCTATTTTGACCTCCTGATTATTTTTAATTTTATTATTTAACGAAAGTACTACCAGAACAAGAACGACTATTCCCATGACAAAATACATATTCCACACATTTCCATAGTTTAAAGTTCTATCATATACTTTACCTGTTAAAAATGGCCCAAAACATGCACCTATTAACATTGAAAAATTAATAATACTCATTAAATTTCCATAATCTTTTTTACCGAAAACTTCTGAAACAACTATGGATGGTGCCACTGTACACATACAACTTGCAAATGCATATGTTATTCCAAATATTACTAAAAAAATTACCGAGTTGGCTAAATGTGCACTGGCAAGAGATGTTAATAATAATAATACAGATAATGTCATTCCAAATTTAAGTCCAAATTTATCGATTATTACCCCTAATGAAATTTTACCAACTACTAAAATCCCTAAAATTACTGCATAAATTAATGCTGAATGTTCTTGACTATACCCTAATTCCATTAAAAAAATTGGTATATGAAATTGAATTCCCGTAACAATCAATGTTGCAATTAAAAGACCTAAGATTATCAAATAAGTTTTCACTTCTCCTAGAGCCTCTTTTACAGTTTTTCCAGTCACTTCTAAATTTTCAAAGTTCTTTTCTTCAAAACCATATGGTTTTAGTCCTATATCTTCTGGTCTATCTTTTATAACCATAAAAACTATCGGTGTTATAATAAATATCGCTATACACCCTATGACAACTAAAGCTGTTCTCCATCCAAAATTAACTATCAGTTTATTTGACAATATTGAATAAAAAAATCCACCTACACCACTTCCTGCAAATACAATACCCATTATTATTCCTTTTTTAGCTATAAACCAATTATTAAGTAAAATAGATACAGGAGTTAGGGTTCCTAGTGATAGCCCTGTTCCTATAAGAAGAGAAGCTAAATAAAAAGTCATAATATTTTCTCCAGTAGAAAACATTACAAACCCTAATCCTAATATGACACAACCTAAAATCATTGATCCCCTTATAGAAATTTTTTTTACAATTTTTCCCATAAATAAGACCACCACTGTCATAGCTAATGTAATTAATGTAAAACACAATGAAAATTCAGACATAGAAAAGTTTAATTCATTTACTATGCTACTTATAAAAACTCCTAAAGTTGAAATACATGAATATACTGAAACCATTACCAAAAATGATACCGCTACTATTGCCCATCCATAATAAAATGTCATTTTTTCCTCCTTTTATTTTTTTGTTTACCTTTTAGTTCAGAGAATAATTATTTGAAAAATCTCTAAAAAAAAAAAGCGATCACTTTGAGATCGTACCAAGTTGTTTATATCCATTCATTAAAACTTCTCTATAGATTTTTAGTTATGATTACATTTTATAGAATTTTTTATGAAGGGTATATTAAGTGATAGATAATGTTATATTATTCACTCTCATCTCGATAAACACATTCAGTGAACTTATTAATATAATAGCTTTTATTATTGTTAGTGTCAATTTTTTGTTTTTTGTTCTTATATATTTCTTTATGTTTTTTTATAACACGAGTTTTTTTTAAAATTAAGAAGCTTTAAATTAGGAGAAATATATTTAAAAACAACGTGACTTTTCATCCAAAATCTTAAGAAGAGGAATGTTCGGTAGTTGAGGTATAGAGAAGATTTCTTTAAAATTTGACTTTTATTGTGCTATACTCTATCATTAGAATAATAAAAATAAGGGAAAAGAGGTAATTATTTATGGAAAAAAAAAGTTTAACCAAAAGTTTAACCAATCGACAGAAACAAGCAATTGCAACAAGGCAAAAAATTTTTAACACTACGCTTAAATTACTTAAAGAATTAAATTTTGATAAAATAACCATAAGAAAAATTTGTAAAGAAGCGGAGATATCAGTTGGAACATTTTATTTATACTTTAAATCAAAACATCATATCCTTTCGGAAATATATAAAGAGTTGGATAAAGTTTTTATGGAAGTTGATATTAATTCTCGAAAAGATTTAAATAATTTGGAAAAAATAAAAGAACTTATTAGGATACATATAAGTTACGTTTCAAATATTGAGATTAATACGGCAAAAGAAATATACGCATCTCACATCTATTTAGATAGTGAATTTGTGTTTTCAGAAGAAAGGTTTTTTTTAATGATTCTTAATGAAATTATATTAGAGGGTCAAAAAAACAAAGAAATAGTAGATTACATGTCATCTAAAGAAATTGTTAATAAAATTTTAAAATCTATAAGAGGAGAAATATTTGACTGGTTAATTCACGATGGTGGCTATGATATAGAAAAAACTGCTCTCAATGAACTATCTCTGTACTTAAGCCTGTTTAAAGTTAACTCTAAACAGTCATAGACGAGAGAAGTAATGGACTAAGAACCACATTCATTTCAGCGTCTAACTCTTCAAGAGTGTATCTTGAGAGCTTTTAAAATAACAAAACACCATTTCAAAAAGTTTACAATATTGCTAGTTGAGTTCTCATTTATTCTTATAATTGGGGACTTTTTTTATTTTAAGATCTTTAGGCCTCTCTAATTTTAAAGACAATCACATCCCAAAAGTAATCTATTGACATTTTAAGAGATATAATATATATTATACTTCGTTATCAAATGAACGCGTTCATTTAATGACAAGATGTATTTCAAATTTTTTTACATTTAAAAATCTGTTTTAAAGGGGAACCATTTATGAAAAAAATGATAGGTTATTTATTGGCATGTTTAATTATATCCTCTAATGTTTTTGCTATATCAATATCACCTAAGATAATCGAAGCTAAATTAGTTGACAAAGAAGTATTTAAAGAAATCAGAGTAAAAAATGATAGTAATATTCCTAAGAGATATAAAGTATCTATAGTTAAACCTGTTAATCTCGGTTCAGATGACTACTATATCGGAAATAATATAGAATTTTATCCTCCTATACTGAATTTAAAACCCAATGACACCAAATCTATAAAATTACTTATAGAAGACTTTAATGATCTTCAAGATGGTGAATATAGAAGTTATCTTTCTCTGAAGGAAATAACACCTTCAAATTCAAAGGGTATATCCATAAAGATGAATGTAAATTCTGCTATCTACGCCAATAAGGGGAAATTAAATAAAAGTCTAGAAATTAATGACTTTAAAATTAATAATACTCTTGTTCAAGGAATCATAGAAAATAGGGGAAATACCTCACTAAAGATTATAGCAAAATATATAATGGAAAATGGGACTTCAGTTCAGCGGGAGTTTTTTATAGGCAGAAAAGGACATCATGATCTTGAATATCAAGGAGAAAATAAGGTTGTTCAAGTAGAGTTACTAGATAGAGATACTAAGAAACATATAAAAACATTAAAAATTTAAAAAACATATAAAATAGGAGGAAGATTTATGAAAAAATTATTATTAGGAGCACTACTGGTTATGGGATCGATAAGTTATGGGACACCTACCAATACGGTAACTGTAAATATTACCGCAAATGTTGTAGCTACAGGTTCAATAGAAGTTAAACAGGGTGGGACACAAATAACAGATCTTGTTTACGATGGTAATGAAGAAGTACTAGATGTTGTGTTTACAGGTAGTAATAACGTTACGCTACAAGAAATAACAGTTGGGAATATTAAAATGACTAATGAAAATAATGAAACTTTTGAGATACTTGTTGATGCAAATAAAGATACAAAAAAAATAACTCTACAATCTTTAGATATAACAAAAGTAGATGATGGAAGTTATAGTGGAGAACTTATTGTTAATGCTAAATACTCATAATTAAAACTTAATGGGATACCGAGTATCCCATTATTTATGTCCAAATTAACTCATAAAAATTAGTTACCAAAATTTCACTAGAAGATTATATACATTATGTTAAGGAGAAGCCGATGAGAAAAAAAATTTTAATTATGACTTTATTTATTTTTAGCTGTCTTACCTATTCCAACAAAGAAATTCCTGTAACTCTTAAGGTTAAATCTTATGAAAATGGATTTTTTAAAGTTATTAAATCAGACAGCGGTAAAGTTTACATAAGTTTTTCAAACTTCTTATCAGTTATTCAAAGCAATGGATATGAAAATAATAGCGGAATACTTAAAGCTGAGCTAAATAGCACTGATTTTATCATTGTTAATCTGAATAAACAGACAATCTTATTTAATAATATAGAACAAAAATTTTTAAAAGAAGATATTATGATTATCAATAAGGATATATATATATCTACCGATATATTAGGAATTTTAGGAGAAGTTAAATATAATGAAAGCCTACTTAGTCTTGAATTACAACCAAATTTTAAATTAAAATATGAAACGATGAATGAGGTATATAATAAAAGAATTAATTTGGAAAAGAATAATAATAAACCCAAAAAACTAAAAGGCCGAACAATATTTATAGAAAATAAACCCTTTACTTTGGGAAGATTAAAACTTAATTATGAAAATCGAGATTTAGGAAATGGATTCGACAACGACACCATGTCAATTGATTATACAAATAGGTTATTATATGGAAATTTTAATACTTCAGTAGACCTTACTGATGGGGTAAAATGGGATACTTGGAACCTTAAGTATGATAAATCATTTTTACCTTTTTTAAAAGATAAAGAATTAATCTTTGGAGACAGTTACACTCAAAATGACAATTTGTCCAACAACGAAATAAGGGGAATAAGTCTTAAATCTGCTAAATTTACTACGCAATATGGAAAAACTGATATAACAGGTTACAGTAACAATGGGAATATAGTTGAGTTATATAAAAATAACAGACTTTATGAATATCAAAAGGTTAAAAATGGAAGGTATATTTTTAAAGATATAGAAGTGTCTAGCGATACAGACCTTAAAGTAAGGATCTATGATGAAAATAATAGTTATATCGAAGAATTTATTACGGTAAAATCATTTGCTGAAATACAAGAAAAAGGACAGTGGGACTATCAATTTAACTATGGGGAAAATCGAGATATCGATGAAAATCAGCTCGATCTTAGATTACTATATGGTATTACTAACAGACTTACTATGGGTGGTGGATACCATGAGCTGGCAAATAAATATATTGCTAAAAATGAAAATAAATTTACGGAAGGTCTTGCTATCTATAGATTATCGACTAAAATCCTTCCAACTACCGCTAAAGTAACCTATCAACAAAACTTAAAAACCGAAAAGGTAAATAAATTTATAGAAGTAAAAAGTGAAGTTCTAGGACACGATATAACCATTGAAACTAAAGATTATAAATATTTACTGGAAGATTATTATAAAAAAATAACTCTCAGAGCAAATAACAGGATAGGAGATTATTCCTATCGTTTAGAAACAACAAAAGAATATTACGATTCCTATAAAATAAATAAATTTGATGTTCAAGGGACAAGGTATTTCGATAAATCCTATATAGAAATTGGAAGCAATTATGAAAAATACGACGGCAGAGATCTCAATGAAATAACATTAGATTTTAGATTTTCAAAATCATTTACTGGACTGACAGCCATTTTAGAAGCCTCTAATACCTGGAGAGATAATAGTAAAAATGAAAAAGAAATCGGACTAAGAATACAAAATTATTCTTCCGATTCTCCCTTGGAATATAGTTTGTATTCTAGTACAGACCTGAATAAAAATTATGAAGTTGGTTTTGAAATTTCATATGATCTCTACAGTGGTATTACTGGTTTGTTTAATATGATTGGGGATGGCGGTAAAGATAACTCTAAAGTAGGAGTAAGAGTTGAAAAAACTATTATCCTAGAAAAACCACTAGCTAACACTAAATCAACCAATATTGAAAACAGTTGGATCTATGGAAAGGTTTTTAAAGATAACAATGGAAATGGCATTATGGATCCTGGAGAAGAACCTATGGAAGGATTTATAAAGGTCAACGGAAAAAAATACATTGTCAATGAAAAGGGTGAATACTTTATCGATAATGTAAGTGACTATGATTACACTACCTTAGATCTATCTAGATATAAATTAAATCCGACATATAGAGTTCAAGATGAACAAATTAATATCTATGGAAAAACTGGAGTAGGATTAAAATTAGATATCCCTATAAAGAGAGTTATGAGTATAAGTGGTGAGGTTATAACAAATAACACATCACTATTAAAGGATACCTATGTGCAGATATTAAAAGAAGATAGAGTTATAAAAGAAATCCAAGTTGATTGGGATGGTTTTTATATGTTCGAAGAGGTTATAGCCTATAATTATGATTTAAAAGTTGTATATAAAGGTTCGGAAAAATATGAGATCGATAAGGATATTCTTAAACTAGATATCCATAATAAATCTTATATAGATAATATTACTTTTGAAATTATGGGAGAGGGGGAAAATGATGAAGAGACTAATTATAATGTTATTCTTAGTTGTAACTAGTATTTCATTTAGTAGAAGACACAAAGCAGTAGTTCTAAATGGTAGAAAAGAATATGAGGTCGCAATTGAAGTAAATTTAAATCGTAGTGATTATAATTATTCTAAGAAGGAATGGGATATAATGAGTAGTACTGTGCTTTTAAATGGATCGCCCGTAGATTATATAAAGATTAAAAAAAATGGGAAAATAATTAAAGGTATTGTTCCTATAAAATTTCTAATAAGTAGCAGTGACTCTGAAAACTTACTAACTGGACCATTGTTACAAGTTATTCAATCCCAAAATATCACCCTCCGAATAGGAAATTTTGGAAAAACGCTGGATCCACAATATTTTACCTTCATAAAAAAAATTGATGAGGTTATAATCAAAAAGATTACAGAAATTGACCTAGGAACATTATATAGTGATGAAGAATTACCTTCAACTCGAATTTCTACTAACAGAATTATACTTATAAAATATGGAACCCACCTAGTTGGTGGGGGGTACTATCCTATGATAGATGTAAATATAAGTGGCAGTGGTACTAGTGATAATTTAAAGGTAGAAGGTGGAAGTACTAACATTTTAAGCCGAGAGATAACACTTATAAACCAGAAAAAGAAATCTGATGACCACTTTAAAGTAAGGGGGACTTATTTTATTGATTTTACTTCCCCTGAAAATGGAAGTATAGACTTGGATATCTATGGAATTTCTAAGGAATACCCAAAAGGCTATGGTACATATAAAGGAATTGAAACTATTAATATAACATTTTATTAAATAGTAAAAAAAATAGGATTATCCCAAATTACGTATAAGATCTATTTCTAACTATGTAAAAAGAGAGCTATTAACAGCTCTCTTTTTACATAGTTTTTTTACATTTAATTACTTTTTTTGAACTCTATTAATAGTTTTGCATAAGTCAAACAAGTATTATATATCTAAACAATTTAAATTTTAATATTTAATAAAATCAATGTATTGAGACTCCATGAAAGATTAATTTTAAAAATTATTTGTACATTGCAAAGGTTTCTATTGACATTAAAAAAAATATAAGATACCATGTATAAACATATTCAGTGAACTGGTTCACAATTAATAATTGTGTTTCATATCCGACTAAATGTTTGTATTAGAATACAAAAGAATTATTAAAAACGAAAAAAGGGGGTTAAATATTTTTAATTTTAAAAATCATTTAAAAGATGGAAAAAGAAATTTTGTTTTTTTAGGCGAAACAGGAAGTGGTAAAACTGAAATCTCTTTAGTCTTTGCAAATGAAATAAAAAAAATAATCAATAAAGAAATTCATATTATTGATATGGATCAAACTAAAGCTTCTTTTAGACTTAGAGATAAAGAGGAAGAGTTAAGAAAAAACGGAATTTATTTACATTACGGTGAGCAACTTTTGGATACACCAATTGTTCCACATGGAATAGAAACTCTTTTACAAAGAAAAGATATTGTCACTATATTTGATGTTGGTGGAAATGAAGCAGGTAGCATAAATATGGGACAATATTCTAATTTAATCAATAATGAATACACTAAAAACTATATGGTGTTTAATATTTATAGACCTATGTCTAGTGAAAGTTCTAAAGTATACCAAATGCTAGATAGTATTTTAGATTCAGCACAAGCAAAAAATATTGAAATCATAGCTAATCCTAACTTTGGAGAATTTACTGAAAAAGAAGATGTATTAAGTGGTTATAAAAAAACTTTAGAAGTATTTAGAGAAACAAATTATGAAGTAAAAGGTGTCGCTGTTAAAGAAGAATTAGTTGATACGGATTTACTATATGCCTATATGAATAAATTAATGACAATTAATAGAAGAATTATAATGCCTTAATCGCATTTAAATATAATAAGATTAACAAGGAGGTCAACAAGTGGCTAAAATAGAGGTTACTAAGGAATATTGTAAAGGGTGTGGCTTGTGTATCATAGCATGTCCTAAAAAAGTTATTGAAATTGGAGAAACAACTAATTCGAAAGGTTATCAAACTGCACAACTTAAAGCTGGAGATGGTTGTATAGGTTGTCAATTCTGTGCAATTACATGTCCTGATAGTGCAATAGAAGTTTATAGATAAGATATTTTAAAGGGGGTTAAAGAAATGGAAAAAAAGTATATGAAGGGGAATGAAGCAATAGCCGAAGCAGCTTTACGTGCAGGTTGTCGTTTCTTTGCAGGGTATCCAATAACACCACAAAATGAGATACCTGAATATATGTCTAAAAAAATACATGAAGTTGGTGGAACATTTGTTCAAGGAGAGAGTGAGATTGCTTCTGTAAATATGATATATGGCGCAGCAGCAACAGGAACACGGGCAATGACATCATCTTCAAGTCCAGGAATTAGCTTAAAAGCTGAGGGTATATCTTACTTGGCAGCAGCAAAACTACCATCTGTTATTGTTAGTGTTATGAGAGGAGGTCCAGGATTGGGATCTATCCAACCTGCACAACAAGACTACTTACAAGCAACAAAAGCTATGGGAAATGGTGGGTTTAAGCTTATTGTTCTAGCTCCTGCTACAATTCAGGAATCAGTGGATTTAACTTATAAAGCTTTTGAATTAGCTGATAGAGATAGAAATCCTGTTGTTGTATTAACTGATGGAGTAACCGGTTCTATGATGGAGCCAGTTGTTTTACCATCTATGATTCAAGTGGATAAGGCAGATAAGAAATGGGCTGTTAGCGGTGCCATGGGAAGAGACAAAAACTTTATTGCTGGAACTGCTGGAATACATCCAGAACAACAAGAAGAAGATAATATTAAATCTAAAGAACTTTATGAAAGATGGCAAAGAGAAGATGTTCGGGTAGAAGAATTCATGACTGGAGATGCTGATATAGTAATTGCTGCTTATGGTATAACAGCAAGAATTGCTAAATCTGCAATTAAACAATTAAGAGAACAAGGAATAAAAATAGGCCTAATAAGACCTATTACAGTATCTCCTTTCCCATATGAAAACTTTAAAAATTTAGATCCTAATAAAGTAAAGAAAGTAATAGTAGTTGAGATGTCTATTCCTTCTCAAATGATTGATGATGTTCGTTTAGGATTAGAAGGTAATATTCCAACTGAAACGTTTGGACGTAGTGGTGGAGTAGTTATTTCAGATGATGAAATTGTAGACTATGTAAAAAGATCTTTAGACAAAGGAGGAGACAAGTAATGGAAAAAATATATTCAAGAACAAGTACTGTTCTGCCTAAATCAAGTGGTTTCTGTCCCGGATGCCTTCATGGAACAGCGCATAGCATATTAGGTAAAGTGATAGAAGAAGAAGGATTAAGAGAAGAAACAATTGGAATACTTCCTATTGGTTGTTCGACTTTAGGAGCTTTTTATTGGGATTTAGATGTAGTAGGAAGTGCTCATGGACGTGCTCCTGCTGTGGCAACAGGTGTAAAAAGATGCAATCCAAACAATACTGTCTTTACATATCAAGGAGATGGAGACCTAGCATCAATAGGACTATCTGAAATTATACACGCTGCAAATAGGGGAGAAAACTTTACTTCTATTTTTGTTAATAATAATATATATGGAATGACGGGGGGACAAGCTGCTCCAACAACATTAATTGGTCAAAAATCTACTACTACACCATTTGGACGTAGTGTTGAAAAAGATGGATATCCAATGGATATGTGTAATATTATATCTCAATTAAAGGCTCCTGTTTATGTAGCACGGTTCTCACTGGATACTCCAAAAAATATTATAGCTGCAAAAAAAGGTATTCAAAAAGCTATTAGACTTCAAAATTCTGGAAAAGGATTTACATTTATTGAAATAATGAGTAACTGTCCCACTAACTGGGGAATGTCAGCAGTTCAATCAATAAAATGGATGCAAGAAAATTCATTAAAAGAGTATCCCTTAGGAATATTTGTGGATAAGTACAAGGAGGAATTTTAATGGAAAATAAAATTATGATTTCAGGTTTTGGTGGGCAAGGGGTTATGTTAATTGGTCAACTTCTTGGATATACTGCAAAGGATGTGGACAAAAAATCGACTTTCTATCCAGCTTATGGACCTGAACAAAGAGGAGGTACAGCTAACTGTACTATAGTAATTTCAGATAATGAGATAGGATCACCAGTTCCTACTAAAATTGATACTCTTATGGCACTTAACCAACCTTCAATAGATAAATACCTTGATAAGATAAAATCAGGTGGAACTCTGATTATTAATAGTAATCATGTGAAGCAAAAGGTTGATAGGAATGACATATCTATTTATGAGGTTCCAGCAGATGACTTAGCTAGAGAACTAGGATTTGCGAAAGCTGCAAATATGGTTATGCTAGGAGCTTATGCAGAAGCAAATAACATCTTAACTCAAGAGCAGATATTAAGTACTTTGAAAGTCCAGTTAGCAAGAAAAGCTGAGTTTTTCGATCTAAATAAGGCTGCAATTGTAAAAGGATCTGAAACCATAAAAAATCAAGTAGGAGAGGGTTTCTAATGATTAAAAGTATTGAAGGGATTATTGAAAAAGCAAAAAGTATGGATATGAAAAAAATGTCTGTAGCAGTGTCTCAAGATATAGATGTTTTAGAAGCAATAGTAGAAGCTAAAAAATTAAGAATTACCGATTCTATTTTAGTAGGGAACAAAGAAGAAACTCAAAAAATAGCCAAAGAGAATAATATTGATATAGAAGGGTTTGAAATAATTGATATAAAAGATTTAAATGAAGCTACCAATAAGGCAGTTCAACTAGTGGCTGATGGAGAAGCTGACATGGTTATGAAGGGGTTAGTTGACACTTCAATTTTTTTGAAAAATGTTTTAATTCCAGAAATGAACCTAAGAACAGGTAGAACAATTAGTGGTATCTATGTTTGTGAAATAGAAGGTTATGATAGGTTATTCGCAATAACTGATCCAGCTATTAACATAGACCCAGATTTACAAACCAAAAAACAACTAATAGAGAATTCAATCCAAGTATCAAATGCATTAGGAATTGATATTCCCAAGGTAGCTGTTCTTTGTGCTAAAGAAAAAGTTAATCCAAAGATGCCTACAACTGTGGATGCAAAAGAACTAGAAGAGATGAATAAGCGTGGTGAGATAGAAGGATGTGTTGTAGGTGGACCATTTGCTTTAGATAATATTGTTTCTGTAGAGGCTGCTAAGCAAAAAGGAATAAACCATATAGTAGCAGGATTTGCAGATACTATTTTAGCTCCTAACATCGAAACTGCTAACTCTTTAGTTAAGTCAATTACATATTTTTCTAGATCAAAATCAGCAGGTGCTGTAGTTGGAACAAAAAAGCCAATAATTATAACATCCAGAGCTGATACTAAAGAAGATAAGTTAAATACTATAGCTTTGTCAGCTTTAATGTCTAATTAAAAAGGAGAATCAATAAATATGAAAAGCTTTAAAATATTAGTTATAAATCCAGGTTCCACCTCTACTAAAATAGCTGTATATGAAAATGATAAGGAGATCTTTGAAGCTACTCTTAGACATCATACAGAGGAACTTGAAAAGTTTGATACAGTAGCTGACCAGTTTGAATTTAGAAAAGACGTAATCTTAAGGACACTTTCAGATAATAATATTAATGTTGATGAATTTTCAGCTATTTCAACGAGAGGAGGAGGTTTAAAACCTATAGAAGGCGGAACTTACAAGGTCTGTGAAACAATTTTAGAAGATTCAAAAACTGCAAGATTTGGAGAACATGCATCGAACTTAGCTTGCTTAATAGGTGACGAAATTGCCAAAGACTTAAATATACCAGTATTCTTAACTGACCCTCCTGTTGTAGACGAACTTGATGAAATAGCTCGTCAAACAGGTATAGAAGGAATGGTAAGACGCAGTCGTTTTCATGCTTTAAATCAAAAAGCTGTTGCTCGTAAAGGTTTTGAAGAATTAGGAAAAACTTATACTGATGGTAACTGTATTGTTGCTCATCTAGGTGGCGGTGTTTCTGTAAGTGCTCATAGAAATGGTCATGTTATTGATACTAACGATGCATATATGGGAGCAGGTCCTATGACTCCTGAACGTGCTGGTACTGTTGAGTCAGGAGAGATAATTAAGATGTGTTTCTCTGGTAAATATACGTTAAAAGAAATAAAAAAGATACTAGTTGGAAAAGGTGGTTTAACATCAAGACTAGGAACCAGTGATGCTCGTGAAGTTTCTGAAAGAGTAAAAAATGGGGACAAAAAAGCAGAGATGGTTTATAGTGCCATGGCTTATCAAGTATCTAAAGAGATAGGGAATATGGCAACAGTTTTAAAAGGAGATGTGGATTTCATTGCTATTACAGGTGGAATTGCATATTCAACTGAATTTGTTCAATGGATCTCTGAAAGAGTTTCGTTTATAGCTCCAATAAGAGTCTATCCTGGTGAATTTGAAATGTCAGCTTTAGCTCTAGCAACTCTTAGAGTTTTGAATAAGGAAGAAGTAGCAAAATCATATTAAAAAGGAATGGTGGTTTAGGTGAACAAAAATGGGGTATTACTTGACATTGAGGATAGCGTAGTAATTGTATTAGAACCTATTGAAGTTAATGGTAAAGTCCAGCTTGATAATGGAGGCATAATAGTTTCTAAAAATAAAATACCTTTTGCACATAAGATTGCCTGTAAAGATATAGATGAAGGGGATGAAGTTATTAAGTATAACTCAAGTATAGGTTATGCCACAAAATCCATAAAAAAGGGTGAATGGGTTCATGTGCATAATATAGACAGTGTAGGTAAAGGAGTTGTGGAATAATATGAAAACATCAAATTTTTTTATGGGGTATAAAAGGCCTGATGGCCGTGTAGGGGTTAGAAACCAAATAGCAGTAGTACCAGCAGTTGGATGTGCTAATGGAGTGGTTGATGAAATTTGCCGTGAGGTAGAGGGAGTAATTAATCTAAAACATCAACATGGTTGTGGAAGAATGCCTGAAAAACAAATGCATACAGATGCACTTATAGGGTTAGGAGCTAATCCTAATTTCTATGGAACTTTAGTTGTGGGGCTAGGATGCGAGGTTATACCACCAACTGAAATATATGAAGGAATTAAAAAATCTGGTACGAGATGTGAATTATTAGTTATTCAAGAAGATGGTGGCTCTCGTAAAACAGCAAAAAAAGGAATTGAAATTGTTAAGACCATGATTGAGGAAGCTAAAAGCGTTGAAAGGACCGAAGAACCACTGAGTAAATTAATAATTGGTTTAGAGTGTGGTGGCTCTGATGCGCTAAGTGGTGTTACCGCAAATCCTTCGATTGGAAAGGCTTCAGATTGGATAGTGGGAAGAGGCGGCAGCAGTATCCTTACAGAAACAACTGAGATGATCGGAGCAGAGGATGTATTGAAGGAAAGGTGCCTAACAGATGAAGTAAGGGACAAACTATTAAATAGAATCTCTGAAACAGAAAGTCAAACTTTTGATTTATTAGGAAAGGGTGCAGGACGAATTATTTCTCCAGGTAATATGGAGGGAGGGATGAGTACTATTCAGGAAAAGTCCCTAGGGTGTGTGAAAAAAGGTGGAAGTACACCTATAGTTGAATTTTTAGAATATGGTCAAAAACCTACTAAAAATGGCCTTTTATTTATGGATGGCCCAGGTTATGACATAGAGTCACTTGCAGGACTTTTTGCAACTGGTGCTCAAATAGCCTTCTTCTCATCAGGAAGAGGAAATCCAATAGGATTTCCAGGGATGCCTGTAATTAAAGTATCCAGCAACTCTAATGTTTATAATAAGATGAAAGATGATATTGATGTTAATGCAGGAGAAATTTTTGAAGGGAAAACACTCGATGATATTGGAAACATTATGATTAATAAAGTTCTTTCTGTAATTGATGGAGAGGAAACTAAATCTGAGATTAATAAACAAAACGGAGTAGTTTCTCTTTATTCATATAGTAGGTCATTTTAGGAAAAAAAATATGGGGGGGTTAATAATGAATAAGAAAAGTGATGCAATAGTTAAGGGAGTACACAGAGCTGCAGCAAGAGCTCTACTTAAAGGAACAGGATTAAGAGATAAAGATGTATACAAGCCTATTATTGGAATAGCAAGTGCTCAAACTAATTTATTTCCAGGGCATATGCACTTAGATCAGCTTGCAAAAGCAGTTTCAGAAGGTGTTTGGGAAGCTGGAGGAACACCTATAATCTTTAATACAATTGGTATTTGTGATGGAATGGCTAACGGACAGCCTGGAATGAAGTATTCATTACCGAGTCGTCATTTAATTGCAGATTCTGTAGAAGCTATGGCTGAAGCACATTGTTTTGACGCTCTTGTTTTAGTAGGAGGGTGTGATAAAATTACTCCTGGAATGATGTTAGGAGCAGCAAGGGTAAATGTTCCATCTATCTTCATTACAAATGGACCAGCTTTAGCATCAGTTAGAAACGGTGAAAAAATGGATATCGTAGATGTAGCAAGAGCAATGGGAGCTTGTGCTACAGGTAAAATATCAAAGGAAGAGCTTAGAGAAATAGAGGATCAGGGAGTACCTACTTGTGGTGGATGTCAAGGTATGTTTACTGCTAACTCAATGGGAATAATGAGTGAAGTATTAGGGTGGTCTTTACCAGGAAATGGGACTATTCCTGCACCATATGCAGAGCGTCTTAGATTAGCACGTGATGCTGGAACTCAGGTTATGGAACTTTTCAAACAAGATATTAAGCCTTCTGATATAGTTACTAAAGAGTCTCTAAGAAATGCTGTAATAGTAGACATGATGATAGGTGCTTCTACAAATACAACACTTCATCTACCTGCTCTTGCTTATGAACTAGGAATAGATATGAGTTTTGATATATTTGATGAAGTTTCAAAAGGAATTCCTAATATTATGCGTCTGTCTCCAGCAGGAAGATACTATATTGAAGATCTTCACGCTGCCGGTGGAATGTCAGCTGTAATAAAGCAAGCAATTGATGGAAATATGTTTGATGGAACTTGTAAAAGTGTTACATTGAAGACAATGGCTGAAAATGTTAAGGATTCTTATGTTAAAGATGCAGATGTAATCAGATCATTTGATAATGCATACTCTGAAGATGGAGGATTAGCAATCTTAAAAGGAAACCTAGCACCTCTTGGTGCAGTTGTAAAGGTTTCAGCCGTACATGAGTCTCAACATAAATTTACAGGAAGAGCACGTGTATTTAACTCTGAATTTGAAAGTGGAGAAGCGGTACGTAGAGGAGAGATTGTGAAAGGTGATATACTAGTAATACGTTATGAAGGACCTAAAGGTGGACCTGGAATGCAGGAAATGGTATTAGTTCCTCTACATCTTCAAGGTGCTGGATTAGGAACAGATGTTGCTCTTATTACTGATGGTCGTTTCTCTGGAGCTACAGCTGGAGCAGCAATTGGTCATATTTCACCTGAGGCAGCTCTTGGTGGACCACTTGCTTTTGTTGAAGAAGGAGATACTATATCTTTTGATATTGAAAACAGAAGTCTTACTTTAGAAGTTTCAGATGAAATTTTAGCTGAGAGAAAGATTGGTTGGGTAGCACCTACTCCTACACTTAATAAGGGATATGTAAAGCGTTATGCAGAGCATGTAGGACCCTGTTCTCATGGAGCAGTATTAAGACCTTTAAGTGAAATAATAAAAGATAATAAATTAGTGTAAGTTATTTTATATTTTTTAACCTCTCTCTTAATTACTGCCACTACTGTTGCATTAAAGACAATTAAGGGAGAGGTTTTATTTTATCTAGTTTACCAAAATAATTAATGTTGAAAATGCTTTGAAAAATATTTTTAAGAAAAATTTAAACTAAAATCGAAGAAAATTTAAGCTATTTAAAAATGTTAAATCTAGTGTATTGAAGGAGTTAAACTTTCAAAACCTAAGGGGAAGACGACGCATATCAGCTAAAATTTCTTTTTAATAGAATATAGATCTTAAAATAAAAGGTGGTTTTAAAATGAAATATAAAAATAATTTTTTCTATGGATGGGTAATAATTTTTGCTTGTGTCTCATTAAATTGTATTGGGATGGGAATTATATCAATGATGGGAATTTTTTTCCCTAGTATAAGCGATACATTAAATATTAGTCAGACGCAGGTATCTATGCTTGTAACCTTTTTAACTATTGGAACCCTCTTAGGAAGTACAATCGCAGGTAAAATTTTACCCAAATTGGGAAGTCGTAAAGTAGTTTTAATTTTTGGAATAATTACATCTTTACTAATCGGAAGTTTAGGTCTCGTAGATTCTTTAATAGCTATGTATTTTCTTTCAATTATGGCTGGGATCTCTATGTTTATTACATCATTTGTTACAATCCCAACTCTTGTAACTACATGGTTTAAAGAAAAACGTGGATTTGCAATGGGTATTGCTATGTCAGGAATAGGTTTAAGCACTGCTTTTATAAGCCCATATTTGAGTCCAATTATTATAGAGAAAGGTTTTAAGACTGGTTTTCTATATCTATCGATAATTATGCTAGTTACTTCTATAATATCTTCGCTTATTATTAAAAATACTCCTAGTCAAATGGGATTAAAGCCTTATGGGCAAAATCAAGGAGATAAGGTCACAAATAAAAATAGTGTCAATAATGAATGTACTAAAAATGTAGAGTTAAAGATAGCTATTAAATCACCTAGTTTTTTACTTTTAGTCATTTTTGGAATGGCTACTCTATTTACAAGTATAGGTATTGTGATTCAAATACCTTCATATTTAAATTATTTAGAGTTATCACAATCAACCATAGGAATAATTTTATCTGGTTTTGGAATTTTTATGACTATAGGCAAAATAATTATTGGTATTATATATGATAAATTAGGATTATATAAAGCAAATTTCTTGCTATTTACATTTATGATTATTTCTTTAATTAGTTTGTACATAATGCCATCAAAGATAGGAATTGTAACTTTTATCCTTCTAGGAGGATTAGGATTCTGTTTTAATACTATTGCTAATGCACTAGCAATTTCTGAATTATTTGGTCCTAAAAATTATTCAAAGATATATTCTATATATATGTTATTCTTTTCATTAGGAGCTATTATCTCGACTATTTTATCTGGAGTATTTATAGATAAATTAGGATTTACTGCACTTTTCTTTGGGGGTGTTGTTTTAGGAATCCTAGGATTGATCAGCATATGTCTAGCTCTTACTTTAGGAGATAAAACTAAAAATCAAATAATTGCAACAAGCGTTAAATAAAGTAATAATTTTTTTAAAATATAAATATTAAAAGAGGAGGAATTAGAATGGACAATATTTATCCAGTAAATTTACCTAAAGATTTTTATCCTATGGTGGATAAACTATCTAAAGAGATAAAACAAGCAATTTTTGCAAGAATTGATGAAGCAGTTACTAATAATGAGTGGGAATATGCACAAGATATTAAATTCAATCCAAAAGATATTAATTTTATCGCATATTGGTTATATAAAGCTGCCAAAGCATCAAGAAAACCTTTTGAAGGATCAAACTTAGAAGAAATATTTAAACCTTTCCAAAAAACATATATGAAAGTGAATAAAGGTGTAGAAGTTAAATCATCTTATAGAGTAAGTACTGTAGGGGATCTAATGATGGCTAAATATATTGAAGAATCTAAAGACTTCTTATATAGTGAAGTACAAGAACATATATTTGGAGCAGATTTTAAATTTGCTAATTTAGAATCAACAATTACTGATCAAGAAATTGAAAATTTAGTAGTTAAAGATATGAATGATAGTCCCAAAATAAACATTACAAAATCTGAGTACAGAACCTTAGTCGCTCATAACGACAGAAAATATGATTTGGTTGAACTAGCTAATAATCATATTCTTGATTGTGGTGGAGATGGTATAAACTTAACTTTAGATGCACTAAAGGAAGATGGTATTGGGTTCATAGGTGCTTATGAGACAGAGGAAGAAAGTAAACAAATCGTTACCAAACAAATTGGAGATATCAAAGTGGGATTCATTAATCATACATTTGGTGTAAATGCTAAAGAATTCCCAGAAGGTAAAGAATGGTTAGTTGATATGACTGATTTCCATACAGGGGATAATGCAGATATTTCAAAGATCCTTCATCAAGTAGAGCAAGCAAAATCAAAATGTGACTTGGTATTTTTAGTGCTACATTGGGGATTAGAGCATGAGTTATTCCCACATCCAGCTCAGCGTGAATGGGCTCAAAAATTTGCTGATGCAGGAGCAGACGTTATTATAGGGCATCATCCACATGTAATTCAGCCATATGAATTACTTACAACAGGTGATTCTAAAAAAGTACCAGTATTTTATAGTTTAGGAAACTTAACGCCTCCAGGATCATCTGCACATACAGTTTTAAGTTATATTGCTAACTTTACTATTGCTAGACAAGCAGATGGAAAAGCTATCGTTACTGAATTAGGTGCAACTCCTACTGTATTTGTAGAGCAAAGAGAAGAAGAAACTAAGGGTTTATTAGTTCCTTTAAGCAAGCTAAATAGCCTTGATGTAAATAGTGATACTCGTTCTTATATCGGTGAGATCAATAAATATGCAAAATTAATATTTGGAGACGAGCATTTAGAAGATGGATTAATGAAAATGGAAGTCGTTAAAAAGTAGAAGATGTTTGTTGGAATTTTTTTTAATAAAGTAAAAATCATAAAAAGGAGAATTAATAATATGAGAATTTTATATAAAAATTGTAATGTAATTGATGGAAAAGGTGATGAACTATTAAAAGATACTTGTATCTTAGTAGAAGATAATAAATTTCTTTCAATTGGAAATGTATCTGAAACAGATGTAGATGAAGTTGTAGACCTAGATGGAAAATTTGTTATCCCTGGTATATTTGATTGTCATGTACATATTGCTATGCCCCCTGTAGCTGATACAGTAAAATTAATAAATGCTACAACTACTGAACTAGCTGTTAGAACAATAAATCATTTGAATGCATTCTTAGATCACGGTGTAACTTATATAAGAGATGTGGGAGACATGAAAAAAGTAGGATTTGAAATGAGAAACTTAGTTAAACAAGGTTTAGTTGAAGGTCCAAATATTTCTAGTGCTGGTCAAGGTGTTACTATGACTGGTGGACATGGATGGATGATTCACAGAGAAGCTGATGGTGTTGATGACGTTACTAAAGCAACAAGAGAGCAGATTAAAAGAGGTGCAGATGGAATTAAAGTATTCTCAACAGGGGGAGTTTTAACTCCTGGTGTCGATGTAAATGCATACCAATTTGAAGTAGAAGAATTAAAAGCTGCAGTGAAAGAAGCTGAAAAAGTTGGAATTTGGACTGCGACACATTGTCATGGGAACCAAGGTATTAGAAACTCGGTAGAAGCTGGTATCTCAAGTATTGAGCATTGTTCTTTTTTAGATGAAGAAACTGCTGAATTAATGATTAAAAAAGGAACTTATTCAGTACCTACTTTAAGTGCCTCTCAGTTAATTGTTGAAAATGGTACTGCAGCTGGGATCCCTGCTGAAGCAGTAAAAAAAGGTGTAGAGTGTAGAGACAGTGCTTTTGCAAGTGCTAAATTAGCATACGATAAAGGTGTAAAAATAGCTCTTGGAACAGATGCAGGTACTCCATTTAATGTTCATGGTGAGACAATCCCTTATGAAATGGAATTATTAGCAGGTGTAGGAATAGACAATATGAGTATTATTAAATCAGGAACTTCTGTTGCTGCTGAACTTGTTAGAGTAGCAGCTACACATGGTACAATTGAAGTGGGTAAAATCGCAGATTTCGTTGTATTAGATGCAAATCCTCTTGATGATATTAGTAATGTAAGAAAAATTTCATACGTTTTCCAAAATGGTAAAAAAATGAGAGATTTTACTTAAAATAAATAAAGTATAGCTAAATTTCATTTCAGTTCCTCCAGATACTTAATTAATAAGATGTCTCTAAATATGTATAAAGCAATTTCTATGCCAATTTTAATCTGGTCTATTTTGTAAGCATAAATTTATACGCCTCTAAAAAAGAAAGAGGGCACCCTTTTTAAACTGTACCCTTTGTCAAGGACATATAAAAAAGAGTGGGGCAGTATTTAAGCATTCAAAAGGTGATTCCTGTATTCTACAGGAGTCATCTTTTTTAAGTTCCATTGATACCGATGGTTATTGTAATAATTCATAAATTTTTTCATTTCTTTTTTGACAGCATTCAAATCTTTACATTTCTTTAACTCTAAGTGATCTTTCATATGACCAAAAAAAGATTCCATAGGCGCATTGTCCCAACAGTTACCTCTTCTAGACATTGATTGGTTTATTCCCTTTCGTTTTAATAAATTTTGAAATTTTGGACTTGTATAATGAACCCCTTGATCCGAATGAATAAAGCAACCTTCAGCTAATTTGAACCTTTTTCTGCATAACTTTTCGATTGTATTAGTCGCTAATTCTAATTTTAAGTTATCCGAAACTTCATAAGCTAGTATTTCATTAGTTGACCCATCCTTAATCGCTGACAGGTATGCTCTCTGCCCATTTCCATAAGCTAAGTAACTGATGTCTGTTAACATTACTTTCATAGGGATTCCTTGTTTAAATTCTCTATTTAAGGTATTAGGTAAAGTACTGTGTTCTTTAGTAGCTTTAGCAATCTGTTTATATTTATTTGGTTTTCTATGAGGGCAAACAATATTATATTTTCTCATTATTCTACCTATTTTTTTTAGATTATAGATAATATTGAACTTTCTTTCTAAGTTCATTTTTATTGATCTAGCACCTTTTTTATAGCCTTTTTTAGTAAATGCTTTTAAAATGTTTTCTTTAGCCTTTAAATCTTCTTCTTCTTTCAACATCAAAGAATTTTGAGAATTTAAATAATTGTAATAACCGGATCTTGAGATTTTTGCTTCATGGCATAGAAATGTTGTCATGTTATTTAAGCTATATTTATCAATTGTTATTTTAATCATTTGAAAAATATCTAGTTTTTTTACCACCCCCTTCTCATCTTTTTTAACTTTTTTAGGAATTCATTCTCGATTTCTAAAAGTCTGATTTTAGCCTCTAGTTTTTCCATTTTTTCAGCATCGGTCAGTTCTCTACTTTTAGGTCTTCCTGAAGAGTGTTCTCTAGAATCTTTTAAACCTAAAAGACCTTCTTTATTATATGATTTTTCCCATCTTTGCGCAGACTGCTCAACTCTTTTAATACCAATGATTTCAATATTAAAACCATTTTCTTCAAAGATTATTCTAGGTAATTTCCCTTTAGAATATTCTTCAATAAATTTCTCTTTAAATTCAAGAGCATAGACAATAGATTTAGATGAAACTTTTAGAACATTTTTATTTTTAGATAGTATTTTAATTTCCTTTTCAGTGAATAATTTTTTAGACATTTGGAACTCCTTGATCTTTATTTTTAAGTATACAAAAAACCTGTAGATTTTGACACTCTTTTTTTCTAGTGTCTAGTCTACAGGTTACAGTATA
>Ga0316197_10000610_pt1 | contig 24825 bp, 16 predicted proteins | sample OudBiesiAoxic_MG_FD_204939 | JGI IMG/M metagenome (GOLD analysis project Ga0316197, IMG submission 204939) | Coastal sediment microbial communities from Oude Bieten Haven, Netherlands - site A oxic | ecosystem: Environmental > Aquatic > Marine > Coastal > Sediment | place: Netherlands... | reverse complement strand
GCGACCGGCTCGCCCACGTACCGCACGACGTCGGACGCGAACACCGGCTGGTCATGGCTGATCAAGCCGTAGTGCGGGTCGCCGGGGACGTCGTCGGCCGTGATGATCGCCTCGACGCCGTCGACTTTCCAGGCTCGGGACAGGTCGATCGAGCGGATCCGCGCTGACGGGTGCGGAGAGCGCAGGGTCGCGCCCCACAGGCAACCATCTGCGTCGAGGTCGGACGAGAACGCGAACGTTCCCTGTGCCTTTGCGATCCCGTCGGGACGAGCCGGGGACGTACCGATCGTGCCGTGGCGGTTCGCCGTCGCCGCGCGGTCGTCGATCGCCGTCATGTCGACCGTCCGGCGGAGCGGGTGACCGACACCTGGTGCACTGCATCGATGATGCGGCCGTACCCGGTGCACCGGCAGACATTGCCCGCCAGCTCTTCGCGAATCTCGGTCTCGGTGGGCGATGGCGACCGCTCCAGCAGGTCGTGGACCGCCATGATCAAACCCGGCGTGCAGAAACCGCACTGCACCGCTCCCGCCTCGACGAACGCCGACTGCACGTCGCTCGGAGATCCGGCGGGTGCGACACCTTCGATCGTGACGACGGTCTGGCCGACCGCTCCCGCGGCCATCACGAGACACGAACAGACCAATTCGCCATCGACGAGCACGCTGCACGAACCGCACTCGCCCTGCTCACACGCACCCTTCGAACCCAACAGCCCGAGCCGGTCTCGCAGCACGTCGAGCAGGCTCTCGCCGAGCCACGAGTCGGTGACCTCGCGGTCGGCGCCATTGACGTGCAGTGTGTAGTTGTCGCTGTCGGATCTCATGCCGACCGCCCGGACCCGTCCGTTGCACCGTCAGGGGTTGCACCATTGGCGAAGGCGCGCCGCGCAAGGCGTTGCGCGAGGACCCGGACGGCGTGTCGTCGATACTCCGCCGTCGACCGGTGGTCGGTGATCGGTCGGCTCTCCGACGCCGCCAACTCTCCGAACCGTCGGAGCGCTGCCGGCTCGACCGTGCCGAACTCCCAGTCGACCGCAGCGGCAAGTTCGCGTTCCGCCTCCGGGCATCGGAGCACCGTCGGGCCGACCGAGCCGAGGGCCATGCCGAGTCGCCTCGACGGTTCGTCGACGACGAGGCACGCACTCGCCACGGCGATGACCATGGCGTTACGGACGCCGACCTTCGCGTAGCCCTGCCACCCCCGAGCAACCGGCAACGTGACCGAGACGACGAGCTCGCCGGGCTGCAACGCCGTGCGCTTCACGCCGAGCATGAACGCCGCCACCGGCATCGATCGACGCCCCGATGCCGAGGCGAGCTCGACGACAGCGTCCGCTGCGGCCAGGACGGGCAGCCCGTCGCCCGCCGGAGAACACGTCCCCAGGTTTCCGCCGAGCGTGCCGGCATTTCGAATCTGCGGTGAGCCGACCGTGCGCGCCGCCTCGGCCAGCGCAGGCAGCAGCGCTGACAACGGCTCCTGCATCAATTCGCTGTACGTGACCGCGGCCCCGATGGTGAGCGTTCCCGCCGCCGGGTCATGGCTCCACGAACGCAGCTCGGCGATGCGGTTGACCATCATCACCGAGCGATCCGGGCGACGATGGCCATCGTTGACCTCGACCATCACGTCGGTTCCACCACAGAGCAGTGTCGCCTGCGGCTCGTCGACCAGCATCGCCGTCGCGTCATCGACTGTTCGCGGAAGCAGGACCGGCATCAGTGTGACTGTACAAATCGCGCGGGTGGCGCCGCCTGATCCCGCACGATTTCTCGAGGTGCTCCGCGGGAAGTCACGGCGACGACACGTGGACGGGACAGATGTCAGGTCACCCACGGACAGTGCCGACAACCGCTGTCACAGCAGTCGCCACGGCCGGCGAGGAAGCCCGCCGTGAACACCATGAACCCACTCGTGGGGTCGGGGTAGACCGGCAGGCCAGCCGCCATCGCCGTGTCGTGTCGCTCGAGGATCTCGTCGCGACGCGGATCATCGGCGCGCAAGCGTCGCGGGTGCGGCACCGTCCTCCATCCCTCGCGCAGCTCGTGGTCATCGGGCACACCCCCGAGTCTCGACGCGCTCTGACGAATGTTCCAATCGCGCGTCAGCACCCGGCGTCGCGACACTGCTGCCTGGGGTGATGCACGTGATTCTCCGTCGCCGCGCGCTCGTGTTGTCGAGGCCCCAGCGTCGAGGACTAAGGTCCGCGCAGCGTGACGTCAGTCACGTCTACGACCCCGGCGATCCGACCGGGCCAGACCAGGGGGACATCAACAAGATGCGAACACGATCCACGCGGCGTGCCACCAAGCTGGGCATCGCAGCACTCGTGAGCTTCTCGCTCATCGCAGCAGCCTGTGGCGGCAGCGATGACGACAGCAGCGACAGCGGCGACACCGAGACCACCGAGGCAGCCGACGGCAGCGAGAGCACCGAAGGCGGCGACGACAGCGGCGATACGGAGACGACCGAAGCCGAGATCCAGGAAGACGAGATCACCCAGGACACGGTCGCACCCGACGACGCGGTCGGCGACCCCGTGCCGGGCGGCACACTCCGCTACGGCCTCGAGGCTGACGTGGACGGCCTCAACCCGACGTCGTCAGCGCTCTCCTCCCCCGGCCTGATGATGTCGCAGGCGGTGTTCGACAGCCTGGTCGCTTACGACGTCGACGGCAACTACGTGCCCTACCTCGCCGAGTCGGTCGAGCCCGTGGACGGCGATTTCAGCACGTGGCAGCTCAAGTTGCGCGAGGGCATCACGTTCCACGACGACACCCCGGTGAACGCCGAGGCCGTACAGATCAACTTCGAACTGCAGCGCGCCGATCCGCTCGTGGGTCTCGCCGTTCGGCCGTACTACCCGGAGACCGAGGCGACGACGTTGATCGACGATCTCACGATCCAGTACAACCTGCTCGAACCGAACGCACAGTTCCCGAAGGCCCTCACCGGCCAGCTCGGGTACCTCGCATCACCGACGTGGGTGGCCGCTGCGACCGAAGATCCGACGCTCAACCAGCAGCCCGTCGGCAGCGGCCCGTTCGTGTTCGACACCCGCTCGGCCGACTCGGTCACCCGTTTCGTTCGCAACGAGAGCTGGTGGAACGGCTCGGCCTTCCTCGATGCGATCGAGTTCGTTCCCGTCACCGACCCCGATTCGCGCTCCGACCTGTTCCTCAACGGTGAGCTCCAGGCGATGCAGACGTCGAACCCGGCCACCGTCGAGGACCTGCGCTCGGAGGAGTCGGTGCAGAACATCATCGACGAGACCGGCGAGGAGACGTTCCTGATGATCAACTCGACGGTTCCACCGTTCGACGACATCCGGGCCCGGCAGGCGCTGACCTTCGCGACACCGAAGCAGCAGTATCTCGACCTGATCACGCTCGGCGTCGCCCGCGGCGCCGACCAGATGTTCATCCCCGAGAGCAAGTTCTACAACCCCGACGTCGTCCAGGAAGCCGACATGCCCGACGAAGCGCTTGCCCTCGTGGCCGAGTACTGCGCCGAGCGCGGCTCCGAGGAGAACACGCTCCTCGGCACCACCACGTGCTCCGACGGCAAGATCAACATCGAGTACCAGTGGTCGGGCCCATCGGTGGTCGGCACACAGACCGCCGACCTGATGAACCAGAACTGGGGCAACGCCGGCTTCAACGTCACCTTTGACGAGCTTCCCCAGGACGATCAGATCCAGGACGCAGCACTCGGTGCGTTCAACGTCGTGCTCTGGCGCCAGTTCGGCGCCGAGGACCCGGTGAACGACAGGGTGTGGCTCGGTTGCGACAACATCGGCGTGATCTCGCTGAACTGGCCGAAGGTCTGCGACGAGGCTCGCGACACCCTGATGGCACAGGGGGCAGCGTCGACCGACGAAGCCGAGCGCATCGGGATCTATCAGGAGCTCAGCGCGAACATCAACGCCGCCTACACCTACGTGTTCCTCAACCACACGATCTGGGACAACGCGTTCGACGAGAACACGCTGGGCGTGTGCGACCGAGTGGCACCGACCGGAGAACAGCTCCTCTGCGTCACCAACGGCCGCAACTGGTTCGACTCGATCTGGATCAACGAGTGACGGGCCGAATCCCGGACCTCGCCCACCTCGGAACCAACACCTAGGTCAACACACATGAGATTCTGGCTCCAACGGCTCGGGGCAGCGATCCTGCTGCTCCTGACGGTCAGCGCCCTCACGTTCGGCGCGATGAACATCTTGGGGGACCCGCTCTTCAACATCCTCGGCCCGATTGCCGGCGATACGGAGAACCCCGAGAACATCGCGTTGATCGAGGCGGCAGAAGCTGAGTACAACCTCGACAAGCCCCTTCCGGTGCGCTGGGTCATCTGGCTCGGCGACTTCGTGACGGGCGACTTCGGGGTGCAGTTCAGCGAGGACGGTCAGCCGCCGGTGTCGGATCTCATTGCTGAGCGTCTCCCGAGAACGTTGACGCTCCTCGTCATGGCACAGCTGATGGCCGTGTTCATCTCCATACCGTGGGCGCTCTGGTCGGCCTCGAAGGCCAACCGGCCGGTCGACCGAGCGTCCACGGTGTTGACCTTCGCAATGATCGCACTGCCCAACTTCGCGTTGGCGGTGGTGCTCAAGTACGTCTTCGCGATCCAGCTGGGTTGGTTTCCGTTGGCGTTCACCGCCAACGACCCCTTCTGGTCGCGGATGTGGCAGATGGTGCTGCCCGCCATCACCCTCGCCATCCCCGCTGCGGCCGTGTACCAGCGACTGCTGCGAACCGATCTGATCACGACCCTGCAGGAGGATTTCATCCTCACCGCTCGGTCGAAGGGCGTGTCGCGGAACGCCGTGCTCTTCAAGCACGCCCTGCGCCCGTCGCTGTTCTCCTTCGTCACGATCTTCGCGATCAACACCGGCGCCCTGATCGGCGGCGCACTGATCGTCGAGAACGTGTTTCTCATACCCGGCCTCGGCCGAGCCATCGTCGAGGCCATCCTGCGTGAAGACTTCCCGGTCGTGCTCGCGATCGTGATGATCGTGTCGGCAGCCTTCGTGATCCTCAACCTGCTCGTCGACATCATCTACTCGCTCATCGACCCGAGGGTGCGTGCGGCATGACCGACCTCACACGTTCGTCCGGCCACGACACCGATCATCCGCACCTCGACGACGCTGCGGCGTCGCTCGTTCCGGCGATCGCCGGCATCGAATCGCACGAGGTCCCCGGCGACGGCACCGAGGTGGCGGCCAAACGCCGCGTCGGCTGGGGCTTCTGGGTGTCGGTGGCATGGATCGCGATGGTCGTTCTCGCCGCGATCCTCGCCCCCTGGTTGCCGATCGACGACCCGGAGGTGACCCAGCCGACCCGGGTCGGCGAACGGCCGCCGTATCCGCCCGGGTCCGAGTTCTGGTTCGGCACCGATCAACTCAACCGCGACATGTTCAGCCGGACGATCTGGGGTGCCCGAACGTCGCTCACGGTGGGATTCGTGGCCATCGCGTTCGGCATGCTCGTCGGCGGCACGCTCGGCATGCTCGCCGGGTACTTCCGGGGCAAGTTCGACCAGGGCGTGTCGTTCGTCTTCGTCGTCCTACTGTCGTTTCCCGCATTGGTGCTGGCGATTCTGATCACTGCGCTGCTCGACCGCAGCCTGTTCACGATCTCGGTCACGCTCGGCATCCTCAGCGTCGCGCCGGTCGGCCGGGTTGCACGAGCGAGCACGATCTCGTTCGCCGATCGCGAGTTCGTCCTCGCATCCCGAACGCTCGGAGCGAAGAACCCGCGCATCATCGTGCGCGAGCTGCTGCCGAACGTCGTCATCCCGATGTCGGCCCTCGCTCTGCTCGGCATGGCCGTCGCGGTCGTCGCCGAAGGCGGTCTCGCCTTCCTCGGCCTGTCGGTCGAGAAGGGCTCCACCTGGGGCAAGCTGATCCTCAACGGAGCGAGCAGCTCACGCGACCTGCAGGAAGCGCCCTGGATGTCGTTCGCCCCGATCATCGTGCTCTTCCTGACCGTGCTCGCGCTCAACTTCGCCGGCGACCGCCTGCGTGACTACTTCGACGTGAAGGAGGCCGCGCTGTGAGCGTGACGTCCCCCACCGGCCTCGGCGTCTCCCGTTCGACCAGCGACGGCCCGCTGCTCGTCCTCGACGACCTGAAGACCCACTTCAGGACCGAACGCGGTCTCGTCCGTGCCGTCGACGGCGTCTCGCTCACGATGGAGCGCGGCGAGTCCCTCGGCGTCGTCGGCGAGTCGGGATCGGGCAAGACCGTGCTCAGCCGGTCGATCATGGGACTGTTGCCGTCGACCGCCGTCAATCACGGCTCGGTCAAGTTCGCCGGCCAGGAGATACTCGGGCTGCCCACCAAACAGATGCGGCACCTCTGGGGCGCCGAGATGTCGATGGTGTTCCAGAACCCGTTGAACTCGCTCAATCCCCTGATGCGGATCGGCAAGCAGATCACCGAATCGCTCCGGCTCCACCTCGACATGGACAAGTCGAACGCCGAGGCGACAGCGGTGCAGCTGTTGCGCGATGTCCACATCCCCGAGCCGGAGAAGCGGCTCAGGCAGTACCCGCACGAGTTGTCGGGCGGCATGCGCCAGCGCGTCATGATCGCGATCGCGCTTGCCTGCGGTCCCACGCTGCTTCTCGCCGACGAACCGACCACCGCGCTCGACGTCACGGTGCAAGCCCAGATCCTCGACGTCATCAACGAGCAGCGGCGCGACCGCAACATGTCGGTGATCCTCGTCACCCACGACCTCGGTGTCGTCGCCGGGCACACCGATCAGGTGGCCGTGATGTACGGCGGACGGCTCGTCGAGCGTGCACCCACCAGGACGCTGTTCGCCAACATGAAGATGCCCTACACGAAGTCGTTGATGCGCAGCATCCCGAAACTCGACGACCCCAGCCATACACGGCTCGCCACCATTCCCGGGCGCCCACCAGACCTGGTCAACCCGCCGCAGGGGTGCCGATTCGCACCTCGTTGCGCGTACGTCCGCGACAAGTGCCGAACCGAGGAGCCACCGTTGGTCCAAGCCGACTCCCCCGACCATGTGTACGCGTGCTGGTATCCGGTCGGCTCGCCCGAGTTCATCGAGCGAGACGCCGAGGTCAAGGCGTCGGGTCTGCTCACTGCGTCCGCCGGTGTGGGGATGGCGGGCTGATGGCCGGCGTCGGACACGCACACCTGCGCGAGGGCGACAAGGTGCTCGCCGTCGAAGACCTCGTGGTGGAGTTCAAGGTCGCACGCGGCGCCACCGTCAAGGCGGTGTCGGGCATCAGCTTCGACGTACTCCGTGGTGAGACACTCGGCATCGTCGGCGAGTCCGGCTGCGGCAAGAGCACCACCGGTCGGGCGATCATGCAGATCCCCAAGCCGACGTCGGGGTCGATCGTCTTCGAGGGCCAGGATCTCACGAAGCTCGGCACGAACGACCTGCGCAAGGCACGCACCAAGGTGCAGATGATCTTCCAGGACCCGATCTCGTCGCTCAACCCGCGCCGGACGGTCCGTGACAGCGTGATGGAACCCCTCGACATCTGGGGGCGCGGGACCAAGGCCGAGCGCGAGCTACTCGTCGACGAGATTCTCGAGTCGGTCGGGATCGATCCCCAACGTGCGGCCGAGAGCCGACCTCACCAGTTCTCCGGCGGCCAGTGTCAACGAATCTCGGTGGCTCGAGCGCTCGTGCTCGACCCGACGTTGATCATCTGCGACGAGCCGGTGTCGGCACTCGACGTCAGCGTCCAGGCCCAGGTCCTGAACCTGCTGGAAGACCTCAAGGCCAAGTTCGGGCTGACGCTCGTGTTCATCGCCCACGACCTCGCGGTCGTCAAGAACATCAGCGACCGAGTGGCGGTGATGTATCTCGGCAAGCTCTGCGAAGTGGCGTCGAGCGACGACCTGTACGCCCGCCCGGCGCATCCGTACACGAACGTGCTGCTGAAATCGATCCCGGAGCCCGACCCCGACGCCGACCATTCCAGCGCGTCGATCATCGGGGAGCCGCCGTCGCCGGTGAACCCACCGTCGGGCTGCCGGTTCCATCCCCGCTGCCCCAACGCCGACGACCTCTGCGCACGCGAGGAGCCCGAACTGCGCCCGATGGGAGACGGCCACTTCGTCGCATGCCATCACCCCGTCGAGGTTGCCGTCACCGTCGGTGCCGCCTCGGGTGCGCAGAGCGACGCTCCGTCCGACTGACGTCCACGACGTGCCAGCGACGTCGCCTCGCGCGACAACCCGACGGCGGGACCCGGTTCGCGGGCGCCCGATCAGCGGCGGCGGTGGCCGTCTCCCACCGGACGAGGCTGATACCGTCGCCACGATGCCTGCGGTGCTCGAGACACGGACTGCACCAGCGCCCAGAGACGTCGGTTCAGCCCTCTCGTGCTGCCGCCACGGACGGCACGACCCGACCACCCGCATCGTGCGCTCCGGCTCGGCATCGACATCGCGTGGCGAACTGGTGCGTGCCGCACGCACGATCGACGGACCCGCAACCGTGCACGTTCGCTGGCAACGCGGCGATTCGATCACCGTGCTCGGGGCCTGGGGTCCGGGACGCGATCGGCTCCGAGCGAGCGTTGCTGCCCTGGCCGGGTCGGAAGATCCCGGCGCGCCGGAACTGCTCGATGCCCCGCACGCCATCGTTGCATCGGCGGCCCGGGCACACCGGCACGTTCGCCTCGGGCGCACCGGCGACCCGTACGCGGAACTCCTGCCCACGATCATCGAACAACGCATCACCGCCGGTGAAGCCCTCCGGCAGTGGGCCGGACTGTGTCGTCTGCTCGGCGAACCAGCGCCGGGACCGTTCGAGGGGCTGCTGCTGCCTCCTGCGCCCGATGTGTTGGCGACGACGCCCTCTTGGCGCCTGCACGGGCTGGGCATCGAACGCAAGCGTGCAGCCGCCTTGGTCGAGGTTGCCCGCCATGCGGCCAAGATCGGGAGCTGGGCCGGACTCTCACCGGCCGAGGCACGCGTCAAGCTCGCCTTGATCCGCGGCGTCGGACCGTGGACGATCGGCAACGTGCTGCGGGTTGCGTGGGGCGACCCCGACGCCGTGGCGGTCGGCGACTTCCACCACAAGAACACCGTTGCCTGGTCGCTCGCCGGCGAGGCACGTGGCACCGACGAGCGAATGATGGAGCTGCTCGAGCCGTATCGGGGCCAGCGGGGTCGAGTCGTGCAACTGCTGGGCGCAACCGGAGGACATGCCCCGGCGTTCGGACCGAAGCAGCGGATCCTGCCGATGCGAGACTGGTGATGAGCATCGAGACCGACGCTGCGCCTGGCACCTCGTCGCCCGACGACCGGCCGGGCGATCCTGCCCGGGCGGCGTGGCGGCGTGCCATCGGCGTCGGGCTGGCGGCCTACGTGGTGTCCCGAATGTGTGTGCTCGCCGCGGCGGGGGTCAGGGCCGCTCAGATCGTCGTAGATGCTCGAGAAGACGGCGAGCAGGAGATGAGCGCCTACCAGACGCTCACCGGCGTCCTGACGTCCTGGGACGGCCGCTGGTATCTCGAGTTGGTCCGCACCGGCTACCCCGATTCGATCCCGCCGAACATCACATACGAGCAGCTCGAAGCCAGGGCCGCCTTCTTCCCGGTGTACCCGTGGCTCGTCCGGGCAGTCGACGCCCTCCTCCCAGGGGGCGACACGTTGGCCGCGCTGGCCACCAACTTCGTACTCGGTGGGTTCGCGGTCGTGCTCGTCGGGTTGCTGGCCCGCCGGATGTACTCGACCACCGTGGCGGTCCGCGCGATGACCCTGTTCGCCATCTTCCCCGGCAGTTTCGTGCTGTCGTTCGCCTATTCCGAAGCGACGCTGATCGTGCTCGCAGCGGTGTGCCTGCTCCTGCTGCTCGACGAGCGATGGCTGCTGGCCGGCCTCACGGCTGCGCTCGCGACGGGCGCTCGCCCGAACGGGATCGCGCTCGTGGCTGCGTGCGCGGTAGCCAGCGCACTCGCCATCCGCCGTTCGCGCGACTGGACGTCGCTGCTCGCCGTCGCCCTCGCACCGCTCGGCTTCATCGGGTTCCAGTGGTACGTCGACCGAACGACGGGCGAGCGGGGCGCATGGTTCCGCGTGCAACGCGAAGCGTGGGAGGAGGGAACCAGCTTCGGCCTCACCGCGGTGAGCAACACCTTCGACTTCGTCACCCATCCGCTCGCCTCACCGACGGATGCGTTGACCGCACTGTCGGTGATCGCGCTGATCGCGATGGCATGGGCCTCCTGGAAGGTGCGGCTCCATCTCGTCCCGGCCGCCTACAGCGCCGTCGTGGTCGCATTGATGCTGATCCCCGAGACCGTGACCGCTCGTCCGCGTTTCCTGTTCACGGCGTTCCCATTGTTGATCGGCGTCGCCGCCTGGTGGACCGCACTCGATGCTCGGCGCGACAGCGACGCAGACCATCCCCGGGCCAGCTGGGAACACGCCGGCTGGGACCTGACACTGGTGCTCTGCGGCGCCGGGCTCACGGCAGTGACCGGCCTGTACGCGGTGTTCGGCGCGATTCCGTGATCGGCGGGGATCGTCCCCGCGCCACCGTCGGCGTGATCGTGCTGGCGCTCCTCGCCTATGTGCCGGCGTTGGCCAGCTCCCCCGGCCGGATGCCGGCCGACACCAAGCTCTACCTGTACCTCGACCCCGCCGGGCTCGTCGGCAGGGCAGCCTCGACGTTCGAACCCGACCAGTTCACCGGGTGGGTGCCGCACCAACAGATCACCTACCTGTGGCCGAGTGGCCCCTGGTTCTGGTTCTTCGACGTCGTCGGAATGCCCGACTGGATCGCTCACCGGCTCTGGATCGGCACGGTGCTCGTCGCGGCCGGGCTCGGCACGCGGTGGGCAGCACGCCACCTGGGCCTGTCCACGAACGCCGCGCTGGTGGCGGCCGTGGTCTACCAACTCTCGCCGTACCTGCTGCCGTACGTGTCGCGCACATCGCTGCTGCTGCTGCCGTGGGCCGGAGTGGGATGGATCGTCGGGCTCGCGGTTCGTGCAACCAACGAGATGGCAACCGTGTCCGAGGAACGGCGGACCTGGCGCGTCAGACTCCGACTCTGGCGCGACCCGGCCCTGATCGCGCTCATCGTGGCCACCGTCGGGTCGGTCAACGCCACGGCGCTCGCCCTGATCGCACCCGCTCCGGTCCTCTGGCTGTTCCATGTCGGCCTGCAACGTGTACTGCCGTGGGGCGACGTACTGCGTGTGGCGGCGCGGACCGCCGGGTTGTGTCTCGCCGTGTCGACCTGGTGGATCGCCATGTTGCTCGTACAAGCGCGCTACGGAGCCCCCGTGCTGGCGTTCTCGGAAACGCTCGAGGACGTGAGCCGCAATGCCACCGGCTCCGAGGTGATGCGTGGGCTCGGCTACTGGCTGTTCTACCAACGCAACCCGATCGGACCGACCACGACCGCATCGTTCGACTACCTGGTCAGCGTCCGGACGATGGCGCTCAGCTACGGCGTCGTGCTCGCCGGCTTCATCGGATTGGCCGCCGTGTCGTGGGCACAGCGACGGTTCGCTGCGCTCTGCATCGCCGTCGGCATGGTGTTGGCGGTCGGAGTTCATCCCTTCGACGACCCGTCACCGGTGATGCGCTGGTTCACCGGCGATGACGGATCGGGACTGGCGCTCGCGTTGCGCAGCAGTACCCGGGCCACCCCGGTCCTGCTGTTCGGGGTCGCGATCGGAGCGGGCGCACTGCTGAGCCTCGTGCCCGAGCGGGTCGCTGCGGTCCGGCGACGCGTCGGCGGCGTCGCCGTTCCCACGGGCCAGCAGGTGGCCACCGCTGGCCTGGTGGTGCTCGCTCTCGCCAACCTGCCGTCGCTGTACGGCGCCGATCTGGTCGATCCGGCGATCGACCGGGACGCCGACGTGCCGGAGGAATGGACCGAAGCTGGAGCGATGCTCGACGCAGACGGACACGACGGTCGGGTCCTCCAGCTGCCGGGCGCCGAGTTCGGTGCCTTCCGGTGGGGGTACACCGTCGATCAACCCGTCGTCGCTCTCTCGGACGACCCACTCGTGACTCGGGACCTGTTGCCATTGGGTTCGGCGGCGGCGATGGACCTGCTCTACGCACTCGACGACCGGTTCCAGGAGGAGGTGGCCGAGCCCGAGGCCGTCGCACCGGTCGCCCGCCTGCTCGGGGTCGACACGATCTGGCTGGCGAACGACCTCGAGTTCGAACGGTTCAGGACTCCACGACCCGAAACGGTCGACGCCCTGCTGGGAACGGTCGACCGGCGCCCGGAAGGTCTGGGCGGCGTTACGCCGTTCGGGGACGTCGCCCCCAACACGCCGGCGTTTCCCATCGTCGATGCGACCACGCTCGTCGACCCGCGTGTGGGAACCCCACTGGCGCCGGTCGTGCTGGTCGACGTGGAACAGCCGGGAACGATCGTGCGAGCGAAGACCGACAGCGTCGTACTCAGTGGATCGGGCGACGGCGTCGTCGATGCCGCGGCGATCGGTCTGCTGTCCGGGCACGAACTCGTGCGCTACAGCGCGCATCTCGCCGACGCAGAACTCGACGCCGCGCTCGACGCCGCCGAGCTGCTGGTCGTCACCGACTCCAACCGCGACCGCGCCCACCACTGGCGAGGCTCGCAGGACGTCGTCGGTCACACCGAACCAGGGGGCCCTGACGCCGACGTGCTCATCCCGACGGACGCGGATCAACGACTCGAAGTGTTCGACGACGATCCCGAGCTGCAGACCGTCGCCGATCAGCTCGGCCCGGTCACTGCGATCGCATCGTCCTACGGCGAGCCGTTCGCCTACCGCCCGGAAGATCGAGCGGTGATGGCCGTCGACGGCGACACGACCACCGCCTGGCGTGTCGGCGACCACGGCGACGCGCTGGGTGAATTCATCAGGCTGACGCTGGCACCCGACGTCGGGGCCCCGGCCCAACAGCTGTCGCTGCGCCAGGTCGACAACGGGCCCGGTGGCCGTGCGATCACCATGGTGACGGTGGAGATCGACGACGCCGATCCCATCGATGTGGTGCTCGACGACCGCTCGTTCGATGCCTCGGGACAACCCGTCGACCTCGTCCCGATCTCTCCCGGCGAGTCGTTCGACATCACCGTCACCGAGCTCGACGAGGGCAACCCTGCACTCGCTGCATCACGCGCTGGGGTGGGGTTCGTCGAGATCGATCTCGGATTCGGCCCGACCGTGGAGTTCATCCGCCCACCGATGCGGGCCCTCGACGCTGCCGCGGACACACCTGCCGCCATCACGCTCACGCGTCTCCGCACGAGTTCGACCGATCCGTGGCGGAGCGACCCCGAGCCCGAGCTCCGCCGGATCCTCGATCTGGCCGACCGGCGCATCCTCCGCGGCGAAGCGACGATCGCCCTCGATCGGCAGGCGGACGATGCCGAGTTGCTCGAGCTCTTCGCCGCTGCGGTCGTCGGGCAGCCCCCCGCCGCATCGTCACGGGTCACCGGTGGCGTCGCCCAGTGGGGACCCGCCGCGACCGACGGCGACCGATCGACATCATGGATCACACCGTTCGACGGGGCGGTGGGCGCAACGCTGGACTTCCCCAGCACCGAGCGCCTCGGCACCGAGCTCGTGATCGCCCAACCCGACGGCGACTACTCCCCCGTCACGGCCGTCCAGCTCGCTGCTGGCGACGAGCGCGTCGACCTCGTCCTCTCAGCGGTTGGCGACGGCACGTGGGTCGCGCCGCTTCCGCGCTCGTTCACCGACGAGACCGGAACCGACGGCTTCACGATGACGATCACGGAGATCGAGCCTCGCACGACGATCGATCGTCGCTACGGCGACACGATCACGCTGCCGGCAGCGATCGCCGAACTGACCGGGACCGACGGCATCGAGGTCACCGATCTCGAGGAGAACGCTGTGCTCGCCGCTGAGTGCCGAACCGACCTGCTCCGCATCGATGGAGACGCGGTGCCGTTGTCGTTCACCACCACGGTCGCCGAGTTGCTCGCCGGCGCCGCGGTCTCCGCCACGCCGTGCGACGGCCCACTCCGCCTCGGCGACGGCGAACACCGAATCGAGTCGACGAACAGCAGCGCAGCGGGTCTGACCGTGGACCGCGTCGTGCTGCGCGACGGCGACGTGCCGAGGGCGAGTCCGCCGACCGCTCGGCTGGAGACGATCGTCACTCGCAACGAGGCCAGGCGTCGAACGGTCGAGGTCGCCGCGTGCCCACAGGGCTGCTGGCTGGTCCTCGGAGAAGGCTGGAACGAGGCATGGTCGGCCACCGTGGCGGGTTTGGATCTGGGACCTCCGAGCGTGGTCGACGGAGGCTTCAACGGATGGCAACTGCCACCGAACACCGAGCCGACCACTGTCGAGCTGCGGTGGACCGCGCAGGGACCCGTGAGCTGGGGTATTGCACTCTCGATGTTCGCGGCTGTGGCATGTCTCGCCATCGCGATGATCGCACCGAGGGCGTCCAGGTACGGACTCGCGCCACCCACCCGGCTCCGCAACCGGAGACAGGTGCATCGGCCGGTTGCGCAGGCGGTGACCCTCGTTGTGTCGGCCGGCCTGCTGATCGGTCCCGAGTGGGCACTGATCGCCGTGGTGCCCGCTGCAGCGTCACTGTTGACGAGCCGTCAGGAGCAGTCGAGCAGGACCTGGCCGGCGGTACGTCCTCTCGAGCTGACCGGCCTGATCGCCGCGTGCATCGTCGCTGTCTGGGCGATCGCCATCCTGCGCAACGATCGTCCGTACCCGGATGCCGGGTGGACGTTCTTCTTCGATGATCTCAACGGGCTCGCGGTGTTCGCCGCACTGGCGCTGGGCATCGGCGCGGCCTTCGCGCCGGATGGTCAACCGGCTCCTCCCCCGATGTGAGTCAAGCGTCGTCGGGATCGTGCAGCACTCGCTGCAACCCGACCCAGAGACGTTCGAGAGCGACGGCGGCGAGGATCGCTATCGCCGGCTCGACCGACGCCCGGTAACGGTTCTGGGCGAAAGTGATCGTGATCGTGATCACGACGACGACGACGGGTCCGACCAGCGGCAGGATGGTCTCGCGTCGGCGTCGCAGCGCGACCGCCCCGGCGATCGCCAGCGCCGCCACCGGATACCAGCTCGCTTGAGCGAGCTGGGTGGCCCACAGGTTCCGCTCGTAGAGGAACGCCTCCCAGCTCGCGTCCTGGATGGGCTTCCACAGGCCGGTGATGCGCATCCAGCGAGCGGCGAGCACCGTCGGAATTCTGTCGGCATTGTCACCGAGGTACTGGAAGGTCTCCTCCACCAGCGCATCGGCTCGCTCGCCCTGGTCGGAGTTCTCGAACGTGAGGCCCGCCTCGTCGAGAAAGCCCGTGTAGCACTCGATGCTCCAGTAGCCGGTGAGGGGACCGTAGAACGTGTCGTCGCAGTTGGAGGCGGCAAGCGTGATCTCGAATCCGGCCGACAGATACACCGGCTCTTCGAAACGGGACAGGTTGAACGCGACCCACGGGGCCAAGCTGGCAGCGCAGACCGCGCCGGTGAGAACCAGCACGCCGAGGCGCTTCCCCCACGCCCACTCCGACGTCCGCAGGATCAGCGGGGTCACCACGATCACACTCAGCAACAGCAGTTCGGCCCGACCGAACGTCGCGAACGTGAGCGCCAAGCCCAGCCAGACGCCGCCGGCGACCGTCGGACGGTGCCAGAAGCGGTACGACAGCCAGACGACGAGCACCAATCCGAGCATCGCCACCGGCTCCGACAGCAATGTGCCTTCCCAGACCCAGATGTTCGGGTAGACAGCGACGACCGCTGCCGCGATCAGGCCGAGCCGACGGCCGCCGACCTCGCGGCCGGCAAGTCCGGTGACGGCGATCAGCGGTCCGCCGATGAGGAGCGAGGTGAGCAACATCTGGGCGGTGACGCCCGTGATGCCGAGCCAACTCCACAGGGCGAGGAACAGGATGTACGCCGGTGGGTGGTCGGCCGCCTCGATGATCTCGCCCGTGGTCAGGTAGTCGATCGGACTGACCCAACCGATGCCGTCGGCGAGCAGCTTCCCGCTCTCGTAGTAGAAGAATGCGTCGCCCCACACCACGTAGTCCTGGCGCCAGACGAGGATGAACACGATCTGCCAGAGCACGCCCGCTCCGACGATCGCCGCCAACCACCGGGCGAAGCCGCTGCTCGTGATCGTCGACTCGGTGGGATCTGCCGGACGACCATCGGCCGCAGCATCAACGACGACGGCGTCGTCCAACGTCTCGGTCATGTCCTGCTCCCGGGACGGCTCGCCGGGCGCGACATCGAGCGCAGACGGTCTCGGGCGAAGGCGGATGCGGGCTCCTCCACGAAACGGTGACTGATCCCGGCGATCGCCGCCGACCCGACCGTGGCGAACGTGAGCAGCACGACGAAGTTCCCGGTCAGGTCCGGCCATCCGAAGAGATCGTGGGTCCACGAGAGGACCGCCTGGTGCCAGAGGTAGACGCCATACGACACGACGCCGAGCCACGCCATCGGGCGCCAGGCGAGGAATCGCAGGCCGGGGGTGGAACCGGGCGTGGCGAACACCACGGGTGCGACCAGTGCCACCCCGACCACGGCATAGAGCGTCTGCCGGATCATCTCGCGTTCGAAACTGGCCAGGTCGAGGCCGCGGGCGAGGTCGAGTTGGGTCGAGAGGAACCAGAACGTGCCGGCGGCGACGACCCACCAGAGCCACACCCTTCTGGTCGCCGACGTGGTCGCATCGCGCACGAGCGGGCGATGCTCGGCCCACACCGAAACGACCGCGAGCGCCATCCCGGCGGCGAAGATGTCGAGATGCGACGGCGTCCACAACCGTGAAACCGTTCCCCACGAGTCGAGCTCGTATGGGGACCACCGGAACATGACGGCGCGGAAGACGAAGCTCGACAGGGCCAGCACACCGCACACCAGCAGGAGCCGCAGCGCTTGATGGTTGAGGGTACGCAGGTTCCCGGTGCCGGTTCGCTCGCTGACGCGACGGGCGATGGCGGCCAGGAACGGAAGTACCAGGTAGAAGCCGAGTTCGGTCGCCAACGTCCACGATTGGGTGAGTCCGCTGACGGCGTAACCCGGGGCGTACACGTGGGTGAGCGTGAACGACAGCAGGAACCCCTGCACGCCGTCGACGGTGATGGTGCCGATGGCGAGGAGGAACAGGAAGGCCACCCAATACGCGGGGAAGATGCGAACGACCCGCCTGATCCAGAACGGCACCGTGGGCGGAGGTGTCGAGGCGGTGAACTGCGACACCACGAAGGGCCGATACAGCAGGAAACCCGACAGCACGAAGAAGATCGCCACGCCGATGTCCATACGGGTGAACAGCAGCCCGCCCAGGTCCCAACGGAAGGTGGCTCCGCTCGAGAACCCGGCGTGGTGGACGATGACCAGGAATGCCGCGATGAAGCGGATGCCGTCGAGCCCTTCGAACCAACGACGCTCGGTCGGCGAGGTCACCGCCGCAGACGCCTCCTGCGGAGCACGAGCGATCATCGTGCTCCGACGATAGCGCCCTGTACGTTCTGCCGGGATGACTCGTGCGGGAGACAAGGTGACGGAGTGGGTGAGGCAGCGGCCCGACCGTGCCGTCGCGCTGTTCCTGGCGGTCATCTCGTATGTGCCGATGCTGCTCACCGAACCGGGCCGGGTGAGCGCCGACACGAAGACGTACCTCACCGTCGACCCCGCAGCGGTGCTCGCCCAGGCATCGTCGATGTGGGACCCATCGGTCGGCGCGGGCACCGTGCCGCACCAGAACATCGGGTACCTGTTCCCGCTCGGGCCGTACTACTGGCTGATGGAGCAGTTGGCGGTGCCGGACTGGCTCACCCAGCGCCTGCTCTGGGGCACGCTCGTCTTCGCCGCGGCGTTCGGTACCTATCGCCTGGTGCGGTGGCTCGGCTGGGGGGTCTCCGGCGCACTGGTCGCGGGCGTCGGGTACGGGCTCAGCCCCTATCTGCTCAGCTATCTCGCCCGCCTGTCGGTGATCCTGGCCCCGTGGGCGGCGCTGCCGTGGATGATCCTGTTGGCGGCGAAAGCGGCGCGGACGCGCTCGTGGCGCCCGGCCGCTCAGTTCGCGCTCGTCGTCGCTCTGGTCGGGAGCGTGAACGCCACCGCGCTCGTCCTCGCCGGGCTCGGGCCGGTGATCTGGCTGGTGACCGACGTGCTGTCCGGGCGGGTTCGCTTGGTTGCAGCGGTCGCCGGCGCCGCCCGAATCGGGGTGTTGAGCCTGGTGGTGTCGATGTGGTGGATCGTGGCCCTGCGCATCCAGGGCAGTTGGGGCATCCCGATCCTCCGGTACACCGAGACCTACGAATCGGTCGCGAGCGCGAGCACCCCCGCCGAGATCATGCGCGGGCTCGGATACTGGTTCTTCTATGGCGGCGACCGGCTCGACGCCTGGGTCGGCCCATCTCTCCCCTACACGGACCACCCCGCGGTGATGGCCGTGGGTTTCACGCTGGCCGGGCTCTCGCTGCTCGGCTTCCTGACGTCGTTCGCCGGCCGCGTCTCGGCCACCGTGCTGCTGGTGATCGGACTGGCGGTCAGCGTCGGCGCCGCCCCGCTCGGTTCGTCGAGCCTCTACGGCGCGGCGTTCGAGTGGTTCGTGTCCGACACCACCGCCGGCTTGGCATTGCGCTCGACCCCACGGGCGGCGCCCCTCGTGATCCTCGCCCTCGCGCTCGGCGCCGCCTCCACATCGGAGTGGGTGCGGAACCGGCTGGCCGAGCGCTCAACCGGAGCGCCGTCGTCCAGGCCGGCGGCGGTCTCGTACGCCGCACCGGTCGGGATGATCGCCCTGTTCATGGTGCAGCTGTTCCCGTGGTTCACGGGCAACGCGCTCACCCCGTCGCTCCTGCGCGACGAGAGCCTTCCGCGACACGTCACCGAACTCGCAGACTGGCTCGACGAAGCGGGTGACGGACGGGTCTGGGAGATCCCGGCGTCCGATTTCGCCAACACACGATGGGGCGGCACGGTCGACCCCGTGCTCCCCGGCCTGATCGACCGCCCCTACCTCGCACGCGAGCTGGTGCCGCAGGGCGGCGACGGCACCGCTGACCTCTTGAACGCGTTCGAGCGACGGATTCCGGAGGGATGGTTCGAGCCCGAGACGCTCGCGGCGATCGCCGACCGTTTCGGCGTCGACACGGTGGTGGTCCGCAACGATCTCGAGCACGAGCGCTACCGCCTGGCGCGACCCGGATCGTTGTGGACCGATGTCACCGACTCACTCGACGACCCGGACTTCGTGGGACCACCCGTGACCGACCAGCCCGTGATTCCGATTCTCGACGAGCGAACCCTCGCACGCCCCGATGCCGCCGAGCGGTTCCCGGTCAACGCGGCGTTCGATCGACCGGTGGCGACACCGGCGATCACGACCGCTACGGCGGCCGCTCCGATCGTGGTCGCAGGGAGCGGCGATGGGCTGGTCGACGTCGCCGGAGCGGGTCTCCTCGACGTCGACCGTCCGGTCCTGTACGCAGCCACGCTTGCCGATCGAGCCGACGACGGAGATCTCGATCCCGATGCGATCGGTACGGACCCCTGGTGGCTGGTCACCGACAGCAACCGTAAGCAGGGCCGTCACTGGTCGACGGTGAGCGCCAACCTCGGCGCGCTCGAAGGCGCTGGGCCGCTGCAGCTCGACGACGATCCGGGTGACAACCGGCTGGATGTGTTCGACGAACTGCTCGACCGACAGACGATCGGCGTGCACGTGGCTGACGTTGCAGACGTCCGGGCGAGCTACTACGGCTATCGGGTGGCCTACACGCCGGAGGATGCGCCGTGGTTCGCGCTCGACGGCGACCCGACGACCGCATGGCGGACCGGCGTGTTCGACGAGGTCGACGGGCTGCTGTGGGAAGTCGATCTCGACGCGCCGAGCGACGCCACCGAGATCACGCTGTTGCAGCCGGTCACCGGCGCGACGAGCCGCTTCATCACCAGGGTACGGGTGACGCTCGACGGCAGTACCGAGTTCGACGTCGATCTCGACGACCGGTCGAGGGCGCTGCCCGGACAGCGGATCGACCTCCCGACCGACGGCTTCGAGTCGCTGCGCATCGAGATTCTCGCCGACAACCTCGGACAGATCAGTAGCTACATCGGTCAGCCGGGTGTCGGCCTGGCCGAGGTGACGATTCCCGGAGTCGTCGACGACCGAGTCGTTCGGGTGCCATCGCTCGACGCGTTCGGGATCGTCGACGAGGCCACGCTCGCCGACCAACGGGTCAGCATGCTGTTCACCCGGCAGCGAATCGATCCGGCAACATCGAATCAGACATCGGCCGAGCCGTTCCTGACCAGGGTGTTCACGGCGCCAGACGATCGGACCTTCGAGCTGTCCGGCGAGGTACGGCTGTCCGCCGACGCGTCTGATCGGTTGCTGCTGGACGCACTCGACGACCCGAATGACGTCGTCGCGGACCGCCGAGTCAGAGGGAACCCCGACGCCCGCGGCGCCTCGGCGATGGACGGCGACCTGTCGACCGCCTGGCAGACGCCGTTCGACGATGCTCCCGGAGCCACCCTGTCGATCGGCCACCCCGAACCGGTTGCTGTCGATTCGATCACGCTGACATGGCTCGACGACGGCCGGCATTCGCCGCCGAGGCAGCTGTCGGTCACCGGCGACGACGGCGAGGTTCGCGTGGTCGACGTGCCGGCGACGGCACCGGTCGATGGTGTCGCCATCGCCACGGTCGCGTTACCGGGCTATGCGACGAGCCGATCGAGCCTGACGATCGACGTCGTCGACGAGCGGACGACGCCCGAGTACTTCTCCGGTGTGCCCCAGGTGCTTCCGGTGGGGCTCGTCGAGGTGCAGTTCGGTGACGCTCCGAACCCGACGTTCGACCGAACGGCAGCCCTCGACGACACGTGTCGCAACGATCTGCTCACGCTCGACGGTGATCCGATCGCTGTGCGACTCGCCGGAAGTCGCGGCGAGGCGTTGGAGCGGGCGGAATTGCGGCTCGAGGCATGCGAGCCGGCCGATCTCGCGTCCGGCGACCACAGGGTCGATGCAACAGCCGGGACGGCGACGGGGTTCGATGTCGACAGGGTCCTGATCGATGGCGCCCCTGCGTCCTCGACCGCTCCGGACACAGCGTCACCGAACTCGGTCATGACGGCCGAGGCCGACACACACCTCACGGCCACGGTCGAACCGTTCGGGGAGCAGAGCTGGCTGATCCTCGAACAGAGCTGGAACCCGGGCTGGACGGCAACGGTCGACGGTTCCGACCTCGGCGCACCGGTGCTCATCGACGGGTACGCGAACGGCTGGCTCCTCCCCGCCTCCACCGAGGAACGCACGGTCGAACTCACGTGGACCCCACAGCGCACGCTCACGTTCGCCCTGTGGTTCTCACTGATCGCCGGCGTCGGCGTGCTCGGCCTCGCCATCTTCGGGCGCCGACAAGCAGTCACACCGGACCGGCCACGACGTGTGGCGGCAGACGGGCGCGTTGCCCGCCTCGCCGTGCTCGCCGGGCTCTTCGTGACCTTCGCATTCCTGGCGGGGCCGGTCCCGGCGGTCGTCGCGCTGTTGGTCGGGTCGGTCGGACCGCGCCGGCGGTGGCTCGCGCCAGCCATCGTGCTCGTCGCCGGCGCGGTCGTCGCGGGCGCCATCATCGCGCTCGAGTGGCGCTACGACTACCCGCCCGGCCCGGACTGGCCCGATCGGTTCGGCTGGACGGCCCCGCTCGTGTGGTCGGGAGTCGCTGCGGTGAGCGCGGCGGCAATCGCAGACCGCCGCAGTGTGTTCCATGGTCGGCAACGAGATCCGCTGACCCTCACCGAGCACCCCCGGGCGCTCGGATAGTGTCTCGAACTCGTGCGCACGCTGATCATCGTGCCGACCCACAACGAGGCGGCGAACATCTCCGAGATCCTCGATCGACTTCGCCTGCACGTGCCCGAGGCCGACATCCTCGTCGTCGACGACGAGTCCACCGACGACACCCGCGCGATCGTTCGCGGTCGCACCGAGGTCGACGACCACATCCGCATCGCCGAACGTGACGAGAAGCGTGGGCTGGGCGACGCGTACTTGTACGCCTTCGCCAGAGGCCTCGACGAGGGGTACGAGGCGATGGTGGAGATCGACGCCGACCTCTCGCACGACCCAGCGGTTCTCCCCACGATGCTCGGCGTCGCCGAACGCGGCATCGCCTTGGTGATCGGCAGCCGGTACGTGCCGGGCGGCTCCGTGATCGGCTGGCCACGCCGCCGAACGTGGCTCTCCCGCTGGGGGAACCGCTACGCAGCGATCATGCTCGGCCTGGCCGTCAACGATGCCACGGCCGGGTTCCGCGTGTACCGCGCCGACGCGCTGCGGGCGATCGGGCTCGAGGGCGTGCGCGCCGACGGCTACGGCTTCCAGGTGGAGATGACCTACCGCATCGTCAGTGCAGGGCTCGGCGTGGTGGAGATCCCGATCGCCTTCCGCGACCGCGTGGCGGGCGCCTCCAAGATGAACAAGGACATCGTCGGTGAAGCGTTCTGGTGGGTCACCGTCTGGGGGTTGACCGACGCTGTGACGCTGCGGCGGCGCCGACGCGCCTACCGCGAGCTGCGCACCGCTCCGCCGACATCCTGAACGGCGTCCGCGAGCAGATCGAGATGTCGGGCCGCGACCGCCGTCCACGACAGACCGCCGGCGTGAGCGATCGCAGCAGCACTCATCGCGGACCGGCTCGCCTCGTCGGAGAGCAACTCGGCGACCGTCGGGCCCAGGGCGTCATCGGTGACCAACCTCCCTGTGACGCCGTCGACCGCCGCTCCCCGGTGGCCGGCGATGTCGGTGGCCACACATGGCGTGCCACATGCTCCACCCTCGGTCAGCGACATGCCCCACCCCTCGGCGTACGAGGCGCTCACCACGAGCCACGCACGCCGGTACGCCTCGAGGAGTTCGTCGTCGGTGACGCGGCCGCTCACGGTGACCCATTCGGACGCATCGTGCTCGCGAATCCAGTGCTCGATGTCATCTCGGTCGGGCCCGTCGCCGACGAGCTCGACGGTCAGCTCGGGCACGGATGATCGAGCGGCTTCCAGGGCTTGGAGAGCGTGTCGCTGCCGCTTGACCGGCGCCAGGCGACCCACGACGGCCACGTGCGGCGATCGGCTGCGTCGGGTCTCGTCGGGCGTGAAGCGCTCGTGCACGCCGGGCGGGATCACGGTCAGGTGTTCGGGGGGGATTCCGATCCCGGCGATCTCCTGCGCCGACGAGTCGGACAGCGTCGCGAACGTGCTCCGGCGGTAGAACCGCGGCGCGAGGCGGGTCTCGACGAATCTGCCGACATGGTTCAGCGGCACGGGCAGGGCGTCGTCCCACATGTCCCGGTGGACGTGATGCATCCAGACCACCCGTCGTCTCGGCGCCCAGATCGGGGCGAACCAGGGCACCCCGTTCCAGATCTCGATCGTCGCGGTGTCGATCGGCCGTCGCCGGAGGAGCTGACGCAGTGCCACTCGGGCGAAGACGTCGTAGCGGCCACCGCGCTGGATCACCTGATACCCGTGCCGATGGAACGATCGGGGGACGTCACGGGTCGACGTCCGGTGCAGCACGTCGACTCCAACCGTCGCCCACCGGCGGAAGATCTCGTCTGCGTGCAGTTCGGACCCTCCGGCCTCGATGTCATCGAGGTCCCGCCAGGCATAGCTCTCGACCCGTCGGATTCCGTGATTCCGGAGGCGTTCCGCGGCTGCCAGGAGCGGGTCGCTCATCGGTCGAGCTTGCGCCACACGAACCCGGGAGCGAATCGAAGCAGGCCGAAGACGAGCCTGAGGATCCCGGGTGCCCACACGACCTCACTGCCCCTGCGGAGACCGCTGGCGACCGCCACGGCGACGTCTGCGGGGTCCACCGAGAACGGCGCTTCCTCCATCCCCTCGGTCATCGACGAGCGCACGAACCCCGGCCGTACCGTCATCACCCGCGCCCCCGACCCGTGCAACGCCTGGCCGAGTCCGGTGGCGAACGCGTCCTGACCCGCCTTGGTCGACCCGTAGACGAAGTTCGAGGCCCGCGTCCGGACCCCGGCAACGCTCGAGAGCACCACGAGTGTGCCGTGCCCCTGTCGACGCAGTCGCTCGGCGACGGCGAGTCCGGACGACACTGCTCCGACGTAGTTCACGGTCGCCAGCTCAGCGGCAGCGACCGGATCGTCGAGCCCCGGTGCGCCGAGTTGACCGAACGCCTGCAGCACCACGTCGAGGTCGCCGTGCTCGGCTGCAACTCGTTCGATGAGTGCTGCATGCGAAGCGACATCGGTCGCATCGAAGTCGACAGCGACGACCTCGGCGCCACCGACGTCGTAACCGTCCGTGTCGCCGGCGGCGGGAGCACGCACGCCGAGGATCACCCGGCGCAGTGCAGGCGACGCCAGTTCGGCGACGATCGCTCGTGCGATGTCGCTGCGCCCACCGAGCACGAGGATGGTCTGGGGCTGCTGCACTGCGTTGTTCACGTTGCTGTCCTGTCGCTGTGGGTTCGGGTTCAGATGAGAGCGAGTCGGCGGGCCTGGTCGCTGACCCAGCGCCCGTCGGGGTCGACGCGTCGGCGCACGGCGAGCCACTCGTCGAGACGGGGATAGCCGACCCGCACGATGTCAGGAGACGCCGTTGCGTCCTTGGCGAGGTAATGGCGGCCATTCACCTCGAGCACGAGGCGGTCGAGGTCGGCGATCAGAGCACCCAGACCGTGCATCCCGGCGGGCAGGTCGAGCGTCAAGGTCCACCCGGGTGTCGGAAAGCTCAACATCCCTCCGCTCTCGGGCCCGAAACGCTTCAGCACGGCGAGAAAGCTCGCATGCCCGGACG
>Ga0316197_10000609_pt1 | contig 24832 bp, 22 predicted proteins | sample OudBiesiAoxic_MG_FD_204939 | JGI IMG/M metagenome (GOLD analysis project Ga0316197, IMG submission 204939) | Coastal sediment microbial communities from Oude Bieten Haven, Netherlands - site A oxic | ecosystem: Environmental > Aquatic > Marine > Coastal > Sediment | place: Netherlands... | reverse complement strand
GGTATAGATATCAAGGGAGGCGAGGTTTCCGGCGGTCTTGTGGAAAGTGCCCATGATCATCGCTGTGCCATGTCTTTTGCTGTTTTGGGCCTGGTTGCATCCAAACGGATTCTGATAAGGGATGCGGAGTTTATTGCGACATCGTACCCCGGTTTCACCACTGACATGGGCAGTCTTGGTGCGAATATGCAGATCGTAGAGAACCTGTGAGCAAACAGCTTGCATCAGGTACTGACGTGCCGGTTATTGCCGTTGACGGTCCCGGTGGTTCCGGTAAGGGCACCATTACCACCCGCCTTGCCAATCATCTTGGCTGGCATTTCCTGGATAGTGGCGCACTTTATCGCCTGACCGCATTGGCGGTTATGAAAGTGCAGATGCCACTGGAGAATGAGGCTGCTGTAGGTGAGTTGGCAGCCAATCTTGATATTCGCTTTGAAACAAGTGAGACAGACGTAATTACCTGGCTGGATGGAGTAAACGTCAGCGACCTCTTACGTCAGGAAGAAACCGGTGTCTGGGCTTCCAAAATAGCCGTGATACCAGCTGTCAGAGCAGCACTGACCGGGCGGCAAAGACGCTTTCGCCAGGCCCCTGGACTTGTAGCTGATGGCAGGGACATGGGAACCGTGATTTTTCCTGATGCTGAACTCAAGATTTTTTTGACTGCAAGCGCGGCAATTCGTGCTGAACGAAGGTATAAGCAGTTGAAAGAAAAAGGAGAAAGTGTTAACCTCACGCGCCTTTTCAGAGAGATCAAAGCCCGTGATTTACGCGATCAATCGCGTAGCATCGCTCCGCTAAGACCAGCTGAAGATGCAGTGATCATTGATTCGACTGAATTGAGCATTGATGAAGTGTTCGATAAAATCGTTTCTTTGATCTAATACTGTATTTTAAGCTACTGTTTGTAAAAGAGAAAAATGCCTTCGCCCATGGTGGGCGGTGGGTTTATTAACCGGCACAATCATGTGCCCCATAACCAGGTGGACATGCTGTTTCCAAACAGGATGTTTGTTGAGATTAAACCAATGACTGAAAGTTTCGCTGAATTATTTGAACAAAGCCTCGCGTCACAAAGCCTTACGCCAGGAGCTATCATTACCGGTACCGTAGTTGAAATCAGAGACGACGTAGTTGTCGTTAACGCCGGATTAAAATCAGAGGGCATTGTGCCCATCTACCAGTTCCGTTCTCTGGACGGTGAACTGGAAGTAGCCGTGGGAGACAGTGTAGAAGTTGCACTGGAAGCCATCGAAGACGGTTACGGTGAAACCCGTCTATCACGGGAAAAAGCCAAACGTGCCATGGTTTGGGACAAGCTTGAAAATGCATTTACAGGCGAAGAAACCATCCAGGGCAAAATCAGCGGAAAAGTCAAAGGTGGCTTTACAGTGGATATCAACGATATTCGCGCGTTCCTGCCAGGTTCTTTGGTTGACGTACGTCCGGTTCGTGATCCAGCTTATCTTGAAGGTAAGGATCTGGATTTCAAAATCATCAAATTGGATAGAAAACGCAATAACGTTGTCGTTTCCCGTCGTGCTGTTGTTGAACTCGAGTTCAGCGCAGAGCGTGAACAGCTGCTGGAAAACCTGGAAGAAGGCTCCAAGGTAATGGGCGTGGTCAAGAACCTCACCGACTATGGTGCGTTTATTGATCTGGGTGGTATTGATGGCCTGTTGCACATTACTGATATGGCCTGGAAGCGTGTTCGTCACCCCTCCGAGGTTGTTAATGTAGGTGATGAGCTTGAAGTACGCGTATTGCGTTTCGACCGCGAGCGTAACCGCGTTTCACTTGGTCTGAAACAATTGGGTGATGATCCATGGAGCGATCTGGCTCGCCGCTATCCTGTCGGTTCACGCCTGTTCGGTCATGTTTCCAATATTACCGATTACGGTTGTTTTGTTGAAATTGAAGATGGTGTTGAAGGTTTGGTGCATGTATCTGAAATGGACTGGACCAACAAGAACATCAACCCGGCCAAGGTTGTTCAAACCGGTGACGAAACCGAGGTGATGGTGCTCGAGATAGATGAAGAGCGTCGTCGTATTTCGCTGGGTATGAAGCAATGTCTTTCCAACCCGTGGGAAACTTTCGCAGCCACCCACAACAAGGGAGACCGTGTTACCGGAGCCATCAAATCCATTACGGACTTTGGTGTCTTCATCGGTCTGGATGGTGGAATCGACGGTCTGGTTCACCTGTCTGATATTTCATGGCTCACACCGGGTGACGAATCCGTTCGCAACTTCGCCAAGGGCGAGGAAGTTGAAGCTGTTGTATTGGCAGTCGATCCCGAACGTGAACGTATCTCCCTGGGTCTCAAGCAACTGGATCAGGATCCATTTGCTACGTTTATGGCAGAGAACCCGCGTGGAAGCCAGGTGAAGGGCATCGTCAAAGAAGTGGATGCACGTGGTGCGGTTATTGAACTGATGGATGGAGTTGAAGGTTACCTGCGTGCTTCTGACATCAAGAAAGAGCGTGTCGAAGATGCCAGCAAGGAATTCAGTGTAGGTGATGAAGTTGAGGCTAAATTCATCAGCCTGGATCGCAAGAGTCGCTCCCTGTCCCTTTCTATCAGGGCGTTGGAAGATGATGAACTTGCTGAAGCACTTGAAGATTACCATTCGCAGAATGCCGCAAGTGGTACAACTTCACTGGGTGAATTGCTGAAAGCGCAACTTGATCAGGACAGTTGATCAGGAAAACGGGCGGTCCAATCTGGATCGCCCGTTTTTTGTCCAAGTCTGAAAATTCAAAAGGAACATTAGAAATCAATGACTAAATCAGAATTAATTGACCGCCTTGCAGATGTGCAACAACATCTGGCACACATGGATGTTGAACTTGGAGTTAAATCCATCCTGGAACAAATGAGTGGTTCACTGTCCAAGGGTGAACGTATCGAAATCAGGGGTTTTGGGAGTTTCTCCTTACATCATCGTGCGCCAAGAATGGGTCGCAATCCAAAAACCGGTGACGCCGTTGCATTACCAGGTAAGCATGTACCGCATTTTAAACCTGGCAAATCGCTTCGCGACAGGGTAAACAACGGCAAGTGATCAACTTGAAAGGGTAGGGTTTATCGTGAAAAGGTTAGGCTTTATCCTGGTGGCTATTGTTGCCATCGTAGTCGGGCTATTGGTGGGTACCTTGAATTCCAGCCCTGTTCTTCTGGATCTTCTTTGGGTTCAGTTCGAACTTCCGCTCGGTCTGGCTATCTTGCTGGGCTTCTCATTGGGTATTTTGCTGGGCATAAGTGCCGTCTATCTTTTTCGGGTTCTTCCATTACGGCTCCAGTTGCGCAAAGCACGTGCCGCCGTCGTCAAACAAGAAACCACTGATCTAAGTTTGCCTGATGATTGAAACCCTGTTGCTCGCGCTGATTCCGGCGGCCGCCTGGGGCGGCTGGATACTGGCTAAGAGCACAACCCGACGCACTGAACATAAGCGCAATCGTCATTTCAGTAACCGGTACTTTCAGGGCCTCAATTACCTGCTGGATGAACAACCCGACAAAGCGATCGCCGTTTTCATCGAAATGGCCGAAGTAACTACTGATACCATCGAAACTCACCTTGCACTTGGCAGTCTTTTCAGGCGGCGCGGTGAGGTTGAGCGAGCGATAAGAGTCCACCAGAATATCATTTCAAAGCCAGGGTTGGATGAACGCCAGAAAACCCGTGCTCTACTTGAATTGGGCGAAGATTATATGCGTGCCGGTCTGTTTGACCGCGCAGAGAATCTATTCAAGGAGTTAATAGAGTTAGAACCATATTCACCCTCCGCTGTTAAGCACCTCCTGGATATTTACCAACAGGAAAAGGACTGGGAAAAGGCCCTGCTTCAAGCGCAACAACTGGAAGCAGTGTCCGATGAAAAAATGGGCAAGGTGATGGCTCATTTTTGTTGTGAAATGGCAGAAATTGACCTGGCCGCGAATAAGCCGGCTGATGCAAGGAAGCACTTACGGCAGGCGAGGCGTTACTTTCCGGAGAGTATTCGCGCGCGTTTTATACTTGCACGTATTGCTCAACAGCAGGAGATGTTTACCGAAGCGCTGGATGTCTATGAAGAGATTATCCAAATGGATATGGAGTATATCCATGACGTTCTGGATGCCTATGTAACCTGTGCAGAAAAGGATGAAGACTTCCCCCGGGCAGTTGCGAACATGCAAAAATGGGTGGAGGACTATGACGGAATCAGCCTGTTAATGTCATTGACGGCGGTGATACGTAGTGAACAGGGCCTGGTGGCTGCCACCCATTATCTTGCCGATGCACTGACGCGCCGTCCGTCGGTAAAGGGTCTGGATTACCTGATTGAATTGAAACTTGAAGGTGGTCCGGAGACAGAATCCGGTGATGAAATACTCCGTGCCGTGGCTCAAAAGCTTCTGGCCAAGCAGCCTTCCTATCGCTGTACACATTGTGGTTATGCCGGTCATAGCCATCACTGGCAGTGTCCCAGTTGCAAAAGCTGGAGCACCACGCGAATTATCCGCGGTGTCCTGAGCGAATAGGTCATGAGTCAATTCATCCAGGGTTGGCAAGCTGTTTATAGTTGGGTTGTCATTGGCTTGTTTGCCGGTGTTCTGAGTTACATCGCATGTGTACGGGCCCTGGTTCTCGCCAAAAAATCAGGCATGATCGCGTTGCCGGGTGAACGTCAAAGCCATGAACTTGCAACACCAACGGGCGGCGGTCTTGGCCTGGTGCTCAGCATTGTGATAACGACGGTTTGCCTGGAATTAATGATTTCTTTACCCGATTTTTGGTGGCAAAACGTGCTTCCGGGTGTAGTGTTACTTGCCATTGTTGGATGGCGTGATGACAGGTTCCCTGTTTCTCAGTTGCTTCGCCTGCTGATTCAGCTTGCAGTCAGCATTTGGCTGTTAGGCTTTGGCTGGTGGGAGTTTTCATTGAAAGGTGTGGCTCTTTTTGCATTCGTTGTTGTGGCAATGGTCTGGTTGATGAACGTTTATAACTTCATGGATGGAAGTAATGGTATGGCGGGATTTCAGGGAGTGTTTGCAGGCGTGACAATGGCGGTGCTTTTCCAGCTTGGCGGCGAGCACGCGATGGCCTTGATTGCCGTGATTGTAGCGGCGGCCTGTGCTGGTTTTCTGCCGTTAAATTTCCCGCATGCAAAGGTGTTTATGGGTGACGTATCCAGTGTGCCATTGGGATTCATTTTTGCCTCGTTCGCGGTCTATGGTGTGCAGACCGGTAGCATGAGCTTGCCCCTTTCTGTTTTGATCATGTCAGTGTTCCTGGTTGATGCGACATTGACGCTGCTTTCAAGGGCATTCCGTGGGGAGCGATGGTATACTGCGCACGCTCAGCACGTTTACCAACGGTTGATCGCTAAGGGATGGTCGCACCGCCGTGTTTTGGTGGTTTATCAGGTCATTAACGTGGCCTGGGTGTTGCCGGCCACTGTGCTGGCAAAAACATATTCGCAATATGCCTTTGTTACAGTTGGGTTTGTCTTGTTTTCGCTCGGTTCATGCTGGCTCATTGCAAATTGGAGGTTTGGCATGACTGCTGAAGTTCAGGTGAAATGAAACGGATTATCGATATTATTCGCCACCCGCGTGCAGCCGTAATTGTGCATGATTTTTGTATGGTCGCCGTCGCATCTTTAGTTATTGCCTGGCTGATTGAAAGCACCTCCTCGATAACTTTTACCAACGATTTAACGACCCTGATGGCGCTTGTCATCGTTCTTGTACTGCAGGGCAGTGTGCTGTGGGCAACAGGTCTTTATAAGGGTTTATGGAGGTTCGCCAGTTTTCCGGATTTGTGGAACATCGCCCGTGCCAGTGCTTTTGGCACAGTTGCAATTGTATTGGTACTGGCACTTGTGCAGGGTCCTGCAATCGGGCAATGGATACCCACCGTTCTGATTTATCCCGTTTTGTTGTTCGTGTTGTTAGGTCTGCCAAGAATGTGTTATCGGTTTTGGAAGGATTCACAGACAGCAGTTTCAGTTCCTGGCAAGGGTCTTAAGCGGGTCCTGATCATTGGCGCAGGACGTTCCGGCGCCATGCTTGAAAGAGAGTTGCGCCGCCGTGGGGGCTTCGAGGTCCTTGGTTTTCTGGACGATGACGAACGTTTGCTTGGCGCGCAGGTTCATGGGATTCCCGTGCTTGGTGTCATCGATAAACTGCCGTTAATCGGGGCCTCTTATCTGGCTGACCTGTCCATCATTGCAATGCCTTCGGCGACAAATCAACAAATGCAACGCATCGTTGAGATTTGCGAGTTGAGTGAGATCGAATTCCGCACCCTTCCAACACTGCAGGATCTGGGCTCCCAGGCGACGAATATCGGAGACCTGAAACGCGTTGTCATCGATGATCTTTTGGGTCGTGACCCCGTCTCCCTTGAATGGGAATCCATACGTGCAGGGCTGGTTGGTAAACGTGTCATGATTACCGGTGGTGGTGGTTCAATCGGTTCCGAGTTGTGTCGTCAGATCGCTCGTCTGAATCCGGTAGAACTGATTGTCGTAGACCACAGCGAATATTCGTTGTACAAGATCGATCACGAGTTACACAGTGACTACCATGATCTGCTGTTTCACTCGGTGCTAGGGGATATCTGTGACCCTGCTACGGTTGAAAAAGTTATCGGAGACTACAAACCGGACGTAGTGTTTCATGCGGCCGCGTATAAGCATTTGCCCATTCTTCAGACCCAGGTCCGCGAAGCTTTTCGCAATAATGTATTTGGAACCATGCGCGTTGCCGAGGCTGCAGAGCGCCATGGTGTAGGTACCTTTGTACTGATTTCAACTGACAAGGCGGTGAATCCGGCAAATATTATGGGCGCGACTAAGCGCGTCGCAGAAATGTACTGTCAGAATATGAATGCCCGCTCGGAAATGCGGTTCATCACGGTTCGGTTTGGCAATGTATTGAACTCAAACGGTAGCGTGGTTCCTCTTTTCCAGGAACAGATTGCCAAAGGTGGCCCGGTTACGGTCACACACCCGGAAATATCCCGGTATTTCATGACGATATCCGAAGCCAGCCAGTTAATCATGCAGGCAGCAGTACTGGGTAGTGGTGGTGAAATATATGTGCTCGATATGGGTGAGCCAGTCAATATCACCTATCTTGCTGAGCACCTGATTCGCCTGGCAGGCAAAGAGCCGGGCCGTGATATAGAGATTATTTATACCGGTCTGCGTCCCGGTGAAAAATTATTTGAGCAGTTGTTTCATGAACTTGAGCCCTATGAGCGGACCACGCATGAAAAGATTCTGCTGGCCCATCCCCGGGTGGCTGACTGGGACGTGTTGCGCACGGAATTGAGAAGTTCCGAATTGGCTGTCAGGCGTTACGATACCAAATACCTTCAACAGGCATTGTTGCGCCTGGTGCCGGAACTGGCCAAGTCCGGCATTAATACCGAGCCCTCAAAGGTAACCCCCATCTATAAAAGCAGGTAAATCATGACTGACTTCCCACCCATCAGGAAGGCTGTTTTTCCTGTGGCCGGCCTTGGAACACGTTTCCTGCCGGCTACCAAGTCGATTCCGAAGGAAATGTTGCCGATAGTCGACAAACCACTGATTCAATACGCGGTGGACGAAGCTGTTGAAGCTGGTATTGATACTATTATCTTTGTTACCAGCCATAAGAAAGGTGCAATTCTTGATCATTTCGATCCCGACGCAGAGTTGGAGTCGCTGTTACTGGCACAGGGTAACGATGAACTGCGTACCCGTATTCACAATATCATCCCGGACCACGTATCAACACAGTATGTCATCCAGGAAAAAGCCCTGGGTTTAGGGCATGCAGTTTGGTGTGCAAAAAAACTGGTGGGTGATGAACCTTTCGCCGTATTGTTAGCCGATGACCTGATTCGCAGTCCGCGTTCCGGGTGTCTGAAACAGATGGTGGCCGAATATCATGCGACCGGGTCAGGTAGTATCGGTGTTGAAGAAATTCCGGTTTCTATGACAGATCGCTATGGCATTGTCTCGGTGAATAAAGATGCAATGGGGCGAAACTATATTCGCGATATCGTGGAAAAACCGTCACCGGAGAAGGCACCTTCAAACCTGGGAGTAGTTGGTCGTTATATCCTGCCTGCAGAGATATTCTCACTGTTGGAATCAGTGCGTGCCGGGGTCGGTGGTGAAATTCAGCTGACCGATGCAATTGCAAGACTGCTCGAGAACAAGCCATTGCTGGCGCACGCCTTTGAGGGCGTCCGTTATGACTGTGGAAGCCGCCAGGGCTTTATCCGGGCCACCGTGGATTACGCGCTTGAACAAGCTGATTTGCGTGATGATCTGTTACGTTATTTTGAGACGGTTAAAAAATAGACAGGCTGATGGAAGTAAGAGCGCAACCCAAATGGCCCCGGGGTGAAATAGTCACTTTCAGACACCACTCCGACGCGTTACGCGAAAATGTCTGGTCAGACCCCAACGAGCGGGATTTCAATGTATATTTGCCTCCCGGTTATTCTGAGTCGGGCGCGCCATTTGTTGCATTATGGGACTTTGCAGCATTCACCAACGCCGGTCCCGGTCATCTTAACTGGAAAAATCAGGGTGAGAACCTGCCGCACCGGCTGGATCGACTGATTGGCAGCGGAGAAATGCCACCGGTGGTTGTTCCCATGCCGGACTGCTACAGCTCGCTGGGTGGTAATCAATACGTGAATTCGTCGGCAGTGGGCCGGTATGCCGATTATGTCGTTGAAGAGCTGGTTCCGTTTCTGTCCAGCCATGTCAATGTCATCGACCACCGTGACGGCCGCGGTGTGTTTGGCAAATCATCCGGTGGCTACGGTGCATTGGTACATGCGATGTATTACCCGGAGACCTGGGGTGGCTTGGCATCACATGCGGGTGACATTGGTTTTGAGTGGGTTTACCGTCCGGATTTTCCGCGTACCGCAGCGGTACTATCTGCCAACGGAGGAGACCCTTATCATTTCCTGGAACGGTTCTGGCGAAATAAGCACCCGGGCGGAGCAGATTATTACACGCTGATGACACTGGCCATGGCCGCCAGTTATGACCCGGGTAATAGCCCGGATTCACCTATCCAACTTCCGTTTGATCTACACACCTGTGAACTGGATATGACCCGTTGGAACCAGTGGTTAGCCCATGATCCATTAAATCTGCTTGAATCACACGCAGAGCAACTCGCTTCGCTTAACATGCTTTATATTGATGTGGGTAGCCGTGATCAGTACAACATTCAATATGGAACCCGTGCCTTTGTCAGGTGCCTTGAAAAACTGGGTGTCGGGCACCATTATGAGGAGTTCGACGGCACTCATTCCGGTTTGGACTGGCGTCTGGATATTTCATTGCCTAAACTGGCAAATGCCTTGTACACAGCCCGTGGTGCTGATGACCCCGTTAATAAATAACCTTGTTAATAGTTGGAAAGTAAATGATTGAGATTACACAAAGCGCCCAGGAATATTTTGGGAGATTGATTGCACAGCAGGAAATGGATGACGTCGGTCTTCACCTGACAGTTCTCAATCCAGGAACTCCAGTTGCCTCCTGTGACCTGCAGTTCCATGTTCCGGGTCAATCCGGGGAAGAGGAAATCGAGTTTAACTACGACCTGTTTAACCTGTATGTTCCTGCAGGCAGCGAGCGTTGGCTTGAAAAGGCAAAAATTGACTTTGAGCAATCGGATGCCGGAGGGCAGTTGACGATCAAGGCACCCGGTATTAAAGGTGATAAGCCGGATGATTCGGAAGGCCTGGAAGCAAAAATCGCCTGGGTTTTGCAGTCGGAAATCAATCCCGGACTGGCATCGCATGGCGGCCAGGTTTCGCTGGAGACGATTACCCCTGAAAATGAAGTGGTATTACGTTTTGGAGGTGGTTGTCACGGTTGTGGAATGGTCAATGTTACCTTGCAGGATGGTATCGAAAAGACCCTTAAGGAATACTTTCCTGAGATCAAGGCAGTGATTGATGCCACCGATCATGCCACTGGTAGTAACCCGTACTATAAGTAATCTATAAAAATGGCATTCAGATATGCGGGCACAGGAACTGTGCCCCGGTCGGATATGTTGTTTGTTGTCTGCTACTTGTCTTTGATTTCGATGAGACCATTCTGACTTGCGTACCAGGCAGAAATATCTTCAATATCAGCGTCGCTGAGGTTGGCGGCAAATCCGCTCATGATGGCATTCTGTCGACTTCCGTTGCGAAACTCCTTCAACGTTTTAACCAGGTAGTCCTGATGTTGTCCGCCGAGGTTTGGGTATATCGGCTGAATGCTCTTTCCGGTTTCGCCATGACAGGCATGACATACGGCAGACTTGTTTTGACCCTGGGCTGCGTTACCGGCAGAAAATGCGATAGCCGGAATAAATGAAAGCAGGACGACCGCGAGTGTAGATTGGATTCTATTCATTTTATTCTGCTTCCGCGTTATTCGTTTGTGCTGCAAGATATACCGCGATATCTTCAATATCCTGCCCGGAAAGCGCTTCCGCCTGCAGGTTCATCGTTTTATGCTCACGCTCACCCGACTTAAAGCCCTGAAGCGCGATAACAAGATACTCACTGTTTTGTCCACCAATGCGGGGAACATTGTAGGTGGGGTAGGTGTTTTTATAACCCGCAATCCCGTGGCAACCCGTACAGGTATAGGCCTTGATCTTTCCAGCCTCATAGTCTCCGGCCGCAAAAGTATTAACTGATGCCAAGCACATCAGAGAAGAAATTAGAATTTTTCGAATTAGCATAAAGAGTTACCAAAGTAGGTGTTCAATAATAGCGAGCGATTATAACCCCAGATCAAACGCAAACCAATTCCTCATGTAACAACTTTATGTTCAGGATGAACGGTATATCGCGATAGAGCACATGGATGTGCGGCGCGATTGTGTCAATTTTGCACAGTGTGTCATTAGATGTGCGGCGCGATTGTGTCAATTTTGCACAGTGTGTCATTAGATGTGCGGCGCGATTGTGTCAATTTTGCACACTGTTTTTTAATCAGCATGGGAGCCAAGGTGGCACAGCATCTTGCTCAGACCTTACACAAAACCGACACAGGCCGCTCCTGCGCATCCCTGCGCCCGCGGCATACCGTTCATCCTGAACGTCCTGGAACAGGGACCACACCCCCTCGGCTCAGTGGGTAAATATTAGTACTGTGGATTCTGGTAGAAGTGCCTGAACAGCACTCTTCAATTGCACAAATGAATACTTTTTAGTAGCTAACTCACAGTTCCCCACACAACCCAGGCAAATGGGTAAAGGTTTTTAACGCCAACAAAGTATCCGGAGCCCGTTCACCAATATAAACAGAGAGCGACTTAATCACCACGTCCGGAATAACATAACGGGTAACAAATCTGACCGAAAAACTGCCATCACCCGGCTCGGTCTTCAATCGGGAGAGAATCGTATCAACAGCACCCTTGTTAGGGTTCAACACCCTCACTCGGGGTACGAAAGCCTGCAATGCACTCTTAAACCGGTCAGCCTGGTATCCATAGTGCGTGCAACCCAGGTACGCCAGCATATTTTTGGGGGTGCTGTCGAACTGTTCTAACGCAGCAGGCACAAATCTCGCCAGAAGTTTGCTGGTAAGCAATCCGCTGCCATCATTTGAAATGGCATCCGGCAAACCGGGGCAGGATTGCTCGATGACCTGCCTGGCCGCAACGCCATATTCACGGAGGGCACTGCCATAAACACCTTCTTGGATCGTGGTTGGTGTTGCAAAAATAATAAATGAGATGTCACTTTCATTCGTAAATGCGGCAAGCATTTCCCGGGTGCCTGAGTGCACGATACCCTCGATGGGAATATGCCTGTGTTGATCAAAATAGCTGTCTTGATACAGGACACTCAACGTGTTGCAGGCAATGAAAAGCAGGTCCGGTTCGTATTTCTCACGAACGCTGTTTAGAAAGCGGTCAAATGCCTGTAGCTTGGTTTGACGATCCGGCATGGAGTTATAGGAGTAATCATCTTCAATTGCGGCATTCAGGTAGATGATTTCGATGTCTTCCCTAACGGGTGACTGACGCAGCCTGGCCTCTAGTTCTGCGCAAACCGAGAGCCCTCCGACACCGGAGTCTGTAATTCCAATCCTCAATTTAATTAAGTCCTGATTCGTACTCACCTGTAATGAGTTCAAAGAGTACGGGGGTATGTGATGCGATCATGTAGGCGAGGGGTTCAGAAGGTAATTCCCAGGTGATGATGTTGATGTTCTGTTCAGCCGACCAGGTTCCGAACGAACCCGGTGTGGCGTAACCCACATCCGTCACCATGGGCAGTTTTACCCTTTCTGCGATCCAGTGGGCCAGGGGACTTGCCTGGGGATCTTCAACACAGGCCAGCGGTGCATGCAGTGAAATAATCGTCCGCGGTCGTAACACCTGCACAAGGCTCAACAATGCCTGCGTCTCGGCCTCCGAAGCCGGGGATGTACCCGGACTAAGACCGATGTCCTGCACTGTTCCACCGTGGTCCTTGTGATAGACGTGATCGGGTGACCAGTTGGCCGTGGGCCAGTTGCGGTTCAGGTCGACTCCGTGTGCATTGCTGCGTGTGCCCTGCAAGGCACCGTCCGGGTTGGTGCTGAGGATGACCGGGTTTTTGATTCCACCCACCGGTATGCGGCGCAAAGCCTCGGAAAGAATCACGGTGGTTTCATTCTCATCACCATGCATGGCTGCCATCAGCAGGATATCAACGGGGCCGGTACGCGGACCGTAGAGATTCAATGACGTGTTCTGCTCAGATTTTCCGTATTGCCAGGATGCATGACGGAGGATTCCACGTTCGGGGCGTGGGATCATTGTGGTCTTGATGTTGTTTTTCATTGGCGCAAAATAACATTGACAGAAAGGTGATTCCAGTCTTGAGGTTTTTTGACAAGGTTACGAAGTTGGGTTTTGATACCAAATTGGTTTCGATCCGTCGAGGCGCCGCAGTACTTTACTTCAGGGCTGGCGTACTGGTCACTCTTGATCAGCGGGGAAGCCAAGGTGGTGTGGTGTCTTGTTTCAGGACACGTCGTGAACCCCTCCCTGGGGACTCGGTCGCGACGTCCTGTCGCTCACGGTCCTGAAACAAGACACCACACCCCCTCGGCTTTGTGCGAAAGCATGTGTCAATGGTTTCTGATAGATGCACTACGGTCAGGCTGAAGCTGGGGCGGAGGTATTGACTATCAGGACCTTACGAGACATGGATGTCGAGGATGAGCCTACAGGGACGTACTTGCGGCGTGTCCTGGTAGTCAATACCTCCACCCCGGCGCCCCTCCCGTTCATCGAATCAGAAGCAATAAAATCAAATGCTTTTACGACCTTCCTGCCATCAACAGAAATCCCGTGAACGGGTCTTCAATCCCTTTGCCAGGGCATCAAAATCATGCAACCGCCTGGCAATTAGATGATAGACCTCGCCATCGCTTTCCATTACGCCATCTACGGCAATCAGCGATGCGTTAAGAATAACGCTGCGCTGGCGTTCCCATAGACGTTGCCATACCACCACGTTGACGTAACCGGTTTCATCCTCCAGCGTCAGGAAAATAGTACCGTTGGCAGTCATGGGTCGCTGCCGCATGGTGATCAGACCGCAGGCGCGTGTATGACTGCCGTGTTTCAGTTTCAGTAACTGCTGCGCGGTCCTGATCTTGCGTTGTCGTAAAAGGCCGCGTATCAATGCAACGGGGTGACGCCCCAGGGTTAGCCCCGTGGCAGCATAGTCTGCGCGCAGGTCATCTGCTTCTGAGGCTGGCCTGATGGCAGTAGCATCATCCTGCCGACTGATACCCTGGAGTAAATCCGCAGGTTGTTTTTCCACTGCAGCCACCTCCCAGCGTGCGCGGTGACGGTGGCCGGCGATTCCCTTGAGGGTTGCCGCTTCTGCCAGTGCAGCCAGCTCGCGCCGGTTCAGTTGCGCACGTGTACACAGGTCCTGTACCCCGTCAAAGGGCCGGTCATCACGGACAGTGACGATGTTGATGGCAGCCCTTTGTCCGAGGCCCTTGACCATGCGCAGACCAAGACGAAGAACAGGGTCGTTGTTTACATCACGTTCAAGTTTGCAATCCCAGTTGCTGTAACGGATGTCCGTCGGTAATACCGTGACACCATGCCGGCGCGCATCCTGTACAAGCTGTGCGGGCTGATAAAAACCCATGGGCTGCGAGTTGAGCAGGGCGCAGGTAAATGCCGCGGGATGGTGGCGTTTTAACCATGCGGATACGTATACCAGCAAGGCAAAACTTGCGGCGTGGGATTCCGGAAACCCGTACTCGCCGAAACCTTTGATCTGATCAAATACCTGTTCTGCGAAGCTACGTTGATAGCCCCGTTCCAGCATGCCGTTGACCAGTCGCGAGCGCATATGCTCCATGCCGCCGCGCCGGGCCCATGCGGCCATTGAACGACGCAGGGCATCCGCCTCCGAACCGCTGAAGCCAGCCGCGACCATGGCAATCTGCATGACCTGTTCCTGAAAAATTGGTACGCCCAGCGTACGTTGCAGTACCTTGCGCAGCGCATCTGACGGGTAGATCACCGGCTCGATCCCGCGTCGCCGTTGCAGGTAGGGATGAACCATATTGCCCTGTATGGGACCGGGTCTGACAATGGCCACCTCGATGACCAGGTCATAAAAGCAGGCGGGTTTCAGACGTGGCAGCATGGCCATTTGTGCACGTGACTCGATCTGGAAGACACCGATGGTTTCGGCTTTCTGGATCATATTGTAGGTTTCAGGGTCTTCGGCGGGCACATCTGTAAGCCCCATATCGGTTGCGTAAAAATCATTCACCAGGTCCAGGCAACGATGAATGGCGGTCAGCATACCCAAGGCCAGGCAGTCCACTTTAAGCAACCCCAGGGTCTCAAGATCATCCTTGTCCCACTGGATGACGGTGCGGTCCGCCATCGAAGCATTTTCCACGGGTACCAGCGAGGCCAGTGTGTTTTCAGAAATCACAAAGCCACCCACATGCTGGGACAGGTGGCGGGGGAAACCGATGAGGTTTTGCACCAGGTGCAGCAGTTGCCGGACTTTCAGGTTGTCTGCGAGGAAACCCTGCTCTGCGAGTCGGCTGGAAAAACGCTCGGGCTCATCCCACCATGACATATTGCGGGCCAACTGGTCGACCTGGCCGGCGCTAAAGCCCAGTGCTTTGCCAACATCACGGATGGCGCTGCGCGGTCGATAGCTGATGACGGTAGCTGCCAGCGCTGCCCGGTCACGGCCGTATTTCCGGTAGATATACTGGATGACCTCCTCGCGGCGTTCATGTTCGAAGTCAACATCAATATCGGGTGGCTCATCACGTTCGCGGGAGATGAAGCGCTCGAACAGCATGTTCATTCGTGCCGGATCTACCTCGGTAATCCCCAGACAGTAACAGACCGCTGAATTGGCAGCCGAGCCACGCCCCTGGCAAAGGATGTCCTGGCTGCGGGCAAATTGGACAATGTCGTGTACGGTCAGAAAATAGGATTCATAGTGCAGGTCTGAAATCAGACCCAGCTCGTGTTCTATCTGTTGTCGCAGTTCCGCATTGATCCCGGCAGGCCAGCGCTGCCTGATGCCGGCCTCGGTCAGGTCCCGCAAATGAGCGGCACTACTCATACCCTCCGGTACCACTTCGCGTGGATAGCGGTAGCGCAATTGATCCAGGCTGAAATGGCAGCGTTGCGCAATGCGTATGGATTCACCCAACAGTTCCTGGCGGTACAGCGTGGCCAGACGCTGCGGGCTACGCAGATGCCGTTCGCCGCAGGGCAGGGCGCGATAACCCAATCCCGGTAAAGCACAGCCTAGCCGGATAGAGGCAAGTACATCGTGCAACATACGCCGTGAGCGGGTATGCATTTGTATATCACCGCAGGCTGTCACCGGTAAACCGGCAGCATCTGCAGTGTCAACCAGGCGTGCCAACCGTGATACGTCGTCAAAACCCAGGCAGAGATTGACTGCCAGCCAGCCTCTGTCGGGGAAGTGAGAGGCAACCCAGTGTGCAGTTAACAGATCAGTTTCCGGTCCTGTAAACTCAGACCCTGTCGTTCGGCTTTCCGGTAGCCACAGGGCCAGGCAATGGTCGAGATTGTTCTCAAAGGCCTTATCCGGTAGCTCATAAAGACCCTTGGGTGCATTGCGCCGCCCGCGTGTGATCAGCGTACACAGTTGCGCATAGCCGGTGCAGTCTTGGGCCAGTAGAACCAGCCGTGAACCATTTTCCAGCCTGAACAGGCTGCCGGATATGAGCTTGATATCCAGTCCGTTTTTTTTGCAACGCCGCGTTTCTTCAAAGGCGCGCACGATACCGGCCAGCGAACATTCGTCGGTCAGTGCTATGGCGTAATAACCCAGTTCAGCCGCACGGGCGACCAGTTCCTGTGGATGTGAGGCACCGTTGAGAAAGGTGAAGTTACTGGTGCAGACAAGTTCTGCATAGTCGGTGGCGGTATTGGATGAACACATACTGTATATATATACAGTATTTAAATCAAAAACAAGTCTATGCAGATATTCAGTTACCTATGGGGCCAAAACGAATACTGATCGGTTCACACCGTACAAAGAATGGTGAGCAAGGTACCCCACCCAAAAGGAGTGTGCTCAGAATGTCGTATTGCAGAGATGATGATCCCTGCAGGTGAAACGGAAAGCTATTTGAATCTGGGGCCGCTGGCCCATGCCACAAGCGCCTTGCGGGTGCCGCTTATAACGGGGGTTACCCGGTGCATGATATACGAGGGAAATATGATCGCAGCACCGCGTGTGCGCGGCGCGGTTTCGAGTTGGCTGCTGCCATAGAACTGCAGATCGCAACCTTCATAGTCGTCCGGGTCACTGAGCTGGATTGACAGCGAGAGCTTGCGTGGAAACTGCTGGGTCGTAAGGTCCATGTGCCAGTCATAATGGCCGCCTTCCGTACCATGATAGACCGTATATTGAAAATCATCCGAAAAGCCGTTCAGCTCGAACTTGTGGAACTGTTCATTGGCCCCTGCCATCAATGCCTGCATGCGTTCATATACCCACTGGGTATCCTGGTTGAGATCCAACCAGGCATTGCGGGTGATGCGGATACGGTCGGCATCCTCCTGCCGCCAGGTGTCGCCCTCCAGAACAGCTTTCTGCAGGGCGAGTGAATCCCCATAGGCCACAAGTTGATCCAGTTCAGCGGTGGTAAAGGCATTTTCCCCCACCATGTAGGTCATGGTGGAATCCAAATGGCTATTTGCAGGCGCGGTTTCGGTTTCTAACATGGCGGGTCACCTTCCAGGATGTGAGGACAGGAAGAATAAACATACTTTCCCTGGAAATCAAAGGATGGCTCTAAAACCTTTCGTTTAGTCCCAAATTGCGGAGTGAATCCCGTTCTTTTCGACCCGGAAGGAAAGAGCCCGGATGCCTCAAACGACAAACGAAAAACTTTCAGTTAATGACCTCATCCCGGCACGAAATGAGAGAAGCGCCACAGCGTGGCGCAAAACGTGTAAACCGACCTTAACCCAGTGCTGAATACTTAGGTATATACGCTCAAAGCGCATTGATTTTTACTGAAATTGGGAGAACAATGGAGGGATCAAAATTTCTAAGGTTGTGTACATAAATCAAGGAGCATGTATGTTATTTGACGGGAAGGCCATTCAGGTTGAAGTGATTGATAACATTGCTCATTTCACTTTTAACATTAAAGAAAGTGGAGCAAATGTTATCGGCTCACTGGCTACTGGTGAATTATCAGAAGCTTTAGCAAAGATTAAAAGCTCGAATGCGAAAGGCGTTCTTTATAAAAGTAGTAAAGAGCATTTTATTTTCGGCGCAGATATTACTGAATTCATGGGGCATTTTAAAAAATCTCATGAGGAATTAAAGACATGGATTCTGGATATGCATGTCTTGATGAACGGTTATGAGGATTTAGAAATTCCTACCGTTGCAGCCATTAATGGATTTGCGCTTGGAGGAGGCCTTGAGTTTGGTTTAACAGCCGATTACAGGGTTATGGATACCAGGGCAAAAATTGGCCTTCCCGAGACTCAGCTTGGAATTATGCCGGGTTGGGGCGGATCGGTAAGACTGCCCAGATTATGTGGGGCAGATCATGCTATTGAGTGGATTACTTCCGGTAAGCATTACAAAGCCGATGCAGCTTTGAAAATTGGTGCCGTTGACGCTGTAGTTGAGCTTGCAGAACTTGAAAAGTCAGCAATTACTCTGCTGGAAAGAGCCATCAGCGGAGAGTTGGACTGGAAAGTCAAAAAAGTAGTTAAAAAATCACCACTAAGGCTTAATCAAATTGAAGCCTTAATGGTATTTGAGACTGCTAAAGGGTTTGTGGCCGGTATTGCCGGACCTAATTATCCTGCCCCGGTAAAATCAATCGAAGTTATGCAACAAGCTTGCACGATGGACCGGGACGCTGCGATTCAGGTCGAAGCAGAAGCCTTTGCTACTTTGGCTCACACCGCGGTAGCAGAAAATCTTGTGACTGTTTTTATGGGAAGTGAGTACCTGAAGAAAGTCTCAAAGAAAATGACCAAAGATAGTCCTAAAACCAATAGGGCAGCTGTTCTTGGCGCAGGAATAATGGGAGGAGGAATAGCTTACCAGTCTGCTTCTAAAGGAACGCCCATTTTGATGAAAGATATCAATGAAGGGGCCCTGGAATTGGGGCTTAATGAAGCGATTAAACTTCTGGATAAAATGGTAAAAAGAGAGAAAATCACTCCAGAGATGATGGCAAAAACCATTAGCATGATCACTCCAACTTTAAGTTATGGTGATTTTGATAGTGTAGATACCATTGTTGAAGCCGTTGTAGAAAATATCAAAATCAAGTCTTCAGTGTTAGCGGATTTAGAAGAAAAAGTAAGCGCTGATACGGTGATTGCATCGAATACTTCAACGATTTCGATCACGGAACTGGCTAAAAACTTAAAACGTCCTGAGAAGTTTTGTGGAATGCACTTTTTCAATCCTGTCCACAGGATGCCACTGGTTGAAATTATCCGTGGAGAAAAATCAAGCGAAGCCACAATTGCTCAAACAGTTAAATATGCCCTTCAGATGGGAAAAACCCCAATTGTCGTCAATGACTGTGCAGGGTTTTTAATCAATCGTGTTCTTTTTCCATATTTCAATGGATTTAATAAGCTTATTGAAGATGGAGTTGATTACAAACGAATTGACAAGGTGATGGAAAAATTTGGTTGGCCTATGGGACCGGCATATTTAATGGATGTTGTAGGGGTTGATACCGGAGTACATGCAGCGAGCATTATGGGCGATGCTTTTCCAGATCGAATGAAAATGACTGGTGAAACAGTTGTTGAAGCGATGCTTGGTGAAAAGAGACTTGGTCAGAAAAATGGTATTGGTTTTTATAAATATGAAACTGATAAAAGAGGAAAACCTAAAAAGTTAGTTGATCCAGACGTTGACTCAATTATTTCAAAGGTTGTAAAGAGAACCATTGAAGTGTCGGATGAAGAAATTGTTGATCGAATGATGCTTCCAATGATTTTTGAATGTGCCAGGTGCCTGGAGGAAAAGATTGTAAATACCCCTCAAGAGGTGGACATGGGTCTTCTTATGGGGCTTGGATTTCCTCCATTTAGAGCAGGAGCATTAAAATATGCTGACTCTGTTGGACTAAAAAATATTACTGAAAAATCTCAGAAATATATTGAACTTGGAAAAATGTACGAGCCAACAGATGGTTTCAAAAAATTAGCAGAGAGTGGAAGCACTTATTATAGATAATAAATCTATAAAGGAATCGATATGAAAAAGGCAGTAATTGTAGATGCCGTTAGATCGGCTATGGGAAGGTCAAAAAACGGATCTTTTAGAAATGTACGAGCAGAGGAGCTGTCAGCCCGGCTTATGGATGGAATTCTGGAGAGAAATCCACAAGTTAATCCAGCTGAAATTGAAGATGTCATTTGGGGCTGTGTTCAACAAACCCTCGAACAGGGATTTAATATTGCTCGAAACGCAGCAATTTTAACGAGAATACCAAAAGAAGTTTCAGCTCAAACGGTAAACCGTTTATGTGGAAGCTCTATGACAGCCCTCCATATGGCAGCCCAGGGAATAATGTCTGGTCAGGGTGAGATTTACATCGTGGGTGGAGTGGAGCACATGGGTCATGTGGCCATGACTCATGGAGTGGATTTTAATCCGGGTTATTCAAAGGTGGCAGCAAAAGCTTCAGGTGCAATGGGTCTTACAGCAGAAATGCTGGGAGTTATGCATAAAATCTCACGTGAAGATCAGGATAGATTTGCCCTCAGGTCTCATCAAAGAGCAATTGCAGCAACAAAATCCGGAAAACTCAGGGAAGAAATTATTCCAATTCAAGGTCATGATGCTGATGGTGTTCCGTATATGGTTAAAGATGATGAGGTCGCGAGAGCAGACGCAAATCTTGAGGCTCTTGGAAAGCTCAGACCTGTTTTTAACCCCCGGGGCGGAACAGTAACGGCAGGAAACTCCTCTGCTCTAAGTGATGGGGCAAGTTGTTTACTTGTTATGAGTGAAGACAAGGCGAAAGAGCTGGGTCTTGAAATCATGGGTGTTGTTAAGTCTATGGTTGCAACGGGATGTGATCCTTCAATTATGGGTTATGGACCGGTTCCAGCGACAAAAAAGGCACTGAAACGGGCTGGTTTAGAAGTTGAAGATGTTGAATTGTGGGAACTTAATGAAGCATTCGCTGCTCAGTCACTTCCTGTGCTAAAAGATCTGGGCTTACTTGAAAAAGCGGATGAAATTGTTAATCCAAATGGAGGAGCAATTGCACTAGGTCATCCTCTTGGATGCTCAGGTGCAAGAATTGTTACGACCCTTTTACATGAGATGAAAAGAAGAGATAACAAAATTGGGGTGGCAACAATGTGTATCGGAATAGGCCAGGGAATTGCGACAGTTATAGAAAGACCATAGATAACATCGTCCTGCGTCCAGGAACAAATACCCCTAAAACACTTAGGGGTATTTGGATGCTTTGCGGTGAATTCCTTCCGGGTTACAAAGTCTGCGGATGCCAAATCCAGATAACTATTTTCACCCACCAATCCAGCATCGCCTGAAGGCGCCTACACCTGGTGGCGAAGACCCGGCGGTTATCAAAAAGATACTAGCGCACCCGGATGGCAACTGGGAAACCCGGGTTGTGGGGTATAATGATCGCCCTGTCGATATTCCGGAATAAATGGACCGACCTGTCAATGGTGCTTACCGGTCCGGGAAGGTCAGGCAGGAGGTTGAGTCTGCCCTGCAGGCTTGTGAGAAACAGGACTTGATCCCCGGAGGACAGGTACCAATATGACTAACTACGCTATTGTTCGTGGCGGCAGGCTTGCACGTCACTTTTCTGAATATTTCCGTTATCTGGAAAATCCTTACACTGGCTGTCCCCACGATCGCTGGTTGCCATTCAATAATTTAATGGAGGCGGTCTCATGAAGTTATGTTTGGACGTGGGTAATAGTCATATTTATGGGGGAGTTTACGAGTCAGGTCAGGTTTTACTGACTTTTCGTAAAGCAGCAAGGCCAACCGCGTCTTCGGATGAATTTGGTCTGTTCTTCCGAACCGTATTGCGGGAAAACGGAATAGACCCTAACCAGGTAAATGAAATCGCCTTGTGCAGCGTGGTGCCGGAAGCTGTCTATGCCATCTCGGCGGCCTGTCAGAAATACTTTGATATCCGGCCGTTCATCCTGAAGGCCGGGGTCAAGACCGGTTTGAAAATACTCTACAGAAACCCGTTGGAAGTCGGTGCTGATCGTATCGCCAATGCCATTGCCGGGGTTGAGCTGTTTCCCGGCAAGAATTTGATTATCCTGGATCTTGGTACCGCAACCACCCTGTGTGCTGTTGGTGAAGACCGTTCCTACCGGGGTGGGGTCATTCTTCCCGGGCTGAAAATGTCGATGCAGGCGCTCGAGAGCGGAACCTCAAAATTGGGTTCGGTCGAAATCATACGTAAGGAAGTCTGTCTTGGCCGCACGACTGCTTCGAGTATCCAGTCCGGACTGTACTTCGGTCACCTTGGTGCTTTACGGGAGATTATGCACAGGATTCAGTTGGAAGAATTTGAAGGCAAACGCCCCACCGTGATCGCCACCGGCGGATTTGCCACTCTGTTTGGTGGTACAGGTCTGTTTGACCATGTTGTGCAGGATCTCGTGTTACGAGGTTTGTTGGCGGTTCTGGAGATGAATGCAGCGAGTGTTGCAGTCTGATTCAGGCTGTTATTGTCTGTCGCAGGGGTGTGCAGAGAAATACCATACCGAGCGGATCAATCCATCGGCCAACTCGTACATCGCATAGGCACATTGGCCTTTAAATTGCCCTTCAACCAACCGGCCTGCGCGTTCAAGTGTGGTGACCCATGGGCCACTGGATTGAATCTGTTCGATGCTTGAGAAGCTTGAAGTGTGTGTCGAGAAATAACTCAACATGCTGGCTTTCAGGTCCTCAGCACCACTGGCTTCTTTGCTGATAGTTTCACCCGACACGCTCATCCAGGTCACATCAGTGCTTGCCAGGGCGAGCATGGCATTTACATCCTGCTGATTAAAAGCGGTAACGAAATCCAACACCTTTTGTTCGGCATCATTCTTTCCGGTAGGAGACTGTCCGGCGGTCCCGGTCGAGATACTGAGCACCAAAGTGACTATCAATAGTAAGCTGTGCATTTTCAGGTTCATTCGCCACCTTCTTTTTCATTGGCTTTGCTAAGGTCATCGCGTTGCTTGGTAACCGCACCGGTCAGGACCAGGCGCATGGCCTGCTCAAATGGTATGTCCAATGGAGTGAGACAGTTGCGTGGAAGGAAAATGGTATACCCACCAATCTGGTAAGACATCGGCATGTATACGGCAACCGGGTCTTCGGCGGCAGGTGTAAATGGAAGGTCGGCGAACTGCTCTCGCGTGACAAAACCGATTAGCTGGAATGACTGACCCGGTAGTTGCACCAGTACAACCTTACCCATCTCATTGCCTTTTTCCGGGCTCAGGTAACCGATAAAGTCTTTGATGGCGGTGTAAATGGTCTTGACCAGCGGCAGACGGCGGAAGATGGCTTCCCCTAAGTTAAATATTTTTTGAAAAACCAGCACGTGTGACAACAGACCAATCAATGCGATCAGCACCAACCCGGATACCAGTCCCATACCCGGTATATACCAGCCATCGGGCAGGGTGAATTTCAATATTGCACCCATTAACTGTTCCGCACCCGCGGCCATCCACCACAAAATAGCGAGCGTCAGCGCGACCGGTATGACGACCGCCAGTCCCTTCAGAAATAGTTTGCCTAACGCATTCATGTTGTTTTGTTATGCCTCAACACCGTTACGGTCGTTAATTATAGATATATTTATGAGAATAAACCGTGTAAATACCAACCGGGACTGGGTTTGTATTCATGAAAAGCCCACAGGGTGCTACCGTTCGAATCCCGTACGACGAAGTAATCCCTGCGACAATCCCTGCCATCCCACCAACCGGTCTCTATGCGTTCCGGGCCTGTCAGTATGTGATAGTTATCGATCCGGCAGGGCTGCGGTCTAGGCAGTAGCCAGGCCGGCCGACCCGGTCGCGTGGTGTAGGTCGCCGGTTCATCCAGTTCGCGTAATGACCAACTGTGTTCCGGACGATGGTCTTCCAGCCCCCTGATACCCTTGACAGACCCGGTACCCAACCGGGCCCGCAAACGCTCAATGACCTGGCTGCCGGTGTCCGCAACATTGTCAGTTACTTCTTTCAAAAGGCTTGTCTGGGTCACTGCACAGGATAGAAAATGTAACGCCTGCAAGCGTATATGGCGTACCGGGTGCGGTAGTTGTAAACGCTCCAGACGTTCACGTAGCAACATCATCAGGTGGTCTTCAGAACGTGTCGCCTGCTGCAGTGTCAGACGCATGTCTTCCGTACCTTTATCAAGTTGCAGGCGGACCTGCAAAACCTGTATGCCACGGTCATGAGCACGCAATACCCCGCATAACTCCTGTACCAGCCTTTTCAGGGGAAAGATCAGACCCTCGGTATGCTCTGTATCCGGTAAATCCATTCCGGCCGAGAAGCTATCCGGCGGACGGAAGGCTTTACACGGGGCGGGCCGGTGGCCCAACAGACGATCCAGATAGTCGCTTATTGCCAGTCCCATCCGTCTTGCCAGTGCCTTGCGTGGCAACCGGAAAATCTCGGCGATGGTACGAAACCCCATTTTTTTCAAAGCCTGTATCTCTGTGGGTTTCAGATTCAGGCAGTCGATATCAAGCGCGCCTATGCTTTTGCGTATGTCGCTGGAGCTATGGATGCGCAGACCATGCCGGGCAGCCAGATGGGCAGATTCCGGTGTCGGTGCAATACCGGCAGCAGCACGGTAGCCAAGTTGTTCAAGCCCTTTAGTGATACGTTCGGTCAATGCTTCAGCGTGACCGAACAAGCGCTCGCTGGCGGCAACTTCCAGTAACAGGCTGTTGCGTTGGGGGTCAATACAAACCTGGCTACTGTATTGATAACACCAACCGGCGAGGCGTTTCAATGCGGTCTGCTCTGCGTATTGGTCACGTACCGATACCTGTAATGAATCAAGCAGACTTAAAGCCGCCGTGACCGGCATGCCAATGCGAATACCGGCGTGTTCTGATATCGGGTTTTGATCAATGATGCATTGCCGCCCCGCCAGCTTGTCGCTGATGGCGTGCGGAACATCCTGATTCTGCTTATCCAGAGCACGGTTGTGCTGATCCAGCGCCAAATGTGGGAAGTGCAGGGCCAGCCACT
>Ga0316197_10000608_pt1 | contig 24854 bp, 21 predicted proteins | sample OudBiesiAoxic_MG_FD_204939 | JGI IMG/M metagenome (GOLD analysis project Ga0316197, IMG submission 204939) | Coastal sediment microbial communities from Oude Bieten Haven, Netherlands - site A oxic | ecosystem: Environmental > Aquatic > Marine > Coastal > Sediment | place: Netherlands... | reverse complement strand
GCATCGCCACGCCGGCGTAGGTGGTCTCCGGCGTGCCGAGGCCGAGGAGCACCATCAGGAACCCGAGTTGGCTGACGGTGCCCTGGGCGAGCGCCAGCTTGGCGTCCTGCTGGCGCATCGCTCCGACCCCGCCGACGAACAGCGACGCCAGGCCCGCGCCGACCACGAACTCCCGCCACAGGCCGTCGGCCGCGAAGGTGGGTGCAAAGCGGGCGACGACGACGAGGCCGGCCTTCACCATGGTGGCCGAATGGAGATAGGCACTCACCGGGGTCGGCGCGGCCATCGCGCCGGGAAGCCAGAAGTGGAACGGGAACTGCGCCGACTTCGTGAACGCGCCGAGGAGCACGAGGACCAATGCAACGTTCGTCAGCGTTCCCGTGGGCGGGTCGGCGATCAGCCCCGAGATCGTCGTGGTGTCGCCCGTGATCGTGAGGATGATGAAGCCCGCCAACATGGCGAGGCCGCCGGCACCGGTGACCAGGAACGCCCGGGTGGCGGCGGCTCGGGCGCGCGGGTTGGTGTCGTCGAACCCGATCAGGAAGAACGATGTGATCGACGTCAGTTCCCAGAAGACGAACAGCGTGAGCAGGCCGTCGGCCCAGACGATGCCGAGCATCGCTCCGGCGAAGCCGACCAGCAGGCCGGCGAGGCGTCCTAGGTCATTGCGGCGTCCGAAGTAGGAGATCGAGTAGAGCAGAACGAGGGCGCCGATCCCTGAGACGAGCAGCCCCATCACGAGCCCGAACCCGTCGAGTCGGAGCGTGATCGACAGCGAGATCTGCGGCACCCACTCGATGTCGGCCGACGCGCCGTCGCCGTCGAGCACGGCGCCCGACTGCGACACCAGCCAGCCGAACGTCGCGGCAGGAACGAGTGCTGCAACGGGCAACGCCCACCGGGCCGACCGGGTCCCCGGGGCGAGACACACGATCGCGGCGACCAAGTGGGCGAGCAGGAGGGCTATCAACGGAGTCGTGACGTCATCGGGGGTGGTTGAGGAGCGGGCGCTGTGTGAACTCGCGGCTACAGGGTGTCATGGCAGTGCCCGGCTGGCGACGCTCGCCGTGTCGACCTGCAACGGCGACACTAGCCCGCACGCACAGCGCGGCCCCGGTGGAGGCGATCGACACCAACGGCGCCTCGGCTCGTGATGCTCGCCGGCGGTCATCGCCGGCCCGGCAGGCGGCACCTCTCGTTCGAACGGTGGGAGGGTCGGTTGCGCTGTCAGGTCTGGACGATGCGGATCGATTGGATCTCGATCGGCTCGGTGGGCGTGCCGGCACCGGGTGTGCCGGCTGCTTCGATCGCGACCACGGTGTCGTCGAAGCCAGTCGTGACCTGTCCGAACAATGCGTACTCGGGGGGCAGGGATGTGCCCTGCGCCCCGGTGACGATGAAGAACTGGCTGCCGGCGCTGTCCGGCGCCGGTGTCTTGGCCATCGCCAACGAACCGATCTGGTATTGGCCAGGTGCTGGCGGCTCGTCGACGATCGTGTAGCCGGGCCCGCCGGTGCCGGTCGCCGTGGGGTCGCCACACTGCACCACGAATCCGGGAATGATCCGGTGGCACAGCGTGTCGTCGAAGTACCGATTGCGAGCCAGGAACACGAAGTTGTTGGTTGCCTCAGGCGCGCTGTCGGGGTCGAGGGCCACGGTGAACTCGCCCTTGTTGGTGCTGACGACGGCCTCGTAGTCCGCGCCGTCGACGAGGCACATCGGAGGAGCCGCATCGAACGCCTGCGTCTGCTCGTCGGCGCCTTCCTCTGGTGGGCATGCCCCAACGTCTCGGGCCGCGCCGCTGGCATCGTCGTCGCTCCCGCACGCGACGAGCGCCAACGCGGTTGCGGCGAGCAGTGCGATCTTGCGCACGGTCACCCCGAGGTGGTGGCCGGTTGGGTGCTCTCGGGCGTCGTGTCGACGACCGTGACGACCGGCTCGGGCGAGTCATCACTGCTCGTGAGCGAGCTGGCGATCCAGACGAGCAGCACGAGTGCAGCCACCGCCGCGACGCCGATCCCCACGATGCGCAGTGTCTTGCGACGCGACTGCTGCTGTTCGATCTGCTGGTGCTTCATGGCCTTGTTGGCCTTCTGGCGTTCGCGTTTCTCGGTTCCCACAGGAGCGGCAGGTTAGCCGTGCGGACGCGATCCAACGCTCGCGGTCCGCTGCCTCAAGTGACGCCCGAGATGTGCCGATGCAGGAGTGGCGGCAGCGGTGGAGCTGTTGCGGAACGATCACGACAGCGAGTACGGAAAGCGGCAATCGGCGGTGAGCAGCGTTTCGATGCGGCGGGCGTGGACGGTCACGTCGGTGGGATGGTGCTGCTGCATCGCGGGTCTCGCGCTGTGGCTCGGCTGGTTGGGCTGGCGTGTCACGGCACCCGTCCACGGCGTGATCGGCGTGGGCGCGCTGCTGCTGGAGCTCGTTGCGTTCTCGGCGGCGCTCGTCGTGAGCGTCGGGCTCGTGGTTGCCGACCTGACCAGCGATCCTGACCGACGTCGTCGACGCTTCCGCGCCCACGACCGAACGGCCCGCTGGTCGGTCGCCACAGCGCTCGACATCGAGCCGGGCGAACCGTCGACGGTTGGTGCCGACGACACGGGCGAGGTCGCCTGGGCCCGCCATGGCCTGCGCGTCCTGGCCGCACCGAGCGGACGCCACGAGACCCCACCGCCATCGCTCACCGACGCGGCCGGGGCCGTGATCGCGGTCGACGGTCTCCGCCGGCTGATGTTCGTCGCGCTGCTCGTCGCAGTGCTCTTCACCGGGCAGGCGCCGTTCGGTGTTCCCGCCTGGTGGATTGCGGCACTTCTCGGGGCATCTCAGCTGTTGTTGTCGATCGGGCACTGGTTGCTCTCCGATCGCATCCTGCGCCCCGGCGACCGGTTCCGCTGGTCGATGGGGTCGATCGGCGCCGGCCTCGGCGATGGAGTGTCCCGCACCGGGCTCCCGATTCGCTGGACGGCCACGATGGCCACGATGGTCGTGCTGAACCTGTCGGTCTCGCTGCGTGGGCTGAGCGACCGGTGGACGCACGGCCTCGGCGCGATGCCACACGATGAGCGCGTGGCCACGATGTCGGTCGCCCTCGTGTTGGTCCTGGTGGGGTTCGCCTCGCTTCGAGGGCTCCGACAACCCGAGCTCGGGTTCTACGGAGCGACGCGGCGCCTCGAGGAAGGGTCGACGCGACGATGGGCGCTCGGAGCCACGTTGGCGGTTGCCGCCCTCGGCTTCACGGTGGGCGTTCTGCCGGCTGGCGCTCCGGCATGAATCACCCGCGACGGTCCAGCAACCCCACCACTGGTCGACACCGTTGTAGATTGGCCGACGTGGCCACCGTCAGACTGTTCGCCTCGGCTCGCGAGGCTGCCGGAGTCGGCGCCGACGTGTTCGACGAGCCGACCGTCGACGACGTGCTGCGCGCGGCCGAAATCCGCTACGGCCCCCGGTTCCGCGACGTGCTCGCCAGCTGCCGGGTCTGGCTCAACGGTGACGATGCACCGACCGACGCTCCGGTCGGGCCGCACGACGAAGTGGCGGTACTCCCGCCGGTGTCAGGAGGATGCAGTTGACCATCACCGATGTGCCCGATCCCGCTGAGCTCACGCTCGACGAACTGAGGTCGCTGCGCCAACAGTTGCAGCACGAGGACGATGCCGTGTCGTACGCCCGGCGAGTTGCTCAGGCTCGCCTCGATCTCGTGAAGGCCGAGGCGGCACACCGCACGGACAACAGCGAGGTCGAGGTCGGCGAGGAGCTCCGCTCGGTGCTTGCGCAGCATCTCACCGGGGGACCGGCTCGTCCGCCGCGTCCGACCGAAGACCTCAGCGGTCACCCGCTCGCCGTCGAACTCGACGAGATCTGTGCGGGACACGGGCTCGGACGCCTGCGACAGCTCGACGACAGCCAGTTGGCATCGCTCACCGAAGCGATCAGTGAATTCGAACAGCGCGTGTCCTCCGATCGGCGGGCCCGCTTCGAGCGTCTCGATGCGCTCAGTGCCGAGCTCGTGCGGCGCTACCGGGTCGGCGAGGCCGACGTCGACAGCATTCGGAACGACTGAACGCCCGGTCGCTCGACCACCACAACCGTCCTGAACGCGGCACCCGGGAATCTCGGCGCCGTTGTTAGCGTTGGTTCGGTTGTGCAACGCGTCGCGGTGATCTCACTCCACACGTCGCCGCTCGTCCAACCCGGATCGGGCGACAGCGGCGGGATGAACGTGTACGTGCGCGAGCTGGTGTCCGCGCTGGCACAGGCCGGCGTCGAATGCACGACGTTCACCCGTGCCGACCGCGAGGGGCTGCCGCCCGAGGTGTTCGTCGAGCCCGGCCATCGCGTGGTGCACATCGAGGCTGGGCCGCATCACCTTCCCAAGGAAGCGCTGGCCGACATCACCGACGAGTTCCGGCGCGGTGTGCTCGACTGGATCGAGCGCAACGAACGGCCCGATGTGATCCACGGCAACTACTGGCTGAGTGGCGTCGTCGGTCATCAGCTGAAGCACGATCTCGACGTGCCGTTCGTGTCGACGTTCCACACGCTGGCGCGGGTGAAGGCCGAGGGCGGCGACCCCGAGCCGGCCTGGCGCGATCGGGCGGAGGCCGAGATCGTCAACTGCGCGGACGCGATCTGTGTGAGTTGCGTCGAGGAAGAAGAGCAGTTCCGGCGGCTGTACGGCGACCCGCAGGGTCGGCTCGAGATCATCGCTCCGGGCGTGGAGCACGCGTTCTTCGCGCCGGGTGATCGAACGGGCGCACGTCGAGCACTCGGGCTGTCGAACGACCGGCCGGTGGTGTTGTTCGTCGGACGCATCCAGCCGCTGAAGGGGCCGGACGTGGCGATCCGGGCGCTCGCCGAGTTGGTCCGGGCCGACACGCAGCTCCTGATCGTCGGTGGCGCGAGCGGAGCCGACGGTGATGTCGAGACCGCCCGTGCTCACGCGCTGGTCGACGAACTCGGCCTGCACGACCGCGTGTCGTTCATCGAGCCGCAGCCGCACCACATCCTGTCCACGTACTACCGCGCATCCGATGTGGTCCTCGCTCCCAGCCGCAGCGAGAGCTTCGGGCTGGTGGCCCTGGAAGCGGCGGCGTGCGGCATCCCGGTCGTGGCGAGCGCCGTCGGCGGTCTGCTGAGCCTGGTCGACGATGGTCGCACGGGCCGCCTGATCGAAGGCCGCGACCCTGGTGACTATGCACGCGCGATCGACGAGATCCTCGGCCACCCCGAGCTGGCGGCGTCGATGGGTGCTGCAGCGGTCGAGCGTGCACGCCGCTACACGTGGAGCTTCGCAGCTGCACGACTTCGCCGGCTCTATTCCGATCTGACCGTCCGCGAGCTGGTCGCATGCCAGTGATCGTGGGCAGCGTTCGTCCTCGAACCGGTGACATCTCGAGAACTCGCCGGCGATGACCGACGCCTACGACGCATTCCAGTTGGCCGGCCTCGAGCGCCGACTCGACGAGTGGCTCGCCGAACTCGCCGATGCCCACGACCACATCCTGGCGGCCCACCGGTCGACCGATGGCGACGCTCGGTGGTTCGTGCGGATGCGCGGCGACGACAAGGAATTCACCACGATCTGGCTCACGCTGGGTCAGCGGACACTTCGATACGAGACGTACGTGATGCCTGCTCCCGAGGAGAACGATGCCGAGTTGTTCGAGCATCTGCTGCGGCGCAACGATCGGCTCGTCGGTGCGCACTTCTCGATCGGGGTCGAGGACGCCGTGTTCCTGCGCGGCGAGATGCCGGTCGCCCAGGTGAGTCGCGACGAGATCGACCGCGCGCTCGGCACGCTCTATGCGCAGGTCGAGCAGTGCTTCCAGGGTCTGCTGCGCATCGGCTTCCGTTCGCGATTCTGACGAGCGGACGCTGGGCGGCGTTCCGCATCACCGCGCTCTCCGCCCACCGTCCGGGTGTCCGGGTGGGTGGGTTCTCGGGGGAGTCGGTCCACCGCCGTCCACCCGGACGACAGCGCCGAACACCTATCGTGACCGCGATGACCGAGAACTCGTCGATCGCCGAGATCGTCATCGTCGGCGGCGGCAACATGGGAACGGCGCTCCTCGCCGGACTGCTCGACTCGGGCCGCTACGAGCCCGCCGCGATCGTGGTTGCCGAGGTCGTCGCCGACCGACGGGCCGTGCTCGCCGAGCAGTTTCGCGAGGTGGCCGTGGTCGAGGAGGTCCCGCCCTGTGAGTCCGCGGTGATCGCCGTCAAGCCCGGCGACGTCGCTGCAGCCGCGGCGACCGTGGCCCGGGCAGGCGCCACGCGAATCTTGTCGATCGCTGCGGGCGTCCGTCTCGACACGCTCACGGCTGCCGTCGAAGGGAGCGACCACCGCGTCGCGCTCTTCCGTGCGATGCCGAACACGCCTGCGCTCGTCGGCAAGGGAGCGTCCGCGCTGGCCGCCGGCGAGGGGACCGATGAGACCGACCTCGATTGGGCGACCGAGGTGCTGTCGGCCGTTGGCACCGTCGATCGGCTCGGCGAACACGCGCTCGACGCGTTCACCGGTGTCGCCGGGTCGGGTCCGGCCTACCTGTTCCTCGTGGCGGAGGCGATGATCGATGCGGCCGTCGGTGAGGGCCTGCCCCGAACGATGGCCGAGCGGGTCGTCGGGCAGTTGTTCGTCGGCTCGGCCGCGCTGCTCGAACGTGACGGCGACCCGGCGCGGTTGCGGGCGATGGTCACCTCGCCGGGGGGCACCACGGCCGCCGGCGTGCGCGAGCTCGAAGAGCGTGCGATACGTGCAGCGTTCGCCGATGCCGTCCGCGCAGCCACCTCGCGCAGCCGCGAGCTCGGCTGACGCCCGGTCGTCCATCCCGATCCGTCACCGGCATCACACCGACCGGCAGCACATCCACGGGCGCCATGTGGCTTTTTCGATGTGGCTCTTTTCACATCGGGTTCGGTTGACCTATGGTGACGTTCGTGGAGACGCGCCCACCGGCAACGGTGGGCAGCGCCGACAGGGCTGGTGCCATCGGGGGGTTGGCACCGGCCCTTGTCGCGTCGGGGGGTCGGTCGAGCACGACCGGGATAGGTTCGGCACCATGGGTCGCCGATACGAGACGGTCTCGTTCCTGTCCGACTACGGCACGACCGACGAATTCGTCGGCGTCGTGCACTCCGTGATCCGCGACATGGCACCCCATGCGCGCGTGATCGATCTCACGCACGGCGTCGCACCGTTCGATGTTCGTGCTGGATCCTTGGCGCTGGCGCGCAGCATCGGGTACGTCGCATCCGGGGTCGTGCTCGCCGTTGTCGACCCTGGCGTCGCCACGGCGCGCCGCGCCGTGGCGATCGAGGTGGCGGGTGGCGAAGGGGTCCTCGTCGGACCCGACAACGGGCTCCTCGCTCCCGCCGTGGCGATGGCGGGCGGCGCCGGAAGGTGCGTCGAACTCTCCGATCCGGCGTATCACCTGCCGGCGCCGGGCGCGACGTTCGCCGGCCGCGACGTCTTCGCTCCGGCCGCCGCTCACCTCTGCAATGGCGTCGATCTCGCCGAGCTCGGCGACGTCGTCGAGGCCGATCTGTTGTTGCCGGGTGTGGTCTCGCTCCCCCAGGCCGACGACGAGCGCGTCATCGCGCAGATCCTGTGGGTCGACCGGTACGGCAACGCGCAGCTCAACGTCGGTCCCGATGACCTGCCGTCAGCGTTCGATGACCGGGTTGCCTTGCGATTCAGTTCGCCGACCGACCCGACCGGTGGCACATCTCGCACCGCTGTGCTCGCCGGCTCGTTCGCCGAACTCGCCGGCGGTGCGATCGGCTTGGTGCTCGATTCCTCCGGCTTGCTGGCCGTGGCGATGGATCAACGTTCGGCGGCTGACGAGCTCGGGCTGGACGTGGGTGACCAGGTCACCCTCACTGCCGGCGACGACGACCCCGGTGTCACGCAGTCGGTCACGATCCGTCGCTCGTGACGTCGGCCCGGTCGGTCGGCCCGGCGATAGCGTGATCGCCATGCGGCCTGCCACCACATTGACGCTCGGACTCCTGCTTCTGGTGATCCTCGTGGCCGGCACGGTGTCGCTGCTCCAGCTCTGAGGCCACCCCGGCCGTCGACGGGCAAGCGGTGAACTCGGTCACGCACTAGGATCTTCATCCGGACCGGGGTCGAAGGACCCCGAGGGGGACTCGTGAATCTCGCAACCATCATCGACGGTCACCCGGCAGAACGGCCAGCGCTGATCTGTTCGGGTCGCACCACCACCTATGGCGAACTCCGCGATCAGGTGACTCGTTTCCGAGGCGGGATCGCCTCGCTGGGTGTCGGCGACGGAGATCGCGTCGCGCTGCTCCTCGGGAACAATCCACACTTCGTGGTCGCCTACCTCGCCACGGTCGGGCTTGGTGCCATCGCCGTGCCGCTCAACCCCACCAGCCCCGCTCCCGAGATCGAGGCCGAGCTCACCACGATCGACCCCACGGTGGTGATCGTCGAACGCCAGAGCGCGGGTACATTCGGCGCGGTCGATCGTGCCCAGCTCGAGTCGCTGCGCAGTGTGGTCTCGACCGACCACCCCGACGGCGACATCCTCGAGTTCGACGATCTGCTCGCTGCTGATCCGATCGAGGCCATCGACGTCGCCGACGATCATGTCGCGGTGCTGATGTTCACGAGCGGCACCGCAGGCGCGCCGCGCGCCGCAATGTTGAGTCACGGAAACCTCGCCGCCAACATTCGCCAGAGCCTCACCGCCGACGGGCATGTCAACGGTGACGACGTCATCTACGGCGTCTTGCCGCTGTTCCACATCTTCGGGCTCAACGTGGTACTCGGCCTCGGCCTCGACGTCGGCGCAACCATCCTGCTCGTGCAGCGCTTCGACCCTGCCACGGCCGCGCAGTCGATCCTCGATCGTGGCGTGACGGTGGTCCCTGGTGCTCCGGCCCTCTGGGGCGCGTTCGCCCACTTCGACGAACTCGACCCTGCCACGTTCGCCGGGGTCCGCCTGGCGTTGTCGGGCGCGTCACGGTTGCCGCTCACGGTCGGCCGACAGATGCTCGAACGGTTCGGCCTGGAGATTCGCGAGGGCTACGGCCTCACCGAGGCATCGCCGATCGTCACCACGTCCACCGGGGCGCCGTCCCGGCCCGGTTCGGTCGGTCGGGCGCTGTCGGGTGTCGAACTCCGCCTCGTGAACGTCAACGGTGACGCGCTGGTCGGCGACGTCGGTGAGGTGTGGGTGCGCGGTGACAATGTGTTCCTCGGCTACTACGACGACCCCGACGCGACGGCCGCGGTGCTCAGTGACGATGGGTGGTTGATGACCGGCGACATGGCGACGACCGATGACGACGGCTATCTGTACCTCGTCGACCGCAGCAAGGATCTGATCATCGTCTCGGGCTTCAACGTCTTCCCGGCAGAGGTCGAGGAGATGTTGGCGACCCATCCGGAGGTGGTGGAGGCAGCGGTTGTCGGTGTGGCCCATCCCCACACCGGCGAGGCGGTCAAGGCATACGTGGTGGTCACCCCGGGTGCGGACACCGACGAAGAGACGTTGATCGAGTACTCACTCGATCATCTCGCTCGGTACAAGTGCCCCTCGAAGGTGATCTTCGTCGACGAGCTGCCGCGCAACGCCTCGGGCAAGGTGTTGCGGCGCGGTCTCGACGACGAGCTGCGCTCAGGTCTCGCTCCGGCCTGAACCCCGCCAGCGGTTCGCGCCAGCGGCAGGAGCGACCGCGTGCGGCACCTCCTGTCCAGTCCGGCGCGGTGACATCCGTCGCCGCGGATTCGGCGAGCAGGCTTTGTGAAAACGTGCACGAGCGCCTTAACGTGAAGGGCCCATGGCCGGTACCCGACGACGTATCCCCGAGGCAACGGTGGCGCGCCTGCCGGTGTACTTGCGCATCCTCGCCGAGCGGTTCGAGTCGGGTGTGTCGAGCATGTCGTCCGAGGAACTCGCCGAGTTCGCCGGACTCAACGCTGCCAAGGTGCGCAAGGACCTCAGCTATCTCGGCAGCTACGGCACTCGTGGTGTCGGGTACGACGTCGAGTTCCTCGTGTACCAGATCCGCCGCGAGCTCGGCCTGACCCACGACTGGCATGTCGTGATCGTCGGCGCCGGCAACCTCGGCCAGGCGCTTGCCGGGTACGGCGGCTTCGGCGATCGAGGGTTCCCGGTCGGGGGCATCGTCGACGTCGACCCCGCCAAGATCGGCACTGTCGTCGGCGGCGTTCGAGTTCGCCCCGTCGACGAGCTCGCCCAGGTCGTGCAGAGCCGCAACATCTCGATCGGGGTCATCGCCACGCCCGGCCCCGCGGCGCAGGAAGCAGCCGATGCGCTGGTGGCCGCCGGCGTCACCAGCCTGCTCAACTTCGCGCCTGCGGTCATCAGCGCGCCACACGGCATCAGCGTCCGCAAGGTCGATCTCGCGGTCGAGCTGCAGATCCTCAGCTACTACGAGCAACGCCGGGCGACCGCCGCCGGCAACTCGCTGCGCGCCGTTCCCGGCGAGCGAGGTCGGGGCGCAAGCGCCTAGGGTGGATGCCGCATGTCGATTCTGGTCATCGGGGTCAACCACCGCAGCAGCCCGCTGTCGTTGCTCGAGCGCGTCACGATCGCGCCCGAGCGCATCGGCAAGGCCGTCGTGGGGCTGGCTCAGCGTGACAACGTGCGCGAAGCGGTGGTGTTGTCCACCTGCAACCGCACCGAGGTGTACGTGGTCGCGGAACGGTTCCACGGCGCCTACGGCGATGTCCGCGACTTCTTCTGCGAGCTCGGCGACCTGACGATCGACGAGCTGACCCCGCACCTCTACAGCCAGCACGAGGCCGCAGCGGTGACGCACCTGTTCGAGGTGGCAGCCGGGCTCGATTCGGCCGTGCTCGGCGAGAGCGAGATCCTCGGCCAGGTCCGCACCGCGTGGGAGACCGCGCAACGTGAGGGAGCGGCGAGATCGACGCTCAATCTGCTGTTCCGCTCTGCCGTCGAGACCGGCAAGCGGGCTCGCAGCGAGACGGGTATCGGCCGTGGTACCGCCTCGATCAGCCATGCCGCGGTCGAGATGATGTCCGACGTCGTCGGTGACGTCTCCGGCAAACGCGTGCTCGTCGTCGGTGCCGGTTCGATGGGCGAGGGTGTGGCCGTGGCGCTGCACCGCGCCGGCGGCGCCGACATCCTCGTCGCAAACCGATCCGCCGAACGCGGCGCCGCACTCGCCGACCGGGTGACCGGCGTCGCCGTCGGGTTCGACCGGCTGCAGGAGGCGATCGGGGCGGCGGACGTGATCGTGGCCTGTACCGGGTCGGGCGAACCCGTCCTCACGGTCGACCTCGTCGCCGCCGCCCGCGCCCGGTCGACTCGCCCCCTGCACATCGTCGACATCGCTGTGCCGCGTGACGCCGAGCCCGGAGTGGCCGACCTCCCAGGCATCACGGTGTTCGACCTCGACGATCTTCGCGACTGGGCCGACCGAGGGCTGTCACACCGAGCGGGCGAGACCGAACGCGTCCGTTCGATCGTCGGCGACGAGGTCGAGAGCTTCGTGATCGAGTCCACCGCACGTCAGGCGGCCCCCTTGGTGGCATCGATGCGTGAGAGCGCCGATCGTGTCCGATCCGGAGAACTCGACCGGTTCGCCGGCCGACTCGCGGGGCTGAACGATGCCGAACGCGACTCGGTCGAAGCGCTCACCAAGGCGATCGTGGCCAAGCTGCTCCACGAACCCTCGGTGCGCCTCAAGGCCCAGGCCGGCACACCGCAGGGCGAACGCAACGCCGCCGCCGTGCGCGACCTGTTCGATCTGGGCTGAGTCGCCCGTGCCCGACACGGCTGTCCCAGCGCTTCGCCTCGCGACCCGAGGGTCCCGCCAGGCTCTCGCACAGTCGAACGCAGTCGCCGCTGCGATCGAGGCGGCGACCGACCGACGAGTCGAACTCGTCCGTATCGAGACGACCGGTGATGTGCGCCAGGACGTACCGCTGCACGTGATCGGGGGGCAGGGGGTCTTCGTCAAGGAGGTGCAGCGAGCCGTGCTCGACGGAGATGCCGACCTGGCGGTGCATTCGGCCAAGGACCTGCCGTCGGAGACCGCCGACGGGTTGACGATCGCTGCGTTCTGCGAACGACGCACCGCAGCCGACGCCCTCGTCGGGAGCTCGTTGTCGTCCCTCGCCCAGGGGGCAACGGTGGCGACGGGCTCGGTGCGACGCCGGGCTCAGCTCGCCCGGGTACGCCCCGATCTCGGCTTCAGCGAATTGCGCGGCAACATCGACACGCGCTTGTCGAAGGTTCCGCCCGCAGGGGCGATCGTGATGGCGGTCGCCGCGCTGGAGATTCTCGGGCTCACCGGTCGGATCGATGACGAGCTCCCGATCGACGAATTCGTGCCTGCGGTCGGGCAGGGAAGCGTGGCCGTCGAGTGTCGGGCCGACGATGGCGGCACGGTCGCCGCGGTTGCGGCAGTCGACCATCCCGCCACGCGTCGTGCCGTCGAGATCGAGCGGGCATTCCTCGCCGAGCTCGGCGCCGGCTGTTCCTACCCGGTCGGCGCCCACGTCGTCGACGGTGTGCTCCACACGTTCCTCGCCGACCTCGCGACCGGCCGGTCGACGGGCGATCGTGTGGCGCTCGTCGGCGATCGATCCGACCTTGGTGCCGCCCGGCTGGCAGCGCGCTCGGCACGCGCCGAACTGGGCTGAGCGATGACGTCACCGCTGGCCGGTCGGCGGGTGCTCGTCACACGACAGCAGCCCGGCCGGTTGGCCTCGATGCTGGAGGAGCGTGGGGCCGTCGTGATCCACGTACCGCTGATCTCCATCGAGGAGCCGGCTGACGGTGGTGTACGCCTGCAGTCGGAGCTCGATGCACTCGACCGGTACGACTGGCTGGTCGTGACGTCGGTGGCCGGGGCCGATCGGGTGGCAGAGGCCGCAGCGACGGCCCGTGTGCGCCTGGCTGCGGTCGGAACATCGACGGCCGAGCGGCTGGCGACCGTCGCCGGCCGTGAGGTCGACCTCGTGCCGTCACCGCAGCGCGCCGATGCGCTCGCCGATGCGCTCGTCGAACTCGCGGGGGACGACACGTGGCGGGTCCTCGTCGCGCAGGGTGACCTGGCCGACGGAACGCTCGCCGCTCGGCTCCGCACTGCCGGACACCACGTCACCGATGTCGTCGCATACCGAACGGTCGCGCGTCGGCCCGAGCTCCAGCACCGGCCGGACATCGTCGATGCCGATGCGCTGGCGCTCGCGAGCGGTTCCGCGGCTCGGAGCTGGGTCGAGGCGTTCGGGGCCGCTGCTCCCGCAGTCGTGGTGGCGATCGGTCCGACGACGGCGCGCGTTGCGGGCGAAATTGGCCTCAAGATCTCCTCGGTCGCTGCCGATCATTCTCTCGAAGGTCTCGTGACGGCGCTCGAACAACAGCTCGGCCGCCTCGATTCGTGACGGTCGTCTCGACCGGCTGCGGACGAGCTGGCGAGTGATTCGGCACAGGACCTGCAAGAATTGCCGACGTCGACAGATCATGATGAGGAGGAAGGTGGCCGGACGGAACGGGCGACGGCGATCGCTCGTGGCAGCGACCAGCGTCCTCGGCGCGGGGTTGATCCTCAGCGCGAGTGGCGCGGGTGTCGGTGCGCGCCCCGTCGTCGTCCTCGAACAAGCGGCTTCGATCCCGCCGCCGGCACCGGCGACCACGCTCGGCAACGGCCTCGGATCACACTCGAGCGTTTCCGGAGACGGGCGAATCGTCGCATACCAGGGCAGCCCGTCGGCATCCGACGATTCGCGCCTGACCACAGCGTTCGTCACCGATCGTGAAGACGGAACGACGACGGAGATCACGCCGGTCCCCGAGGGAGTCCGTCCCGGTGACACGATCCATCCCGTCGTGTCGGGCGACGGCTGCACCGTCGTGGTGGTCACCGAGCTGCAGCTCGACGTGTTCCGAGACGACGACACGGGCGATCGCTGGGACGTCTATCGGTCGAGTCTGCCCCACTGCACCGGTTCCACCGATGGGTGGGAACTCATCTCCACCGACCCAGACGGTGGGTCGCTCGCCCGTGACGACGTGTCGGTCGACGATCCACCGGCCGTGTCCCGCAATGGCACGGTCGTGGCGTATACGCACCCGGCCACGCATCTGTTCGACGGCGAGGAGATCGCCGCGATCACCGTGGTCGACCTGTCGCTGCCGACCAACGATGACCGGCGTGCAGTGCTCGCCGCCGGCACCCCGATCTCGACACCCGATACACAGTTCGTCCACCGTGGGCTCGACCAGCCGGCGCTGTCGGGCGACGGGCGCTACCTGGCGATGAGGTCCGATGCCCTGTCGGCCGATGCCGTCGCCGGTTGGGGCACCGGTCAGGTACCCGGCGGGCCGGCCACATCGCAGGTGTTCGTCTGGGACCGTGAGGAACCGGATCCCTTCCTCGCCGTCCGACTCGTATCCGCCCGTCCCGATGGAGAGCCGTCGGCGGTCGGCGCTTCCGAGCCGGTGCTGTCGCGAGACGGCAGCGTCGTGGCGTTCACGTCGGCCGACCCCGGGCTCGTTCCCGCTGTGTTCCCGCCGTGTCCCGAGGGATGTCCCTCGCAGGTGTACCGGCTCGATCGCGATGCCGACGACAACGGCTGGCTCGACGAAGCGGGCCGAACCCGGCTGTCGCTCGTCAGCAGCGAGCCCGGCATCGAACCCGCCGTCGCAGGGCTCGCCCCATCGTTCGCACCGGCACTCAACGCCGACGGGCAGCTGGTGGCGTTCATCACCAAGGCACCCAACCTTCAGCTGATCAAGGCATCGGGAGGCGGCGAGGCCACCGACGGCGATCTCCTGATCGCCGACGCCCGTTCGGGTGGACTGCGTCGCGTCGCCATGGCGTCTGACGGGGTCCGGCCCGCACTCGCTGCGCATGCCCGCCCCGGGCTCAGCGACACCGGTCGTACGACGGTGTTCGAGACACTCGCCGCGAGCCAGATCGTCCCCGGCTCCGCTGCGGGCCGCCAGGTGGTCGCGGTCACCACCGAGCCCAGCTTGTCGTTGCCGGACGCAGACCTCGGCACGACCCTCGTCGGTCTACAGAGCGACGAGTGGTACGTCGCGGTGATCAACAACGGACCCACCTCGTTCGTTCCGTCGTTGGTGACGGTTTCCGATGGCCGCTTCTCGGTCAACGAGGAGACGAGCACGTGCACGTTCGGCGCGTCGGTGCCGCCCGGCGGTGACTGCACGGTGCTGTTGACGTTCAACCCCACCACGCCCGGTCCCGTCGACGCCGAGTTGACGGTCGCCGAGCAGGGCTTCGAGGCCCTGGCCGTCACGTCCCGTGTTTCGGGCGCCGGCGGAGACCCGACCCTGCGGACCAATCCGGCGGGTGCCGACCTCGGTCTCGTCGACATCGGACAGACGAGTTCCGAGTTCGTGTTCGACGTCGAGAACATCTCGCCGGTGCTGCCGACGTCGATCGCATCGATCATCGTGGCCGGCACGAACGCCTCGGATTTCGCCATCAGCGGCGACAGCTGCATCAACCGACCGCTCAATCCGCGATCGACCTGCAGCGTCAGCGTCACGTTCAGCCCGACGGCCCCCGGCCGTCGCGTGGCCCTCGTCGAGATCGCCACCGAGACCGGCCAGTACACCGCGATGGTGGCTGCCGGCGATGCGCGGTATGCGCCGGAGCTGACACTGCTCGTCGACGAGATCGAGGCCGGTGGGGCCTACGTCGCGGGCGGCACCGGGTACCCGGCAAACACCGAGCTGTCGGTCGTGTTCGCCGATGGCTCGGGCGAGCGGGTCACGGTGGTGACCGACGCCGAGGGAGGTTTCCTCGTGGAGGTGCCTGTCGCACCGGGTGAGCGTGGTGGCGAGCGTCAGATCGTGGTGCAGTCGCCCGATGGGACCGCGGCGAGCACAGCGGTCGAGGTGATCGAGCAGGATGGCGCGATGATCGGCATGCCGGGCTTCGGGCTCGGCGGCTGACGTCGCAGCTCACCTCCGGCCGATGTCGAGCTGAGGGCCGTCAGACTTCGTCGATCTCGATGCGCGTGCCGCCGATGTTGATGGCGCTCGTGCACGTCGCCCGGGTGGTGTCGCCGATCTCGTCGCAGCGAACCGAGAAGGTGAGGTTGTCGCCCGGCTGCAGCCGGATCGGGGTGAGCCGTGGTTCGAACAGGTAGCCGCGGACGTTCTCGAGCGACCAGATGAAGATCTGCTCGCCGTTGACCAGCAGTGTTGCGACGCCACGATCGTTGAAGTTGTTCTCGATCCTGACGTCGGTCATGTCGAACAGCTCACCATCGGGCAGCGTCGACGACGCGTCGGCCGTCTGGGTCAATGGCGCAGCGACCGACAGCCGGAAGAACGTCGGTTCGCCCTCCTCCTGACCGGGTGGTGGAGTGCTGGTGGCGACCGTGGTCTCGGGTCCCGTGTCGGTGCCGGTACCCGCCGTCGCGTCGGTGTCGTCGGTGTCGGCCCCCGTCTCGGCCGCGAGTTCGGCCACCGCACGGTCGACCTCGTCGGCGGCGGCATCCTCGATCGTCGGCTTGAGCAGTGCGAACCATGCGAGCGCCAGCCCGCCGAGCACCGCAACGACGGTGAGCACCCGTGCGATCGCCGCGCCGGGGATCGTGGGGGGCTGCACGAGCGCAACCGCGGAACTGACCGGGGAATGTCCTTGACGTTCGGCCTCGATCTCGAAATCGAGCGTGCGCGTCGAACGTCGGAAGACGCCGCGCTGCGCGCGCGACTTGAGCCGCACCAGGCTGGCGCCGCCGGGGGCGACACCGACGGCGGGCGGGTCGAACGTGCCGTCGATCCGGTTGGTGGGGTCGATCAGGTGGAGCCGGCAGCTCGCCAGGCTGTTGCCATGGTTCTCGACCATGAACTCGTACGTCGCGCGGTGGCGAGCGCGCTGCACGGGTTGCAGCGCGACGATCCGACAGTCGTCGAATGCATCGATGGCGATGGTGGTTTCGGCCACGACGGCGTCGTCGGAGTCACCGAGTGGGATCACTCGGATGACGATCGCGGTGGGGCCGGCCGACGTGGTCGGCAGCGCCGGCGGCGCCACCTCGACCTCGACGACCTCTTGCGAACCACCGAACAGCGTGAGATTGCCGCGGGTCGCCGTGGTCCAACCGGCCGCGAGCCCGGCGGGCACCACGGTGTAGGACTCGGTGGCGTCACCGAGGTTGTGGACGGTGAGCGAGAGGGTCATCCGGTCGCCCGGCGTGACCGCCACCTCGTCATTGGAGAACCACGCCTGGACGGACACGAGGAGCACGCTACCGGCTCTGCTCGGGCCCGTTCCGGCACCATCAGATGTGCCGCGGTGTCGCCAGGAAGCAACCGCGGTGTCACGGTTAGGCTCGCAATCGTGTTCCGCCCCCGCCGCCTCCGTCGGACTGCAGCCATGCGCGATCTCGTCGCAGCGACCCATGTGCGCGTCGACGACCTGATCGCTCCGCTGTTCGTTCGCGAGGGCATCGACGAACCGGTGCCGATCGCGTCGTTGCCCGGTGTCGTACAGCACAGTCGAGCTTCGTTGCGCGCCGAGGTCACCGCGCTCGCCGAACTCGGTGTGAAGAGCGTCATCGTGTTCGGGGTTCCGGCGACGAAGGATGCGGTCGGCAGCGGTGCGTACGACCCCGATGGGATCGTGCAGTTGGCCTTGGCCGACCTTCGCAGCGACGTCGGCGACGACGTCGTGGTGGTCGCCGACCTGTGCGTCGACGAGTACACCGATCACGGGCACTGTGGCATCGTCGACGACACCGGCAACGTCGACAATGACGCCACGGTCGATCTGTACTGTCGGGCGGCGCTCGCCCAGGCTGCTGCGGGTGCCCAGGTCGTGGCTCCCAGTGGGATGATGGACGGGCAGGTCGCAGCGATTCGGTCGGCGCTCGACCAACACGGTCACGACGACGTGGCGATCATGGCCTACGCCGCCAAGTTCGCCAGCGCGCTCTACGGGCCGTTCCGCGACGCCGTCGACGTGGCGATCGCAGACGGCGGAGACCGACGCGGGTACCAGCAGGACCACCGCAACGTTCGTGAAGCGCAACTCGAGATCGACCTCGACATCTCCGAGGGTGCCGACATGGTGATGGTCAAGCCGGCGCTCGCGTACCTCGACGTGATCGCCGAAGCCGCGGGTCGCATCGATGTTCCGCTCGCTGCGTATCACGTGAGTGGTGAGTACGCGATGATCCACGCCGCTGCAGAGCGTGGCTGGATCGACGGCGACGCGGTCGCGCTCGAACACCTGACCGCCATCAAGCGAGCCGGGGCCGGCATCATCCTCACGTACTTCACCCGATGGTTCGCCGAATCGATCGCGTCGGGAAGTCTCGCGCCATGAGCGGCTCGAACGTGACTGCCGCGCGCGTACCCGGTTCCATTCCGTACTGCGACCCCGCCACCTGCCCCGGCGCGGGGTGTGTGCCGACCCGCTGCACCGGTGCCGGCGTGCCGTCGAACACCACGCTCTTCGAGCGCTCGCGCCGAGCGATCCCTGGTGGTGTCAACTCGTCGATCCGAGCGTTCAAGGCCGTCGGTGGTGAGCCGTACGTCGTCGCGCGTGCACTCGGAGCCACGATCACCGACGTCGAGGGCACCACGTATCTCGACCTGGTCCAGAGCTACGGCGCGGTGATCCTGGGGCACGCGCACCCGGCGATCACCGAAGCGGTGGCATCGGCCGCCGGCGACGGGACGTCCTACGGTGCGCCGACGCCGCGCGAGATGAAGCTCGCCGAGGCGATCGGCGAGCGTGTCCACAGTTGCGAACTGGTCCGCTTGATGAACTCGGGCACCGAGGCCACGAGTACCGCGATCAGGTTGGCGCGTGGCGTGACCGGCCGCGACCGAATCGTCACGTTCGCGGGCAACTTCCACGGTGCCACCGATGCATTGCTCGTCGCTGGTGGCAGCGGCGTGGCAACGCTGGGGCTGCCGGGTACGGCCGGGGTGCCCAACGCCGCCGTCTCCGAGACGATGGTGGCGCCCTACAACGTGGTACCCGAACTCGACGAACGGGTTGCTGCGGTGATCGTCGAGCCGATCGCCGCCAACATGGGCGTCGTCGCTCCGGTCGCCGGCTTTCTCTCCGGGCTGCGTGCCGAATGCGACCGGGTCGGTGCGTTGTTGATCTTCGACGAGGTCATCACGGGGTTCCGCGTGGGAATCGGCGGTGCGCAGGCGAAGTACGACGTGGCTCCCGACATCACCTGTTTCGGCAAGGTGATCGGCGGAGGCCTGCCGATCGGAGCGATCGGCGGTCGACGAGACGTGATGGAGCACCTGTCGCCGCTCGGCCCGGTCTTCCACGCCGGCACGCTCGCAGGAAATCCACTGGCCACGGCTGCGGGTCTCGCGGCGCTCGATCAACTCACCGCCGATGTGTACATCGAGTTGATGGCCCGAGTTCGGCACCTGTCGTCGCTGTTGCGCGACGCCTGTTCGTCTGCGGGGTTCGTCGCGTCGTTTCCCGTGGTCGGCACGTTGCTCGGCATCGTCTGCGGCGATGCCGCGGGTGCAGCCGGCGACGACAGCGACCTCGTACAGAATTTCGACGACGCCAAACGCACCGACGAGGCGGCGTACGCGGCGTTCTTCCGAGAGATGCTCGTCGAGGGTGTGGCGATGGCGCCAGGCGCGTACGAGGCGATCTTCGTCGGGGTTGCGCACGACGACGGCGTGTTGGCCGACCTCGGCGAGCGTGCCCACCGCGCCGCGCGGCGCGCGGTCGACGTGCTCGGACGGAACCGGTGATCCCGTCCACTCGGATCGCGCGGGTCTGCCTTGGCGGAGCTGCCGTGCTCGGTGCGCTTGCCGTGTCTGGAATGTCGGTCGACGCCGACACGCCGACCGGTGAGCCGGCATCCGCGTCGATGCAGGTCGTCGACGAGCCGTCCGACGTCGCGGCGACCGTGGAACGCGTGGTGCACGACGAGGGTCTCGTCGCCCCGCCGCGGGCGATCGGGCGGGCGATCTCCGATGTCGGCCCGCTCGAGGTGACCTCGTCGTCGTTGACCGCGGCGCCCGTGTGTGACGACGGTTCGAGCGGCAACCGGGTCCAGGCGCTGTACGTGCGTGGTGCCTCGGAACCCGACTCGTTCGACGCGAAGGTCGAGAAGATCCGCGAAGCGATGGTGTTCGCCGACGGTGCGGTCGTTGCCAGCGTGGCCGACCGGGAGATGCACCTCAGGCTGGTGCACGAGCCGTCGCCGAGCTGTGTGATCTCGGTGCTGCCGGTGGTGGTGCCGGACTCTGTCGCCGACAGCATCAACTCGATCACCGACTACCTCACGACGCGGCCCGAGTTCCAGGATCCGGGCCGCAAGTACCTGGCCTTCGCCGAGCTGAACAACGCGGCCAACTGTGGGATCGCCTACTCCTGGAGTGACGAATCACCCGGGGGTGGCAACCTGAACAACGGCTTCCTCAACCTGTCGAGCCCGACGCCGTTCGCGTTCCATGCCACGGTGGGCAGGTACTGCTGGGACGTCTCCTACGATCCGGCGATGCCGGACGCACGTGCCATCGCTGCCGTCCACGAGACGTTCCACATGCTCGGATCGGTCAGCGATCTGGCTCCCCACGGGACGCGGTTCGGGCACTGCACCGACGAGAACGACCTGATGTGTTACCAGGACGAACCGTCCGTGGTGCTCACGTACGACAACGGCTGCGGCGGCGTGCCCGCCACCCCCGGCACACTGACCAACACCGAGCCCGAGAACTTCCTGCTCGACTGCAACGACGACGACTACTTCGATCCGTCACGTCCCGTGTCCGGCTATCTCGCCGTGGCCTGGAACACCGCCGACAGCGACTTCCTGTACGGCAATGAAGGCGACCGTTTCGTGGCGCTGCCCGCGCCCCGCCGGGCACTCGACAGCCGTGCGATCGCCGATCGCCTCGACTCGGAGGAATCGTCGGTCGACCTCGTCGGCGCCTCCTCGCTCGGCATCGCTCCGGATGCAACGGCTGTGGTGCTCAACGTCACTGCGGTCGACCCGAGCAGACAGATGAACCTCACGGTCTGGCCCAGCGGGCTGCCCAAGCCGCTGGCATCGAATCTGAACGTCGGCGAGGGCAAGGTGGTGGCCAACCAGGTCACGGTGAAGCTCGGGGCCGGTGGCGGCCTCGGGTCCGGTTCGGTGTCGCTTTCGACCAATGCCGGTGACACCGACGTGGTGATCGACGTGATCGGGTACTACGTGAAGTCGAGGCCGGGGGACGGCACCGAGTTGGAGGCGATCAGGCCCGTCCGCGTGCTGTCGAGTCGCGATGGAATCGGTCCGTACACCTCGCCCTGGGGCCCGGCCCAGACGCGTCGGGTGCCGATCACCGGCGTGCCCGCCGATGCCACCTCGGTGGTGCTGAACGTGACCGCAACCGAGGCGACCGCTCCTCGCTCACATCTGCGCGTGTTCCCGAGTGGGCTCGAACTCCCGTTGGCCTCGAACCTCAACTTCGAGGCTGGGGTGAACACCCCGAATCTCGTGACCGTCGGGATCCGCAACGGTTCGGTCGACATCTACAACCAGTCGGGATCGGTGCACGTGATCGCTGACGTGGTTGGCTACTACCGCGCCACCGGCAGCGTGTTCGTGCCCGTGGCCAACGTGCGAGTTGCCGACTCGCGGGCGGAGAGCCGGATCGGGGCGCTCACGCGCTTCGGTCCCGACGAGACGCAGGTACTGCAGGTGACCGGTGTGGATCCGATCCCCGCCGAGGCGACCGCCGTGGTGCTCAACGTCACCGGCGTGGATGCCACCAGCGACACCAACCTGCGACTGTTCCCGGCGACGGAGACGGTGCCGACGATCTCCAATCTCAACCTGATCGGCGGCGGTGCCCCTCGGCCGAACGCGGTCACCGTCGGGCTGAGCGACACGGGAGCGGTCGGCATCTACAACTTCGCGGGTGAGGCCGACGTCGTCGTGGACGTCGTCGGCTACTTCATTCCCCGCTGATCGGCCCACCGACCCGCGGCAGTCGTTTGCGTAGCGTTTCGGGAGCGGATGTGCTGCGCAACCGTCACGCAAACGGGGTGGTGGCGGCGCGACGGGGGGAGCGATGTCCGGCTGGGTACCGTGGAGGTCCGTGAGGCAGCTGTTCAACTGGCGATTCGTGGCGGCGATCGCTGCCCTGGTCGCGCTGGCGCTGGTGGCGAACGCGGTCCTCGCCGACGACGAGTCGATCGAGGCGGTGATCGAGCCCGAGCCGGTCGAGCGTGAGATCGACGTGATCGTCCCGGTGTTCGCAGCCGACGCTTCCGACGACTTCGGGATCACACCAGCGGGAGTCTCCACCGGCTTCGTCGATGTGATCCTCGATGCCGAGCGGACCGTTCGCATCGTGCCGGGCACCTACGGCGAGGTGTCGTGTGACGAACTCGACGAGATCAATCAGTGTGCACTCTTCGCCGACGTGCTCGGCGACGCGGTCGTCTGGTTCGCGCTGCTCCCCCAGGAACCGGGTGGCACCGTCGAGCTGCCCCCGATCGTCGATCTCGACGATGACGACGCCGTGTTCGAGAACGGATGGCGGATCCCCTATCCGCCGGTGATCGAACGCGAGTGTGACGGCGAGGACATCCCCTCGTTCAGCGACTTCCTTCGCCGGTTCGGGCCCGACAGCGTGTCGGTCGTCGATCTCGAGGTGGGCAAGGTCGTCGCGGTCCGCTGTGGCGAGCCGTCCTGACCGGAGGCGAGCCATCCTGACCGGGATCGTCAGGCCCGGTGGCTCACACGCAACCGTGCGTGCTCACCCGGTGAGTGCGTGCGCCGCAGCGAGGCCGGAGTTGTGTGCAGCCTCGAGGCGAGGACCGTCGAACGCGTCGCCTGCCAGGACGACCGAGCTGTCCGCCGAGACCCAGCAGGGGTCGTGCCAGGACGAGCGTGGGGTGGCGAACCGCCACTTCTTGACCTGTGACTCGACGACCATCGCGTCGCCGAGCCACGGGCGGGCGAGCTCGAGCAGCATGGTGTGCAGTTCCTCGGTGTCGCGTTCCCAGTGCTCGTCACTCCACCCCGCCGATGCGTGCATCGTGATCGCCGGCACAGCGCTCACCCCTTTGGCGTGATTGTCGGCGACGAAGCCGAGTTCGGCGGTCGGGGCCTGCAGCCCGCCGGGAGGAGCGATGGCCGGCGATCGGTCGAGTCGGGCGAGGAGTGCGATCGTGCGGTCGTAGTCGGTGCGCAGTAGCTGTTCGTCGAGCTCGATACCCGAATCGACGAGGAGCGAGAACGCTTGCGGGAGCGGCGTGGTGACCACCACCGCATCAGCAGCCCGGATCGTCCCGTCGTCGATCACGACCTGCCATCGCGACGATCCGTCGGTCGATCCGGAGCGCACGGAGAACGCCATCGTCGAGCACTGCACGTCCAGGCCGGCGGCGAGGTCCTTGGCGAGCGAGTTCATGCCGGCGGTGGCCACGTAGCGGGGGTGGCCGTCGTGGTCGCCGAAGCCATGCGTCCAGACGTCGACGAGGCCGCGTTCGAGCCAGTCGTCCACCTGGCGTCGGAACGCCGGCGTGCGCACGGTGAAGAACTGCGCGCCGTGGTCGATCGTTGCGTCGCCGATCCGTCGAGTGGCCAGACGGCCTCCGGGAGAGCGGCCCTTGTCGACGATGGTCACCTCAACTCCGGCCGCAGCGAGCCGGCGGCCGGTGACCAGGCCGGACATGCCGGCGCCAACCACCACGACCTGCATCAGCCGGTGGCGAGTGCGTCGTCGAGGCGATCGCGTTCGGCCACGGCGGCTTGATGGGCCGTTTCGGCCCGGCCGAGGAACTCGAGCAGCACGCGGTTGAACGTGCTCGCATGTTCGACCATGAACCCGTGCGCCGCGCCGCTGATGACGACGAGCTCGGCGGTCGGAATCTGCGCGGCCAGGTCTTCGCTGTCGCCGCGCGGGGTGAGGATGTCCTGGTTGCCGACGAGCACCATGGTCGGCACCGAGATGTTCGGGAGCTCGTCGATCAGCTCCTGGTGGAGTTCGCCCGCAGCAAGGATCGCGTCCACCTGGGCGGCGAATGCGTGCGCCGGGCGGCCGAGCGCCAGCGGCCCGAGCCAGCCGATCGCCGGCAGCAGTCGTCGGAACGAACGCGGACCGATCACCCATCGGGCAGCCTCGTGACCCATGTTGCCGATGCCGCGCTCGATCGCCGAGTCGCGCCATCCGGCGAGCAGCTCCTCGCGCCACGGGTGATTGCGCCCCGCAGTGCACGCGAGCGTGAGCGAGCGAACCCGCTCGGGGTACTTGACCGTGACGATCTGGCTGATCGCACCGCCCATCGAGGCACCGACGACGTGGGCGGTCTCGACCCCGGCGTGGTCGAGGACGGCGACCGCGTCATCGGCCATCTGCTCGAGCGTGTAGGCGCCGTGCGGTTTGTCGCTTCGCCCGGCGCCGCGATTGTCGAGCGCGACCGCCTGGTACCAGGGCGCCGTCGCCACGCGTTGCAGGTTCCACCCGTTCTTGTCGGCGCCGAGGCCCTGGATGAACAGGATCGGAGGGCGGCCGGGGCGACCGGTCACCCGGTAGTGGATGCGTGTGCCGTCATCGACGCGTACGTAGGTCATCAGGCGCCTCCCAGCCCGGTGATCGGGAGCCAGTCGAGCGGCGTGCCCGTGCGGACATCCCCCAACTCCTCGAGCAGTCGGTGGATGTCGTCGCGGACGCGATCGGCGAGTTCGAGTTCAGCCAGCGGGCCGCGCCGCTTGCGTGGGGAACGTGACGCCGAGCCGATCTCGACCCTGGCGTCGCGCCCGATCGGATTGCTCGAGGTGGCGCCGGGAAACACCGAGACGCCGGCCAGTAGGGCGGCGCCGACGAGGGCATGATCGACGAGGCCGACCTCCCGCA